>Ga0172382_10001325_pt1 | contig 44599 bp, 36 predicted proteins | sample Leawel138RmetaG_FD_122245 | JGI IMG/M metagenome (GOLD analysis project Ga0172382, IMG submission 122245) | Leachate microbial communities from a municipal landfill in Southern Ontario, Canada - Leachate well 138R metaG | ecosystem: Engineered > Solid waste > Landfill > Unclassified | place...
CTGGCACCTGGTCAAGTACACGTGGATGAGCCCCAGGCATCGCGACGCCCGGACGCTGGAGGACGAGGTCGGCGAGATTCTGGACAATGTGGGTTCGCGGTACAAAATGGCCTTCTAATGTTAGTGGACTTTGCGGCAACGGCTTACACCTGCAGGTTGTGCGACAGCACCCGCTCCAGCAGGCGGAAAACGCCAATCAAATTGGACTTGCCCGAACCGTTGGCGCCGATAACCACATTCAGGTCGCCCAGCGCCAGTTCGGCGTGTTCGATGGACTTGAAGCCATCAATGGTTATTTTGCGTAGCGTCTTCATCGTTTCGTGCGATGGCCCTGAAGCCCAAGGCCCTTCGACAAGCTCAGGGCGAGTGGCATTGAAGGGCGGGCTTAGCCGGCGGTATTCCCCCCGCCCGCCTCGCCACCGCGCGCGGCCAGCCAGGCGGAAAACTCGTCGGCCACTTCAGGGTGGCGCAGGGCCAGTTCCACGGTGGCCTTCAGGTAGCCGAGCTTGGAACCGCAGTCGTAACGCACGCCGTCGTACTGGTAAGAGAGCACAGCCTCTTCCCTGAGCAGCGAGGCAATTGCGTCGGTGAGCTGCAGCTCGCCCCCGGCCCCTGGCTTGAGCGCGCGGATGTGGTCGAAAATGCGCGGCGTGAGGATGTAGCGCCCCACCACGGCCTGGGTGGACGGGGCCTCTTCGGGTTTCGGTTTCTCGACAATCCCGGTCATGCGCTGGACGTTACCGCCCTGCCCTTCGGTGCTGACGATGCCGTAGCTGCGGGTTTCCTCGCGCGGCACGTCCATCGTGCCCAGCACCGAGCAGCGGTGATAGTTGTAGACATCCACCATCTGCCTCATCACCGGCGTCTTGCCCGGATTGTCGAGCAAATCGTCGGCGAGCAGCACGGCAAAGGCCTCGTCCCCCACCACCGGCGCCGCACACAGCACCGCATGGCCCAGCCCGAGAGCCTCGGACTGTCGGATGTAGATGCAGTTCACCCCCTTGGGCACCGTCTGGCGAACCAGCTCCAGCAGCTCCTTCTTGCCGCGCGCCTCCAGTTCGGTTTCCAGCTCGTACGCCTTGTCGAAGTGGTCTTCAATCGAGCGCTTGGTGCGGCCGGTGATGAAGATCAGATCGGTAACGCCTGCGGCCACCGCCTCTTCCACTGCGTACTGGATCAGCGGCTTGTCCACGATGGGCAGCATTTCCTTGGGGCTGGCCTTGGTGGCGGGCAGAAAGCGGGTGCCCATGCCGGCGACCGGAAACACGGCCTTGGTGACTTTCTTCATGCTTGCTGTGCTCCCCTGCACATGACTGTTTTGAAACGAAAGTGCTTCACATCCGGACGGCCGGATCGCCGACCAGCAGGCGCTGCAGGCCGTCCTCATCCAGAATGTCCACCCCGAGCGCCTGGGCCTTGTCCAGCTTGGAGCCGGCGTCTGCGCCAGCGACCAGCCAGTCGGTTTTTTTCGATACCGAACCGCTCACCTTGCCACCCGCCGCTTCGATCAGCGCCTTGGCAGCATCGCGGCTGAGCGTGGGCAACGTGCCGGTGAGCACAAAGGTCTTGCCGGCAAGATGGCCCGCTGGCGCAGCGGCAGGCTCGCCCTCTTCCCAATGCACCCCGGCGGCGCGCAGCTGCTCGATGACCTCGCGGTTGTGCGCCTCGGCAAGAAACTCGACGATGCACTGCGCCACCACCGGGCCGACATCCGGCACCTGCTGCAGGGTGTCGACATCGGCGGCGATGAGGGCATCGAGCGTGCCGAAATGGCGCGCCAGATCGCGTGCGGTGGCCTCGCCCACGTTGCGGATGCCCAGCGCGAAGATGAAGCGCGCGAGGGTGGTTGCGCGGCTGCGCTCGATGGCGGCGAGCAGGTTGTGCGCCGACTTCTCGCCCATCCGCTCCAGGCTGGCCAGTGCGAGCAGGCCGAGCCGGTACAGGTCGGCCGGGTTTTTCACGATGGCCCCGTCGACCAGTTGCTCGACCAGCTTGTCGCCCAGCCCCTCGATATCCATCGCCCGACGGCTGGCAAAGTGCAGCAACGCCTGCTTGCGCTGCGCCGGGCAGATCAGCCCGCCGGTGCAGCGCGCCACCGCCTCGTCCTCGCCCCGCACCACATGCGAGCCACACACCGGACAAGCCGGATACGCCGCCAGCAGGTTGTAACGCGGCAGGTTTGCGCTGCGGCGCTCAAGCACCGGGCCGACCACTTCGGGAATCACGTCGCCCGCCCGGCGCACGATCACCCAGTCGCCGATGCGCACGTCCTTGCGGTCGATTTCGTCCTGGTTGTGCAGCGTGGCGTTGGTCACCGTGACGCCGCCGACGAAGACCGGCTCCAGGCGGGCCACCGGGGTGAGCGCCCCGGTGCGGCCCACCTGCACGTCGATGGCGAGCAGCCGGGTGATTTCCTCTTGCGCCGGGTATTTGTGGGCGACCGCCCAGCGCGGTTCGCGGGTGACGAAACCCAGTTCGCGCTGCAGTTCGACCCGGTTGACCTTGTACACCACGCCGTCGATGTCATAGGGCAGCGTGTTGCGCAGTGCGGCAATGCGGGCATGAAACGCGATCAGCCCGTCCGGCCCGTGCGACACACAGCGGTGCTCGCATACCGGCACGCCAAACGCCGCCAGCCGTTCGAGCACGCCCGCCTGGGTGTCGGGCAGATCGAAGCCGACCTGCTCGCCGAGGCCGTACGCAAAGAAGGACAGCGGCCGGCGGGCGGTCGTCCGTGCATCGAGCTGACGCACCGCGCCAGCGGCCGCATTGCGCGGATTCACGAACACCTTGTCGCCGGTCTCACGCTGGCGGGCATTGAGCGCTTCGAAATCGTCCCGCCGCATGTAGATTTCACCGCGCACTTCAAGCACCGCAGGCGCGGTGCCGTTGAGCTGCAAGGGAATCTGGCGGATGGTGCGCACGTTGTGGGTGACATCCTCGCCGGTTTCGCCGTCGCCCCGGGTGGCGGCGCGCACCAGCCGGCCGTGCTCGTAGCGCAGGCTGATGGCGAGCCCGTCGAACTTCAGTTCGCCAAGGTACGCCACCGGCGGATCGGCCAGGTCCAGCCCGAGCGCATTGCGCACCCGCGCATCGAAGTTGCGTACGCCCTGCTCGGTGGTGTCGGTTTCGGTGCGGATGGACAGCATCGGCACCGCATGCCGCACCGACGCCAGCTCGGGCAGCGGCGCCCCGCCCACCCTGCGGGTGGGTGAATCTTCGGCAATCAGGTCGGGGTGGGCCGCTTCGAGTGCCTGCAGTTCGCGAAACAGGCGGTCGTACTCGGCATCCGGAACGGTCGGGGCATCGAGCACGTAGTACGCATGGTCATGGCGGCGGATCTCGCCACGCAGCGCGTCAATCCGCGCTGCGACATCGTTTCCGGCAGGGTTCATGTGGGATCAAGTGGAAAACAGGCGGTCGGCCAGCGCTCCGCCGGCCGGAATGCCGGCGGCCGACATGTGGCGCTGGAATTGTTCGATCTGCGCGCGGATCAGCGCAGCCGACTCCGGATTGAATACGGTGCGGTTGTCGTCCACCACCACGCCGTCGAGCGAATGCGCCATCTGGTTGGCCACCTTCATCATGCGGTCGAACACGCCCACCCCGTCGGCCACCAGTGGCACATCGATGAGCAGGGTGATGCCGTGCGTGCGCAGCGTGCGCAGGCTGGTGGGCGAGAACAGCTCGGGCTCCAGGTTGCTCAGGGAAAACAGCACCCGACCCTCGTCGTCGCAGGCGTGGAAGGCACCGTCTGCCCCCAGCGTCATGTGGCTGGACTCGGCCAGCGAACGCACCTTGGTGCCGGAAAACGGATGATTCTGCGGCACGATATTCACGCCCACCTGCACATCCACCCCGGCGCAGAAGCGGTCGATCTCTTCGGCTGCCACCATGGTCTGGGCCTTGGCGGGAAACTCAGAAGGCACGGCCAGGAACTGGTCGGCCACCCGCTGCACGCCGCCGCTGAAGCCATTGAAATCGGCTTCGCTGATCGCACCGCGCCGATCCACCAGCTGCATCGCGGCGCAAAACCAGTGAAACCGCCCGGTGCTCTTCGCGTTGAGCGCACGCCACAGATTGACGCTGTCGTCGAAGGCAAACCAGCGCACCGGCTTACCCAGCTCCTGCAGCTGGGCAAGCTGTGCCGGCCACAGATGGGCCGGGTCGATGGCTTCGATGGCCTCGAAGCGGATCACGCAATCGACCCGCACATCCACCCCGTCCGGCATCCCGGGCGCCCCGCGACGCCCCCCATGCACCGACGCACCGGACCTGGCCTCCCTGCCGGTCGCAGCCGCATCCGGAGCCTTGGTCCGCGCAGCGGCCCGCACGCCAGCCTCGGCCGGTTCCAGCCGCGCCACCGGCGGGGCCTTGTCGTCATCGGGCGGCGCTTCCCTCGGCTCAAGCAGCACGTCGCGATGGTCCCCACGGAAAGCGGTTTCCATCTGCTTGCGGTGCTTGCGCTCCTGCCACTTGTTGTAGCCAATGATGCCGACCACCGCCACGACACCCAGTGCCACCAAGGCGATTTGCAATTCGCTATCCATAAGACTTCCTGTTGTCACGCCAGCGCAGGCTCGGCCATGCGCAGCGCCTCTTCCATATCGACCTCGACCACACGGGAGACTCCCTGCTCCTGCATGGTCACGCCCACCAGTTGCTCGGCGATTTCCATCGTGATCTTGCTGTGACTGATGAACACGAACTGTGTCTGCGATGACATGCGTCTGACCATCTGACAGTAACGTTCGGTGTTGGCATCGTCCAGCGGTGCATCCACTTCGTCCAGCATGCAGAACGGCGCCGGATTGAGCTGGAACATCGAGAATACCAGCGCAATCGCGGTCAATGCCTTCTCACCCCCGGACAGCAGGTGGATTGACGTGTTCTTCTTTCCCGGCGGCTGGGCGACGATCTGGATGCCGGCATCGAGAATCTCGTCGCCGGTGAGCACCAGTTTCGCCTGACCGCCGCCAAACAGTTGCGGGAACAGCGTTCCAAAATGTTGCGTGACGGTATTGTAAGTCTCCTGAAGCTGTTCACGTGTTTCCCTGTCGATACGGCGGATGGCATCTTCCAGTGTGCCGATCGCCTGTGTCAGATCGTCATATTGTGCATCAAGATAGTGTTTTCGTTCCTGTGCACTGGTCAATTCATCCAGCGCGGCCAGGTTGACCTGGCCCAGTTCGGCGATTTCACGAGCCAGGCGGGCCACCTCCCGCTGCAGGCTGCTTTCCCTAAGAGCCGGGTCGAGCAACGGCAGCAGGGTGGCTTCGCAGGCTTCGGCCTCGACCAGCCGGGCGGCAAACTGTTCGGCTGCCAGCGTGGCCGCCTGCACGGCCAGACGCAACTCCCCCACCCGTTCGCGCGCCGGAGCGGCCTGCTGTTCGGTGCGCATGCGCAGCTCGTCGGTGGTTTTCAGGCGGGCGGCGAGCGCTTCCTGAGTGTCGCGGCAGTGCGCCAGCGTGTGCTCCCGGCGTTCGCGCAGTGCCAGCGCCTCCTGCAAGGCGGCCTCGCTGCGGGCGGTGTCGGTGGCGCTGAGTTCATCCTCGCACAGCGCATGCTCTTCATCGATGCGCGCCGACTGTTCATTGGCAAGCTGCAGGTTGCGATGGAGGTCTTCCAGCTTGCCCTCGCACTCGCGCTCGGAAAAACGGGCCTCCTGCAGCTCGCGGGCCAGCGCTTGTTCAAGGGCGCGGCTGTCGCGCAGGGAGCGGTCATGCTCGTCGAAGATCGCCTGCGCTGCGTCCATCCGCTGGCGCTGCACTTCGGCCAGCTCCGCGCAGCGCTGCCATTCGATGCCGGCCCGCGACACGTGTTCGCGCTCCACGGCCTCCTGATGCGCGATATCGGCGAGGTCCTGCTCCAGCCGCGCCCGCCGCTCCTGGGCGCGCTGCAGGTCTTGCGCAAGCTTCAGGTGGCTCACCTGGGCTTCGTGCCGGGCCTGCTGCAACTGCTGCACGCTGCGACGCAGTTCCGTGGCGCGTTCCTGCAGTTCGGTGAGTACGCCCTCGGCGAGGGTCATGCGGTCATGCACCGCTCTGGCCTGCTGTTCGGCCGTGTCGTAGTCCCGGTCGAGAGCATCGATGTCGCGCTGGCGCTCGATCACGCCATGGGTGCGGTCGGCGGGCAGCACATGCAGCAGGCTGTCGGCGCCAAGCAGGGTGCCACGGCGCTCCACCAGCCACACGCCGGCCGGCAGGGCCTGGCAGCGCAGACGGCCATCGGCCGTTTCGGTGAGCCAGTCGGCCAGCGAGTCCACCGCATGAAAACCCTGCAGCCAGCGCGCCACCCGGGCGGCGGTGACTTCGTCCTGCGCCTCGACCAGCTCGGCCAGCGGCTGTGCGCCAGCCAGCAAGGGCGCAGCGGATGCGGCAGCATGGTCCGCATGGGCAGCGGAGGCCACCACCGGCAGCGCCACGGCCAGCGACTCGGGCGGCGTGTCGTCGAGCAGGGCGCGAATCGCCCCGCCCACGTCGCCGGTGAGCGCCGCCAGCCGCTCCCGCAGGGCGGATTCCACCGCCTGTTCCCAGCCGCTGCGCACCCTCAACCCCTGCCACAGCGGCAGCAGGCTGTCGAGCTGCTTGCGCCGCAACCAGTCGCCCAGCTTGCCCTGGCCCTTCACCCGCGCCTGCAACTGCATGAGGGCATCGCGGCGTGCGCGCAACTCCGTGAGCCTGCGCTGAGCATCGCGCTCCTCGTCGAGTGCGGCCTTCAGCGCCGCCTGCGCGCCGGGCACGTCCGCCTGCACGCTGTCGAGCGCCGAGCGGGCGTCTTCCAGTTCGGCATCGCACTGTTCCAGCCGGGTTTCCGCGCGGGCCACCGCAAGCTCGTCGGGCGCGTCGATGCCGGCATGCTCCGCCCCGAGGCGTTCGCGCCGCTGCGCCAGCGCATCCAGCGCGCGTTGCGCCCCGGTGCGATTGGCCTCTTCCACCCGCAGTTGTTGCTCAGTCTGCGAGAGCTCGCGCCGGGCGGCGGTCAGGGTCGCCTCGGCCGCACGCCGGCTGGCCTCGATCTCGGGCAGGGTGTCGGCCACTTCCTGATGACGGGCTTCGGCCTGTTCGGTGCGCAGCGCGGCGTTTTCCTGCAGATCGGTCCAGCGCTCCAGATCGGCCTGCAGGCTGTCCGAGCGTGACTGCCACTGCAGGCGGTCGCGCTCCAGCTCCTGCAGACGGCTGTGCAGCCTGCGCCGCACTTCGCCGACATGGCGGATCTCGCTTTCCAGGCGGGAGACTTCGGCACTGGCCGCATACAGCTCGCTCTGCGCGACATGCGTCGCCTCCGAAGCGGCGAAATGCGCCTCCCGGGCCAGCTCCAGTTCGCTCTCGAGGGTCTGGAGGCGGGCGCTGTCCGCTTCCATCTGCTGCGACAGGGCATTGAGCGCGTGCTGCACGCGGTCGCGCTCGTCCAGCGCCTCGTTGCGCTTCAACAGCCACAACAGTTGCTGCTTCAGGCTGTGCTGGGCATGCAGCTCGCGGTAGCGCGCAGCCACGGCGGCCTGTGCCTCCAGGTGCGCGATGCGCTCGCCCAGCTCCATGCGGATGTCGTCGAGACGGGCCAGGTTGTCGCGCGCATCCGACAGCCGGCCCTCGGTCTCGCGCCGCCGTTCGCGGTACTTGGTGACGCCGGCGGCCTCTTCAAGAAAGCCGCGCACCTCTTCGGGGCGGGCCTCGATGATGCGCGAGATCATGCCCTGCTCGATGATCGCGTAGGCGCGCGGCCCCAGCCCGGTGCCCAGAAACAGATCGATCACATCCTTGCGCCGTACATGCACGTTATTGATGTAGTACGACGAATCGCCGCTGCGGTCGAGCACGCGCTTCACCGAAATTTCCGCGTAGCGCGACCACTGCCCTGCGGCCCGGCCTTCGGCATTGTCGAACACCAGTTCCACGCTCGCGCGCGACACCGGCTTGCGGGTGGTGGAGCCGTTGAAGATCACATCCTGCATCGACTCGCCACGCAGCGCGCTGGCGCGCGTCTCGCCGAGCACCCAGCGCACCGCATCGATGATGTTGGACTTGCCGCAGCCATTGGGACCGACCACCCCCACCAGATTGCCCGGTGTGAGCACGGTGGTCGGATCGACGAAAGTCTTGAAACCGGCAAGTTTGAGCTTGGACAGGCGCACGTGTGAGGCAATCGGGTCGGGGTGGCAACAGGCGGGCCATGATACCATCAGCCGCTTGCGGGTCCGAAGGCCCCGAAAATCCATTCCGATTCCGATTTCGACCCTTATCCGATCCCTATTCCGATCACATCGCCCTGCATCCCTGACCCGGCATGAATCCCAATCTGGAACGACTCCACCCCTACCCTTTCGAAAAGCTGCGCGCGCTGTTTGCCGGCATCGAACCCGACCCTGCCCATGCGCCGATCAGGCTCTCCATCGGTGAGCCGCAGCACCCCACGCCCGCCTTCATCCGTGCAGCGGTGAGCGAGCATCTGGACGGGCTGTCGATCTACCCCACCACCCAGGGCAGCGACGCCCTGCGCGGTGCCTGCGCGGCCTGGCTGCAGCGCCGCTTTGCGCTGCCGGCGGTGGACCCGGCAACGCAGATCCTGCCGGTCAACGGCACCCGGGAAGCGCTGTTTGCGTTCGCCCAGTGCATGCTGGACGGCACCCGGCCCGACGCCGCCGTGCTGTGCCCGAACCCCTTCTACCAGATCTACGAAGGTGCGGCCCTGCTCGCCGGCGCCCGTGCGCTGTTCCTGCCGAACGTGCCGGAAAACGGTTTTGCGTCGGATTTCGGTTCGCTTGACGCGGCGCAATGGCAGCACGTGCAACTGGTGTTCGTGTGCTCGCCCGGCAACCCCACCGGACGGGTGATGACGCTCCCCGAGTGGCAGCAACTCTTTGAGCTGTCCGATCGCCATGGCTTCGTGATCGCGGCCGACGAGTGCTATTCCGAAATCTACTTCGACGAGGCCGCTCCGCCGCTCGGCGCGCTCGAAGCCGCGCATGCGCTGGGGCGCAGCGATTTTCGCAACCTGGTGATGTTTACCAGCCTGTCCAAGCGCTCCAACGTGCCCGGCCTGCGTTCGGGCTTCGTCGCGGGCGATGCCCGGCTGTTGAAGGATTTCCTGCGCTACCGCACCTATCATGGCTGCGCGATGAGCACCACGGTGCAGGCTGCGTCGATTTCGGCCTGGTCGGACGAGGTGCATGTGCAGGAAAACCGCCGCCTGTACCGAGAAAAGTTTGCCCAGGTGATGCCGCTGCTGGCACCGCACCTCAAATTCACCCGCCCCAATGCAGGTTTTTACCTGTGGGCGCAGACGCCGGTGGCCGACACCGATTTCGCCCGTGGCCTGCAGGCTGCCTATAATGTCACGGTCTTGCCCGGCAGCTATCTGGCACGCGAGGACAAGGGCCGCAACCCGGGCGCCGGGCTGGTGCGCATCGCACTGGTGGCCGAACCGGGCGAATGCCTGGAAGCAGCCCGGCGCATCGCCGCCTACTGCGGCACGCTCTGAGGCCCGGCGGCCGTTCGCCACGAACGGGGTGGCTTCAGGTCAATCCATCAACCGACACAACACTGAAAACGGAAACTTTCCCCATGCAAGAACTGCAGAAAATCATCGACGACGCCTTCGAGAACCGCGCCAGCCTGTCGCCGGCCGATGCCCCGCAGATCGTGCGCGACGCGGTCGCCTCGGTCATTGCCGGTCTGGATGCAGGCCAGCTGCGCGTGGCCGAGAAGAAGGACGGCCAGTGGGTGGTCAATCAGTGGATCAAGAAGGCCGTGCTGATTTCCTTCCGCCTGAGCGACAACGCGGTGATGGCCGGTGGCTGCAACCAGTATTTCGACAAGGTGCCGACCAAGTTCGGCGACTACACCCCGGAGCAGTTCCAGCAGGGCGGCTTCCGCGTGGTGCCGCCGGCGGTGGCGCGCAAGGGCAGTTTCATCGGCAAGAACGTGGTGCTGATGCCCTCCTATGTGAACATCGGCGCATATGTGGACGAAGGCACCATGGTCGACACCTGGGCCACCGTGGGTTCGTGCGCGCAGATCGGCAAGAACGTGCACCTGTCCGGCGGCGTGGGCATCGGCGGCGTGCTGGAGCCGGTGCAGGCCGGCCCGGTGATCATCGAGGACAACGTCTTCGTGGGCGCCCGCTCGGAAGTCGTGGAAGGTGTGATTGTCGAGGAAAACGCGGTGTTGTCGATGGGCGTGTACATCGGCATGAGCACCAAGATCTATGACCGCGAAACCGGCGAGATCCACTACGGCCGCGTGCCCGCCGGTTCGGTGGTGGTGCCGGGCAGCCTGCCGTCTGCCGACGGCAAGTACAGCCTGTACTGCGCAGTGATCGTGAAGAAGGTGGACGCGCAGACCCGCGCCAAGACCGGCATCAACGAACTGCTCCGGGGCGCCTGAGCGCAGTCGCCCGTGCCGGCCAGGGCCGGCGCGGGCAAGGTTCCCGCCTTTCCTCCCCCACTTTTCCCACACCCGACCCTCGTAACGGAGCATCGACACCATGATCTTCGACAAGCTGTTCCGGCTGATGGCCGAGAAGCAGGCCTCGGACATCTACATCACGGCAGGCGCCCCGATTCACATCAAGATCCAGGGCCATACCATGCCGATCAACCAGCAGGTCATGGACCCGGCGATGATCCAGCGCATGGTCTACGAGATGCTCAAGCCCGAGCAGATCGAGGAGTTCGAGCAGGAAAAGGAACTCAACCTGTCGCACGGCATCCGCGATCTGGGCAACTTCCGGGTGAACCTCTTCTGGCAGCGCAGCTCCATCGCCGTGGTGGTGCGCTTCATCCAGGGCGACATTCCGGAGATCGACTCTCTGGGCCTGCCGCCGGTGCTCTCGGAAGTGGTGATGGAAAAGCGCGGGCTGGTGCTGGTGGTGGGTTCGACCGGTTCGGGCAAGTCGACCACGCTCGCCTCGATGATCGACCACCGCAACCGCAACCGCAGCGGCCACATCCTGACCGTCGAGGACCCGATCGAATACCTGTTCCGCCATCGCAAGTCGGTGGTGAACCAGCGCGAAGTGGGCATGGACACGCGGGACTGGCAGGGCGCGCTGCGCAATGCGATGCGCCAGGCCCCGGACTGCATCCTGATCGGCGAAATCCGCGACCGCGAAACCATGCAGGCGGCCCTCGCCTATGCGCAGACCGGCCACCTGACCCTGGCCACGCTGCACGCGAACAACGCCTATCACGCGCTCAACCGCATCGTGAACTTCTTTCCGCTGGAAAACCGTTCGCTGCTGTATCTCGATCTGTCGGTGGCCCTCAAGTGCATTCTCTCCCAGCGGCTCGCGCGCAGGCCCGATGGCAAGCGCACCCCGGCGGTCGAGATTCTCATGAACACCCGCCACATTGCCGAACTGATCCAGCGCGGCGAGCTGACCGAGATCAAGGAGGCCATGGAGCAAAGCCTGGCCCCCGGCTCGCAGACCTTCGAGCAGGACCTGTTCCGCCTGTACCGCGAGAACGTGATCACGCTCGATGAAGCGCTGGCCAACGCCGACTCGCCCACCAACCTCGCCTGGCTGATCAACAACGCCCAGGTGAATCAGGACTCCGAGGCGTCGAAGAACAAGAAGGTCGATGTGCCGGTGGTGGATTTCGACAACACCGAACCGGATGGTGCCTCCTTCCGCGAGTTCTCGCTGCGTCTGGGTGACGACGACTGACGCCTGTCCCGCCAGGCAACGACCCTACATATCATGACCATGACTTCCCCGACCCTGGACCTGGCCTGCGAGCTGATCGCCCGCCCTTCGGTGACCCCACAAGACGAGGGCTGCCTGACACTGATTGCCGAACGGCTCGCTCCGCTCGGCTTCGTGTGCGAACGCATGGACTTCGCCGACACCTGCAACCTGTGGGCGCGGCGCGGCACCAGTGGTCCGCTGCTGTGCCTGGCCGGGCACACCGATGTGGTGCCTCCCGGCCCACTGGAGCGCTGGACCTCCGCCCCGTTTACCCCCACCCAGCGCGACGGCATGCTGTACGGCCGGGGGGCAGCCGACATGAAGACCTCGCTCGCAGCCTTCGTCACGGCCATCGAACGCTTCGTGGCCGAGCATCCCGATCACGCCGGCAGCCTGGCCCTGCTGCTCACCTCCGACGAGGAAGGCTGCGCGGCCAACGGCACCGTGAAGGTGGTGGAAACGCTCGCCGCCCGTGGCGAGCATCTCGACTACTGCATCGTCGGCGAACCGACCTCGGTCAACACACTGGGCGACATGATCAAGAACGGCCGTCGCGGCTCACTGTCCGGCACGCTCACGGTGAAGGGCAAGCAGGGGCATGTGGCGTATCCGCACCTCGCGCGCAACCCGATCCACGCCCTGGCCCCGGCGCTGGCCGAACTGTCCACCACGGTGTGGGACGAAGGGAACGAATTCTTTCCCCCGACCACCTTTCAGGTGTCGAACATCCATGCCGGTACCGGTGCGAACAACGTGATTCCGGGCGAGTGCGAAGTAATGTTCAACTTCCGCTTCGCTTCGGTCAGCACCGCTGAAGACCTCAAGCAGCGCACCTGCGAAATCCTCGACCGTCACGGGCTGGAGCATCACATCGACTGGCATCTGTCGGGCCAGCCCTTCCTCACCGGGCGCGGCGCGCTGGTCGCGGCGCTGACGGCCTCGATCGACACGGTGTGCGGGCAACAGGCGGCCCTGTCGACCACGGGCGGCACCTCGGACGGTCGCTTCATTGCGGCCATTTGCAAGGAAGTGGTGGAGTTCGGCCCGGTCAACGCGAGCATCCACCAGGTCAACGAATGCGTGGCACTGGACGCCATCGAGGCCCTGTCCGACGTTTATCGACACACCATGATGCGGCTGCTGACCCGCGCCGCATCCTGAACACAGAGAGCACGCCCCCCATGAACGACATACATCACGATCACGGCCACGAGCCTGAACACGACCAGGACGACCACGTACACGAGCATGGCCCCCTGAGCGAACTGGTCACCGTACGCGACTGGCTGCGCTACGCGGTCAGCGAGTTCAACCGCAACAAGCTGTTCTTCGGCCATGGTTGCAGCGATGCCTTCGACGAGGCCGTCTGGCTGGTCCTGCACACCCTCAGCCTGCCGCTGGACCGCCTGGAGCCGTTCATGGATGCCTGCGTGCTCGGGGAAGAGCGTGAAGCCCTCATGCACATCATCGAGCGCAGGGTGAAGGAGCGCATTCCCGCCGCCTACCTCACCCAGGAAGCCTGGCTGGGCGACTACCGGTTTTATGTGGATGAGCGGGTCATCGTGCCGCGCTCCTTTTTTGCCGAACTGCTCGAAGACGGTTTCGCCCCGTGGGTGCAGGACCCCGCCCAGGTGCAGGATGCGCTCGACCTGTGCACCGGTTCGGCCTGCCTGGCGATCCTGATGGCCGAGACATTCCCCGACGCCCGGGTGGCGGCGGTCGATCTGTCCGCCGATGCGCTGGAAGTGGCGCATCGCAACGTGGCCGAATATGGCTTGCAGGAACGCGTCGAGCTGTTCCAGGGCGACCTCTTCGAGCCGCTGGGCACGCGCCGCTTCGACCTGATCATCACCAACCCGCCGTATGTCACCGCCCAGGCGATGGCGGCGCTGCCGCCCGAATACCGGCACGAACCCGGCCTGGCGCTGGGCGCCGGCGAGGACGGGCTGGATGTGGTGCGCGGCATCCTGGCCGGCGCCAGACAGCATCTCACCGAACAGGGCGTGCTCGCCGTGGAAATTGGCCACAACCGCGACATCGTCGAAGCCGCCTTCCCCGACCTGCCCTTCACCTGGCTCAGTGCAGAAGGCGGCGAGTGCGTGGTGTTCGTGCTCAACGCCTGCGATTTACCCTGAGTGGCCCTGACTGCGACCTGCCCTGCCTGAGTGTGCTGTCGGCGCTCAGGCCAGTTCGTCGATCCACGCCTGCTGGATGGCCTCGAGAATGCGCTCGCCGCAGCGGCTCGGCTCGTCGTCGAAGTTGGGCAAGGCCATCACCAGATTCATCAGATCCACGAAGTTGATGCGCAGCGGGTCATGGTCCGGGTGGGTATCGGCCAGCTCGATGGCAATTTCCTGAACGTCGGTCCATTTCATCAGTGTTTCCCCTCACGCGCCATGTTGATGGTGTAACGCGGAATCTCGATGACCAGCGGCGTATCGGCCACCTTGGCCTGGCAGGACAGGCGCGATTGCGGCTCCAGCCCCCACGCCTTGTCAAGCAGGTCTTCCTCTTCGTCCTCGGCGTCCTGCAGGCTGTCGAAGCCTTCGCGCACGATCACATGACAGGTCGTGCATGCACAGGACTTCTCGCACGCATGCTCGATCTCGATATCGCTGGCAAGCAGTGCATCGCAGATCGATTGCCCCGGTTCGGCCTCCAGCACCGCCCCATCGGGACACAATTCCACATGCGGCAACACCACAATCTGAGTCATACCTGTATCTCGTCCACTTTCTGTCCGGTCAGCGCCGTGCGAATGCTCTTGTCCATGCGTCGTTCCGCGAAGGCGTCGGTGACCCGCGACAGCGCATCCATGCCCTGCTTGATCGCGCGATGATCCTGCCCCTGGCGCAGCGCGCGCAGCGCCGCGACGGACTGGTCGATGGCGGCACGTTCCGCCGCATCGAGCAGTTCGGCATCTTCGGCAAGGGCGGCCTCGATGGCCTCGATCAGGCGATCGGCCTCCACCTGCTGTTCGCGCAGCGCGCGGGCGTTCATGTCCTCGCCCGCATGCGTCATGCCATCGCGCAGCATGCCGGCGATCTCGTCATCGCTCAACCCGTACGAAGGCTTCACCATCACGCTGGCCTCCACACCGGAAGACATTTCGCGGGCCGACACCGACAGCAGGCCGTCGGCATCCACCTGGAAGGTCACCCGGATGCGCGCCGCGCCCGCCACCATCGGCGGAATGCCGCGCAACTCGAAGCGGGCCAGCGAACGACAGTCGCTCACCAGTTCGCGTTCGCCCTGCACCACATGGAAGGCCATCGCGGTCTGTCCATCCTTGTAGGTGGTGAATTCCTGCGCGCGTGCAATCGGCAGCGTCGAATTGCGCGGAATCACCTTCTCGACCAGCCCACCCATGGTTTCCAGCCCCAGCGACAGCGGAATCACGTCGAGCAACAGCCAGTCGTCGTCCGCACGGCGGTTGCCGGCCAGAATGTTGGCCTGCAGGGCTGCGCCGAGGGCCACCACCTTGTCCGGGTCGAGGTTGTTGAGCGGCTCCTGGCCAAAGAACTCGGCCACCGAGCGCTGGATGTGCGGCATGCGGGTGGCCCCGCCCACCATCACCACGCCCTTCACCTCTTCCGGCGACAGGCCGGCATCGCGCAACACCTTGCGCATCGGCGCCAGGGTCTTGCGCACAAGATGCTCGGTGATGCTTGCGAACTCCTCGCGACCGATCACCAGATCCACCACCTCACCGCTGCCCAGTTCAACATGAATCGGGGCTTCCTCGCAGGCGGTGAGCAATTCTTTCGCCTCCCGCGCCTTTCTCTGCAGGCGGCGTGCGTCCTCGCTCGATGGCGGGCTGATGCGCGTCTTGTCGAGCATCCAGCAGAACAGGCGATGGTCGAAATCATCCCCGCCCAGCGCGCTGTCACCGTTGGTGGCCATCACCTCGAACACGCCACGGGAGAGCTTCAGGATGGACAGGTCAAAGGTCCCCCCGCCCAGGTCGTACACCGCGTACACCCCTTCCGAAGCATTGTCGAGCCCATACGCAACCGCCGCTGCAGTCGGCTCATTGAGCAGGCGCAACACGTCAAGCCCGGCCAGGCGGGCCGCATCCTTGGTGGCCTGGCGCTGGGCATCGTCGAAGTACGCCGGCACGGTGATCACCACCCCGGCAAGCGGCCCGCCCAGGCTGGCCTCGGCACGCCGACCGAGCACCTTCAGTATCTCGGCGGAAATTTCCACCGGACTCTTCACCCCCTGCACCGTGCGCAGCCGCACCATGCCGTCAGTGTCGGCAAAGTCGTACGGCATGGACTCGACATGGGCAACGTCCTTCAGGCCACGTCCCATGAAGCGCTTGACCGAGATGATCGTGTTGCGCGGATCGCGCGCATGGGCGGCCGCAGCATCGTGGCCCACCTCCACACGACCATCGGCCAGGTAGCGCACCACCGAAGGCAGCGAACTGCGCCCCGTCTCATCCGGCAGGCACACCGCAATGCCGTTGCGCACGGTGGCCACCAGCGAGTTGGTGGTCCCCAGGTCGATGCCTGCCGCCAGTCGGTGCTGGTGTGGCTCGGCAGACATACCGGGTTCGGAAATTTGCAAAAGGGCCATCAGCTCTCCAGTGCCTCCAGGGCATCGTCGATCTCGTGCTGCAGCTTTTCGATGAACATCAGCCGACGCACCGTCTCGGCAGCCGCTGCCAGATCGTGGCGCGTGTCGATCTGTTCGGCCAGCCCGTCAAACACCTCGCGGGCATGGTTGCGCAGGCGCTGGTGCAGGTGCGTGAGGGCGGTTTCATCGCCGGCCTCGCGCGCCTCCTCCACCCCTTCGCGCCACTCCATCTGCTCCATCAGGAACTCGGCCGACATCGCGGTATTGGTTTCCAGCCCGGCATCGACCCCGGCCAGCGTGAGCAGATACTGCGCACGGCTGAGCGGCTTGCGCAAGGTGGCAAAGGCCTCATTTACCTGTGTTGCCCACTGCATTGCCCGGCGCTTGTCGGCGTCGGGCAGGTGCGCGTGGCGATCCGGATGCACCCGCGCATGCAACTCATGATAGGCGGACTCCAGCGCCGCCTCATCGATCCGGTAGGCGCGCGGCAGGCCGAACAGGGCAAAGAAATCCTGCTGCAGGTCAATGCTCATCTCGTTCCTTCACGCCCTCAGACGTTGAAGCTCTCGCCACACCCGCACTCGTCCTTGACATTCGGGTTGTTGAACTTGAAGCCCTCGTTCAGCCCCTCGCGTACAAAGTCGAGTTCGGTGCCGTCAAGATAGGGCAGGCTCTTCGGATCCACCACCACCTTCACGCCATGGCTCTCGAACACCAGATCGTCGGCTTCGGCACTGTCGACAAATTCCAGCTTGTAGGCCATGCCGGAGCATCCCGACGTTTTCACGCCCAGACGGATGCCCAGCCCCTTGCCACGCTTGTCAAGAAAGTTGGCAACGTGGCGGGCTGCACTTTCGCTCAGGGTCACACCCATGTCAGTCACCTCGTCTGCCGTGCTCACGACTGCTTCTTGCGGTAGTCGGCAACGGCGGCCTTGATCGCGTCTTCGGCAAGAATCGAGCAGTGAATCTTCACCGGTGGCAGGGCCAGTTCCTCGGCGATCTGCGTGTTCTTGATCTCCAGGGCCTGATCCACCGTCTTGCCCTTCACCCATTCGGTGACCAGCGAGCTGGAGGCAATCGCCGAGCCGCAACCATAGGTCTTGAACTTCGCGTCCTCGATCACGCCATCCTTGCTCACCTTGATCTGCAGCTTCATCACGTCGCCACAGGCCGGCGCGCCCACCATGCCGGTGCCCACGCCTTCCTCTTCCTTGCCAAAACTTCCCACGTTACGGGGGTTCTCGTAGTGGTCGAGCACTTTTTCGCTGTATGCCATCTCTGTTCTCCTTGGGCAGTATTCAGTGGGCGGCCCACTGCACCGTATTCAGGTCAATGCCTTCCTGCACCATCTCCCACAACGGGGACAGTTCGCGCAACTTGCTGATCTTGCGGTGCAGCAGGTCAATCGTGAAGTCGACTTCCTCTTCGGTGGTGAAGCGGCCGATCGAAAAGCGGATCGAGCTGTGCGCCAGCTCATCGTTGCGGCCCAGCGCACGCAGCACGTAGGACGGTTCCAGACTGGCAGACGTACAGGCCGAACCACTCGACACGGCCACGTCCTTGATCGCCATGATCAGCGACTCGCCTTCCACATACGCAAAGGAAATGTTCAGATTGTGCGGCACGCGGTGGGTCAGGTCACCATTCACATAGACCTCGTCCATGTCCTGCAGGCCGGCCAGCAGTTTGTCGCGCAGACGGCGGATGCGGCCATTTTCGGCGTTCATCTCCTCACGCGCGATGCGGAAGGCCTCGCCCATGCCGACGATCTGGTGAGTGGGCAGGGTGCCGGAACGCAGGCCGCGCTCATGGCCACCGCCGTGCATCTGCGCCTCCAGCCGCACGCGCGGCTTGCGCCGGACATACAGGGCGCCCACCCCCTTGGGACCATAGGTCTTGTGCGCGGAAAACGACATCAGGTCCACCTTCAGGCTGTCCAGGTCGATCTCCACCTTGCCGGTGGCCTGGGCCGCGTCGACATGGAACACGATGCCCTTCTCGCGGCACAGCTCGCCGATCTCGGCAATCGGCTGGACCACGCCGATCTCGTTATTCACCATCATCACCGACACCACGATGGTATCCGGGCGAATCGCCGCCTTCAGGGCCTCGAGATCGATCAGGCCGTTTTCCTGCACATCCAGATAGGTGGCCTCGAAACCCTGGCGTTCGAGCTCGCGCACCGTGTCGAGCACCGCCTTGTGCTCGGTCTTCAGCGTGATGAGGTGCTTGCCCTTGCCCTTGTAGAACTGGGCCGCGCCCTTGATCGCGAGGTTGTTCGATTCGGTGGCGCCGGAGGTCCAGATGATTTCGCGCGGATCGGCATTCACCAGCGCCGCCACATGGCCGCGCGCATCCTCGACCGCCTGCTCGGCCTCCCAGCCGTACGCATGGGAGCGACTCGCCGGGTTGCCGAAATGCTCGGTCAGCCACGGGATCATCGCTTCGGCGACCCGCGGATCAACCGGCGTCGTGGCCGAGTAATCGAGATAAATCGGAAACTTGAGCATTGCGTCTCTCCGTAGTCGTGTGCGTGCCCCTGGGGCCACGGTTACTGTTCGTTCTGTTGGTTCAGACTGCCATCGCAGTCAGTTGCTTCAATTCATTCACCTGCTGCAGCAGCGCCGTGGCGAAGCGCTGCACCTCGTCTGCCGTGGTGCGATGTCCCAGGCTGACCCGCACGGCCGAGCGTGCCAACGCGGCCGGCACGCCCATCGCCAGCAGGGTGTGCGATGGCTCGGGGCTGGCGCTGGAACAGGCCGAACCGCTGGCGATGGCAAACCCCGCCCGGTCCAGACGAGCCACCAGGGTTTCACCGTCCACGCCCTCGATGGCAAAGAAACAGGTGTTGTCCAGCCGGGGGGCGCCCCGCGAAAACACGCTCGCACCCGCCTCGATCAGATCGGCCTCCAGCGCATCGCGCAGCGTCTTCAGCGTGCAGGCGGCCTCAGCCTTGCGGGCCTCGATGCGCGCCAGCGCCTGCTCGCAGGCCACGCCAAACCCCACAATCGCCGCGACATTCTCGGTGCCCGAGCGCAGACCGCGCTCCTGACCACCGCCGGCAATCAGGGGGGCGAGTTCGAGCCGCTTGTCCACCACCAGCGCCCCCGCGCCCAGCGGCCCGCCGATCTTGTGCGCCGACACAGTGAGCGCATGCACGCCCAGCTCGCGAAAACGCACCGGCACCTTGCCCAGCGCCTGCACCCCATCGGTGTGGAACCAGCCCCCCACGCCACGCACCCGCGCAGCCAGGGCGGGCACATCCTGCAGCACACCGGTCTCGTTGTTCGCCAGCATCACCGAACACAGCGCGGGCTTGTGCGAGAGCACCGCCGTCAGGGCCGACCCCTCCACCCGACCCTCGGCATCCACCGCGATTTCCTCGAACAGCCAGCCATTGCGGCGCAACTGGCGGGCCGGTTCGCGCACGCAGGGGTGTTCGACTGCACTCACCGCCACCGTGCCGGGCTTCAGCAGGGCTGCAGCGCCCTTGATGAACAGGTTGTTCGCCTCGGACCCCCCGCTGGTGAACACCACCTCGGTCGGGTGCGCGCCCACGGCGGCGGCCACCCGTGCGCGGGCCTCGTCGATGGCTGCCCGCGCCTGACGGCCGTACTCATGGCGGCTCGATGCGTTGCCGAAACGCATCCCCAGCCAGGGCAGCATCGCCTCGCGCACCGCCTCGTCGAGCGGCGTGGTGGCATTCCAGTCGAGATATACCGGTGCAAACATGGCACTCACTTCCCTGAAGGCCGCCTCAGGCGGCGGCCGCTTCGCGCAGCGAAACATTCGCGCGGCGACGCAGATCCCGGATCACGTTCATGTCCGGATCGGCACGTACCTGCCGGGTCACCAGTGCGCCCAGCGTGACCGAGTCGAGGTATTCATACATGCGCTTGTTCAGATTCGACCACAGGTCATGCGTCATGCAGCGCTGTTCGTCCTGATGACAGTTCTGCTTGCCGCCGCACTGGGTCGCGTCCAGCGGTTCATCGACCGCCACGACGATGTCGGCCACGGTAATCTCGTCCATCGAGCGCGCCAGCCGATAACCCCCGCCCGGTCCGCGCACGCTGCTCACCAGCTTGTAACGGCGCAGCTTGCCGAACAACTGCTCCAGGTAGGACAGGGAAATGCTCTGACGCTCGGCAATGCCTGCCAGCGTGACCGGCCCATCGGTTTCCCGTGAAGCCAGATCGATCATCGCCGTGACGGCGAAGCGCCCCTTGGTGGTCAGTCTCATGATGCCCCTCTCAGTGCAGATGTCACGTATCGGTGAAATACCTGAACGTTTCGGTCAACTATAATTAACCCGACAAAAGCAGTCAACTACTCGCCGACACTACTCACCGACATTCCCGGCATTCAGGGCCGCCCATCCGTTCAATCCACCATCCTGGAAAGCTTCTCCGCATCGAAACGGTCGGTCTGTTCCACATCCTCGTCCAGCTTCAGCCCCGATTTCTCCAGCCGCTCAAGCAGCGCCTGCAGGCGACGGTCGGTTTCCACCGCATGATCGAGCAGCCCGTGCAGCGCCTTGGCCAGCGGATCGTCCATCTGGCGGGTCACCCCATACGCCGAGAAGCCCATCTGCTCGGCCTTCTGCTCGCGCGCCTGATCCCGCTCACCGTCGCGCTCGGGGTCGATCACCCGCGCCGGGTTGCCCACGGCCGTGCAGCCGGCAGGGACCGGTTTGACCACCACCGCGTTCGATCCCACCTTGGCCCCCTCGCCCACCGTGAAGCCGCCCAGCACCTTTGCTCCGGCCCCCACCACCACCCCGCGCTCCAGCGTGGGCTGGCGCTTGGCCCCCCGGTACAGCGACGTGCCGCCCAGCGTCACGCCCTGGTAAATGGTGCAGTCGTCACCAATTTCGGCCGTCTCGCCAATCACCACGCCCATGCCGTGATCGATGAACACCCGCCGGCCAATGCTGGCGCCCGGATGAATCTCGATACCGGTCAGAAAGCGGCTGACATGGCTGATGAAGCGCCCCAGCCAGTAAAAGCCGCGCCGCCAGGCCGCATGCGCCAGACGGTGAAACAGCAGGGCATGCACACCGGGATAACATGTCAGCACCTCCCAGGTCGAACGCGCGGCCGGGTCGCGCTCACGAACACTGGCAAGGTCTTCACGCAAACGGCTGAACATGTAAGCAGTCTCCTGATGGCAGAAAGAAAGAAGAAAAAAGGAAGAACACGCGGGAGTCGACCGCAGCCTGCGACCGACAATATCCGACCATTTTAATCAAGTTTTAGTCGTCCGTGCATGGGCAAATCAAGCCCGGCAGGGTTCAGCCCCGCCGCTTTTCCAGCGCGCTCAGAATGCCGCGCAGGATGTTGACCTCGTCCCGCTCCAGCCCCACCCGACCGAACAGGCGCCGGACCTTGGGCAACAGGCGACGGGGATTGGCCGGGTCGTAGAAACCGCTGGCGAGCATGGCGCGCTCAAGATGGGCATGAAAGCCTTCGATTTCGTCGAAGCTGGCCAGGGGCGGTGCCTCGGGCAGCGCCGCGCCCGGCAACTGCGCGGCCATGCGCAGTTCGTAACACAGCAGTTGCACCGCCGCGCCAAGGTTGAGGGACGAGAAAGCCGGATTGGCCGGAATCGACACCGGCAGGGTGCACAGCATCACCTCCTCGTTGGTCAGGCCGCTCGTCTCGGCGCCGAACACCAGCGCCACATCGCCGTTGCGGGCCTGGCTCAGCAGATGGGGGGCGGCGTCGCGTGCCTGCATCGGCGGTACCGACAGCTCACGCCGGCGTGCGGTCAGTGCCGCCGCCATCACCACGTCCTGCAGAGCCTCCTGCAGCGAAGACACTACCGTGGCAGCAGCCAGCACGTCGTCCGCACCGGAGGCCCGCGCATCGGCCACCGGGTCCGGAAACTGCTGGGGCTGCACCAGATACAGACGCTGCAGCCCCATTGTCTTCATCGCCCGCGCCGCCGCGCCGATATTGCCCGGGTGACTGGTGCGCACCAGCACCACCCGCACACGCTCCAGCAGCGCCTGCCCCGCCCCTTCGTCACGCTGCTCGTCCCTGTTCATCGTGTTTGATATTAAAATGCCGTGTTTTTCATTCATCCGCAGGCGCACTCAAGAGGCTGCCGCCCGCACCAGAGACCGAGTTCATGCACCCCACCCTCACTATCGCAGTCAAGGCCGCCCGGCGCGCCGCTTCCGTCATCAACCGGGCCACGAACCAGCTCGAACCGCTCAACGTTCAGGCCAAGTCGACCAACGACTTCGTCACCGAAATCGACCACGCGGCCGAACAGGCGATCATCGAAGTCCTGCGCGACGCCTATCCGCAGCACGGCATTCTAGCAGAGGAGTCCGGCGAATCCGGACCGGAGCACGACACCGAATACCAGTGGATCATCGACCCGCTCGACGGCACCACCAACTTCATTCACGGCTTTCCGCAGTACGCCGTCTCGATTGCCCTGGCCCGCAACGGCACGCTCGAACAGGCCGTGGTGTTCGATCCCAACCGCAATGAACTGTTTACCGCCAGCAAGGGCCGTGGCGCCTTCCTCAACGACCGCCGCATCCGCGTGTCGCGCCGCACCCGCCTGAACGAATCGCTGATCGGCACCGGCTTCCCTTTCCGCAAGTTCGACCAGGTCGATGCCTATCTGGCGATGTTCAAGGAACTCACCCAGAAGACCGCCGGCCTTCGCCGCCCCGGCTCCGCCGCACTCGATCTGGCCTGGGTGGCCTGCGGGCGCATCGACGGTTTCTGGGAAATGGGGCTGTCGCCGTGGGACATGGCGGCGGGCGCACTGCTCATTCAGGAAGCCGGCGGCCTGGTGTCCGACCTGGCCGGCGAATCCGCCTTCCTCACCACCGGCAACGTGGTCGCCGGCACCCCCAAGGTCTTCGCCCAGCTGCTGTCGGTGGTGCAGGCCCACCGCCCGTCGGACATGCCGGCCTGAGTCTGGAAATGGGCAAACGGATGCTGATCCTGCTTGGCCACCCTTCGCACAACAGCCTGTGCAATGCCCTCGCCGAGCAGTACGCCGAAGGTGCGCGGGCCAAAGGTCATGAGGTCAGCCTGTTGCGTCTGGGCGAACTCGATTTCGACCCCATCCTGCACGAAGGCTACAACCGCATCCAGCCACTGGAGCCGGATCTGGAGCAGGCCAGGCAGGCGATTGTGCGAGCCGAACATCTGGTGTTCGTGTTTCCGGTCTGGTGGGGTGGCGTACCCGCCACGCTGAAGGGCTTTCTTGACCGCGTGTTCCTGCCCGGCTTCGCCTTCAAGTATCGCGAGGGCGCCCTGTTTCCCGACAAGCTGCTCACCGGTCGCAGCGCCGACCTGCTGGTCACGCTCGACACCCCGCCCTGGTACTACCGCTGGGTATATCGCATGCCGGCCATCCACCAGATGCGCCGCACCACCCTCGAATTCTGCGGCATCCGTCCGGTACGTACCGCGCTGTTCGGCCCGGTGAAGGACGCCAGCCCGGCCCGCCGCGAAGCCTGGCTGGCACAGGCCCGCGCGATGGGCAACCAGCACGGCTGATTTTCCGGCCATCAAGCAAGGCGCCGAAACGCAATCCGGCACGCATGGCCCATGCCCGTACTGTGCTCAACCCAGCAGCTGCCGTGCGTCGTTCAAGCTGCTGGCGGTGGCCAGCCAGGCCGACAGGTCGAGTACGGCGCGTGCCCGGGTCGCGGGGGAGGCTGCAGGGTCGAGCACCACATCGGCCAACTGTACAACTTCAGTCCAGCCCAGCAGCTCACCGTGTGCGCGCCAGCGCGCGCCCTCGTCCAGCAGGGAACGGGCCGCACAGGCCAGCCCCGTGGCCTGCAGCCGGGCGAGCCATGCCAGACCGGCACCGAGCCAGTGCTCCAGCGCATCCTCCGCGTGCTGTCCTGCATCATGCATGCTGCGCCCCCCCACCCTGTGCGGTTCTCAGCCATGGTGCATTCAGATGCTGGATGCCCGCCACCCCTTGCCAGCGCACACTGAGCGGTGCGCATACGATGTGCCCGCCCTCGCAGGCGATGCGCCCGAACACTTCCTGCAGCACCCGCCCGGCCTCCAGCCTGTGCAGCAGCTTGCGCATGCCCCGCGCCTCGAACCCTTCCATGCCACCGCGCAAGATGAAGTCACGACCGGACGGGTCGCTCGCCCGCACGGACCAACGACGCAGCGCCTGATCCACCCGGACCGCCCCCACCTTGCCTACGGCCAACCGCGCCAGGCGCGGCGGGGACTGCTGCCAGGGATCGGCAAGCAGTGCCTCGCCCAGCGTCCGGACCAGCGCTCCGAGATCGTCCGCCTCGGGCCATGCGGTCGCCTCGCCCTCACCTTCTTCAAGCGGCACCAGCCGGCTGCCCTCACGGGCCGACAGGCGTCCGTCGCGACTGGCCCAGCCATTCAGCAGACACAACGGGCGGGTGAGCAGCACATCGGTCGCCACGCCGGCCAACTGCCCCTCGCGCAGCGCATCCTCGGCCATCCACTGCGCGTCCAGGTCGCGGGCACGCGACTCGGACCAACTGAAGTAACGCCCCAGCCCGGGCGCCAGAAAGTGCACCGAAAAGCCACGGTGCCCGGACAGCGTGTCCCACACCTCGGCCGCCACGCCAAGCAGTGACACCCCTTCAAGCCGGTGATAGGTTCGCCGATGCTCGCCCGCCATTTCAGCATACGGACGGGGCAAGGGCGTCTGGCGCAGACCGCGCGCCAGCATCCACACCGCTGCCAGCGCACCCGGCAGGCGTTCGGCCGCCCCACCCCGTCGGGCCTGTTCGTCGCGCAACAGCGCGAGCAAGGCCTGCAGGCTGTTCCCCAAGCGCGGCAGGCCGGCCTGGCGCAGCTCGGTGGCCAGCGCGTCGCCCTGGTCGATGAACGCCCCGCCCAGGCCCGTGCTGCCTTGCAGCACCAGGGCCTGCAACCAGTCATCGAGCTGTGCGAGGCGCGCAAGCGCCACCGGCTCCAGCGCCTGCACCGGCGTTTCCGGCAGCGGTGCGCCGGCGGCCTCGCGTGCCTGAAGCACCACCCGCGCCCGATGCGCACACTGCGCCGCCTTGCAACCGCAGGTCGAAGCGGCCAACCCTCCCGCGCTGGGAATGCGTACAGTAACCTCTTCCGGCTCGGAGAACTGGCCGATGAGCACGCCATCGCACGTCTCCAGTGCCACCTCAATGCCCCGCGCCCGCCAGTGCAGCGCACGGCGCACATGCGCCGCACCCAGCGCCCGCTCAAGCGCACTGAAATCCTCCGCCAGCCAGGGGGCAGGCAGGACGCTCCGGGCATCGTCACCCCCCGTAGCCAGCCCGGCATCGCCACTGTCCGGGGCCTGCCCGGGCTGTTCAAGCAGGTGCTGGCGCAGTCCGAGCAGGAAGGCGCACAGGTGATGACACGGCCCCAGGGCCGGACAATCGCAGGACAGCCGCGCAAAGCCGACGCCTTCCACGCGCTGGGTGTGACCCTCGATGCTGGCCCGAGCCTCGGCGGGGAGCAGCGTCCATTGCACCGGCGCACTGCCGGCCAGCACCTTCGCCCCCCGCCTGAGCAACCCCTTGTTGGCCCAGGCGCCAATCGCCTCTTCATCCACCGTGCGCAGCCAGTGCCACATCATTGCGCCTTCGCTCATTGCGCCTTCGTTCGTTGCGTGCCCTGCCATGCTCAGCGCCCCTGCATGATGCCGGCCAGCCAGTCGACCAGCCGGTCCGGCGTCATCGCACCGACATGTACCCCGCACGCCACCAGTTGCCCGGCCAGTGCGTGGTCATAATCGGGATTGGCCCGCCGGTCGAGGGCGGCCAGTGCCAGCACGGTGGCCCCGGAGGCCACCAGATGGGCCGCTTCATGCACGACCCGGGCGGAGTCATGCCCTTCGTACAAGTCGGAAATCAGCACCACCACACTGCGCCGGGGCACCTCAAGCCGGTTCCGGGCGCAGGCCAGCGCTGCACCGATATTGGTACCACCGCCCAGCTGCGCACCCAGCAGCAGTGCTTCCGGCGCCTGCAGCTGGGCGCTGGCATCGCTCACCTCGTCTGCAAACAGCAGCAGATGGGTGCGTACCGCGCTCAGGCGGGCAAGGATGCCGGCCATCACCGCGCTGTGGATCACCGATTCGCTCATCGAGCCGCTCTGGTCCACCAGCAGCCACACATGCCAGGGCAGGCGACGCTGTTCGCGGGGGCGAAAGAACAGGCGCTCCAGCACCAGTCCATGCCCCGGCACCGGCGCCGGCGCCTCGCCGGTCTGCGTGGTGGGGGCCGGTTGCTGGTGCCGCAGGTTGTAGCGCAGCGTGCGCGCCACATCGAGATCGGCCAGCCGGGGGCGCCCGCCACGGCCATGACGCCGGCGGCGCGGAGCAAAAGCCGAGCTGATGCGCGGCGCAAGCCGGGCCTCCAGCTCGGCCACCACGCGGCGGATGAGCCGCAGGGCTTCACGGTGCACCTCGGGCGGCAGGCTGGCACGCAAAGCCATCAGCACCTGTACCAATTCGATGCTCGGGGTGGCCTGCGCCAGCACCGCCGGATCGGCAAGCAGGCCGTTCAAGCGGTAGCGGTCCAGCGCATCGCGCTGCAGCAGTTCGGCGGCCGAGCGCGGGAACAGCCGTCGTACCCTGCTCAACCACTGCACGGCAGCGGGGTCCGGGCGCCCCACACCGCCCGCACGATCCTCCGACGGGTTGCGGGCATCGCGCTGCACGAACTCGCGCTCATACAGGTAAGCGAGGGCCACATCGCGCTGCCGGTCCTCCTCGCTCAAGCCCCTGTGCCCGCCAAGCGCACCCTCTGCCTCGGCACCAAGGATCAGGCGCCAGCGACGGCGCAGGGCGTCATCGAGTGCGGGCACGGCCGTCGAGTTTTCTTCCCTGTCACGCATCGAAACCCCACGCCTGCATCACCGAACGGGTTTGCCGGGCCAGCTCGGCACTGCGCCGCAGGCTGGCGACATCGGGCACCGGCAGAGCGGCCAGCCGGCCAGTCGCTGGCGGCGCACCCAGCAGTCGGGCCAGCTCGCCCAGTTCCCGGCGGCTGAGTTGCGCAAAGGCCAGGCGCAGGGCTGGCAGCCCCTCCAGAAAATCCTCCTCCGACCAGGCGCCGATGCAGGCGGACAGCTGCTGCAGGGCGGGCGGATGGGACAGCAGCCAGCCACGGGCAATGTGCAGAAAACCCTGCAGGTATTCTCCCATGAGCTGCGGGGCCACGCGGGCCAGGGCCAGCGCACCGGCCAGCGCGCGGCCCGTATCGCCGGCCGACCATTGGCCGGCCAGCGTCAGTACCCCTGCAGCCGCGCCCCGCACGCTGGCTGGCACACTGGCCTGATGCAGCACCGCACATGCTTCGAACAGGGCGGACCCATCGGCCCATTCGGCATTGCGACGCACCATGCCATGCAGGTCTGCGAGCGCGTCGAGCGCCGCGCCGGCCTGCCCGGCATCGCCCTGCCCCAAGGCCGGAAAGCGGGCGCAGGCCTGGCCAAAAGCCGTGTGCAGCAAGGGCAGCAGGCGCGGCATGCCCACCCCGCCCAGCGCATTGCGCATCTCGAAAGCCAGCGCCAGCTGCGCGGTGGCGTGTGCCAGGGCCAGCGGGTCGAGACTGCTGGCCAGCCATTGCGCCACCGCGTCGAGCACACGGCCGGCCTGCGCATCGAGCCCCATCACCAGCACCTCAAGCACCAGACCGGCGGGGTTGCGGTTACCCGGACGATCCAGCATTTCCAGCAAACGTCCGACTGCAGCGGCCTCCAGGCTGTCGCCATAACGGGCGGCCTCGGTCAGGGCGGTAGCGGTTTCCAGCTGCCACTGCACGGTCCACAGCTCGCGCACGCGCGCCAGATCGATGCCCTGCACAAAGTCGGGCCCCGCCTGCCGGCTGGCATAGGGAACGCCCAGAAAGCACAACCGGTGCAGCCCCTGTGACACCTCACGGTGGCGCGCACTGCGGTAGACATCCAGCGTCTTGCGCCGGGCGGCCGCCGGGCGTGCGGGCAGGCGATGGCGGGTACAGAAGGCCTGTGCATCGAGCAACAGCGGGGCCTGGGGCGCATTCGGCGGCAGGCGCCCCACATGGTCGTCTGCGTCGAAGTGGATGGCCAGCGCCTGCTCGAACAGCCGGTCGTCGTCACTGCCCTTCACCAGCGTGGCGCGCAGCGCCTCGGTCAGCTCGGCCCGCCCGCCCGGGTGTCCACGCAACGCCGCCAGACGGCCGGCGAGGGCCACCGCCTCGCTCGCGTCGGGCAGGGTCGCCGGCAGGCCGTGCGCGCGCAATGTCCCGCTCAGGCGTGCCGCCAGCTCCGGCCAGGCCGCCTCATGCGGCCGGCAGCTTCCCCGATCCGCCCCTTTCTTTTCCCACGCCTGCCAGACGGCCTGGTAATAGCCCGGTGCGGGCAGGCCGGCAGCATAGCCGGTGGCACGCGCCAGCCGTCCCAGGCTGTACACAATCAGATGCGCCGCCACACCCCCAACGTCCGCCTGTGCGTTTGATTTCCCGCCCGCCGTTCGTCCCGAGCCTGTCGAAGCCCCGTCCCGGCAGCGCCCTTCGACACGCTCAGGGCGAACGGAGACAGCATGCTCAAGGGCCGGGTTAATAAAGCGCCGGGTTAAGACGGCGGGCAGATGCGCCTGCAGCCCCGCCAGAATCCCCGGCACATGGTAGCCACCACACACCACCAGACAACGCGCCCCCTGCTGCAGCTCTGCGCTCACGCAGGCGGCCATGTACGCCTCGCGCGCAGCATTGCGTGCATCGGGCAGCGCGCCAGCCTCGGCTGTGCGCAGCAGCAGGCTGAAGCCCAGCAGACCGGCAAAGTAGGCTTCCGCGCTGGCGGGCGCCACGCCGGACTCAAAATGCCTGTCCCACCATTCATCGAAGTCGCGGCAGGCGGCGGCCTCGACCAGCCGGGCGATCACATCGGGCGCCTGCCGCGCGGGTTCGGCATCGAGCGTGGGTTCGGGGGCGGTGGCAAAGAAACGGGCGTCCGCGTCGTCGTCCAGCCATGCGCCATACGGTAAATCGATGAAGCGCACGGCCACCCCCAGCCGGCCGGCCTCGCGCAAGGCCACCCACTCGGGCGAAAACTCGGCAAAGGGCACATACGCCCGGCAGCGCGCACCCTCCCCGGCCTGTGCATGCAGATAAGCCGCCAGCGGTGGCCGGGCGCGCTCGTGCTGCAAGGCCGGCAGCAGGGCATCGAGTTCGCGCGGCCCTTCGATCAGCACCACATCGGGGGCGAACGCCTGCAGCACGGCCCGCAAGTGATGGGCACAACGCGGGCTGTGGTGACGCACCGGCACCAGCCGCAGGCGCGCATCGGGCGCCAGCAGCCGGGCGGCCTGCGCGGCATCAAGCATCCTGCCCCCCGGCAACGAAGTCCTGCCAGGCCTCGTCATCGACACGGCGGCGGGCCACCAGGCGCAGATAATCGGCAAAGCGACGGCGGTCTTCATCGTCGTCCTTGATCGCGGTGCCGATCAGATAGCGCGCCAGATGCGCCGGACGCAGGCGTTGCTCGCCAAAGTACCAGCACTCGGTGGCGGCATTGCAGGCCACGCTGATCGCCTCTGCAGTGGACAGCACCGTGCCGGGCCGCTCGATGGCGGTGCCCTCGACCATGCCGGCGCGCAGCTCGTGAAACGCGGTAGCCAGCAGGGTGAGCACCTCGGGCAGCACTTCGGTGCCGATGCGCTGCACGGCCAGCTCGCGCGCCACCTCCTCGCCGATCAGCTTCGCCTGCGCTTCGATGCCGGCGAGCGGGCGCATGGTCTCGAAGTTGAAACGCCGCTTGAGCGCGGCCGACAACTCGTTCACCCCCCGGTCGCGCAGATTGGCGCTGGCGATGACATTGAAGCCCGGCCGGGCCAGCAGCCAGGGGCGCTCGTCCTTGAGCTCCGGAATGTGCAGCAGGCGCTCGGACAGCACCGGCACCAGGCAGTCCTGCACTTCGGTGGCACAACGGGTGATTTCCTCAAAGCGCAACAGCCGGCCCGTGTCCATGGCGCGGTGCAGGGGGCCGGGCACGAGCGCCGCCGGGCCGGGGCCGTCGCGCAGCAGCAGTGCATAGTTCCAGCCGTAGCGGATCTGCTCTTCCACCACCCCGGCGGCGCCCTGCACGGTGAGCGTGCTGTCGCCGCAGATCGCCGCCGCCAGCAGCTCGGAGAGCAGCGACTTGGCCGTGCCGGGTTCGCCCACCAGCATCAGCCCGCGCTGGCCGGCCAGGGTAACGATGGCGCGCTCGACGAGCGCATCGTTGCCGTGGATCTTGCGCGCGACCGCCGGCCCGCCCGCCTCGTCCGCGCCGCCGAGGATGAAGCGGCGCACCGCGCGCGGACTGAGCCGCCAGCCCTCCGGACGCGGCCCGGTGTCGGCCGCAGCCAGCGCGGCCAGCTCCTCGGCATGGCGCAGCTCGGCCGGCAGGCGCTGGGCGGCAGGGGCTGCCGGCCCCTGTGCCCTCGTGTCCCTCATTGCTCGCCCTCGTGAGACATCGCTTTCGCCTGCAAGGCGCGGATTTGCCCCATCAGCGTAGCCTGCAGCGGCACGGGCAGGTCGGCCGGTTTCAACCAGGCCCAGTACTGGCTGAGGTCGCGCACCCGGAAACTTTCGATGGCCACCGGATTGCCGATGTCCATCCACGGCGGGAAATAGCCATGATCCAGCTGGATGCCCATCTCGAGCGCGGGCAGGTGCCAGCAGTGTTCGTTGATGCTCGGGCCGTCGCCCACCGGGCCGGGGCGGTAGCCCCACTTCTTGAGCAGGCTGGCGAGGTGCTCCTGCGCCACCTCCAGCCCGGGCGGAATGACGAGCTGCTCGTCCTTGAACCACTCCGGCGGCGGCAGCTCGGCGCAGGCCCCGAGCTGATCGACCATCGGCTCCATCTCGTAATCGGCAAAATACGCCTGCCAGGCCGCCTGCTCGCCGGCTTCGGCCGTGGCCGGGTGCCACAGGCTGATGTGGCAGCCATCGGGCAGCTTGAGCACATCGTCCTCGACATCGACCAGCGAGAAATCTTCGGCGATGCGAAAACTCGTACGCACCCGCCCCGGCGCCTCTTCAGCCCGCCAGATCAGGCTGCGCCCGACGATGCGCAGCAGCGGATGCTGCAGGAACAGGCGCTGCCAGCGCGCCAGTGGCCAGCGCTTGCCGGTGACCAATGCCGCATGCATGCGCGGCGCCTGCTGCTTGACCACCGTCTTCAGGTTGCTCGCCATCCCCTTCAGCTTGGCGGTGGCGGCTTCCCACTCGGGCTTGAGCGCGGCGTCCTTCACCGCCGGCACCGATTTGCTGGCCTTGCCCTTGTCGTTGATCACGCGCAACGACAGGTCGCCCTGCAACTCGACGCGGTACGCATTCGGCCCCACCGTCAGGGCCAGGCCGTTGCCCAGCCCGAAATCGGGCGTAAGCTCGTCGAACAGGTCTGACAGCGTGATCTGACGGCGCTGGGCAGCGGCGCGCAGGGCAACCCGGGCGCTGCCGAGCACCATGTCCTTCAGCTTGCGCGACTCGGAAATTTCCTGCACACGCAGCAGCGCATACAGGGTATCCACTTCGCCCAGCTGCTCGGTGGCCGCAGCGGCGCGCTGCAGGCGGGGTTTGTTCCAGGCGGTGATTGCGGCCACCAGTTGATCCACCACCCTGTCGTCAGCATTACCCGGCAACAGGCGCAGCGCCCAGCGCAGCTTGGGTTCGCCATGGCTGGCGATCCAGGTTTCGACCAGCATGAGGGCGAAACGGGCACGCGCATCGGCCGGCACCGGTTCGAGCAATTGCCCCACCAGCGGCGGCAGGCTGTCTTCGGCCGTGGCCACCAGATGCAGCAGCGCGCGGGCGGCGTGTTCGGACAGGGGGGCGAGCAGAGCGAGGTTGTCCGGCGTGTCGAAAGCCTTCACCGTCGCAGCAATGCGCTTCACCCTGGCAGCCTGCGCTTCGAGCGCGGCGAGCCGGGCGGCGGGATCGTCGTCGAGCGTGTCCGCTGCGGCAGCCGTCCCGGGCGTGACAGCCTCGGCGGCCGCCTTGTCGACGGCCAGCCCGAGCTGCTGCAGGCGCGCCTCGACCATGCTGGCCGAAGCAACGTCGAGCTTGCCGCTCGCCAGTAACTCGGCCAGCAGCGGCCCGGCAGCGGGGTCGGGATGCTTGAGCAGCACGTCGCGGCAAGTGAGCAGCAGATTCTTCGGCGGCTTCTTCAGCCAGCCGGCGGCGACCAGATCGGCCGGCTCGAAGCGCTGCGCACCGGCGGCAAGCGCCTCGCGCAAGGCCTTGGAAGTGCTGCCGGCCACAACCTTGGTGAGCACCGGCAGCGCCCCCTTCAGGCTGCCGGCATCGAGCACCGGCAACAGGTTCACCAGCTCCTTTACCGGCACCGCTGCGAGGTCGTCCGGCCGGCTGCTCGCCAGCCTGCAGGCAATGTCACGATACGCCCGCCCTTCTTCCTCATATTCGCAACGCATTGCAATCAAGGGCAGCAGCAGCGGCAGCAGCGCCTCGTACTGGCCCTCGAACACCCATTGCGCCAGATTCACGCTGATGTCGTAACGCCCGCTCTCCTTCAGAAGGTCTGCAAACACCTCGACATCGTCACGCACCAGACGGTCGAACAGCCTGTGGATGTAGTCGCGCTCGACCTGCTGGTGGTAACTGATCTCGCTGAGCAGGATATTGGCCAGCACCTTCCGTTGCTTCCGGTTGCTGTCGGGCCAACGCAGCGCAACCAGGCCCGCATCCCACACCGGATCGGCGTCGTAGATCTCGGGGTGCGTGGCAAAGAACTCATGCCAAGGCGCCCAGCCTGCAGGGGTAGGCAGTTTCTCCTCCTGGATGCGGTGCTTCCAGGTTTCAAGCACGTTCTTGCACAACAGGCCACCATGCTGGGCCAGGGCGATCAGGTCGGTCACATCGTCCAGACCGTGAAGAAAGGGCTTCCAGGCGGTGAAATACTCGAAGTTCGGACCAATCCCCGCTTCCTTGCGCAAGGCCAGTGCCCATTCGACATGCTCGATGCAGGCGGCGGACGGCATGCCCGGATAGTGCATGAGCGGCAGCAGGCGCGCGATCACCACCCCCACCTGGTCGCGTCCGACGAAGCCATTCTTCCGGCAGTGCGCCAGCCACGCCTCTGCCAGTGCCCGCAACTCGGCAGCCAGTTCCGGACCACGCACCGGCACTTCCTCGCTCAAGGAAAACAGAGCCACCCCCCGGGGAATCATCAGGCGTGCAACGCTGCGCCAGACATCCGCGTCCTGATGCCAGGGCGCCCCCTCGTCGCGCAACTGCGACAACTGCTGCAAATGCACCACCTCACACTCACGGCAGAACGCCTCCACCTCTTCCGCCCGGCCATCGGACAGGCGCCCGACCAACACCCGCGCAAAGGCCGCATACTCCATCGGCCGCTGGCTGTTGGCATGCGCAGCCAGCACTGACAAGGCTTCATCCGCCCCCGGGGACATTTCCAGACTCATTGCAAGCGTTCCTTTTCCGATCATCAAAACCTGGACTCCGGCGTCACCCCACCACACCGCCAAGCCAGAACAGTGGGCGACTATGGCATAGGCGAATACAAAATGAAACGGGAAAATTGACCAGACGGTAAACGGACTTTCAGGCACCGGCCAACGGGGCTGGAGTCAACGTCCAGGGAAGCGGCACCTGCGCCCCCTCGAAGCTGAAACGCGCCACGCCGATACCAAAGGCCGTGGCCAGTGCGGCGTCATTGAGTACATCGCATGGCGTGCCGCTGGCCAGTACGCGGCCCTCATGCAACAGCACCAGCCGGGTGCAGAAGCGTGCGGCCAGAGGCAAGTCGTGCAGCACGATGCCCACCCCGAGCCCCTGCCGTGTCTGTTCGCGCAGCAACTGCATGATGCGCAGCTGGTGGGCAGGGTCGAGGGCCGCGAGCGGCTCGTCGGCCAGCAGGACCGCAGGGGTGACCGCCAGGGCACGCGCCAGCATGGTGCGGGCACGCTCGCCGCCGGACAGGGTAAGCACGTTGCGGTGCGCGAGATGCGCCAGATCGGTGGCCCGCAGCATCTGCTCGACGATGGCTTCGTCGCGCGCGCTGCGGACGTGCGGCAGACGGCCCAGCGTCACCACCTCACGCACGCTCAATGGCCAGTGCGCCGCATGCCCTTGCGCGAGGTAGGCAATGCGACGCGCGCGCGTGGTGGCATGCAGCGAGGCCAGTGGCTGGCCATCCACCGTGATCGTGCCGCAGTCGGCCGGCAGGATGCCGAGCAGCGCCTTGAACAGCGTGGACTTGCCAGCTCCATTGGCCCCCACGATCCCCACCAGCTCACCTGCGGCCACGCCGAAATCCAGCGCGTCAAGCAGTGTGCGTCCGGCCACCCGCACCCGCAGGCCTTCACAGTGCAGCGTGCTCATGTTTCCAGTCTCCGCGTCCGCAGGATCAACACCAGGAAGAACGGGGCCCCCACCAGCGCGGTCAGCACACCCAGCTTGAGCTCCGGTCCGCTGGCGTGCAGCAGGCGCACGGCCAGATCGGCTGCGGTCAGCAGGGCGGCACCGGCCAGCGCGGCCAGCGGCAACAGCCGCGACGGATCTCCGCCGGCCAACGGACGCATCAGGTGAGGTGCGACCAGTCCGATGAAACCAATGCTGCCGGACACCGACACCGCCGCCCCCACCGCCAGCGCACTGCCAACCAGCACCCTGACCCGCAGCCGGCCGAGATGGATACCCAGCGAATGCGCGGTTTCCTCGCCCAGGGTCAGCGCCCGCAGCCCCTTGCCACATCCAAGCAGCAGGACAGCGCCGGCGCAGATGAAAGGCAGGGCCAGTTCAACATCCCGGTTGCTGCGGTCGGCCAGCGATCCCAGCATCCAGAACACGATCTCGCTCAGCGCGGTCGGATTTGGCGACCAGTTCAGGACCAGCGAGATCAGCGCACCGCACAGCGACGATACCGCCACCCCGGCCAGGATCAGCGTGGTGGTGCCGGTGTGGCGACCGGCGAGCATGAACACGAAGGCAGTGGCCAGCGCGGTGCCGGCAAACCCGGCCAGTGGCAGCGCAAGATAGAAGGCATTCGCCAGACCGGTGTAGAGCGCCAGCACGGCCCCCAGCGCGGCGCCACCGGACACGCCAAGCAGCCCCGGTTCGGCCAGCGGATTGCGCAGCAAGCCCTGCATCGCGGCCCCTGTGATGCCAAGTGCCGCACCTACCGCCAGGCACAGCACGGTGCGCGGCACACGAATGTCGAGCAGGATGCGCTGCGGGATCAGTTCGCCTGCGAGCGTGCCGCCGACGAGCCGGGCCGGGCTCATATCCACATAGCCGACGAACAGCGAGACAGCCCCCAGGGTCAGGGTGAACGCCACCAGTACCAGTACCCCGATCAGGCGTGTGTGCGCAGGGGTCATGGGCCGCTTGCCTCCTCATGATGTGCAGCCAGCCGGGCCGCTGCATCCAGATTCCACGGACCACCGCACACGGTTTCACGCGCGGGCAGAATGTGCTCATCTGCCCCCATGCGGGTGATCGCCGGGTGTTGCAACAAGCGATTGCCCAGGGTCGGCGTACCGCGCTTGTAGTCGCTGCTCACCAAGGTGTCCGGATGCTCGGCAACCAGCCGCTCCAGCGGCAGCATGCCGTAGCCGTCGAGCCCGGCCCGGGCCGCACCATTGTCATGACCGGAGGCCTCGAAAATGTCGTGATACAGGGTGTTGCGGCCAGCGCTGAAACCACCGGAACGGTACTGGGTGGCCACTGGCCGGGTGGCCCCATGGCCCGCCTGCATCTGTGCCAGGCGAGCCTCGAAGCGGGCAATGATGACCTCGCCCCGTCCCACCTCCCCCACTGCCCGCGCCACGGTGCGAATCTCCTCCTTCACCTCGGCAAAGCTCTGTGCCCCCGGCACCGCCACCACCGGAATACCGAAACGGCGCAGCAGCGCGGTGGTGTGGCGGGTGGTATAGGTGCCAACCAGCACCAGATCCGGCTCCAGGGTGAGCACTTCCTCGGCGCTGCCATAGGCAACCGGCAGCCCTTGTGCCTGTTCGTGCAGCACGCTGCTGAACGGGTCCTGGCTCAGGAAGGACAGCGCTACGATGCGCTCGCGCCCGACCAGCTGCAACAGGATCTGGTCGGTACACAAATTGAGCGACACAATGCGCTGCGGTGCGTCACGGCTGGGTGTGACGGCAGCCGACGGTCCGGCCACACTGAGTGCGACGGCACCGAGGATCGCGACCAGCCCCGGACGCCGCCACTGCGTGCACATCAGCCCATCCACGGATCAGCCCCCACACACCAACCCGCTGCCGGTGCGATCGAACGGATCGGGCGGAAGTTGCAGATACTGCTCCCGCAACACGTCCCAGGCCGCAAGACGGTTCCAGTCCGGTGTCTCCGCCAAATGTCCGGTGTCGTCCAGAAACGGATTGGGCAGGAACACCGTGAGCTGCTGTGCCCCGGCCACGGTGAACAGGCGCACCCCCCACGACTTGGGCGCCCCACTGCGTCCCAGCACACGGTAGAACTCGGCCCGGCCCGTGCGTCGTTGCGCAGCCTCTTCTGCAGGGGCGCCGGCAAAGTGGCCAATGCACAGGTGAAAGTGCCAGGCGCCAAAATCGATGGTGGCATAGCCATCCAGCAGGCCGACAAGCACGGGGGCATTGGGGGCGCGCACTTCCCACACCGCGCCGGGCACCATGGTGCCGAAGTGAATGTCCTTCCAGTACCCCTGGAACACGTCCTTGAGCAGCAGCCACAGCGTGTCCTCATCGGTGGGCAGTGGCCAGCATTGCACCTGCCCCAGGCCGGGTTCGTAGGTCACCGGCGGGTGGAGGCGCGCTTGGGTGTTATCGCATGTATGGCTCATGAGTGTTCCCTGATCAGAAAAAACGGTACTCAACGCCCACCACGCCGTAGCGACCGGGCTGTTCATAGCCCAGGCCTTCCGGTGCGTCGCTGTCGAAGAGGTTCTCGATGCGCGCATGCACGCTGACATCCCGGCTCAGCGCATAGCGGGCAGAGACATCGACACGCACATAGCTGTCGATCCAGTCGCGTCCAGTCCAGTCCACGCGCTTGTCGGTGTAATAAACATTCACCCCGCTGGCGAGCGGCCCGCTCGCATGGAACAGGCCCAGGTTGGCCTTGTGCGGAGCAATCTGCACCGTGCGGGCATAGTCCTTGCCAGCCTTGCGGGTTTCGGAGTCGGTGTAGGTGTAGTTGCCCTTCAGCGTCCAGGCTTCGTCCAGCGCCCAGGCAAAGCTCAGCTCGATGCCGCGGGTGCGCTGGCGATCGGCGTTGGCGTACTGACCATAACCCCCCCAGGTGTTGCGCGGGTTTTCAATGCTGCCATCGTAGATGATGACGTCCTTGACCTCGGCATGCCATGCCGTGGCCTCCCAGTTGAAACCGCCCTCCCCCGGCTGCCCGCGCACGCCGATCTCGCGTGTGCGACCACTTTCCGGGCGCAGCACGGTGCTGCCATAGGTGGGGTTGAACAGTTGTTGCAGGGTGGGCGCCCGATAGCTGGTGCCGTGGTTGGCAAACAGGAAGAGCCCGCCCAGCTGGTAATTCACACCCACGCTACCGGTGGCCTTGTCGCCCCACACATCGTAATCGTCATAGCGCACCCCTGCCGCCAGGGTCAGGCCCGAGGCGAGCGCATATTCGCCGTTCAGGTAAAGGGACTTCCGGTCCGCCTCTCCATCCAGTTCGCCGTAAGCGCCCCACTGGCGGGCGTCGGAGGTGTAGCGCTCAACGCCGCCCAGCGCCTTCAGGGTTTCCGTGAAATAGCGCAGGCTGTAGTCGAGCTGGGTGCTGCGGTCCTTGTAGTGGGCTGCCTCTGCGTTGCCCCGGTCATGGATTGGCACTTGGTCGCCCTGGTTGAAGAACGTGTTCCAGTCAATCGTGAAGCCGTCCCAGGGCGCCGTTGCATGGCCAAGCAGGCCATCGTCCAAGTCCTGGCTCTTGCGCTGCGAACGCGTCCAGCCGGCCTCCAGGCGCTGGCTCAGGCCATCGCTCAGGTGATGTTCGAGGTAAGCCCGGTATACCCCGGTGCGGGTATCATTGAAGGCATTCGGATCGGGCAGTTGCTTGGCCCAATAAGTCGGCCAGCCCGTGCTGCGGGTGACTTCGGTGAGGTTTGCAAAGCGTGAGCGACTGTCGGCATGCCACAGCGACAGCCCCACATCCAGGCGTTCGGTGCTGTAATCGAGCGCAAGCTGAAGCTGCTCGTCCTTGAACCCTTCATGCGTCAATACGCCATCGCTGTCCACGCTGGAAGCATGCACGCTGCTGCGCAACCGGCCTTCGCCCATCTCGACTGCCTGCTGCCAGGAAGCATTCGCCTTCTTCCAGCCCAGCGAGCCGAGCTCGGCACCCATGCTGGCGTGCGGCGTGTCGCCACGCCGGGTAGTGATGGCAATCACCCCGGCAGTGGCATTTGCCCCGTACAGCACGGTCTGCGGCCCCCGCAGCACTTCGATGCGTGAAATCGATGCAGGATCAAGTTGCCCGAGCAAATTACCGACATCCCCCGAGCCCGCCTGATTGAGCACCACGCCATCGACCACCACCAGCACATTGCCGGCACCAAACCCGCGCATCTTCAGATAGGTGTATTGTCCGGGCCCTCCCACCTGCTTGAACTCCACGCCGGCCAGGCCACGCAGCACCTCGACCACATCGGTATAGGCTCCACGCACAATTTCTTCCTGATCGATGACCGACACGGATTGCGTCATCGTCGCAGGCGATTTCTCGAGCTTGGTGGCCTCCACCAGCAGCCCGGGCAGGGAGGGGTCAGCCGCCTGCGCAGCAGGCAACAGGGCGAGCGCCACACAGGCGCCCATCAAGGGTTTGTTCATTCGGCAAAGCTCCAATGGAACTCGCCGCAAGAGAGTGTCCGCAAACGCAGGATGCAATGCGCGGCACGGCTTGCACAGCAGGGCTGCGCAGGCACGGCAGGATCGGATCAGGACAGGTGCGGATGGTTGACTGGCAAAGCTCCCGTTGCGGCGAAAACATTTAAAAACACATGTTTACGCTACTGCAACGGAGTTGCCGCCCACCCAGAGCCCTCGCTCGATGGCACAGTAACGACTCGCATTGGCAGGTCTCCTGGCTCGTGCTTCAACGCGGACCATCGCCTTCCCACCCGTGCAGGGCAGTGGCATGTTGATGATCGACTCAGCACTTACAGTTGCGAGGACAGCCACGGATTTTCACCGCGTTCCCTTGTTTCATCCCCCCGAACGCCTCCATCAGGCAGCAGGGGAAGCCCAATGCTGGGGGCGAATATCGGGGATGGACCGGGGGCGTGTCAAGCGGTGATCGCAGCGGTGATCGACTCTGTCAGGCAGCAAGGCTGCTGGCACATCTTGCGCAGAGCCCCCTTGGATACCATATATAGTAGATAAAACAACAATTCTTCATGCATTTAGTAGCCAAGAGAGGAATTAAGGCTTGACGTCACACGCTCATGGCTCTAATGTTGCGCCCGTCGTTGTCGTCCGGCGTGAGCCGGACAAGGGAATCCGGTGACGTGATCTCGCACCCGCGAGTCACGGAATCCGGGGCTGCCCCCGCAACTGTAATCGGCGAGCTTCGCGCCCCCGCGTGCCACTGGATCCATTCCGGGAAGGCCGGCGCGAAACGACGACCCGAGAGCCAGGAGACCTGCAGCGACGCCCGGCCCGCCGCCCACCGCAGACGATGCGGATGCGTTGCGTGCCGGTTTCGTGAAACCTTTCAGGGCGGGGTGCCCCTGACGAGCGTACCGGCATGCCATGGCCCTCCTGGGTTTCAAGCGCGTCGGATCACTTGCGACACGCGTCGCCGAAACGCCGCTGACGGACCACCAACGGGTTTGACCCGAGGGCCTGCCGTTACCGGACATCGGTGCCGACGTAGCCGGTTCATCGGCGCCCCGCTGCAACGCCGCACTCAGCGAGGAACCGCGCCGATGGATCGCCCCCAGACCGACCTTTCCCTGTCCGCCGACAACACCGACGACCTCACCCGCCTGGCCTTTCAGGTGATCCGCCGCAACGGCGCCTGCGTGGCATTCGATGCGCACAAGATCGCCACCGCGATGACCAAGGCCTTCGTCGCCGTCGAAGGCACTCAGGCCAGCGCCTCCGCGCGCATGCGCGATCTCGTCGCGCGACTTACGCGCAACGTGGTGCAGGCGCTGACCCGGCGCCTGCCCAATGGCGGCAGCGTGCACATCGAGGACATCCAGGACCAGGTCGAGCTCGCGCTGATGCGCGAAGGCTGCCACGACGTCGCCCGTGCCTATGTGCTCTATCGCGAGCGACGTGCGGCCGAACGCGCCGCCGCGCGCGCCGCCCAGGTCGAAAGCGGTGAAGCGCCGGTGCTGCACGTGGTCGACAACGGCGAACGCCGCCCGCTGGACCTCGCCGGTCTGCGCGCCCGCTGCGACGAAGCCTGCGCCGGATTGGTCGGGGCAAGCGCCGCCACGGTGTTCGATCATGCGCTGGCCAACCTGTATGACGGCGTGCCGATGGCAGCGGTGCGCCAGGCCCTGGTGCTGGCCGCGCGCACGCTGATCGAAACCGATCCGGACTATGGCAAGGTCGCCGCCAGGCTGCTGCTCGACGCGCTGCGTCACGAGACCCTGGGCTTTGATGCCAGCCACGCCGACATGGCCAGCGGTTATGCAGACTACTTCCCGCGTGGCATTCGGCGTGGCATCGAGGCCGGCCTGCTCGACCCGCGCCTTGGCGAATACGACCTCGCCCGCCTGGCTTCCGCTCTCGACGCCGACAACGACCTGCGCTTCGACTACCTCGGCCTGCAGACGCTGTACGACCGCTACTTCCTGCATGTGGACGAGGTCCGCATCGAGTTGCCGCAGACCTTCTTCATGCGCGTGGCGATGGGCCTGGCGCTCAACGAGATCGACCGCGAGGCACGTGCCATCGAGTTCTACCGCCTGCTGTCGGGCTTCGACTTCATGAGCAGCACGCCGACGCTGTTCAACAGCGGAACGCGCCACGCGCAACTGTCGTCGTGCTACCTCACCACCGTCGCCGACGACCTCGAGGGCATCTACCAGTCGATCAAGGAAAACGCCTTGCTGCAGAAGTTCGCCGGCGGCCTGGGCAACGACTGGACCCCGGTGCGCGCGCTGGGCAGCCTGATCCGTGGCACCAACGGCAAGAGCCAGGGCGTGATCCCCTTTCTCAAGGTGGTCAACGACACCGCGGTGGCGGTGAACCAGGGCGGCAAGCGCAAGGGCGCGGTGTGCGCCTACCTGGAAACCTGGCATCTGGACATCGAGGAATTCCTCGAGTTGCGCAAGAACACCGGCGACGAGCGCCGCCGCACCCACGACATGAACACCGCCAACTGGATTCCCGATCTGTTCATGAAGCGGGTGATGCAGAACGCGGAATGGACGCTGTTCTCGCCGGTGGACGTGCCCGACCTGCACGACCGCTTCGGCGCCGATTTCGAGGCCGCCTATAGCGCGTATGAGGACAAGGCTGCGGCCGGACAGATCCGCCTGTTCAAGAAGGTCCCTGCGGTGCAGCTGTGGCGCAAGATGCTCACCATGCTGTTCGAGACCGGTCACCCATGGATCACCTTCAAGGACGCCTGCAACCTGCGCAGCCCGCAGCAGCACGTGGGGGTGGTGCATAGCTCCAACCTGTGCACCGAGATCACCCTCAACACCTCCGACGAAGAAACGGCGGTATGCAACCTCGGCTCGGTGAACCTCGTCGCCCACCTCGCCCAGGTCAGCGACGGCAGTGGCGGCCACCACTGGCAGCTCGACGCCGACAAGCTGATGCGCACCGTACGCACCGCGATGCGCATGCTCGACAACGTCATCGACCTCAACTACTACGCCACACCCAAGGCACGCACCGCCAACCTGCGTCATCGCCCGGTGGGGCTGGGCATCATGGGCTTCTCCGACGCGCTGCACGCCATGGGCCTGGCCTATGCGTCCGACGCCGCCGTGGCGTTCGCCGACCGCGCGATGGAGCAGGTCTGCCACGCCGCCTACTGGGCCTCCACCGAACTCGCCGAAGAACGCGGCCGCTACGCCAGCTACACCGGCAGCCTGTGGGATCGCGGCATCCTGCCGCAGGACAGCCTCGCTTTGCTGGTCGAGGCGCGTGGCAAACTGGAAGCCGAGAATACGCGAGAGCCGATCGCCCTGCTCGAAGCCGACCGCTCCGCCTCGCTCGACTGGGGACCGCTGCGCGAACGCATCGCCCGCTTCGGCATGCGCAACGCCAACTGCGTCGCCATCGCACCCACCGCCACCATCTCCAACATCGTGGGCGTGTCGGCCTCGATCGAGCCGGACTACCAGAACCTCTACGTCAAATCCAACCTCTCCGGCGAATTCACCGTGGTCAACCAGTGGCTGGTGCGCGAGCTGAAGGCGCTGGACCTGTGGGACGAAGTCATGGTCGCCGATCTCAAATACTTCGACGGCGCGCTCGCCCCCATCGACCGTATTCCCGACGAGATCAAGGCGCGCTACGCCACCGCCTTCGAGATCGAACCCGCGTGGCTGGTCGAAGCCGCCGCGCGTCGCCAGAAATGGATCGACCAGGCGCAGTCGCTCAACCTCTACGTCGCCGCGCCATCGGGCCGCAAGCTCGACGAGCTCTATCGCCTGGCCTGGCTGCGCGGTCTCAAGACCACCTACTACCTGCGCACCCTGGGTGCGACCGCGATGGAGAAGACCACCGCCCACGGCGCCCCCGCCGCGGATACCGCACCCGCCGCCCCGAAGGTGTGCTCCATTCTCGACCCCGATTGCGAGGCCTGCCAATGACCGCCTTCTTCGACGACTGGGACACCCCCGCCCCGCCGCGTGCCAAACCAGCGCTCGGCACACCCGCCTCCAGCCATGCACCCGCACGGCACGCTTTACAGCCTGGCCAGACCGCCCTGCCCCCGGTGCGCGCAGCCGACAAGCGCATCGTCAATGGCAAGGCCGACATCAACCAGCTCGCCCCCTTCAAGTACCCGTGGGCGTGGGAGTTCTTCCTCAACGCCAACAAGAACCACTGGACGCCGCTGGAAATCTCGATGGCGCAGGACGTGCACGACTACCACCACAAGCTCACCCCGGCCGAGCGCCATGTGTTCGAGAACGTGCTGTCCTACCTCACCACCTCGGACATCCTCGCCATGCGCAACATCGGCCTGGCGGTGATGGAAAAGATGAGCGCCCCCGAACTGCAGATCTACCAGGCCCGCCAGGTGTACGAAGAAGCCCTGCACACCTGGACCTACCAGCACTGCATCGAGAGCCTGGGCCTGGACCAGCAGGAGATCTACAACCGCTACCGCGTGGTGCCGCAGATCCACGGCAAGATCGCGCTGGCCAACCGCCGGCTGGAGCGCATCATGCGCTCGGACTTCGACCTCACCGACCGCGACAACCTGCACGAATTCGCGCTGTCGTACCTGTTCTTCGCCGGCATCTTCGAGGGCTGCTGGTTCTACAACGGCTTCACCCCCATCTTCGCGCTGCAGCGCCGCGGGCTGATGAAGGGCACCGCCGAGCAGCTGCAGTACATCATGCGCGACGAGGTGCTGCACTGCGCCTTCGGCATCCGCGTGGTACGCACCCTCATCGCCGAAGAAAACCTGCAGCTCGACCCGCAGGCCATCGCCACCCTGTGGGCCGAAGCCGAAGCCGCCGAGGCGGCCTACGCCGACTACCTGCTCGCCGACCCGGTGCTCGGCTACTCCGCCACCCAGCACATGGCCCAGTTCCGCTTCGTCGCCAACCGCCGCGCCCGCCAGCTCGGCCTCGCCGAACCCTTCCCCGGCGCCGAGAACGTGCTGCCCTGGCTGGACGAACAGGCCAACCTGCGCAAGGAGAAGAACTTCTTCGAGACCCGGGTCACCGAGTATCAGACGGGCGGGGCCTTGAGCTGGGAGTAACGAGCAGACCGTCGTAGGCACGGAGAGCACACCAGCTCAGTCGGTCTTGAACGAATTGCAGCACATGTCCTCGCCTTGCGATTGCACATAGCGCTTCACCGTCAATGAAGGTGGCCTTATTGCAACGGTGAGGACTTGCCAAGACAGCTTTCAGGTAGCCTCACGCAATGTCCGCGCCGCCGCCACCATGTTTCGCAGCGCCGGAATCACCTCCGCCCACTGACGAGTCTTGAGTCCGCAATCCGGATTCACCCACAGACGCTCGGGCGGAATGCGCTCGGCGGCCTTTTGCATCAGTTGCACGATGTGCGCCTGGTTCGGAATATAACGTGAAAGAGCCCTGCTTCTGAACGAGCGAAGTCCTGACCGCAGCAGGTCATCGGAGCGAAGGTGACCTGGAATCAGGCGTGTTGCGGGATGAAGCCGAACTTGGTCAGCGCCTTGATCC
>Ga0172382_10001326_pt1 | contig 44580 bp, 44 predicted proteins | sample Leawel138RmetaG_FD_122245 | JGI IMG/M metagenome (GOLD analysis project Ga0172382, IMG submission 122245) | Leachate microbial communities from a municipal landfill in Southern Ontario, Canada - Leachate well 138R metaG | ecosystem: Engineered > Solid waste > Landfill > Unclassified | place...
CATAACACCATGCTCAGCCGAGGAATGTAGCAGCGCAGTCAGACGTTGACCAGAACGACGTCTTGGACGAAGCCGTTACACGGAGGGGCCACCTGCTGCAGCGTCACGAATTATTCTGCACATTCCCCCCCTCAATGCTGAGGGATTGATTCTGCAATATTTCGTGAGGATAAACCAGCATGAAGCGGACGGAACAGTCCACATCTTCCCGCCGGTGAAACTCCAAATTGGAGTGCTTCCCAAATATATATTTTCTGCGCAACTCAGTCGGCCCTCAGAACCGGGCTCGTCCAACAAACGGTTAGATCGTGGCTTCGCACGATCTAACCTTATTCGTTATGGGTATTGACTACAACACAGCCATTTTCATGTAAGTTCGTTCCCATTAGGCATTGAATATTCGAGATATCCTAATGCTGCACGGCATACCCGACCAACGAGTAAGCGCTGGTCCGATTCGCCAGCAATACCTGCGGCATCAATCATACCTTTTGCAAGAGCGACCAGATCGCGTGCCGCCTCGGTAGCCTCTGAAACACCGTGTCGTTCCAATAATGCTGCTACATATTGCACTATTTCATTCGACAGCTTGGCTGTTTCTGGCCCTAGTGGCAGCGTGGTTTCCACATACTCCAACGCTCGCCCTAAACCTGGTCGGAGCAACTGGTGGGCCACCGCGATCCGGATGAGTAAACATACATCGTCTTTGAGCGAGTCGCCGGAGGCATGCGCCATGCGTTCAATACCTGCCAGCAATATAAGGCGCTCCCGCCGAATCAGCTCGGCCAGAATCGCTGCTTTGCCTGGAAAATATTGATAGAGCGATCCGATGCTGACACCCGCGAGTTCTGCAACCGCATTGGTGGTCAGCGCATCCAGCCCCTTGCGCTCCAGAATATGAGCCGCTGCCTCCAGAATGGCATCCACCGTGGCGGCAGAACGTTGTTGATGAGGGCGCTTGCGGGGTTCGAGTAGCATAGTTCAAACACGAGTAGAAAATGTGAGTATCTGCTCGCAAAATATTTCCTGTCAATTCAACCAGGAGATTTTTCATGACAACGCAAACCTACACCCTGTTTATGCTGCTCAAAACCACCCGTCGATGGTTAGACCTGGAACCAAAAGTCCGCTTTGCATTCATCAAAGAGAACGTTAACCCCATCCTCGAAGCCCATCCGACCGTCAGCATGCGTTTTTTCGACACGGAATCCTACACCGCGCGCATCAGCGATATCGTGGTGTGGGAAACCTCTGATCTTATTGCCTATCAGGGCGTCATAAAGGGATTGCGCGACACCATTTTCTGGGACCACTATTTTGAGGTGCTGGAGATTATTCCTGCAGTGGAAGATGGCTATGCCGCCTATTATGCGATGAATCCGCTGACTGGCAGTGTACAAGCGGGATAGATAATTACCGTGGAGCTGATGTGGCGACGCGAACCAGCCATTTCCGCAGTACCGATTCCTCCTCTCGGGAAAGCCCATCGGCCAGATGGCGCTCAATACCCTGCACGCGCTCACGGCAGGTCGCCAATAAGGACTTGCCTGTCTCGCTGAGATCAATCTGCTGGATACGACCATGGTAATGATGCGGATGGCGCACGATGGCTCCGGCGCGTTCCAGATTGGCGACAATGGTGCTGACTGTTTGCGGGGTGAGGAGAGCCAGTCGAGCCAGATCGGCATTGGAAATGCCGGGATAGGCGGCCAGCATGGTCAGTACGGAAAATTGCGGAGGTGTTACATGCAGGTCGGCAAGCGCCAATTCCATCTGGTGACGGTAAGCGCCCGCAGCCTGTCGTAGCAGGTAGCCTAAATAGCCTTTTTCTCCGCGTCTGCCTTCGCCTGCTTGGGGGATGGGTGGTTTTAAAGCCGTATTGCTCATATTGTAAGAACCCTGATATATTGTTAGGGCTCTGATATTATCAAGCCCCCACAGGAGGAACAAGTCATGTCCATGGAGCATTCCCGCATTGAGTATTCCGTATTCACCAAAATGGCACCTTCAGTGTACGCCGGGCTTTTGGCAATAGGTTCCGCCGTCAAGGATTCCGGTCTTGAACAAAAACTGGCAGAGTTGATCAAGGTGCGCGTGTCGCAAATCAATGGTTGTGCATTTTGTATCCAGTATCACCTGAATATCGCCCGCCAAATTGGCGTGGAAGCGGTCAAGCTGGATCTGCTGGCTGGCTGGAAGGATGCTGGCATTTTTTCTGCACGGGAGCAGGCCGCATTGGCGTGGGCGGAATGCCTGACGGCGTTGACAACCCATGGGGCACCCGATTCCGTCTATGAAGCATTGCAGGCTCAGTTCACGGAAAAAGAAGTGGCGTATCTTACGGTGGCCATTGGCGCCATCAATTACTGGAATCGACTGGGTGTCGGCCTGCGTTTTTCACCGCCACCTGCCATCACGGGAGGGCATATATAATGACGGTGAAAACAACCCACGCGAACAGCGAGCATATTTCTGCTGTCGATCTGCGTTATGTCAGCCACGAAAGCGAAGTCCGCAATTGCTATCCACTCATGCAGCAACTGCGACCACACCTGGCTTCTGAACAGGAATTCCTGCTGCGCTGGCAGGATCAGAGCATCCAGGGTTACCGCCTGCTCGCCCTGTGGAATGCCACCCAACCTGTAGGCCTGGCCGGATTTCGTGTGCAAGATAATCTGGTGCATGGCCGCTTTGTTTATGTAGATGATCTGGTCATTGACGCGTCCTGCCGCAGTCGTGGTTACGGTAAGATTCTGGTAGATGAATTAAAAGCAGAGGGCAAACTACTGGGCTGTTCCAGTCTGTTATTGGACGCAGCCATGAGTAATTCACTCGGACACCGTTTTTATTACCGCCAAGGATTGCTGGTTACTGCATTGCGTTTCAGCATGGCGTTGTCCTGAGCGAAAAGATTTCATGGGTGACTTACTAAGAACAGCATCAAAGTTCTGGAGAAGTGCGAATTCCTTAATTACGGTGTGAGTCTGCAGACTCCTTCAACCAATTGATTGAACCCATGCAGGGCTTCCTCCGGTTCTCCCCACGCGGCGCGAATGATGGCGCCGTCCATTGCCATGGCAATGGCACGTGCAATGTCTGCTTTGTCATTACTATCGGGTAATAAATTTTCAATGAGTTTGCACAGCTCGGCTTTGTGCTGCAGGGTTTTTTGCGCAACCAAAGGCATGGAATTACCCATTTCTCCGAGTGTATTGATAAATGCACAACCTCTAAAAGCGGGATCGGCAAACCACTCCTGCAAAGCTCGGGTAATAGACGGAAGATTATAACCGTATCGTTGAAGGGCATCCTGAAACCAGTCCATCCAAAGGTGGTGGCGATAATCCAGAAAAGCCAGGATCAGATCGTTTTTGCTCGGGAAATGCCGATAAAAAGTCACCTTGGTGACTCCTGCTTCGGAAATGATGCGATCAACACCCGTGCTACGGATGCCCTCGCGATAAAAAAGCGTGTGCGCCGTGCGCAGAATGCGTTCACGTGCAGCAGAGGGCTTCTCCAGATTCGAGGATGAAGAATGGATTAGTGCATTCATCGCATGATGGTAGACAGGTCTTTCTACATTGTCTAGAATAATCAGAGTAGACAGATCGTTCTACTTTGTTGATCCTTACATGCAGGAGGGTTTGCGTCATGCCAGAACCAACTCTGATTCCTCCCTTTACGGAAGAATCAGCGGTCTTAAAAGTGAGAATGGCTGAGGATCTATGGAACACGCGGGATCCCGATCTGGTCGTAAAGGCCTATACCCCAGATACAGTCTGGCGGAATCGAACAGAATTTCCAGCAGGACGTGAGGCTATCCGGTCTTTTCTGGTGCGTAAGTGGGCGAAGGAGTTAGATTACCGACTGATTAAGGAGCTCTGGGGATTCCGCAATCACCGTATGGCTGTGCGTTTCGCCTATGAATGGCATGATGATTCCGGCCATTGGTACCGCAGTTACGGCAATGAACTGTGGGAGTTCAACAGCCAGGGCTTGATGCAGCGTCGCTTTGCAAGCATCAATGATCTCCCCATACAGGAAAAAGAGCGCCTCTATCACTGGCCGCTGGGACGAAGGCCCGATGACCACCCAAGCCTGAGTGAACTCGGTTTGTAGGCATGAGCACTGGCATCCCGTTCCATAACTTATGACCATCGTCCTCTACTATTCCCCCGGGGCCTGTTCCTTTGCGCCGCATGTCGTATTGCGCGAGATTGGAGAGGTTTTTGAACTTCGTAGGGTCTCGACGGCTGACCGCGATAATGATTCACCAGAATATTTAGCCGTTAATCCTAAAGGCCGCATCCCTGCCCTCATCATCAACAACTTCATACTTACCGAAAATCCGGCAATTCTTGCTTACCTGGGACGCAAGTATCCCGAGGCCATGCTTTACCCTTCAACGGGTAAAGAAGACGAAGCACGATGTCTCGAACTTCTGGCGTGGTCATCCAATACCGTTCACGTCACATTTGCCCAGATTCTTCGACCCGAAAGGTTCGTGTTGGGTGCCACAGACTTCCCTGCGGTTCAATCCAGCGGACATGCGAACTTTCAACGCTGCCTCACGATTATTGAATCACATCTTGGTCAGCACACATTTGCGATTGGAGCGAGGTTCACAGTTGTTGACCCGTTTTGGTTGGTTTTCTATCGCTGGGGTGTTCGCCTGGGATATGAAATGGAAGCGCTTTATCCAAATTATACGAAGTATGTTGAAAAGCTCGCACAGCGACCATCTGTCTCCTCTGCGTTGGAGATGGAAGCAATATCATTGTGGAAATAACGCCAAACCCTTCGTTCACACCAGAGCAGCGACTTCCTGGGTCCAGCGACGGTTTTTATTCAAAATGGCGATAGGCCATTACCATTTCGGCTGCATGGGGCTCGCCGCAGGAGTCCATGAAACTCTGATCCGAACCGGCCCTCCTGCCTCCGCTTCCTTTTTCCCACCTTCCCCACAAACGACAGGTTTCACCGCCCAGGCAGCCAGTTTCCCTCCTGGAATAGGTGGAACACTGACCCCTGCGTGATGGTAGACAATACGGGCATAGCGGGCATCACCAGATGGCTTCCCCGAGTTATAAACCTGCAGAGCACCTGGTAACTTTTTACCTGATGCTTTCCATGAATCAACCAGTATTTTCGAGGCCACCTGCAGATTGGTGCAGGGATCAAAGACGTTTTTATAATTTAATCTGTATGCGGCAAAATTTTCAGAATCAACTTGGGCGATTCCAGCGTCTACCTGATGCCCCGCTGCCAGCAAAAGATGCAGGATTCGTTCTGCATCGCGTCTGGTTTTTGGGAAATAACTGCGATTCGTTGTGTTGTCGTGAATGACCAGAGGATTCCCGCCAGACTCGGTCTGCACCACTGCAGCCATGGTGACAGGGGCAACCCGAGGAGCACATTCCTGCAACAGCTGAAGACCGATCATGTTCCTGCCTTAAACCTTTTCAGGAAAGTCTTTTTTACCGCAGAGGTGCATATAGACACCTTGGGCGATGGCCACGCGCTGATCGTGGCATTCCCATGTCCGGTTTTACTGTAAATCCTCACTCCCGCCTCGCCATGAATCACCCGATCCACATCCTCTATCGCTCGCATACCTTTCTCCAGATCAAGGATTTCCTGAAATCGTCCTGACAGGAAACTGACTGGCAAATACCACATTCCGTGCAGTGTTTCCCATCTTGCCGATAGGCCGTTAATGACCCCGAACAGGGTCAGACCGTGTACTGACGTACTGAAAGGAGATTCATCATGGCAAAAGCGAAGGGCAAAACCCAGATTCCAGAAGCGGAAAAAGCCGCAAGTCCGGCGCAGGAAAGCAAAGAAGCTGCACCCACTGACAAAACTTTCCATGAATACCCGGCAGCTCAGGGAACCATCAAGGATGAGCAGGGCACCTACCACAGCGCCCGACTTTGGGCACCCGCCCAGAAAGACGCACTGCGGGAAGAGGGCGGCCTCAAGGGTAAATTCGAGATCCAGAATCCCGAAACCGGAGTCAGGGAGAAATACGACTTTGAAATGAAACCGAAAGAACACAACGGCCAGAAGTATCTGTCAGGCGTGGTGAACCGTGGTGAAGACAAGGATCCCCTGGTGGTACGGGTGGTGGGCATTGATGGCCCCCATGGCCGCTTTGCCGCCTTACGGATGGCTGAAATGCACCGTGATGGGGAGCAGGCGCAGTTTCAGGATATTCGTGGACAGGGAGGTGTCGTTCGCATGAACGAAGCCATGACGCACAAGTTCATAGAAAAGGAGGGCCAACTCTATGAAACAGGCCGATTCAGGGAAACTCTGGGTGTAGAACCATCAGCCCTTGCCCGCCTGGATCATCGGGATGAAGTGGAAGCGGTCATGGAACGCCAGGCTGCTCAGGACCTGGAACGGAATGAGGCGCTGGAACAGGAAACTGGACTGGAGGCACCGGACAGCGGACCAGACCTGGATGATGAGGAAGATCTGGGCATGGGTCGTTGACGGCGGGTAACTCCCTCCGAAATGCAGTCCTGTCATTCTGCCCCGGCTTGTCCTGGCGGGGCGCATTTCCCCGATGAGGTGCAAGATGGCCGTAATTTCCAAGGCAGAAATGCTGGATTCTCTGCTGGAATCAGCAGAAAAAATGATTGCTGCCGGTGAAAAGCCGGTCTGGCAGAGACCCTGGGAACCCAGATATGGGGAATTTTCAGCGCCGCACAATCCCACTACGGGCAAGGCATACAGTTCGCTGAATACCATGATTCTGACCGTAGCAGCGCTGGAACATGGCTATGAGGATCCCCGCTGGATGGGATACAGCCAGGCCAAAGAGGCCGGTTATTCCGTTCGCAAGGGCGAAAAAGCAGGCGCACGCATCTATTCTCCCATTATCAAGACCGTCCGTGATGAAGAAAGTGGTCAGGATGTGACCCGGCCAGTAGGCTACCGGGCTACCCCCCTGTTCAATGCTGCACAGATTGAGGGGATTCCGCCTCTCAGGGTTGTTCCGGAAGCAGAACGACAGCCCAAAAGCCACGAACTGGATGCCATTGCCGCGCAGATGGGTGTGGTGATTGTCCATGCAACCCAGGACCGCGCTTATTATCGTTCTGACCTGGATCGCATTCATCTTCCCATGCGGGAGCAGTTTCCAGACCAGCACGGATATGATGCGACCAAAGCGCATGAACTCGCCCATGCCACTGGACAGCCATCCCGGCTGGACCGGGACTCCCTGAAAACATATGCAAAGCTGGAATCGCGCGCCGCCGAAGAAGTGACGGCTGAGATTGGTGCCTATCTGACATCCCTGCATCTGGGCATTCCGTATATGGGCGACAGTCCAGACATGACTGAGGAGCAGCATGCGGGCTATGTTGCGTCCTGGGGCAAAAATCTGACCCGGGATGAGCGGCGTCTGGCGGTTGATAATGGCCTGAAAGCCGCCGTGTATCTGGAGAAACAGCTGGAACTTGCCAGACAACAGGGGCTGCTGCAGGAGCAGGATATCGAAAAGAGTACCGCTGTTCCTGGCCATGAAATTCCTGCCGCAGCCATGAGCGTCGATGCTGGAAACATGCACCGTGGATTCCTTGCGGACGAGCTGATGCTGAACATGCCGGTTTACCTGGATCGACCACTGGAAACTGGCATGGAAAAAACGCCTGCGCTGGTGGTGGGAATCAACCGTGCTGGCAATGTTCGCGTCCGCACCATTTTGACTCCAGAGCAGATATCCCGCAGGGATGATGGGATTGAAGTGTTTCGCATCACGGATGATGCGGACCCGGACAAAGTTCTGGAAGTCGGGAAGGAATATGCCCGTCATGAAAGCGAACTGACCGAACGCACCGAACCAGTAGATCGCCTGGATCGTTCGCCCTTGTTGAAAGCCCCTGTCCCGCCCGCACAGGCGGCAGAAACATCTATCGCTGGGCTCCGGCAGCTCTATGGTCTCGACTCAGACAGGGCGCAGGAAAGTGGGCGTGACACACTGGAAACAGCCCCGGGAATGATGAAATCCATGCAGTCATCATCAGAGCGGGAAAACACGGATGATGGTCTGGAAATCGGTTTCTGAAGGACTGGAATAATCCCGGAATATTCATGAATACAGGAGGTTAAGATGGCTACACCTGCGGAAGAACTTCACCAGGACAACCCGGCCGAAGAATCCGGAATTACCAAGGCGCAGAGAAAAGCACTGCTGGATGCATTCCGCCAGGAGCGGGATACGGTACTTGAAGCGCATCTTCAGACAATGGACAAGCTGGGGTCCCAGCATCTGCAGCAGCGTAAGGATCTGACGAAATCATTGGAAGATCAGCAGGAAGCATGGGGAAAGGCAAATGAAAAACTACCCGCCAAAGCCCGGGAGTCAGCCTGGGCCATGGAGGTGGCCAGGCAGAAGGAAATGCTGGGGAAAAAGCATCAGGCAGAACTGGAAACAGTGATCGCCAATGCAAATATTCCTGCCTGGCAGGATTACCTGAAGGACAAATCCCGCAGTGGTGACGTCACCGCCCAGGCACTGCTTGCTGAAATTGTGGGCTTGCAGGCTAAAGGCCAGGGTGCGGGCCTGGAAGGTCCGGCGGAAGTAGCTCCAAAACCGCTGGTTCTGGAAGGCTTGACCAGCAAAATCGAAAAAGATGGCAGTGCCGTGCATTATCTGCGGCAAAATCAGGAAGTATTTGCTGATCGGGGCAAGCGGATCGAGATGCTGGACAGTGGTGACCGTGAGATTGAAGCGGCCTTGCGGCTTGCCACTGCCAAGTTCCGGGAAGGTACACCGCTATTACTGACTGGAGATGATGAATTCAAGGAACGCGCAGCACACCTTGCAGGTGAACTGGGCATTCCCATCCGCAATCGGGAACTGCAGGAAATATGGCAGAAGGGCCAGGAGCAGGGCAAAACCGACAATCTCAAAGTCGAGGATCCTGACATCGCACCCCGCAACGGAATTGTCGGCGATGTGATGCAATCCTCGGAGGTCTTGCCAGAGAAGGAGGTACAGCCAGATTATGGGGTCGTCCCTGCAGCTGAAAAGCCGGCATCTGAGCCAGCGGCGCAAAACCTGACGAGAGAAGATGCACTTCCACTGCATTCCATGCGGTTCCCCGCCTCCGAAGAAGTCAAAAAACTGGCCGATCAGGGCGGGGTTCCGGTAGATGGGGAAGAAATCCTGATTCCTTCTGACCGTTACATGGCCGCACGGGCGGAACTGGCCCATGCCGATGCGGTAACCCGTCTCGATCTGCTGCAGGCAACGCTGGAGGGAGGGTTTTCGGCACTTGCGCCCGAGGGCCGGGCGAAACTGCTGTCCGCCGGACTTGCCGATGAGCGGGGTCAGCCCACGGTGAAAGGGATAGATATTCTGCTGGTCCAGGAGCAACTGCTTCAGGAAGCGCGGGAACAGGTGCCGGAAAACCTGCGCGGGCAGATAGCGTCCCCACTACAGAACCGCCAGAAAGAGGTGGAGGAGGAAAACCGGCAGCAGTCTCTGCGCACCCGGAACGTGGATGAGGAACTGGTGGCTGAGGATGAGCAGGCGCGTGACAGTGGCTCTCTGGAGCAGGAAGTGCTGGAAGGTGCCGAAATGGCAGCAAGTATGGTCATGGGAAATCCCATTGACTGGGTGGCTGATCTGGCTGTGGATGCCCGGTCAGCGCATGGGCCTGAACAGCAGCCTGATGATCTTCCCGACTGGGAAATGGGGCATTAAACCATGGCTGCCGAATCTCTGGTTCATATCCCGCAATCCCAGAAAGACATCACGGGCATGGTCTGGCCAGCCCTGGGGATGATGGTCATTCTGACTTTCCTGGGCTTTCAGGCCTCTACGGAATACATGGCCTGGGCGCTGGGCTGGCCGGAGGTGCTGGGTGCGCCGATCATGGGGCACTGGTATGCGCCCTGGATGACCATCCTCTGGGGGATTGAGTATGATAATGTCAGCTATGGACCCAGAGTCCTGCATGTTTTTCTGGTGGGGCACGTCATCATGCTGGTTTTCGGGATGTCGGCCATTCTGCTGCCGGCAATCTGGGCCTATCGGCGCACCCGCAAGGCGGCTCAGGAGCGGAATGATCTGCATGGCTCGGCGCACTGGGCTACGGATGAAGAAGTCATTGCCCAGGGGCTGCTGCCGACAGAGGATAACTGGGGCGGCGTTTTTCTGGGTGCCCACACCATGAATGCCCCGCAACGATCCGTACGTCGGCATATCCGTACAAAGCTGGCAGCACATCCCGACCAGCGCACTTTTTATCTGCGGCACAAGGGGCCGGAACATATCATGGTTTTTGCTCCGACCCGATCAGGCAAGGGAGTTGGCATTGTCATTCCGACCTTGCTGGGCTGGGATGAATCTGTACTGATTCATGATATCAAGGGAGAAAACTGGGCGCTGACGGCCGGTTTCAGGAAAGAACATCTGGGTCAGCGTTGCCTGAAGTTCTGCCCGACCGAACCGGATTCCGTGCGTTTCAATCCGCTACAGGAAATTCGTCTGGACGGAAACCTCATCAAGGATGTGCAGAACATTGCCACGATGATCGTCGATCCGGATGGCAAGGGCCTCAATGACCACTGGGCCAAAACCGGCTTTGATCTTTTGACGGGGGTCATTCTTTATGTCCTGCTGTCTCCAGACCTGAAGCCCGGATCCGATGGCAAAAATCTGCGCTGCCTGCACACAGTCCAGTCCATATTGTCGGACGGGGGACCGGTTCGTGAAATTGCCGAGACCCAGGCGGAGCAGAAGGCTGCCCTGGCGCCCCGCGAGGCCAATGCCAGGGCCAAACCTGCGCCCAAAGGGTTTCAGGCGGTCATTGAATACATCAAGGATTACGCACTGGAGATTCTGCAGCAGGAACAGGATGCCTACCGGGTCACGGGTTGGCGTGCAGTGGCGGAAGCATCGCAATCATTTCTGAACAAGGCGCCAAATGAAGCTTCTGGCGTTCTCTCGACAGCGCTGTCTTTCCTGTCCCTGTATCGTGACCCCATTGTTGCCGAGAACACCCGGGTTTCTGATTTCAATATCCCGAGCCTGATGGGTGGTGAGGATATTGATGGCCGGAAAGTGGTAGAAAAGTCATCCCTCTATCTGGTGGTTCCGCCATCCGACAAGGACCGCCTGAAACCCTTGCTGCGTCTGATCCTGAACCAGGTGGTGCGGCGTCTTACAGAGGGCATGGATTTTGAGGAGGATGGACGGAGCCGGAGTCTTTATCCTCACCGGATGCTGCTCTTACTGGATGAATTCCCGAGTCTGGGCAAGCTGGATGTGTTTCAGGAAGCACTGGCCTTCATTGCCGGCTATAGTCTCAAGGCATTGCTGATTGTACAGGATCTGAGCCAGCTTTTTGCCGCTTATGGAAAGGATGAATCCATTATCAGCAACTGCCATGTCCGCGTTGCCTATGCGCCCAATAAAATCGAGACGGCAGAGCTGCTGTCAAAAATGGCGGGGCAGGCGACGGTCCGGCATAACCAGCGGCAATACTCGGGTGGGCGGTTCAGCCTGCTGCTGCACAACGTCAATACCAACGAACAGATAGTGCAGCGCCCCCTGCTGACCCCGGATGAATGCATGCGCCTGCCACCGGATGACGAGCTGATCTTTGTTGCCGGCCATGCGCCAATTTATGGACAGAAGATCAAATATTATCTGGATGAAGGATTCAAGAGTCGTCTCCTGAAAGCCCCGGATGTCAGTGGTGAAAGAAAGTGCTGACCACCCGGCTGCAGCTGCCCGGATGGATTATTATTCATCGTCCGGTCCGTTTTCGTGGGCTGCGCATTCCCGCTTTCGCGCTGGGATTCATTGTCGTGGGTTTTATGATTGCCTGGAGTGCAGGTTACCGGATAAACAGTACGCCTTCAGAACCGGTCGGCATCTGGCATCTGGTTCCGGTGACGTCACCCATGCAACCCGTCCGGGTTGGAGAATACATCAGCTTTTGCGCCCCAACCCCGGATTATTCTTTCCTGGATCCCGGCAACTGTGATGATGGGGTTGCCCCATTCCTGAAGAAGGTGGTTGGGGTTCCGGGTGATCTGGTTAAAGAGACAGCGGCCGGGGTGAAAATTGATGGGCATCTTTTGCCCCAGAGCAAACCCCTACCGAGGGCGGTCGGGTATCCGGTTGCCCTACCTCAATGGCGTGGACAGATCCGGTTGAAACCTCACCAATACTGGGTTTATGGCAGTGGCTGGCCACGTCTGTCCTATGATTCGCGCTATTACGGTCCGGTGTCCGGTTCCAGAATCAGTGCCATAGCCCGACCTGTTTGGATCTGGAGAACACACGTCTGGTTGCCGCTCTGAGTTTCCTCATGGGCCGATTATCGGGAATGATACTATCCACTGAGTTATTGAATGGGAGAGAACATGATGGACAACCAGGCGATTGAAAACCGCTATAGCGTAGGCGATTTTGCCATCCGTTATGTTGGTGAGAATCAGCAGCCCTCTGCAGACCTTGCCGAGGATACGATATATCTGTTTGAGCCCCGGGAGGGAGAGTTATATCGTGATCCATTGGGCGAACCCGTGATTTTTTATACGGAAGCCGAGGCGTTTGCCTGCCGGAATGCGTTTGGGCATGGTCTCGTGCTGTCCATGTGTGAGGGCAGCGATATCGGAGAAATGTTTGACATGCCGCATGAGGACATCAGTCCCGAAGAGCAGGCAAAAATTGATCAATATCTGGCATCAGCTGATCCGATGCAGGCAGATTGAAACATGCCCGCCGCCATGGCAGCAAAACAGGAGCGCCTGGATCAGTTTCTGGTGCGCATTCTCGGGAAAGATATCCAGAGCTATCTGGAAGATCCGCAGATTGTCGAGATTTTGCTGAATCCTGATGGTCAGGTCTGGGTGGACGTCCTGGGTGGAGAGATGGCCCCACGGTCCCGACTGGATGCGGGCCAGGCCCGTATGATCATTGATACGGTGGCTTCCATGCTGGGGACAATGATCAGCGCGGATTCTCCGATCATCAGCGGTGAATTGCCTCTGGATGGCAGCCGCTTTGAGGGGCTCATACCTCCAGTGGTATCTGCACCTTCTTTTTCGATACGCAAAAAGGCCTTACTGGTTTTTACGCTGGAAGATTATGTCCGCAAGGGCATTCTGAGTGAAAACCAGTATGCGATGATTCATCGTGCAGTAGATTCCCGCCAGAACATTCTGGTCTGCGGCGGAACGGGGACTGGCAAGACGACGCTGGCGAACGCCATTCTTCATGCAGTCAGTGAACGGACTCCCGAGCACCGGATCGTGATTATTGAAGACACCAGAGAGCTGCAGTGTACGGCACCCAATGCGGTATTTCTGCGAAGTTCTGACCGGATCGACATGACCCGGCTGCTGCGGAGCACCATGCGTCTGCGTCCGGACCGCATTGTGGTTGGAGAAGTTCGTGGCGCCGAAGCTCTGGCCCTGCTGAAGGCATGGAATACGGGGCATCCGGGAGGGGTGGGGACTGTGCATGCCAACAATGCACAAGCTGCACTGATCCGGGTAGGTCAGTTGATCCAGGAGGCGAATGTACCGCCGGTACCACAATTGATTGCGGAAGCCGTCAATGTGGTCATCAGCATTCGCCGGACCGCGACTGGGCGCATTATTGACGAAATCCTGCAGGTGAACGGATGGAAGGATGGTGCGTTCATTACACAACTGGTCTGAAAGTGGTCCGGTGATTCATCCAGCCTTGAGTGCCATCATCCGATTAGTGATGTTTGTATTAGCAGCTACAGTTGACATATGCCAGAATAGCAATTATAGTTGTCACATGATCGAGCTCATAAAAACCGACCTGTTCGACCGCTGGCTTGTCGGCATTCGTGATCGTCAGGCCCGTGCGAGGATTGAGGCGCGCATTCGACGCTTGAGCCTTGGCAACCCCGGCGACGTAAAGCCGGTAGGCGAAGGCTTGTCGGAAATGAGGATCGACTACGGCCCCGGCTATCGCGTCTATTTCATGCAGCGCGGACCCTTGGTGGTACTGCTGCTTTGTGGAGGCGACAAGAGCAGTCAGGAACGTGACATTGCCCTAGCCAAAACCATTGCAGCGCAGTGGAAGGAGTGACCAAGATGGAAGTCAAATTCAGCCGCTATGATACGGCGGACTATCTCAAAACCGAGGACGATATTGCGGCCTATCTCGATGCCGTGATGGAGGATGGCAACCCCGCACTGATCGCTGCGGCGCTTGGGGATGTAGCTCGCGCCCGCAACTTTAGCCAGCTTGCCCGCGACGTGGGAATGAGCCGCCAAGGGCTGGACAAGGCCCTTTCAGGCGATGGTAATCCGAGCCTCGCAACCGTGGTGAAAGTCGCTCAGGCGCTTGGCCTGCAGCTTGCCTTCAAACCGACCCATGGTGAACCCGCACCTGCCGCCCACTGATAGCTCGCGGGCTTTGCTATTCCCTACATTGACCAGGCCCGCCTGTTTAAAGAGAGGTCCCTGACGAACAAAACCGAATTTATTGCCGCACTGGCCCGTCATGGGGAGATGTCCAAAGTGGATGCGGAAGTAGTTCGCGGCGTTTTCGGAATCAACTGTATGCTCTGCAAGAATGGGTCTGTTTTAGCCGTGTCCAGGATGATTTTGATTAACGGTTGCGATGTTGCTTTCTATATATTGCAGGCATGATATGACATAATAAACGGAATTTCGTTGGTTATGCCATTTTATGAGGCCAATATGCTGCATGCCTACAGCTTTTCAAACTTTCAGTCGTTTGCTCAGCAAACCACGGTTGATTTCCGTGTCACCAAAAAAGTCAGGGATTCAGACTGGATTTCTGAACGCCCAACCGGGGAGCGTGTGAGCAAGGTGATGGCTGTTCTGGGTGCAAATGCAGCAGGCAAGACGGCACTGTTGAAGCCTGCGGCATTCCTTGGCTGGTTTATCGCCGAGTCATTTCAGAACCCTGCAGGCAACGACATCCCTATTGTTCCGCATTTTGCCTACGCTGATCAGCCCAGTGAGTTTTCTTGCATTCTCGATTTTGATGGCAGACTCTGGCGTTATGAACTGGTCTGTACCCGGAAGAGGGTCTTGCGTGAGGCGCTTTATCACCGGCCTGCCAGCAAATTTCGATATGTATTCGTCCGGGAATATGACGAGCAGGCTGAAGGTTATGTGGTACGCCAGCAGGATTTTGGTTTGCCTGATGAGGCCATCGTCAATTTGCGACCGGATGTATCCCTGATTTCCTGGGGTGCGCAATATGGGGTTCCAATGGCGCAAACCATGGCGCGTCCCATGGTTTTTTCCAACGTTTCGTATATGGGCCGGCTGCCGACTGGGGATGACCTGATCTCTTCAGTGGCAAGGTATTATCGGGACAATCCGCAACAAAGAGCGCAGATGGTAAGGTTACTTTCTTCCTGGGATCTTGGTCTTTCAGATGTTCAGATTCGTGATATTCCCATTACTGATCGGGGTAATCCGGACAGGACGGATGTGCTTTCCATTCCCTACGGCCAGCATCTTTCCAGAACGGGCTCCCATGAGCTGCCTTTCCATATGGAGTCTAGTGGTACCAAGGGCGCTTTTATCCATTTGATGCGGATACTGTCTGTCCTGGAACGTGGCGGCATTGCTGTTGTGGATGAACTGGAGGGTGATCTGCACCCGCACATGCTGGAACCCATCCTTGATCTTTTTGCCAATGCCGAGATGAATCCGTACGACGCTCAGCTGCTTTTTTCCTGCCATGCTCCGGAAGTGCTGAACATTCTGGACAAGTCGCAGGTTATTCTGGTTGAAAAGGATGATCAGTGCGAAAGCGCAGCGATTCGGCTGGACAAGGTGGAAGGCATTCGTGCCGATGAAAATCACTACGCAAAATACATGGCTGGAGCGTATGGCGCGATCCCCCAGGTCTGATCATTCCCGGAACCGTTGGAGCGTTCGCAAAACGATACTGATTGTTGTTGAGGGTGCGGATGAAGAAGGATTTCTGAAACACGTGCGATCCATTTTCGTTCCCAGAGATTGCGGGATCAGCGTGACAATCAGAAATGCAAAGGGGAAGGGTGCTGACCACGTTCTACGAAAAGCCCTGACTGAGAAGGCGCGCAGCAGCTATGACAAGGTTGCTGCAATGTATGATACAGATACAGAAAACCCGCGCAGCGCTTTGAAAAATAATGCACTCAATAAACGGATCATACTGTTGCGCTCCGAACCATGTCTGGAGGCAACCTTGATCAAACTGGTGGGTGAAGACCCATATGCAGTGAATACGGACTGGAAAACGCGTGTGGAAAGCTTGCTGAACGGATATCCGCCCCGTGATCACGGGGCAGACTGGTCAAAGGTCACCGCTGACATACTGCGAAATCAAAGATCACACCTGTCTGTGATCAATCACCTGCTAAACCTGCTGGATATTCATCCTCCAGTTCCATAGCCGGCAACCCCCACTTCCTTTCCCATTTTCCTGATAGTCGTTGACCAGCATCGTGGCTGGGTAGATCACGCATCGGGAGCTTCAATATGCAACAAATGGAATCTGTTTCTCGCGTTCAGGCGCAGATGCGCCGCTGGCGACGCCGGATTGGCGGCGCGGTTATTCTTACCATTGCCGGTGCCGGTCAGGCATTGGCCAGCACTTCAGGGGGCCTCCCCTGGGATGGACCGGTGCAAACCCTGCAGAATGATCTGACGGGCCCTATCGCCACGGGCATTTCCGTCGTTGCACTGCTGGGTGCCGGCGCCGCTCTTGCTTTCGGGGGCGATGAGCTGGGTGGCGTAGCCAAAAAACTGCTGTATCTGGTTCTGGCCATCGCCATTATTGTTCTTGGCAACAACTTCCTTTCAGCTCTTGGACTGTCCGGAGCACTGGTCTGAATTTCAGCAATGACGCAGTCCGTGACTCTCTCGGACCGCGTTTCAACGCGCCGAATACACAGGAACAGGACTGTATATGGATGAAAACCGGCAGGAAGTAGACATTCACAGTTCTTTGAACCGCCCCCATCTGATTCTGGGCGGAGAGCGTAGCCTGGTGATGATGACCGGCATCATCGCGGCCGTATTCATTTTTAGCCTGCATCAGGTCTGGAGCGCCGTACTCGGGATTCTGCTCTGGTTTCTGGGACAGTGGGCACTTGCCCAGGCCGCAAAACACGATCCGATACTGTCGCGGATAGGCATCCGCAGCCTGCGTTACCGCAGGTTTTATCCATCGGCCGCAACACCCTTTGGGCGCCTGCGCAAATACTGATAGCCGGTCTTTTTTGCAGACGAGGAACATCATGTTGAACCTGAAAGAATTTCGCAGTCGTGCCATGGGCCTGCCGGATCTGCTTCCCTGGGGATTTCTGGTGGACGACGGGATTGTTCTCACCAAATCCGGAGGCTTTCTGGCAGGATGGAGTTATCTCGGTCCTGATCTGGATTCGGCCACTCAGGCCGAACTGGCGGCCATGGGAACACGGATAAACGCAGCCTTGTCACTGAGTGATGGTTGGGTGCTGAACTGTGATGCCGTTCGTGATCGTGCGCCGGGATACGCGCCGGAAGGGGCGTTCCCGGATCGCACCACCCAGCTCATCGATGCCGTTCGACGGCTTCGATACGATACGGAAACCCGTCACTATACCAGCCGTTATGTGCTGACCGTGACCTGGTTTCCGCCACCAGATGCTGCCGGCAAGGCCGCCACGCTTTTTGTCGAGGGCGGAGCGGATAAAACAGGAGCGGGTCAGAGGGCGCTGCAGAGTTTCAAGGACAGGCTGCTGGAAATTGAAGGCCGGTTGTCCTCATTCCTGAAAATACGGCGCCTGGCCGACAGGACCGATAGCCAGGGAATTCTGGACAGCCCATTGCTGGGCTTTCTGGAATCCTGCGTCAGCTTTGATGCCCATCCCATCCGTTTTCCGGAGGATGAGGCACCGGCTTATCTGGATGCCCGTCTCGGTCGTCATGATTTTGTGACCGGTTTCCAGCCGCGTGTAGATCGCCAGCATATCATGGCCATTGCCGTGGACGGTTTCCCGTCGGTGAGTTTCCCCGGCATTCTGGATTTTCTGTCACGCATGCCCATTCGTTACCGGTGGTCTAACCGCTTCATTTATCTGGACCCGGTTCAGGCGGAGAAGATCATCAACAGCCATCGCTCGCGCTGGAGTCAGAAGCGCAAAAGCCTGATGAACATGATCCGGGAAAATGGCGGCGGGCAGGCCACCCATATCAACGTGGATGCCGACAACATGACAACAGACGCCATTGCCGCCATTGGTGAGGCCTCTTCGGGTGCAGTGCGCTTCGGTTACTACACGAGCGTCATCCTGCTGGCCCAAGAGGATCTGGCTGTTCTGGAATCCCAGGCCAGAGATCTCAAGCGGGCCATAGAAAATCAGGGATTTGGTGCCCGCATCGAAGATGTCAATGCCGTGGAAGCTTTTCTGGGCAGCATGCCCGGGGATACGAAAGCCAATGTCCGCCGGCCACTGGTTCATACCCTGAATCTCGCACACCTGTTGCCGTTCACCTGTGTCTGGGCCGGTCCGGACCAGAATCCGTGCCCGTTCTATCCCCCTGATTCCCCGCCACTGTTCTGGGCGAGTACGGATGGTTTCACGCCCTTTCGGGTGAGCCTGCATGCCGGTGATTTGGGACACACGGAAATACTGGGACCAACGGGCGCCGGTAAATCGACGCTGCTGGCCCTTCTGGCTGCCCAGCATTTCCGGTATCCCCGTGCCCAGGTTTTTGCTTTCGACAAGGGCTATTCCATGTATCCACTGGTATCTGCAGCCGGTGGCGAACATTATGACATTGCGGGAGAGGGGGAAGAACTGACTTTCTGCCCGCTGCTGCAGGTAGACAAGGCTTCCGAGCGTGACTGGGCGGCAGAATGGATTGAGAGCCTTCTGGATCTGCAGGGATTGTCTGCAACCCCGGTCATCCGGGAAGAAATCAGCCGCGCACTGCAGCAGATGGGGGCCAATACCACGGCGGAAGAGCGGACCATGAGCCATTTTCTGACCATCATCCAGAACGTGGGTGGTGCACCCATCAAGGAATCCCTGCGCTATTACACCCTCGGTGAACCGGGTGGAAGTCTTCTGGATGCCAGCTCGGACAGTCTGGCCCAGGATGTCTTTCAGGTCTTTGAGATTGGGCACCTGATGAACAAGGGACCGAAAGTACTGATGCCGGTCCTGACCTATCTGTTTCACCGGCTGGAACAGCGTTTCCGTGGACAGCCGACCCTGCTGATTCTGGACGAGGCATGGGTCATGTTTGGGCATGAAACCTTCAAGGCCAAAATCCGGGAATGGCTCAAGGTACTGCGTAAAGCCAATGTGGCGGTCATTTTTGCCACCCAGTCGCTTTCGGATCTGCAGAAATCCGGAATTGCCGATGTGGTCCATGAATCCTGCCCGACCAAGATTCTGTTGCCCAATGCTGAAGCCATGACGGAGAACAGTCGTCCATTTTACCAGGCGATGGGGCTTAATGACCGGCAGATACAGATTCTGGCTACCGCCACACCAAAGCGGCAGTACTACATGATGCATCCGGACGGGAGGCGGCTCTTTGAGCTGGGTCTGTGTCTGGAAGAACTGGCGTTCCTGGGGGCATCGGATCCGGAGACCATCAACCGTATCAGGGAGATGATCCATGATCATGGCGAGGCCTGGCCCGCCTGGTGGTTACGGGAACGCGGGCTGCCAGAAGCGGCATCCGTCTGGGAATCGTACTGAGTTTCCCGTCCCGCCGATAAGATCATCATCCGTTTGTGACGTCACCCGAAGGAGAGACCCATGCGCATCCGTTTTTCAGTCCTTGCCCTGACCGTATTGACTGCCACTGCCAGTGCTCCCGCGCTGGCGGGAGGCGGCATCGGTATCAATCCCCTGCAGGCAACCCTGCCCGAGCAGCTAACCCAGGAAATCACTTCAGTAGCGAAACTGGCCAAGCAGGCGCAGTCTGTCGAGGAAGAAATACAGTCCGTTGAAAATCAGGTGCAGAACATGGTCAGCCTGCCCATGAACCTGTACCAATCGCTGGTCAGCCCGATTGGCAAGCTGATCAGTGTGGTGAACCAGGCTCAGGGGCTGTCATATGCTGCCCAGAACATTCCGGCGGAATTCCAGGCGGAATATGGTCAGGGCGTCAGTGCGCTGATGCCCAACGGTTATTCGGCATCATTGGCGCAATGGTCACAGGATGAACAGAACCAGGTCCAGAACGTCCTGCAGGATTACCATATGACGGAGAGCAACTTTGCCAGCACACAGGCTACCCTTCAGCAGCTGGAAAGTGCCGGGCAGTCGGCCAGCGGCCGCAAGGCGGTACTGGACGCGGCCAACCAGATTGCAGGACTGCAGGTGGAACAGATACAGAGCCTGCAATCGACCATCATGCAGGGCGACAGCGCCATGCTGAAATATATACAGAACAGAAATATTGAAACCAACCAGAAACAGCAGAGTATCAAAGGCTGGCTCAATGGAGCCGGCAATGATGCTGACCAGGACCTCATGTAAGGAGAAAACAGATGCGTAAACGCAGGATACTGATACCCATAATATTGTCTCTGTCGGCCTGCTCGCACCCCAATCAGGGGCCATACCCCGGCAAAACGACTGACTGGTATAAAGCGCACGAACCTCAGACTGAAGAACAGGCCAAATGGTGCCTGAAAACGGGCACAAAATCTGCGAGCTGCAAACTGGTGATGGGTCCAGTGGCCCATTATTTTGCGCAACATTCTTTCCTGGGTGGCGCCGGGAAAGATGCCGACCAGAACCTGATGTAATCTCCGCAAGGAATCACCATGCGACTACGCTCTTTAACCATCTGGTATCCCATCGTTTTGGGGGTTCTGGTTTTCTGCTGGACCCCGGACGCCCTCGCCGGAGTACTCGGATATATCAAATCCGACATTTCCGGCAACTCGGGCAGCTGGATGTCACGCATGGAAACGGCTGCCAGTCATCTTTTTTTTGCCTTGGCAGGGCTGGAGTTCGTCTGGTGGGGCATTACCCGACTGGCCAAAGGTGGAGAGGTGGGTGATGTCCTCGTAGGAGTCATGATGAAAGTCATCACCCTGGGATTTTTCTACACTTTCATGACAGAGGCTCCCCAATGGGTGCCGGACATCGTTCACAGCTTCATGGAACTGGGACAGCAGGCCGGAGGCACGACAGCCACCACACCGTCCCAGATTTTCAATCTGGGCGTGGAGGACGCGGGGAACATCATCAACAGTCTTTCCAAGCTCGCACCATCCTTCTGGAAGGATGTGACGGACCCGGGTGGCGCCGCTGCCAGCTATACGCTATCAGCCATCATCATCGGCCTGTGTGCCCTCACGATGGTTCTGGCTTTTGCCCTGATTGCCCTGCAGCTGCTGATTACCACAATCGAGATGTATATCGTGGTAGGCGGCGGCATTGTCCTGACTGGCATGTTTGGCAGTCGCTGGACCCTGCCCATTGCCGAGAAGTACATCGGTTATGCGGTGCAGGTCGGCATCAAGCTCATGGTGATTTATCTGATTGTGGGGCTGGGATCGGAAGTATCCGGCCAGCTGATGACCGCGTTCTATGCACAGATGAAAGCCGGAGATACGGTCACACCTTTCCTGAACGTGGGCTTTGGTGCCCTGATTTTCGGGGTCATTGGTTATATGGCTCCGGGTTTTGCGGGTTCACTGATGTCCGGTTCTCCAACCATGTCCATGAGCAATGTAATGCCTGCCGCCGCTGCAGTTGGTGGTGTGGCAGCTGCACCCTTCATGACAGCAGGCGGCGCGGCATTGGGAGCTGCGGCGATGGTGGCCAACAGAACTCTCAAAGCTGCATCAGGGTCGGGGAATGCCATCAGTGGTGGCTCTGGAGGGCTTTCGGGTCTGGTGGGTGGAGTTGGCAGTGGCGGTGGTGTGAGTACCGCGCTCAAGGGTCTCGGTGGTCAGGCAACCGGGGCAGGAATGAAAGCCGCCGGTGCCGGCATGCAGGCAGGAGGTGCGGGAATGCAGGCAGCAGGCAAGGGCATATCTACAGCAGCGGGTGCGGCCGGTGCCGGAATTCGCGGGGCCTCTGCGGCTGCCAATGCGATTCCGATAGCTGGTCAGGCGATTGCAGCAGCCGGACAGGCAGCCGGCTTGGGCGTGGAAATGGCCGGCAAGGCCGCCGGCAAAGGAATGAATATCGCTGGTCAGGGGATGCAGAAAGCCGGTCAAATGACCCGGAAGGGCGGAGAAATCACCCAGAAGGCTGCTGACAACGCCATGAAGCAGTCAGGTGAAACAGGTCAGCGTTCGGGATCCTGGGCTGCGGGGCCTTCCGGTTCTTCTGTTCTTGGTGGTCAGAATACGGCATCGCCCAAAGGCACTACAGACAGCCTCGGTGGTGGACAATCCATCCCGTCTTCTGGATCAGGCACGCAAAAAACTGGGGGAGAGCGGCAGAAACAGCCTGGTGATTCCCTGCTTAGAGCTGGCAAGGCGCTTGGCAAAAAAGCGGGCAATGCCCTCGATCCCCGCCGGATGCCTGGTGACGGGCATCATGGAGGTGGCATTTCCATCCGCCTGCGGCATCACGAAGAATAACATATGGCTCTGTTCCGTCCCGCCTGGTTTGAAGATTTGCGATATTCAATGCGTGCCGCCGTCTTTCTGGGCCTCGTCCATGATCGTCTGGCCTTTTGGGGTGCGCTGGTCCGGATCGGGCTGGCAATTCTGCTGGTATATGCCTGGATGCGGGATAGTGCATGGATCTGGGCAGGGGCGGTTGCAATGACCGTTCTCTCATTTGTCATCATGGCGATCCTGTTGCGGCACCGGAATCACGCCGCATAAGCATACGATTCCCTTCCCCTCACCCATTTCTTTTCCCTCTTCTCCGATAACGATCAGTCAATCATTTCGTAGAAGGGATTCTCATGTTCATGTTTATTGAGCCGTCGGGCGTCTGGCCTGCGGAGCAGGTGGCTACGGTTCCCATTTCGGCAGGTTCGTTCACTGCAGGCATCAATTCATCGGTGAGCGGAGGCCATGGCCTGCTTGCCGGTCCTGTTGCTCCGATCCTGCAGCATCTGGCGAAACAGTGGGGTTGGTCCTATCAGCAGACAGGACAGGCGTTTGGCATGCCACGGATTGCAGTGATGGCAGACACCCATGCGGCACGACTGGTCGCAGCCATGAATGCACAGATGCGCGGAACGGCAGAAGTCCTGATGAATCCCCGGACGAAAACCATTGTCCTGCACTTTGGATCAGCTGTCGGTCCCTCCCAAAAAGTGGCTCCCGACTGCACCTTGTCAGGATCATTGCCTGCAGTGCAGACGGATTACAGAAAAACGCTGTGCTCCACCAGCCCACCCAGGATTCAGTTGAGTCCAATGGTGTTGCGTTCAGTTCTGCAGGCAATCACATCGGCCACGGGTCATGACACCAGAATATCTACGGCTGTTTCGGGCGATCGTTTGTCTGGTTTTTTCCCCTTGAATACCCCTGCTTCCGCACTGCTGTTCCTGCACATTCTTCGTCGGCATGAAGGGCTGATGATGATCACGAATCCCCGCACGGAAGTCATCACGATTTCACACCAACAGGAACAGCATCCCGGAATGTTGCCCGAAGCTGATGCAAAGGAGATTTTCTGAATGAGCGATGAACAGAATCCCTATCTGAACGCCCGTCGTGAGTGGGACGAGCGTTACGGTGATCAGGTTACCCGTGCCCACAACTGGCGGATGGCGGCATTTTCGGCTGTCGGGGTAGCCGCTCTGGCCGTGTTGGGCATTGCCTATATTGGTGCCCAGTCAAAAATCCAGCCCTATGTGGTGAGTATAGATTCCATGGGCAATCCCATTGCCATTGCCCAGCCCAGCACGGGGGGCGCCGTGAGCGAGCGGATAGTCGAAGCCCAGGTGGCCAACTGGGTCTGGGAGTGGCGCAGTTTTCTTCCAGATCCCAAGGTTCAGAAGCAGATGTCCCAGCGGGTGTATGCGCTGATCGGGACGGATGTGGCCGCCGAGCTCAACCCCTGGTACGAGAAAGCCTGGGTAAAAAATGCCGGGAAGACAGTCGAAGTGCATATATCCAGCGTGTTGCCGGTAGCCAAAAACACTTACCAGGTGAACTGGGTCGAGACTCATTACCAGAACGGGCAATCTCTGGGTCAGAGCTACTGGAAAGCCAACGTGATCGTGGGCTTTGACAAAAAGCTTACTGCCAGCCCGCAGGTTCTGATCACCAATCCCCTGGGTCTGTATATCAAATCCCTGACCTGGACTGCCGTATCCGAAGGAGTTGCCCAATGAAGAAAATGCTGATCGCCGCCGCCATGACCCTGGCCAGTACGGGGGCTTATGCCGAAAACAGCGCCGCGCTGTATCACGAAATTTCACATTCCACCCATCTGGTGACGTCACCAGGAGCTCAAAATGCCGAACAGCAGGCATCCGCACTGTGGGCCAAAACCGGGCAGGCTCCCACCATTGCGGGAACCAATGGGAAATTGATGTATGCCTATGGGCAAAGCCATCCTGAAATTCTCTGCGCGCCCCTGCATGTGTGCATGATCAGACTGCTGCCAGGCGATACGGGTACGGTAACCCTGTCCATCGGAGACAGTGTGGACTGGCGAGCCAAAGCCATTCCTGCTGGCGATACCTCAGTGATTGTAATCAAACCGGTGCGCTCTGGCCTGCACACGAATCTGGTCGTATCGGTTCCCAAAACCGGACATGTTTACTATCTCAGTCTGGTATCGGACAAGGCCCGTTATGTACCTGCCATCGGGTTCTATGATCCTGCCGCAATGGTCCAGAGCTTTCATATCGAAAACCAGCAGGCACAGCAGAAGGCTAGGAAGCAGTCCCAGAATCAGATAGCGGTTCTGGGCAATGTAAATCCTGCTGACCTGGACTTTGCTTACTGGTGGGAAGGCCCTAAAGCACTTCGTCCAATCCGGGTGTTTTCCGGAGAGGGGCATGTGTACATCCAGATGCCGGCTGATCTGCGTTACCGCAATGCTCCGGCACTGTTTGTCATCGAAAACGGCAAGGAACAGCTCACCAATTATCAGCTCAAGGGCCAATATTTTGTGGTGGATCAGCTCTTCAGCAAAGCGCGGCTGCTTCTGGGTGTGGGGGATCACAAACAGGTCGTGACCATCCATGCGGGCCATAAGCCCTCTTTCTGGTGAGGTGATTCATGGCGGAAAATGACAAACCGACAGTACCGGATATTACGGGTGGCGGCGCCGGCGGCAAATCTGCGCCCCTCATCAGGCCTGCGCCGGCCCATGGGGGCAAGCGCCTCAGCCAGAAGGGCAAAGCCATTGTACTTGTGGGGGGTGGATCGCTGGTGGCCCTGACCGTAGTCGGGATCATGCAGGCCAGCCATCATCCAGCATCAGGTTCCTCTGCGGGGTCCCCCCCACCCCAGATCGGGATCAGCCAGCCGCCTTCTCCTCCACCTCCCATGACGCTGGCCCGGAATGGAAATGCGTCTGGTGATCTCCAGCAGAATGGCGCAACGGCCATTACTGCCAGCGGTCATTCTGCCCAGCTTGGCCCTGCCAGTCTCCATAAAAAACTGACGCCTGCCGAGAAATATCAGGAATGGCTCGTCAATTACCATTACAAAATGCTGGAAGCACGGATTCAGGATCAGACGACGGCAAAAAGCTCAAAACTCACTACGGGAAGCGGGACAGGCGAAACGCCCGATACGTCACCAGACACAGCAACGGGTAACTTCAATGTCAATCCGGACAGCTATCTGCAGGCTGCCCTGAAAGCCATATCCCAGACGGGCACGGTGCCGCCTGACCTGCTGAAGAAAATTCAGGGGTTTGAAGGTGCTGGAGGCCAGGGTGGAGGGGGTTCAGGACAAAATGACAATCAACAGTTTCTGGGCCAACAGAAAAGCGCGAAAGACAAAAACGGGTATCTGGATGAATCGCTGCAAAAGCCACTGAACCGTAATGAGGTCACCGCAGGCAGCACTATTCCTGCCGTTATGGTGACTGGCATCAATTCAGACCTGCCCGGTGAAATAGTCGCCCAGGTACGGCAGAACGTTTACGACAGCCTGAATCCGGACAGGATTCTGATTCCGCAGGGAACAAAAATCATTGGTGAATATTCCAGTGCTATAGCCTATGGCCAGAGCCGGGTGCTGGTTGCCTGGAACCGGCTGATCTATCCCAATGGCGAAACCATCGCCCTGCAGGGTATGCCGGGTACCAACGGAATTGGGGAAGCCGGATTCCATGATCTGGTAGACAATCACTATTGGCGGATTTTTGGCTCGGCAATTCTGATCTCGCTGATTGGTGCGGGCGCGCAGCTCTCGCAGCCGCAACAGAGTTCAGCATTCCAGAATCCGACCCCCGGCCAGACCGCTGCAGCAGCCATGGCCCAGGAAATGGACAGTGTCGGGACAAACCTGCTCAACAAAAATCTGAATATCCAGCCGACCCTCAAGATCCGGCCCGGTTATCTTTTCAACGTACTGGTGACGCGCACCATGATTCTGCCTCCATATCCAGCGGAACAGCCCTGATGCCGGTATATCGTGTCATAAAAGGAGTCCCTTACGTCATGTTGATCATGGATACAGAATGGCAGGTAGATCAGGCCATCCGACAGATGACCACTTATCAGAAGGGCAGCCTGGGTCTGCTCGTCCGTGATCTGCTGGTTCTTGGTCTCCCTGCTCTGGATGATTTGCCTGAAGAACGGCGTAGCCAGATACTGACTCACAGGGCCAAGCTCAAAGTCCGGCTCAGTGCCCATGTGCCCGTCGATCTGGACCAGGGTATCCGATATCGGGCCAGGATATGGAATGCACCGATCTATCGGGTATTTACGGAGGCTCTGAAGTTGGGGATGTCGTTGCGGAACACTCCGAAATAGCCTGCAGTACGGGCCATCGCTTTGATTATGTAATCACGCAACTTCCCGTTGGCCGTATGCCCGAATCATGAACAGGAGAATAAATTTTCTCCGGCTTCCGGTTTCAGACCAAACCAAATGTTGGCGCGCAATCAGGAGTAGTCAGTGAAATCCTTCCTGATGGACGCTCGTGGTACCTCCTATGCGTGCGACACACGGCATTTAACAATCTGGATGCAACAGTTTCATCGTCCTCTAACGGAGGCTCTACTTCCTTCCGTGACCAAGGGAGGTTGCCGACAGGTATGCCGCTAGTTTGCCCATTCGCATGGGGCCTGCGAATGGGCGAACAGCGGCTCCCAGACTGATTTTTGGCTAGTGCCACTGCTTCAACACGATTGTACGGAATCATTTTTTCCTCTGGTCTAGTGCGCCCACCTATGGGAGAATTGGCAAATCTTGGCAATCTACAGTCAATTGTGGCAAAGGCGGGACGATGGCGAACGCTGAAGATGGAATCCTGACCCTGGACGAGGTTGCCGCCTACTTGAAGGCGGGCAAGCGCACGGTATACAGGTTAGCTGCGTCCAAGAAAATTCCTGCCTTCAAGGTTGGCGGGACATGGCGATTTTCGCGTGGAGACATCGACCGCTGGATCAAACAGCAGTCGATGGAAGGGCTTGCTACGGGCGGTGACGGGGATGACACAGCCGATGGTCAATCGAACGATGGGGAGCGTAAGCAATGCTTGGACTGACTCTACGAGACGAGTTTCGGGGCAAGCGCCTCAAAGGGACGGCCATTGAACTCTCCAACGATTCTAACACCGGCGCAACACAGATTGCCGCTCAGCAGTTTCTGGAGATCACATATCCGACCCATGACCTTTTGAAAGGCATCGAGGCTGTCGGCCCCGATCAGGGTCGCCCGGTAGTCGTGATCGGCGAACGCGGATTGGGTAAGTCGCACTTGATGGCCGTGCTCTACCACGCCGTCAGCGATGCAAAATCGACCGGTGCATGGCTGAATTCCTGGGGCACTACGCTGGGTAACGCCAACATCAGCAAGATCGCCTTGCGCGATGGGATGTTGGTCATTGGCGAGAGCTTGCACCGTCAGCGCTACAAATTCCTGTGGGACTTGTTGTTCGGGCGACATCCTCGCGGCGAATTCATCAAGGGCAAGTGGGAAGGCATGGGCGCGGCAAAGACCGACATCCCTTCCGACAATCTCATCGTTGAGCTCCTTGAGCACACGCCGACGATGCTACTGCTGGATGAATTCCAGACTTGGTACGACGGCCTGACCAACACAAAACAATACCCATGGAAGAACTGGGCGTTCAACTTTATCCAGATTCTGTCGGAAATCGCCAAAGAGCGGCCTGATCTGCTGGTGCTTGTGATCTCCGTCCGCAATGGGGCAAGCGATGCCTATCAGCAGGTTCACCGCGTCAATCCGGTCGCCATCGACTTCAAGGCGGGGGGCAATGCCGAGCGTATCCAGCAGGATAGACGGCGAATGTTGCTGCACCGTTTATTCGACAACCGTCTGCAAATAGCCGACGGCAGCATTGAGTCACTGGTCGCCCAGCACATCTCAGAATACTTTCGCCTGCTCGATGTGCCGCCCGCTGAGCAGGATCGCAAGCGCCGCGAGTTCACCGAGTCTTGGCCCTATGCCCCGCACCTGTTGCGTCTGCTTGAGGAACAGGTCCTGATTGCCACTGACGCGCAGGAAACGCGCGACATGATTCGCATCCTTGCTAATCTTTACAAAAGCCGTGGCGAAGTCGTGCCCGTGCTCACAGCAGCCGACTTCCGGCTAGATGACGATTCCTCCGGCATTGGCGCGCTGCTGGATTCAGTATCCAACAAACACCACCGCACCTTGCGCGAAAAGGCACAGCACAACATCATCTCGGTTTCCGAAGCGGTGTACGACCACTCTAACCTTGCGCCACACCTGCAAGAGATAGTGGGCGCACTGTGGCTACGGTCGATTGCCGTTGGCAACCTTGCGGGTGCAGATCCCGCCACGCTGCAGGTCGACATCACGCGCACCAAGGCCGTCGACGACAACGCTTTCCAGGTGGAGCTGGCGACGATTGTCGAGAACAGCTTCAACATACATCAAGATGGCCCACGCCTGGTCTTCCGTGAGGAAGAAAACCCTCGTGCCAAATTGATGGCTTGTGCCCGTAACGACAAGCTTTTCACCGATGGATCCGATCAGGCGCAGCTGGCCAAACAGGTTCGCTATGTTATTGGCGGCAGCGACGAGATCGCAAAATACTTCCGTGTGATCGCGTTGCCAAGATCCTGGCAGACAGACCCATGGGCACCACTCGAAGAAGTCGAGCAACCCGAACGCTGGGATGACCGTTTGCCTGTTCTGGTGCTGCCAGAAGAGCCGGAAAAAATTGATCAGACGCTTGGCCGTTGGCTCAAGGATCACCTGCAAAAGCGCCGCAACACCATTCGCTTTCTGCTGCCCCGATCTGGCTCCACCAATGCCTTTCTGGATCGCGACCTGCTCATACTCGCACGCGCCGAAATGAAGGCGCAGGAATGGAGCGGCCAGAACCCGGAATACAAAAAGCTGCACAAAGAATTCGAAGGTACCCTGCGTGACAACCTGAAGAAACGTTTTGATCGTTTCGCCGTCCTTCACCGCTATGACCACCAGAATCCACAGCAATCCGTGTTCAGTGTCGAGCACCTGAAAAAGCAAGGCGCACAAATCCCCGAAGGAATCGAGGAAACGCTGACCAGCGATCTCTTCGTTCCCGAAGACTTCGAAGACTTCGTACTCGAAGCAGCCTCGGAGAATGCCCCCCTCGGCAAGCTGCTGCGCGAGCTGCAGGAGCCACGCCCGGTAGGTCAGGTTTGCATTCCCTGGCTGGGTGAAACCGCGATGAAGGAGCGCATCTTGCATCTGTGCGCACGCGGCAAGATCGGCATCAACCTACGCAATCTGGAGTATCTACAAACCAACGCTGGCGAAGACGAGGAATCTGCGTGGCGGCGCTTTAGGCCCAAACTTTCTTACACCGGGCGACAGCTTGAAGAGGTGTTCCTGATGGAGCCCTCGGCCGTGCCCGCGACCGGCGGCACCACGCCACCCACGACGCCGCTACCCGCTGGCGGAAACGGTGGCGACATCTTTGGCAGCGACGCCTATCCCGGGGTACAAGAACCGTACCCCGGTAATTCGCCTACGCCAGTTCCAACGCCAGGTGGAATTTTCGGCGGCGCTGGCAGCACTACCAAATCGCGCATCCCGCTATCTAACCCGCCAACCTCGCCGCTCAACCTGATTGGCAAGCTTGAAGGATGGGGCATTGGCCCGGCCACGCCCGTGGCGGAAGTTTCGATCAAGGTGTCTGCTGGCCAAAACACGCAAATTACTGGCTCGCAGCTCAAGGAGCTGCTCAAGAAACTGCCAGACGGGATGACTTTCGAGCTGAGCCTTGAGAAGGAGGACAATTGATGGCGCTCGATGCAGCAATATTGCAGCGCCTGACTCAAGGCACCGCTGCTGATGCGTGGCGTTTCATTATTGAGCGCACGCTAGACATCGCCTCACGACCATTGGCCGAAGGCAACGCTCCGAGCGAGGTCGTCAAGCGCGACCGTGAGATCAGCGAGCTTGATCTGTTCCTTGGGTCCAGTGGTTGGGATCTTTGGCGATGCTTCGGCCAGCCTGAAATCAGCGGCGTGGAGCGCACCTCCGACCGTCTTGCGCGGTGGTGGAATGAACCCAACTATGGCAGCGTTGGTCGAGCCGTGTTGATTCTGGATGCCTTAAGTCTGCGCGAACTGCCCTGGTTGTTGCAGGGAGCCAAAGAACGCGGCTTCACCCTGCATGGCGTCACAGCCACAGCCTCCGAATTACCTGGCGAAACCAACGAATTCGCTCGTGCACTGGGCTTGGCCAATCGCAGTCAGTTGCAGGCCAACGGCGGCGGTTTGGCTCACAAGCTGCAGCCAGCGCAGACGGAGAGCATCGATCTGCCTTGGAAGGACTGCGAAGGTCTGGTTAGCAGTGCCTCCGGCGCGAAGAATTGGCTGTTCTGGCACCACTGGCCGGACGCCAAGTTGCACGACTACGGCGCAGGCCAGGGTCTGGAGCTGCTGACCAAGGATGCCGCGCAGCAACTCTCCAGCGACGACTTTTGGGCCTTTGTTGAGCGTCTCGCCACTGGTCGGCGCTTGGTCATCACCTCCGACCACGGTTACGCCGCCACCGGCTACTTCCCCGATGCAGATGGTGATGTTGCCGCCCACCTAAAGCAGACTTTTTCCAGCGGGCGCAGCAAGAAAGGTAATGGTGACGCAGGCCCCTTCATCCCGCCCGTGGCTCTGCAAATTTACAGCCCGCACGGAGCACACCTGTTGGCACTGGGCCGCAGAAAGTGGCGCAGCCAGGGTGGTTATCCGACGCTGGCACATGGCGGCCTCTCGTTGCTGGAGGTGTTGTCGCCGTTTGTTGAGCTCACCAAATAGGCGGACACGATATGGCGGCGGATTTACCTGACGAGATCTTCAACGAAATACAGAGCACTTTTCGTAAAGCGCCAGTGCTCCTTGTTGGGTCTGGATTCTCCTGCGGCTATGGTCTTCCTGGCATGGGAGCTTTGGCAGAGCACTTGGCGAATACCGTTGACGATGTGCTGACCACAGGTGAAGCAAAAAATGCTTGGGGACAGGCAATTGATGCGATCAAGGATAACCTGGAAACGGGGCTGAACAATATTCCGCTGGGCTCCGCAGGTTGGGCCGAAATTGTTTCGGCCATACGCAGCGAGACTGCCCGCTTTATCCTGGGAAAAACTGCCACTGCCGAATCGAAGGTACTTCAAGAAAAAGTGGATGGAGGGCACGCACCATCACGCCTTCTGAGTCGACTGTTCGATGGTTCGCCGCAGAATGCGGAAGGCATTCACGTCATCACGACCAACTACGACACGTTGTTGGAGCTGTTTTGCGATCTGGCGGGACTGCCACTTGATACAGGCTTCGCCGGATTTCGTCGGCGTAAACCGCGCCCTCGGCCAATATTCCAGAATCAGTACAAACGAATTTGGGTTGCTGAAAAGCGTCAGCAGCAATTCGATCACAGGCTTTGCAAAACCGTTCGCCTCTACAAGCCCCATGGTTCCATTAGTTGGCTGACCACCGATGAGGGGCCGATGGAGGTGCTCAACGATGCCGCTACGATAGGTCGAGCCATCGTTGTACCCGGCCCGTCGAAGTACCAAGACGCATTGGTTAACACCCTATTCGACGAAATGCGTATCGCGATGAATGCGGCGCTTGCCGATGCTCAGGCGCTGTTGTGTATTGGGTTTGGCTTCAACGACGATCACTTGCAAGGCGTCATCAAGCGCCGCCTGGCCGCAGGCATGCCTGCGATCATTGTCACGCGCGACCCGACCCCGAACATTGAACAACTGCTTGGCGAACACCCTCACGTGATTGCCGTGTTCAAGAATGGTGATGGGGCGGTTTGTCGCTGGAACGGGAATGTGCTGCAGTCTCCAGAGCCACTCTGGCAGCTGGATGACTTTTTGAAAAAATTTATAGAGTGAGGCGAGGATGAGCATTTTCAATTTCACCGACGAGCAGTCATTAGGCGAAGTCCGCAGTGTTGAAACCTCACGGATCACCGTGCGGGTGACGGACGGTCAGCGCCTGCAAAAAGCACGCGTTGGTCGATTGGTTGCCATCCAGTCGATGGGGGATGAATGGTTGATCGGCATCATCGAACGGGTTTGGCGGCATCCGGTGGAACTGCCGACGCTGCCTGAAGCTGATCCACCAGCGGATCTGGCTGCCGTGCCTCAAGAGGAGAACGGCGTGTCGATCAGCTTGGTCGGCACCTATCGCGCTCGTGATGGGCAGCGCAAGGACACCTTCACGCGTGCCGTTTTCATCCTGCCAGAGATCAACCGGCCCGTGTTTCCCATTGAAGAAAAGTCTCTCGAAGACTTCATGGGCATCTTGAGCGCGTCATCCAAGGCGGACGCGGCTGCCCCACTCAAGGTCGGCACCTACACCCTGGATGGCAAGGCCAGCGCCTACATCGATGGAGACAAGCTTTTCCAGCGCCATGCCGCGCTGCTCGGCAGCACGGGCTCGGGAAAATCCTTCACCGTCGCCTCCATCCTTGAGCAGTCCGCGCAATTGCCGCACGCCAACATCATCGTTTTTGATCTTCATGGTGAGTATTCGAGCATGAAGTTCGCCAGCCACTACCGCATCGCGGGCATCGGCGATCTGAAAGCGAAGAAGGAAGGAGCCATTTTCCTGCCCTTCTGGCTACTGAACTACGACGAGATGCAATCACTGTTTGTGGATCGGTCTGAGGAGAGTGCCCCCAATCAGGCCAGTGAACTGCTGAAACAGGTTGTGGAGCTGAAAAAGAAATCCATCGAAGGGCTGGGGAAGCATGATCTGCTCGATGGATTCACTGTGGATACTCCGGTGCCTTATCGGTTGGCCAACCTTATTGAGGCTATCGCCGAAAAAGACAGGGAGATGGTGCAGGGAAGCAAGGGAGAAAAGCAGGGGCCGCTTTTCGGAAAACTGACGAGGTTTCTGAACAGGATCAGCGTCAAAACGAAAGACCGTCGCTACGCCTTTATGTATCAGGCTCCGACGGAATACGAGACCTACGAGGCGTTGCACCAGTTGGCCGAAAAGCTGCTCGGCACCGGCGTCAAGCAAGATGGCGTCAATCCCGGCATCAAGATTGTTGATTTTTCGGAGGTGCCCTCGGACATCCTCCCAGTCGTCGTTGGTCTGGTTGCGCGAATCGTTTATCAAATCCAGTTCTGGAGTTCGCCGGGCGCGGATGGCGATGCACGCCATCCTATCGTGCTCGTCTGCGATGAGGCGCATCTCTACTTGCCCAGCAGCGCCGCCTCCACTGGCCCGCTGGAAAAGCGTGCGCTTGAAAATTTCGAACGCATCGCCAAAGAGGGCCGCAAGTACGGTGTTGGACTGATGGTGGTCAGTCAACGCCCCTCGGATGTCAGCACGACCATTCTCAGCCAGTGCAGCAACATCATCAGCCTGCGCCTGGCTAACAAAACCGACCAGGCGGTGGTCAAGCAGCTCTTGCCAGAAAGCCTGGAGGGACTGATGGAGGTGCTGCCTACGCTGGATGTGGGTGAGGCTGTGGTGGTGGGCGATGCCACCCTGCTGCCAACTCGCATAAAGATGTCGAAGCCCAAACACGAACCACGCAGTGCAACGATCCCTTTCTGGACGCGCTGGGCCAAACCCAAGGCAGAAGTCGATCTGGTTGCGGCTGTAGAAAATATGCGGCGTCAGTCAAGAACAAATGAGTGAGAAGGATTGCTATGGCAAAAACAAGCAAGAATAGCCTTCGATTGGACGCCGATTTTACGGAAGATACAGTCGGACTAGCTCTGGAGAGTTTTCTAACTCTGCTTAGTTTTCCACGCTTCAATTTTTCCATCGAACCGTTTTCGAGGGGGCGAGAGCGCTGGCTAGGTGCAGATGCTCGCTTGAATGGAAAACTGAAAAGCTTCAAACCGTTCTACATGCAATTCAAGCGGCCATCTGGGTACCCTGATACGAGTACTGCGAAGATTATTACTGATAGAAAATTCCTACAGTTGCCAGTAACCCCCCGCACACTGTATTTCGGGCTTAGAGAAAAGCAGCCATCTCACAGGGATTATCAACACAATATTTTGCTTAGGTTGCGAGAGCGCTTAGTCAAAAGGAGGCTCGGCGATTCTGCATACATTTGTCCTTTGTTTTTGGACAGGTCTGCATATCGCTTCCATGTTCACCTGGCTGGTTTAAGCATGTGGCCGCAATGGTGGCGACATGATCCGTGGGAATTGGAACGCATCCTAATCAATGGGGTCGGCTCTGTGAATTTCAATGCCATTCCGGTTTTGCGGGAGCATGTATCCATTCCACCTCATGTCAAGGTGACGAGCGCAAAGCACAGCTACAGCTTCTCAGAACAGGGAACTGACTTGTGCTTTCACTCGCCGACAGCCCTGCCAGAAGGGACAACCTCGCTTGCGAAATTCTTGGGAGGCGTGGTGGGTCGTTTGGACTCTGACGAAGGCTTTATCTCCAATGAGTCCGCTGGACAATATCTTCACGCTTACTTTGGTCAGAGAGAGACTGGTGAAGAATCTTTGCTGCCGATGAACTTTCCTGTCGAGAATGCTGGGATTGAAAGTTGGCTTCATTGGGGCGATCACCTGAAGACAGAACACCAAATTGAACAGTTTGCGCTTGTGCGTTGGGAAGATTAAATGGCCACCAAAAAAGAACTGCTGGCGCAAGAAGTCGCTAAAGCCGTCGGCGCAGGCAAGGCGGTCGCGCTGGAAACCGTCGATTTCAACGATCCGAACCGACCCAAGACTTGCTTGGAGGTGGATTTCCCCATCCTGCCCGTCAATCAGGTGGCGATCATCGAAGGCAACGCGGGCAAGCCGATCTACCAGATGTCGAAATGGTGGGCGCGGCGGCGCTCCAGCGTGTTTCGCTCTATGTTGATTGCGGCGGCGACCAAAGCCCCGGAAGACAAATCACACGCGGCCAAGCTGGTGTGGGACAACTACTACGCCAACCACCAGAAGAAAGGCGCGTTCAAGCACCTGAAGGTGGCCGACATCTTCATGGGTGGCGGCACCACGCTGGTGGAAGGCTCACGTCTCGGCATGCAGATGGTCGGCAACGACCTCAACCCGGTCGCATGGTTTGTGGTTAAGCAGGAGCTGGCCAATGTTGATCTGGAGGAAGTGAAAAAGCTGCTCGCCGACATCGAGGCCGAGGTCAAGCCGCAGATCATGCCGTATTACTATTGCGACGGCCCGGAGGGTGAAAAAGGAACGTGGACGCACCTGCCGACCAAGAAGGTGATGCCCGCCGATTTCGACCCTCTGAGCATCCCGCGCGACGAGCGCAAGGACTACCGTTACGAAGGCCCGGAGATCATCTACACCTTCTGGGCCAAGCACGGCCCGTGTCAGGTGACAGGCTGCGGCCATCGCACACCGATCATGACCAGCCCGGTGATGGCGGTCAAAACCATCAGCGTGAAGCACTGGGAGCACACCTGCGGAAAATGCGGCGGCGTATTCCATATTGAGGAGGATGCCGTGCGGATGGCTCCGGATGTGCCTTTATTCATTTCGCCCTCGGAACAACCTTATGCAGTGATTGATCCCGTGCAAGGCTTAACTTGCCCCCACTGCACGCATAAGACTGCCGCCCATTTTCACCCCAAAGACGGATTGGTCATCGCGGGCGAGCGTGGACAAATTAAGCTCGGCAAGGGCAAGAACAAAAAGGTCGAATTGAGCCTGCTGGTGCATCCGCAATGGCTGGCTGGCTCGCCTAAGCAGGACGCACAAGGTCAGCCCTACGGCGGCTCGGCGCAGGACGATGCGGCCGCGACCACGCGGTGGGGCAGTGAGCGCGCATCCAAGATTCGGCTGCTGGAGGTACGCGGCACGCTGCCGGAGGAAGTGACCTGCCCGGAAACGAAGGTTACCTTCAAGCCTGAGATCGGCACGGTTCCTAAGCGCTCAAACTATGCCTGCGCGGCCTGTGGCACGGTGCAGGATGTGCTGACCACCGTGAAGGCCACCGGCAAGACCGGACCGATGGCGGCCTACGCAGTGCAAGGCTACGCGCCGAAGCGCGATGCGGCGGGCAACCCCTATAGCGGTCGCTTCTTTGCGGCTTACGGCACAGCACACGCACGGCAATACGACACTGCGTTTGCTGAATGGGAAACCCGCAAGGAGAGTGATCTGAAAGACTACTGGCCGCGTAGTGCGATCCCCATCGGAGCTGAAATCGGTCCGCACGATGTTGAAGGACATCATCACTCACACTGGTGGACGATGTTCAACCCGCGCCAGTTGCTGGTGCACGCACAACTACTCAAAGCCATTATCGAGGTCGGAAACTACGACTGGAAGGTGCGCGAGTATGTCCTCGGTGGTTTCCAGCAATATCTGCGGAACCAGTGCATGTTTAGCTTCTGGAATTCTCAGCGCGACACTCCCGAACCCGCATTCGCGGACAAGGGATTTCAGCCGAAACACCTTGTTATCGAAAACTGCGTATTCCCTAAACTTGGGCGAGGCAATTGGGCCTCCAGTGTAGAAGGGATAGTCGAAGGGCGTGACTGGGCAAAATCGCCTTGGGAGGCGGTGAGTGCTGAGGGGCTAAAACGGAGAGACGCGGTCTTGTCCAGCAGTATCAGCGGTAAGAGCGAGAAGGTTTATCCCGCAGACCAAGTAAATGAAGCCGAACTGTATTGTGGGTCATCCACTGACTTAGTCGGGGTTACAGATGGCAGTGTTGATCTCGTCATTACTGATCCACCGTTCGGTGGACTGATTCAGTATTCGGAGCTGTCAGACTTCTTCTACGTCTGGCTTCGACTGGTTTTGAGAAAAAAATACCTAGACGTTTTCGCGGGAGAGTACGCACCGAAGACGCTGGAAGCTGTCGCCAACAAGTTTCGCGAACCTGAAGACCCTAACGGCTTCTATCAAAGGCTGCTCACCCAGTGCTGGCGTGAAGCACATCGCGTACTCAAGCCCAGTGGCATCCTGGCCTTCACCTTCCACCACAGCGAGGACGAACCGTGGGTGGCGGTGCTGGAGTCGTTGTTCGATGCCGGGTATTACCTCGAAGCGACTTATCCAATTCGTGCAGATGAAACGAAGGGGGATAACGCTGAGTTTGGCGCTCAAAAAATCGAATACGACATCATCCACGTTTGCCGCAAGCGCACGGAAGAACCCAAGCCAGTGAGCTGGGGCCGGATGCGCCGCGAAGTGATGGCCGATGTGCGCCAATTGCAGGCGATGCTGGAAAACCACGCCAAGGAGGGCTTGCCCGCCGCCGACATTCAGGTGATTCGGCGTGGCAAGGCGCTGGAATATTTCTCGCGCCACTACGGCAAGGTCTATGTCGATGAGGGGCGCACGATTTCGGTCAAGGATGCTCTGGTCGGTATCAACCAGCTCATCGACGAGGATGCCGACAAGGGCAAGGAGCCGCCGCCGGTGAATGCCGAGCCGATGACGCGGCAATTTCTGCGCACCTTCGGCACGGCTACCGAGCTGCAGCGCGACCAGTTGCAGAAATTCCTGCGCGGCACCATCACCACGCCGGATGAATTCGTGCAGCGTGGCTGGTGCAGCGAGGTGAAGAAGGTGTTCACGCGCACCAATCCGCTGGATTTCGCCCGCGATTGGTCGGGCAAGCACAAGCGCAAGCTCACCTCTGACCTCGATCAGGCACTGGTGCTGATCGGCGCCTGCGTGGACGGCAGCGGCATCAATGCCTCGGACACGCTCAAAAACGATAACTTCAAGCCACACGTGGCGCTCAAGCCGCTGCTGGAGTGGTTGCAGAAGAACGGGTCGGATCAAACTACCCGTTTTGCTGCCTCGCGTGCGGTGTCGATCTTCACCACCTGGCAATCCAGCCAAGCACCCAAGCCGCAGCAGGGGTCGCTGTTCGATGACGATGGGGAGTATGCGTAATGAGCTATTACAGTGACGCAGAGTTAGAAGCCATGATGGTTGATCTGGAGTCAGATTGTGTGGAGCGCAAACAGTCTTTTCAGGGAGATGCTTCCAAAAAAGTGCGCGAGGCTGTCTGTGCATTTGCTAATGACTTGGCGGGACATGGTGTGCCTGGCGTGGTTCTAATTGGAGTGCAGGACAATGGAGCCATCATGCCCGGCTTTGTGGTGAGCGATGAGCTGCTGTTGAGCCTCGCCAGCATCAAGACCGATGGCAATATTGTGCCGCCACCATCCTTATTTGTGGAGAAGCGCTTATTGCAAGGGAGCAATGTAGCGGTAGTCACCGTCTTGCCTTGCGATACGCCTCCCGTGCGTTACCAAGGGCGTGTCCATGTGCGTTGGGGACCGCGCCGTGGGCTGGCGACGGCACAGGACGAACGCATCCTCAACGAGCGTCGTCGCCACCATGACCGCCCGTTTGATGTGCAGCCGGTGCGTGATGCAGATCTGACAGACCTTGATCGGCTGCGTTTCGAGCAAGAGTATCTACCTGCACTGGTGGCACGCGATGTGTTGGATTCTAACGGTCGTAGTTATGAGCAGAGGCTGGCTGCAACTAAGATGGTGATGATTGAAGATGACCCAACGCCAACGACACTGGGTTTACTGGTGATTGGCAAGTCCCCTTCCGATTGGCTGCCGGGAGCCTATACGCAGTTCCTGCGGTTGGCCGGTGATGATCTGACCGCGCCGGTAGTGGATGAAGAGCCTATTCATGGAACCGTGGCAGATCAGATTCGGCGGCTAGAAGAAAAGCTTGCTGCGCATAATTTGCGCGGCGTTCGTTTCCGCGATGTTGCGACGGAGGAACGTGGTGAAACGTATCCACTGGATGCCTTGCGCCAATTGGTGCGCAATGCCTATATGCACCGCAGCTATGAGGCAACGAACACCCCAATTCGCGTGTACTGGTTCGATGATCGAATTGAAATTCACAACCCCGGTGGCCCGTTCGGTAGTGTGACTCCCGAGAACTTTGGGCAGCCGGGTATTACCGACTATCGCAACCCCAATTTGGCCGAGGCGCTTCGTGCGCTGGGCTATGTTCAGCGTTTTGGTGCCGGTATTGCCATTGCACGAAAGGCGCTGGGTCAACGGCTGCACTTTGAGGTGCAAGCTGGTGTGGTCGCCGCAATCATTCAGGGGGAGTCTTCATGACAGCCCATATCGCGTTTTTCAATAACAAGGGTGGCGTCGGCAAAACCTCGCTGGTCTATCACTGCGCCTTCATGTTTGCGGAACAGGGTTTGCGGGTGTTGGCGGTAGATCTTGATCCGCAATCCAACCTATCCATCATGGCTTTGGACGAATCTCGGCTTGAAGCGCTGTGGCCGGATGATGAACATCCGCTCACAATGTACGGCGCGGTCGCTCCGTTGTTTGATGGCACGGGAGACGTTCGCCCGGTGCATATCGAGTCATTAAACAGTCGACTGGGATTACTGGTCGGTGATCTTGCCTTGTCCCGTATTGAGGATGATTTGTCTACAGAGTGGCCCCGTTGTCTGGAAGGACGTGAGCGTGCGTTTCGTGTTACGACGGCTTTCTGGCGTGTGATCGATGAGGCTGCAAAGCGGCATCAAGCCGATGTCGTGCTGCTAGATGTGGGGCCGAATCTAGGCGCAATCAATCGCTCAGCGCTGGTGGCCTCCAGCCATGTGGTGATGCCTGTAGCGCCGGATTTGTTTTCGCTACAGGGTTTGAAAAACCTGGGGCCGACTTTGCGTAAGTGGCGCAGTACATGGGCTGCAGCGCTTTCCCAGGCACCTCGCTCCCTTGGCACGATGCCACAAGGTGACATGAGCCCAGTGGGATATGTGCTGATGCAACATGCTGAGCGTTTGGGGCGGCCTACTAAGGCCTACGCCAAGTGGCAGTCACGCCTTCCGGTGGCCTATCGCGTCAGTGTTTTGGGTGTGGAGAATAGGTCTGGAGATGAAAACAATGGCAACCTGATTCAGCGCATCAAGCATTACCGCAGCCTGATGCCTATGGCTATGGAAGCGCGCAAGCCGATGTTCCGATTAAGCAATGCCGACGGCGCTATTGGCGCGCATCAAACCAATGTTCAGCAATGTCATGATGACTTTTCTACGTTGGTTAAAGCGATTGCTGAACGCACTGGTATCAAGGAGTCTGCCTAATGCGACAGATTTTCGATACGGTATGGCAACGGCGAGGGACCAGTTGGCTGTGGGATGAGGAAGCGCGCAATACGGTCTGTGCGGCGGATGAGGTGTGGAGCTTGCGGCAGTTTTTGCAGGCCGCCGTTCCGAATGGGAATAAGTGGCCAGAAGACCTGCCTAGTAACGACAGCCAGACTCTGGTGGTGGCTGGGCTGGACGGTAGCCTTGATTTACTGGCTCCCGATCAGGACGAAATTTGGCTAGGAGACACGATCAAACGCGCCATCCTGTCTTTCCAAGATGCTTACGCGGGCGAGGCTGCTCTGATCTTCTGGTTGCCACAGGGAGATAGTCGTCTCAGGGTGCAGGCGTCCACCGACGCGGTATCGTGGTTGTGCGAAGCGACACACCGAGGTCAGCAGTTCGACTTTGACCGCTTGCTCTGGGGCGAGGCCAATGAGTACCCGCAGGAAATTCTGCTGCGCGAGGGCGCAAAAGCGGCAGGCCTCTTCCACTTGCGAATTACCTGAGGTCGGCGCGTGGAAGCAGCGGCTCAGTTTCAACCCGGCGAACGGATCACTCATCACGAATTCGGCCAAGGTGTAGTTCTTGACCCGGCTCACGATGGCTACCTGCGCGCCTTCTTCGGCGTGGGCGAGCGCCGTGTGCCGGTGGGCGCGGTGCACCGCCAGCTCTCGCGCACCGAGCGCATCCTGCGTGCCGTCGATGGCGGCGCAGATCGGGCGCGCAAAGCGTGGCTATCCTACGAGGCTCACGCGCTGCCCGTCATGGAAAACGCGTCGGCACTGACCTCGGCCAAGATCGACCTGCTGCCACATCAGGTGGTGCTGACGCACCGCATTGCCACCGCATCTCCTCGGCGCTATCTGATTGCCGACGAGGTGGGCTTGGGCAAGACCATTGAAACCGCCCTGATTTTGCGAGAGCTGGTCAGCCGGGGCGAGCTGAATCGCGCCCTGATGGTGGTGCCCGCCGGGCTGGTGAACAACTGGCACCGTGAGCTGAACGAGGTGTTCAACCTCGACTTCGAGGTGTTCGGCTCCGAGGGCGACATCACCGACCGCAAGACCAATGCCTTCGCCAAGCACGACCGGCTGATCGCCAGCATTGACACGCTGAAGCGCCCGGCGCGCATCAAGCGCCTGCTGAACGCGCAGCGCTGGGATCTGGTGGTGTTCGACGAAGCCCACCACCTCACGGCCTACAAGACCGGCGGCAAGGTACGCAAGACCGAAAACTACAAGCTGGCCGAGGCGCTGAAAGATCATTCGCGTGACCTTCTACTTCTGTCGGCCACCCCGCACCAGGGAAATCACTTCCAGTTCTGGATGCTGGCGCAACTCCTGAACCCCACGCTGTTTGGCAGCCCCGAAGAGATGCTGGAGAACCGCCACCGTCTCAATACGGTGATCTTCCGCCGCACTAAGGCGGACGCCTGCCAGCCGGATGGCTCACCGCTATTTGCGCGGCGCTGGGTTCACACCGAATCGTTCGTGATGAACCAAGCGGAGCGCCTGTTTTACGAGAAGCTGCGCGAGTATTTGGAGGATGGCTTCGACCTCGCGCGCCGCCAAGGCAACCAGGGGCGCGCGCTGGGCTTCCTGATGGCGATCTTCCAGAAGATCGCGGCATCGAGCTTCGCCGCCGTGCGCCGCACACTCAAGCGCCGCCTGCTGATGTTGACGCTGCACGAGGCGTTTCTGCGCGACAAGGAACTGGACATCGAGGGCCGCGAGCGCTTGACCGAAGAAGCGCGCGAGCTGATCCACGAGGAGTTCTGCCTGTCGCGCGACAGCGTCGGGCGCAGCGAGGTGGATCGCGTGCTGGCCGATCTGAAATATCGGCTGGTGAAAAAGCTGGACGAAGAGGTGCTGGAGATGGCCTCTGATCCTTACGGCAGCGAATATTCGGCCACGCACGCGGAAGAAGCCTCTTCGGCGGTGGTGAACCTGCACCTGCCGGAGGAGCGCCTGCGCATCGGCGACCTGCTGCGCTTGTTCCCGGCAGAGCGCGAGACCAAGATGCAGAAGCTGCTCGACGGCTTGGGCACGCTGTGGCGGCAGAACGCTAGCGAGAAGATCGTGATCTTCGCTACCTACCTCGGTACGGTTGATCTGATTGCTCGCGAAATTGAGCAGGCCTATCCCGGCCAGGGTGTGGTGGTACTGCGTGGCGGCGACCACGGTGCCAAGCTGGCAGCAGAGCGGAAATTCCGTTTGAAGGATGGGCCGCGTGTTCTGGTGTGCACAGCGGCTGGCCGCGAAGGCTTGAACCTACAATTCGCGCGCATCCTGTTCAATTTCGATTTGCCGTGGAATCCGATGGATGTGGAACAACGCATCGGGCGCATCCACCGCTATGGGCAGAACCACACGGCGCAGGTCTACAACCTCGTCCTGTCTGACACAATCGAAGGACGAATTTTCCTGATGCTCGATGAAAAACTGACGGAAATCGCCAAGACAGTCGGCAAGATTGACGACCAAGGCAACGTAGCGGAAGACCTACGGTCGCAGATTCTTGGCCAGCTATCTGAGCGCCTCAATTACGACCGCCTGTACCAGGAGGCGTTGTCCGACCCTGAGCTGAAACGCACACAGGTGGAGTTGGAGGCAGCACTCTCGAATTCACGCGAAGCGCGGCAAGTTGTGTTCGATTTGTTCCAAGACCTTGAAGGCTTCAGTCTCGATGACTACAAGCCGTTTTCCGATGTGTCGTCCAGCCTGGATCGGTTGGTGCGTTTCCTGTCGGCAGCAGTGGCAGATCGTCAGCAACGCTTGGTCAAGATTAACGACGAAACATACGACCTAGTGACGGTTGATGGCGTACATCGGGCACGATTTACCTTGAGCCGCGATACGGCGACGAGCAGTGACAACGTGGAATTGATGGGCTTGGATCACCCGCTGATAGAGGAAGAGCTGGGACGCTGGCGGAGCGTTCCAGCCGAGGATATTGGCATTGCGGTTTCAGGGGATGTGGACGCGCCGGTTCTGCTTTCTCTCTGGATGGTCGAAGCGTCCGTAGGCAACGGTGAACGTCGTGTCGTCATTCAGCCAATTGCCGTTAAGCAGGACGGCACAAGGGTTCCGGCGGTCGAGCGACTGGCGGAGCAATACCTCCAAGCACCAATAACCTTACCGATGTTCGAGCCAGAACAGCGACAGGAACTATTCGCGCAGGTGGTTGAACCGACCTTGCAACGTGAACTGAAGCACAAGGGCGCAGCGAATGGAGATGGCAGTTATTCGGCGGAGTTGATTGGATACGTTGAGATCATGTGCGTATAGATCATGCTACTACCTCAATATCTGTCAGCCGTACCGAAATATTACATTAATGCGTAGCATTGCGCTGGCCCGAAACGTCACCATCCGCTGGGCAGTGTTCTCGAACGGCTTTCCACTCTTCGGGTTCCGTGCAGTCCAGTTTGGGCGCGCTTCTCCCGCAGGGTGAAGTTCCCCAAGCCGGACAGCTTCACGTCTTCACCGGTGGCTAGCGCCAAATGTCGTCCAACCGATCTCTGCAAGGAACAAAACTTCCAGGAGTGCCAAGCGTTTCTAACCGAGATCTACGCCAGTTTCAGGATGATGATCACATTGCTCAACGTGCTTCTTGGTATCTTCACGCGGTGTTGCGACGGTCTTCTGCCCCATCTTCCAGCTAAACCCTGCCTTCGCTTTTTCATCATCCACAATTGCTGCGAGATCCTCATCAATGACCTCAATACCCAGACGGGTCGCCATTCTGGCTGCCTGTTCCCGAAATTCAGCAGAACCGGTGATGTCCACTTTGCCCCCATATTTTTGTGCAGCCGAGCTATAGTCAAATCTGGTGTATGAGCATTTTCTGACATAGATCAGGCGGCGGTCTGTTGTTCATCCGGCAGGGTTAGGTTAGCCGGTAAGCCATCGATAAATTTCACCCCTGCAAAAAG
>Ga0172382_10001327_pt1 | contig 44578 bp, 49 predicted proteins | sample Leawel138RmetaG_FD_122245 | JGI IMG/M metagenome (GOLD analysis project Ga0172382, IMG submission 122245) | Leachate microbial communities from a municipal landfill in Southern Ontario, Canada - Leachate well 138R metaG | ecosystem: Engineered > Solid waste > Landfill > Unclassified | place...
AGCCCGTCCAATCAAGACGCAAAGCGCAGGCATGGCCCGTGCCATGGCGAGCATTTGCAACGCGGAGTGGGCGGGTTTGGGCGGTCAAAGCGGGCATGAGGGATTCTTTCTCAAGCTCTCAGCCCGTTCCCGTGCCCTTATTCCAGTGCAGCTTTTCACGCAGCGTATCAAAATAGTTCCAGCCCTGCGGGTGCAGGAACAGCGCCTGGTGCGCGTCGCGGCGCACCACGATCCGGTCGCCGTGCTGCAACTGGGTGAGCGACTGCATGTCAAAGCTGGCGTTGGCCTCGCGTCCGCCCACGATTTCCACGGTCACCTCGGCGTGATCCGGCAGCACGATGGGGCGGTTGGACAGCGTGTGCGGCGAGATCGGCAGCAGCAGCCAGCCCGGCAGCGCGGGGTCGATGATGGGCCCGCCGGCAGAGAGAGAATACGCGGTCGATCCGGTGGGCGTGGCCACGATGATGCCGTCGGCGCGGTAGTTGGCAACAAAGCGGCCGTCGATTTCCACGCCCAGCTCGATCATGCCGGACGTGGAGCCGCGGTTCACGACCACGTCGTTCATGGCCTGCGACTCAAAAATGCAGCGCCCCTCGCGCAGGACCTCGCCGCGCATGAGCGTGCGGTGGTCTTCCTCGTAGCGTCCGGCCAGCATGTCCGGCAGCGCGCTCTGGTAGCTCTCCAGCGGGATGTCGGTGATAAAGCCCAGCCGGCCCTGGTTGATCCCGATCAGCGGCGTGGCGTACTGCGCCAGTTGCCGGCCTATGCTGAGCATGGTGCCATCGCCGCCCACCACCACGCACAGCTGGCATTTGGCGCCAATGGCGGCCAGGTCCAGCGCTTCAAACTGCTTCAGGCCGGTGGCCTGCGCGGTCTTGCCATCCAGGAACACGGTGCAGCCCTGGGCCTCCAGGAATGAAGCGATCTCAAGCAGCAGCTTGCACGCCGATTCACCCGCGCCCGCGCCGTCCGGTTCCTGGTACTTGCCAACAAGGGCTACGCGCGCGAATTTCAGGGGCATCGTCAAATTACACCATAATGAAGCGGTATGGAAGCTGCAAAGCCCTGCATCCGTTCCGTTCGCGGCCTGTCACCCGCGCCGCGGCGCGTCCGGATGCGCTGGCTGCCCAAGCGCACCATGATAAGTGCAAAGCAGGTCGTCGGCCATGTCTGACCCGTCCCAGCTTGACCCGCGCGCGCGCCGTCTGCTCAAGACGCTGATCGAGCATTACATCGTCGACGGGCAGCCGGTGGGCTCGCGCACGCTGGCGCGCGCCTCCGGGCTGGAGCTGTCGCCCGCCACCATCCGCAACGTCATGGCCGACCTGGAGGACCTGGGGCTGATCGCCTCGCCGCACACCTCGGCCGGCCGCGTGCCCACGCCCAGCGGCTACCGCCTGTTTGTCGACACCATGCTCACCGCGCAGCGCAACGGGCTCAAGCCGCCGCCGCTGCGCGTCGACCAGCCGCAGCGCGTGATTGCCAGTGCCGCGGGCCTGCTGTCCAGCCTGTCGCGCTTTGTCGGCGTCGTGGTGGCGCCGCGGCGCTCGCTGGTGTTTCATCACGTCGAGTTCCTGCGCCTGTCCGAGCAGCGCATCCTGCTCATCCTGGTGGCGCCCGACGGCGACGTGCAAAACCGCGTGCTCTTCACCGACGTGGACTATTCCGAGTCCGAGCTGACCGAGGCGGCCAACTACCTGAACGCCAACTTTTCCGGCATGGCCATGGAGGACGTGCGTCACCGCTTGGACATCGACATCGAGCACCTGCGCAGCGAGATTGCCAGCCTCATGCAGACCGCCGTGCAGGCCAGCTCGGAGACGCTGGACCAGGCGCAGGAGGAACTCGTCATCTCCGGCGAGCGCAACCTGCTGGAAATCACCGACTTTGCCAGCGACATGGAGCAGCTTCGCCGCGCATTCGGCCTGTTCGAGCAAAAGACGCAGCTGCTGCGCCTGCTGGACATGGCCATGCAGGCGCGCGGCGTGCGCATCTTCATCGGCGGAGAAAACCAGAGCCAGCCACTGGCGCTGGAAGACATCTCGGTCGTCAGCGCCCCGTACTCGGTTGATGGCCAGGTCGTCGGCACGCTGGGCGTCATCGGCCCCACGCGCATGCCGTACAACCACGTGGTGCACATCGTCGACATCACCTCGCGGCTGGTGGGCGATGCGCTCAGCCAACACGCCCGCAGCGATTAAGATCGCTGGTCGTCCGGCGTCCGGCGTCCGGCGAGGTCATCCGTCATGCGCCACGCTCAACGCCAAACGCTCAACGCCGAACGCTCAACCTCCCCATGGCGCCCTCGCCGCGATACCCCGCTCAACGCTCAACGCTCAACGCTCAACCTCTTCAAACGCTCAACGCTCAACCTCTTCAAACGCTCAACCTCCCCATCATCGCGGCGCAGCCGCAATCATTGCCGCCGCGCAGCGGCGCGGTCATACGAAGCGCCAGCGAGGTCATCTGTCATCCGTCATGCGCTTGCCGCACGTCAACAACGTGGACGGTTTTGCATTTCAGGCTGCAACGTGGCTCCGGAACGGCGTGATCTTCGGGCGTGGCTTCTGCTCTGCCTGCCACAGGTCGTACTGGGCTTGCATGTTGATCCACATTTCGGCGCTGGTGCCAAGTGCATCGCGAAGACGCAGAGCCATGTCGGCCGAGATGCCCGCCGAGCCGTTGAGGATGCGAGAGAGTGCTGCACGCGTCACGCCAAGGCGCGACGCTGCTTCGGTGACGGTAAGGTCACCGAGGTATTCGCGCAGCACCGTGCCGGGGTGTGCCGGGTTGTGCATCCGCATGATGCGCTCCTGATGGTAATCTTGGTATCTTGGTAGTCAGTGAGGACGGCGTCGCCATCTTCAAAATAAAAGGTCAGCCGCCAGTTCCCGCTGACTGATATGGCCCAGTGGTTTTGGATCGATCTGTTGTCCGCTCTATCCATGAGCTGTTGTTGCAACATACGCCGCGCCGTCCGCTGCCCATGCAGGAGGCGTCGCTGCTGCCCCGCGCGAACGTCAGCGTCCGATTTCTCGCACGAATTCCCTCGGTGTCACGATGGCCGCGCCGCCAACACGCCCGAGCTGCAAGAGCCCGGCCCTGCGGTCACCCGTGACCAGCCAGGCCGCCCCGCCGGCAATGGCCGTGGCGACCAGGAACGCATCGTCGGGATCCGACAGTTCAACGTCTTGCGGCAGCTCCGGCAAGCGCTCCAGTACAACCGCACCCTGCATGTTGTTGACCATGGCGCCAACACGATGCGGCGGCAGGATGCGCCTGAGCTTGGGGTAGCGGCTGACCCGGCGCAGTTCCTCAAGCTGCTTGGTTGAGGTCACCAGCTCGAAGCGGCGATCACGCCAGGCGCGGTAGATGGTGTCTGGTGGTGTGTAGGGGGAGATCAGCGCGGCCAGCAGGACATTGGTGTCCAGCACAACGCGCATCACGAGTTACGCGCCCACTGCACCGCCTCATCAACCAGCGCATCCAGCTCCTCCTCGCTCATCGACGCGCCGACATCACGCTTGGCCTGGTTGGCAGCACTGTCCAGCAGGTGCGCACGTACTGCCTCCTCGATGAATCGGGACAAATCGCCTTTCTTGCCTCCCCTGGCGGCCAGGAACATGCGCACCGACTGGTCAACCTGCGGCGAGACCACAACATTCCAACGGACATTGCTCATGCTTTGCTCCACCAGGGGATGGCTTGAAACGTGCTTGTGCGCATATGCATACACAGATTTTATATCCTGCCCTGATCCTCCGCAGGGCTACCTGCCGCCAGCATACGCCGCGCCGCCCGCTGCCCATGCAAAAACCGCCGCTGCTGCCGCGCACACAGCCGGGCCATCGCCCGCGGCGTCCCCACCGCCACGCCAAAGCGCTCCAGCAGGTGGCAGGCCAGGTCGGCAAACACCTCGCCCTGCAATCCCAGCCGCTGCAGCAGCGGCGGCTGCGCATCGTCCACGTGCCCTCGCTTGCCGGGCCGAACCTGCCGGCCCGTCCAGTCCACCAGCTCGGCATACTCCTGCCAGCCAAAGGGAATCGCCCAAGGCACTTCACCGCGCGCATCAAACGGCATCAGCGGCGCCTGTGGTGCCTCAGGTTCCTTGCCTGGGGTAACCACTGGCCGCGCACCGGCCGCTGCCGCCTGCACCGCAGCCCCGTCTGCCTGCACCTGCCGCAGCCGCTCCTGGATGGACGTGTGGTCTGATTCCTCTGGCGTCTCGGCCATGCCCGCGCGCACCGGATTCAGGTCCACGTACGCCATCGCGGCCAGCACCGCTTTTTCATCCAGCAGCGCCTGGCTCTTGAATCGCCCCTCCCAAAAGCGGCCCGTGCAGCCATCCTCGGCATTGGCCATGCGCGCCACCGTCTCGTTGAGTCGGCGCATGAACCAGGACAGGTCAGCCAGCCGCTGCCGGTACGTTGCAGCAAACTCGGCCACCATCGCCAGCTGCGCATCGCCCATCTGCGCGCGCGCCTGCGGCAACAGGTAGCGCTGCACCAGCAGCGGCCCGGCAAAGAGCTGCGTCCAGCGCGCCAGCACTTCCTCGTCGGTCCAGCCGGCGGCGCGCTCCGCATCCACGCGCACGACCACGTGATAGTGGTTGCTCATCACCGCGTACGCGGCCACGTCTATGGCAAAGAGCGCGGCCAGCTCCTTGATCTTGTCGGCAATCCAGCCGCGGCGGTGCTCGAAGTCCTTGCCCGAGACGGCATCCACGCCGCACAGGTAAGCGCGGCGCACGCAGCGAGAGACGCAGTGGTACCAGGGGGTGTCAGCCAGGCTGACCTGGGCGGAGCGGGGTCGGGTCATGGCGGATCTCCAGCGGGCCAGGGGACAAGAACAGTGTAGCCGGACTCTCCAAGATGTGGGTGTCCTTCATCTTGGTGGTGGTGGTGTAGCAAGGCTCTTCAAGAAGTGGGTGTCCTTTGTCCGTTTACCTTATCTTATCGCCGCGTAAGCGGCCACGTCTATGGCAAAGAGCGCGGCCAGCTCCTTGATCTTGTCGGCAATCCAGCCGCGGCGGTGCTCGAAGTCCTTGCCCGAGACGGTGTCGACGCCGCACAGGTACGCGCGGCGCACGCAGCGGGAGACGCAGTGGTACCAGGGGGTGTCAGCCAGGCTGACCTGGGCGGAGCGGGGTCGGGTCATGGCGGGTCTCCAGCGGGCCAGGGGGCAAGAACAGTGTAGCGGGACTCTTCAAGATGTGGGTGTCCTTTATCTTTTTTAGCCAGGCTGACCTGGGCGGAGCGGGGTCGGGTCATGGCGGGTCTCCAACGGGCCAAGGGGCAAGATCAGTGTAGCCGGGCTCTTCAAGATGTGGGTGTCCTTTATCTTGCTTCGGCGGAGCGGGGTCGGGTCATGGCGGGTCTCCAACGGGCCAAGGGGCAAGATCAGTGTAGCCGGGCTCTTCAAGATGTGGGTGTCCTTTATCTTGCTTCAGGCCCTTCAAGAAGTGGGTGTCCCTTATCTTCGTCTTGCCTTCTTCGAGATGTGGGTGTCCTTTATCTTGGTACCAGGGGGTGTCAGCCAGGCTGACCTGGGCGGAGCGGGGTCGGGTCATGGCGGGTCTCCAGCGGGCCAAGGGGCAAGAACAGTGTAGCTGGACTCTTCAAGATATGGGTGTCCTTTATCTTTTACTTGCTTCAGGCCCTTCAAGAAGTGGGTGTCCCTTATCTTCGTCTTGCCTTCTTCGAGATGTGGGTGTCCTTTATCTTGCTCCACTTCTCTGGAGTTGGCCTGGCGTGCAGAAATGATGCGAACAGCGCCTTTCATCTCTTCATCCCCTTAGCTCTGCCGGCTTCGTCCCGGCGCGCTGGGTGCCCTTTATCGTCTCCCTATCTCGTTATTATCTCGTTAATGCGAGCATCGCGCATCTGGAAACACCACTTGATCTGCAATCGGGTGTTCGATCTGAAACATGGACCATCGCATCCAAGCATCACCGCAAGTATCTTCTCCGAATAACAGGCACAAGCGCTCAAGCGCCCATGTCGCTGATTCCGGTGCGCCATTGAGCGCCGAAACCTGAGCATGCAGCATCAGCGCAGACTCTATTGGATAGCGCGTTGCCACACGCCGGATCAGGTCAATAGTAGCCGCATCCATGTTCTCCGCGGGTTTGATGCGCAGCGTCACCAATGCGGATTGCAAGGCTTTCAGAACGTAAATCTTGGGCGGCTCCGGCTCGGCCGCAATTCCTGACCACGCCATACGCATCCGATACGCACGCAGATCTTCACGGATCCGGGAGAAATCCTGAAACACCGTCATCACAACCATCAACCAGACTACCGCAGCCAGTCCAAGATACGACGGCCGGACCGAGAGCAACGACGGCATTCCGGCCCGGGCATTCAATATTCCGACAAACAGGCCAACGGTCAGCAGAAAGTACGCTTTTGCATGAGGCAATTCCAGCATTGCGTGGATCATGAAAGCAAAGATGGCCAACATGACGAGCCAGTCCGCGGATGCCCTGATTTTTCTCAACGTGGCAACAAACCAGTAGCCGACGGCACCGATCAGCGCCAGTCCCAGTGGCACTCCATTCCACATGAGCAGGTCAAGGATGATGTTGTGCGCGTGCTGGAATCTTTCCTTGAAGTCACAAAATTCTGCAGCCAGCGCCAGTTGCAGCGGGCGCCCCTGGTCCCACCCGTAGCCCAGCCAGGGCCGTGCAAGGATGCCGTCTATGACCATATGCCACAAGAGCGGGCGCGAGCCCGTCTTGAATCTCGTGCCGGCCTGGGGTCCTCCCATCAGTTCAATCCAGTACAAGCCGCTCTCCCATGCCGCGATGCCAAGCGCAAAGAGCAGCAGAGACAGGGTCACTGCCCGGCGGGCGTGGCCAAAGCGCAGCCCGAAGCACGCGGGTCGGAACAGAGCCAGTCCATGCAGAATCACGACCGACAACCACCCGGTACGCGAACGGGTACTGATGACGGCTAGCAAAAGGATAGCCAGAATCACTATGGCAATGCGGTTAGACAGCCTCCCGTGCAGACGCAACCACAGAAGGCCGATGGAACCCAGGATCAAAAGCGTGGCCAGCTCGTTGGGTTGACCAATATTGGCAATCGGTCGCCTACCAGAAACTACGGGAGCCAAAATGACGCCCCAGTCCCAGAGAAGAACCTGTGCAAAAGCTAATGCCGCAGAGACGAGGGCAGCGATGAGAAGACCAGCAAACAAGGCCGCCACGAAGCGCTCGCCAAAATTCTTTTCTCCTGCGCGCCCCAGCGCGATTGCACCTGCCAGGCTCAGCGGATACAGGGCAACAACCCACGCCTCTTGAGGCAGCATGAAAGCCCCGAACGCAGCCTGCAACAGCGGGATGACCGAAACTCCTGCAACCAAGAGAGCGACCGCATCAACTTCGAAGGGTTTACGGCTCCAGGCGAAACCCACCCCTAACAGCGAAATACTGCAGGCAACCGCTATCTCGTTGTAGAAGTTGGACCAGGGATCGGGATGAAGCGGAATCAACCATCCAAATGCGAAGGCAAATGGCCAGAACAACCATATCAACTTGCTATTATTATGGATAGGTGCAACGCTTCGCAGCAGAGTCACCATGGCGCTCCCTTTGCTTGCAGCCATCATAGTGTAATTAAATAAGAATAAAAAAGGGAAGGCCACGGCCTTCCCTGTCAATTCAAAACAACTATACTTAGTTTAGCCGCGGCATTCTGCCGGAACGTATTTCTTGTCAATGGTAGTTGTGCATGCCCAAGTCAGTTGGCCAGAGCCTCCCGCTACTGGCGTAGGGGTGAGAACGATGTTGCCATTCGCATTGGGCACGATTGAAACGGCCGTGACCACCCCGTTCCCGTCGTTCGAGACCGTGATACCAGAAACGTATTTCGTGGCGCCCGGAAACGAATAACCTGAGTTGGACGCGGTCACAGAGGCCAGGCTACCGACGGACGACGCGGTCTCAGCAACCGCAAGCTTTGCTGGCGATGCCATGACGATGACTTCGCTGACCTTTGCCCGCGTCGTATAATCCTGATAAGCCGGCAACGCCACCGCCGCCAAAATCCCGATGATCGCCACAACGATCATCAACTCAATCAATGTAAAGCCCTGCTGGACCTTGCGCATCTGCTGTTTCATTTGAAACCCTCCAGAAATCCAAGAAAAATGCTGGCATCCAAAGTCAGCGCCAGTCACCCTCCATGCAGCAAGATGCGTGCCAACGGCCAGATCAGGCCAAAAGTAACGTAATTTACGCTTTGTCGCAGCTGTAACACGACATTTCAGCGCCCGTGTCGCCCATTTGCCGCGACATGACGCCGGAACGCGGTGTCAAGGGCGAGCCGCGGAGGCGGCGTTGAAAGGGGAGCCCGCAGGACGCACGCCAAGGCAAACCAATGCGGCGCGAACGCCGCGATCGGCCAGAGGGCTGGCCTCCTACAAAAGAAAACGCCCTGCGTGCCGAGCTGCGGCCATTTGTGGAACAGGGCCTGGCCCGTGTCTGATGCCAGCCACAAGGTCACGACGGGTCTTGCTGCCTTGCCCATTCATCGGGCGTCACGATGGGAATGGCGAACTTGTCTTTGAGTGCCAGCAGATCCTTGTCACCCGTGATCAGCGCACGCGCCGCCCCGACCTGAGCCAAGGCCAGGAAGACCTGGTCCTTCTGGTCCCGGCAGGCAGGCAACGACGGCCAGGGCCGCGCAAGTTCAACAACCTCGGCAAAGGGCAGGAAGTCTGCGAGCAGTTGCTGTTGCTCCTGCCGGGTGAGCTGGAACTTTGCATAGGCAAATACCCGCAACAATTCATCCACAGACGCCTTGCACGCCAGTGGTCTGATCTGGCCATGCTGCCACGCGTGGCGCATCCACGCAAGGCGACCGGAAGTGAACAGCAGCGCCGAGACGACAACGTTGGTGTCAAGAACGACACGGCTCATCGGCGCGCCCACGCGATGGCGTCCTCTACGTCCTGCTCCGTAATACCGAGTTCCTGCAGCTTGCTGCGCACGGCTTGTGCGCTCCGGATCTGCACAGGCGTCAGGACAATGCGACCGTCCTCGATGGAAACCTGGAAGTATTCCGCAGCATCGATGCTGGACACAATGGCCTTGGGCAGGGTGATCTGATTTTTTGAAGTCAGTTTGGCCAGCATGGTGTATTCCTTACATGGGTCTTTCACGGATATCTTACTTCCTTTCACCGCATCTGTGCGCTTCGAGGCACAAAAGAGGCGCGTTGGCGCAGATGATGGAACAGGACCCCGCCCGCGGACGCGCCATCGGCCAGGGGGCTGGCCTCCGGAAGACCGTTGTGCGTTCAGCGTCCAGCGAGGCCATCCGTCACGCGCCACGCTCAACGCCAAACGCTCAACCTCCCCATGGCGCCGCAGCCGCGATGGCGTTGCCTCCAGCAGCGCCGCCGTACCACGGACAACCGCCGCAACAGCGGGTACGGACGTTCCGTATAATGATTTCCCATGGCGGCAAGCAGGTTTGATTCTCGCAAGGACACCATCAACCGGGAAAAACACAAGCTGTCGCTGGCGTTTGGAGATCGTATTCTTGAAGATGCCGATCACCTCATCATTCCATCGATACGGAAGATAGATGGCGAGGAGCGGTTCAAGGTGGTGGGGCGGGTTGATGGCAAGTTGTTCACGGGGGTCTTCGTCTGGCGGGATGATCTGCCGCGTTTCATGTCCGTGAGAAGGAGCAACACAGGTGAAGAAAGAGCGTATCGTTCTGCCGGCTGACGGGGCTGATGCAGAAGACTTTGACGTGACGGCGCAGGCGCTGGACCGGGGCCAGCGCGCCCGCTTTGTCCGCAAGGCGAGAACGGACCTGGGGTTGTCCCAGGCTGAATTTGCCCGCCGCTTTCATGTGCCTGTGGGCACCTTGCGCGATTGGGAACAGGCGCGGGTGACGGCCCCGGATTATGCGATGGCGTATGTGCGCGTGATCGCGTGTGCACCGGACGTCGTGGCGCAAGCCGTGGCTTCCTGAATCGGCCTACAGGCCAGCGCATGCGTTTGTCGTAGGAGCGGCACCCCGCCGCGATTGTGTTGCCTCCGGCAGCGCCGTTGTGCCTTGGGCAACCGCCGCAATCGGCCAGAGGGCTGGCCTCCAGGAGACGGTTGCACGCTGGCGAGCCATTGGCAACGCAAAACCGCCGGGCGCCAGCCGCTGGCTACAATCCGCCGCATGTCCCCCACCCCACCCCGGCACGCCATCAGCCTGAACACCGCAGCCGCGCTGAGCGGCCTGAGCGTGCGCACGTGGCAGCGGCGCGTCGAGCAGGGGCAGGTGCCGCCGTTGCGCCGGCCCGGCCCGAGCCAGCAGACGCTGGTGCCGCTGGCGGCGGTGCAGGCGACGCTGGCGGTGACGCTGGGCACCGAAGACGCCGCGCTGCTGGTGCGCGCAGACCACGGCGAGGCGGCGGCGCAGGCCGACGTGGGCGCGCTGCTGGCACGGCACGCGCTGCAGCAGGCGGCCGATGACGATGGCGGCGACGGCGAAGCGCAGGCGGCGGCCAGCGCGGCAGCGGCGATTTACTTCCTGGAGCAGGCGGCGGCGCAGGGCGATGCCGACGCCATGCACTGGCTGGGCACGCTGCACGCGGCCGAGCTGGCCGGCCGGCGCGGCCAGGCAGCCGAGTCGCTGGCGCTGATGTGGACGGCACGCGCCGCCGCGCACGGCCACGTGGTTGCGCGGCAGCAGATGGACGCGCTGAAGCAGCAGCTGCTGACCCCGGCGCGCGGCGCCTGAGCGCGCCAGCGTTGGCGGCGTTTGCGGCGCCCTCACAAAAAGCCGCCCCATCGGCCAGGGGGCTGGCCTCCCGGAAGACCGTTGTGCGTTCAGTGTCCAGCGAGGTCATCCGTCATGCGCCACGCCAAACGCTCAACGCCAAACGCTCAACCTCCCCATGGCGCCCCCGCCGCGATTCCCCGCTCAACGCCCAACGCTCAACGCTCAACGCTCAACGCTCAACGCTCAACGCTCAACGCTCAACGCTCAACGCTCAACGCTCAACGCTCAACGCTCAACGCTCAACGCTCAACCTCTTCAAACGCCCAACCTCCCCATCATGGCGGCGCAGCCGCAATCATTGCCGCCGCGCAGCGGCGCGATCATACGAAGCGCCAGCGAGGTCATCTGTCATCCGTCATGCGCGACGCGCAACGTCCAGCGCGCAGCAACCACCCCAATCGGCCAGGGGGCTGGCCTCCGCCTACGCCTACACCTGTCCCGTCACACAGGGCAACGAGCCCATGCCTGATGACGTGCACAGTTTACGTGCAGCACTTACAATGTGGTGCAATCTGCCACACAGGAGATATGACCATGACCGCCAACATCACGCTTCGCCTGGACGAAAAGACCATCAGGCGCATCAGGCACATCGCGGTGGACCGCAATACATCGGTGTCTGCCTGGGTGAGCGAGCTGGTGATCCGCGCCGTCGATGAGCTGGACGGGTTCGAGCCCGCACGCCAGCGTGCCATCGAGGCCATGGCGGATCCCGTCGCCGTTGCCGACGCCAGCACCCTGGGCCGGGACGACGCGCATGCGCGGTGAGGTATTTGTCGATACGAATGTCCTGTATTACGCCCATACGGATTCGCCCGATGCCCGGCATGCGCTGGCGCGCGAGCGCGTGCGAGCGCTCTGGGCCGAGCCGGGCAGCGCGGTCGTGAGCGTGCAGGTGCTCCAGGAGCTGCACGTCAACCTGATGCGCAAGGCGGGGCTGTCGGCACCGGCGTCGGCACGGCGGGTGTCGCTGTACCTGGCATGGCGCGTCATCGACAACGACCGGGCGTTGCTCGCGGCAGCATTTGACGTGCAACCCCGCTGGAACCTGAGCTTCCGGGACAGCCTGATCGTGGCGGCAGCCCAACGGGCCGGTGCGGCCCGCCTGTGGTCCGAGGACATGGCGCACGGCCAGCGATACGGCGATGTGGTGGTCGTGAATCCCTTGCGCAGCTGACCGGCCAGCGGGCGTTGCGCGGGGCGCATGACGGATGACCTCGGCCCCTGCGGGTCTCGTATGAAAGCCGCCTGTGGCGGCTGATGAAGGTTTGGCGTCAAGCGTTGAGCGTCCAGCGTGAGCCCACCACGCTCAACGCCCAACGCCCAACGCCCAACGCCCAACGCTCAACGCTCAACGCTCAACGCTCAACGCTCAACGCTCAACCTCCCATCATCGCGGCGCAGCCGCAATCATTGCCGCCGCGAAGCGGCGCGGTCATACGAAGCGCCAGCGAGGTCATCCGTCATGCTTTGCGCCCCGGGGCGGCCTCCCAGAAGGGGAAGACGCTTGTAAGTGCTTGTGCTACACTGATTTGCTGCCCGTGCAGCGGGGCGTTAGCTCAGTTGGTTAGAGCAGGGGACTCATAATCCCTTGGTCGCTGGTTCGAGTCCAGCACGCCCTACCATGCATGAACGTATAATGGCCAGTTCCGCGCGGCTGTAGCTCAGTTGGATAGAGTACTTGGCTACGAACCAAGGGGTCGTGGGTTCGAATCCTGCCAGCCGCGCCATACACGGAAGCCTCGCAAATCAAGCGTTTGCGGGGCTTTTTCTTTGGGTGCGGCAGCTCGTGCAACCCTCGGGGGCGCGACTTTTTGTTGCCTCGCTTGCTTTTTTGGCCTCGCAGCGAAGGGTGGCCAGGCTCGTGTCCCACCTTGTGGCTGTTGCGTGGTGAGCCCGGTTGCGCGAGCGGGTTCGGCGCGCTTTGCCGATGGTCTGGCGAACGCTTGCGATGAGCGGCGGCGTATCGACGGAGGCTGCGGGTCGGCGTCTTTGCAGGCGGCAGCCAGGCCGATGATTCCGGTGTTACGGGTGCCGCTGCAGTTTCCTGAACGCGGATGCCGTGGTGAAGGTCGAGCGGGCGCTGGCAAATGCGCGCGTCGCGACTTGGCAAAGCCGTATTGCCAGGCGGAAGGGCAAAAAGAAAACCCGTGCAGCGCGGGCTGGCATCTGCATGATGCGTTCGGCGCCGTCGGGGATGATCTGGTCGAATTGCTGCAGCGCTCCGGGAGGTGGCAGCGGCCCCTGCCATTCGGCCGAAAGGATGGGCGTTGACTTATTGCGTTTGCTTTGTGGAGTCTTCCTGGCCACTCTGGTGTTTTGCAGATTCGCGCGCCGTTACGTCACGCATGGTGTTGCCGACGCGGCGTGCGTCATCACGCATGCGTCCCAAGTCAGAGCCGGTCATGCGGTGTAGCCGGGCGGGCTCGAATATGCTGACGCTGGAGCCCAGACCGTCCAGAAGCGCGGCAGCAAACCTTGCATGTCTTTTCATGACGATCTTCTTTTCCCTCAAGTTCCTTGAACTGTAGCGCGCCCGGTTGGTTCCGCACCGGGGAAGAAGCAGCTGCTGGAGCCTGCTGCTGCATTTGGCGGCAACGATGCAACGGAACCGGCGGTGGACCTCAAGGCGCTGCACGCGCCAAGCGCGGCTGCTGGGCGTGGCGCGCCGCAGCGTGTACTGCAGGCCGCGGCCTGCCGCCGAGAGGCAGGCGCAAGGAACATGCTACCTTCTGCAGTTCGCAACAGAGGGCAGGCAGCAGATCATGGCCGGGGATGCCGCACCGGGTGCGGCCCGGGGCGCGCTGATTTTCCTGCTGGTGCCTGGCCGCCGCATCGAGCCGGTGCGCCGGCTGCAGGATGACAGCCGCAAGGCGCAGGAGGGAATGGCAAGACATGTTTACCGGAATCATCACGGGCGTGGGCCGCATTGGCGACGTGGCTGCACTGGGCGCCGGCGCCGCACACGGCAAGCGGCTTGTCGTCCACACGCCGGCAGGCTACCTGGACGACGTGGCGCCGGGCGACAGCATTGCGATCAACGGGGCCTGCATGACCGCCGTGGCGCTGGACAAGGCCACGCCGTGCTTCAGCGCGGACGTCTCGGCCGAGTCGCTGGCGCGCACCGTGGGGCTGGACGCACCGGGGCCGGTCAACCTGGAAAAGGCGCTGCGCGCCGCCGACCGGCTGGGCGGGCACCTGGTGGCCGGCCACGTGGACGGTGTGGGCACCGTCACGCGCTTTGAGCCGGTGGGCGAGAGCTGGCGGCTTGAGGTGCTGGCGCCGGCCGATCTGGGGCCGTACCTGGCGTACAAGGGCTCGGTGGCGGTCAACGGCGTCAGCCTCACGGTCAACGACGTGGCCGACGAGGCGGCCGGTTGCCGCTTCGGCATCAACCTCATTCCGCACACGGTGCAGAACACCACCTTGCACACGCTGGAGGCGGGCAGCCGCGTCAACCTGGAAGTGGACCTGGTCGCGCGCTACGTTGCGCGCATGCTGAAAAGAGGTTGAGCGTTGAGCGTTGAGCGTTTGGCGTTCGCGGCGTCAAACCATGGATGACGTCCTGTGGGAGCGGCGCCCCCGTCGCGATTCCCCGCTCCGGATGACCGATGACCTTGGCCCATGAAGGTTTGGCGTTGAGCGTTCAGCGTCCAGCGAGGTCACATCTGTCATGCGCCACGCCAAACGCTCAACCTCCCCATGGCGCCCTCGCCGCGATTCCCCGCTCCATCCACACCGCCGCATCCAATAGCAACCGGCGCACCTCACACAATCGGGGAATCGGCCAGAGGGCTGGCCTCCCACAGAAGACCGCTGGCCGTCCAGCGTCCGTCATGCGCCACGCAAAACGCTCAACGCTCAACGCTCAACGCCCAACCTCTCCATCATGGCGGCGCAGCCGCAATCATACGAAGCGCCAGCGAGGTCATCCGTCATCCGTCATGCGCCACTACACTCGGGCCATGCGCATGGATGCATCGATTTTCAAGGCCTACGACATTCGCGGCAGCGTCCCGCGCAGCATCAATGCCGATGTTGCCCGGCGGCTGGGGCTGGCGTTTGGCCAGCGCGTGCGCGCTGCCGGGGAAGACGCCGTGGCCGTTGGGCGTGACGGCCGCCTGTCCAGCCCGGAACTGGCGGCGGCGCTGGCGCGCGGTCTGGCAGCGGCCGGGGTCGACGTGATCGACATCGGCCTGGCCACCACGCCCATGCTTTACTTTGCCACGCACACGCTGTGCCGCAGTGGCGTCCAGGTGACGGGCAGCCACAACCCGCCGGCCGACAACGGCTTCAAGATGGTGCTTGCGCGGCAGGCCATCCACGGCGGGCAAATCCGCGCGCTGGGCGCTGCCATGGCCGGGCAGGGCGCAGCAGGTGGGCAGCATGCGGCCGGCCACGTGCGCCGGCACGATGTGTTTCCCGCGTACCTGCAGCGAATCCGGCAGGATATTGCGCTGGCGCGGCCCATGAAGATCGTCCTTGATTGCGGCAATGGCGTGGCCGGCGCGTCGGCGCCCGCGGTGTTCCGGGCCATCGGTTGCGAGGTGGTCGAGCTGTTCTCCGAAGTCGATGGCCATTTCCCCAACCACCACCCCGACCCCGGCAACCCGGAGAACCTGCACGCGCTGCGGCAGGCGCTGCGCGAGACCGGTGCCGAGCTGGGCCTGGCCCTGGACGGCGACGGCGACCGCCTGGGCGTGGTCACCCGGGACGGCCAGACCATCTTCCCGGACCGCCAGCTCATCCTCCTTGCGCGCGACGTGCTGCAGCGCTGCCCCGGCCAGCCCATCGTCTTTGACGTCAAGTGCACGCAGCAACTGGCGCCGGCGATCACCGCTGCCGGCGGCCAGCCCATGATGCACAAGACCGGCCACTCGCTGATCAAGGCCCGGATGCGCGAGGTGGGCGCGCCGCTGGGCGGCGAGATGAGCGGGCACCTGTTCTTTGGCGAGCGCTGGTACGGCTTTGACGACGGCACGTACGCGGGCTGCCGGCTGCTGGAGTTGCTCAGCCGCCACGCCGATGCCGGCGCCGTGCTGCACGCGCTGCCCGCCAGTTTTTCTACACCCGAGCTCACCATCGCCTGCGCGGACGGCCAGGCGCACCGCGTGGCGGCAGCCCTGCAGGATGCGGCACCACAAGCCTTTGCACCACCCGCGCAGGTCAGCACGCTGGACGGCGTGCGCGTGGACTGGCCCGACGGTTTTGGCCTCATCCGCGCCAGCAACACCACGCCGGTGCTGGTGCTGCGCTTTGAGGGGCAGAGCCAGGCAGCGCTGGCGCGCATCCGCCAGGACATGCTGGCGCTGCTGCGGCGCGTCCAGCCCGGCGCCAGCCTGGAAGCCCGTGCGGCCTGAGTCGTCATGGCCCAGCGCCTGGCAACAGGCGACGGCGCAGGCGCTGTACGACGCCGCGGTCTGGCTCGTGCAACCGCTGCTGCGCCGCAAGCTGCGCCGCCGGGGCGCAGCCGAGCCCGGCTACCTGCACGCGGTGCCCGAGCGCTTTGGCCGCTATGCGGCAGCGCCACCGCGCCCGCAGCCGGGTGGCCAGGCACCGCTGGTCTGGATCCATGCCGTCTCGCTGGGCGAGACCCGCGCCGCAGCCATCCTGCTTGGCGCGCTGCGCGCGCAGTGGCCCGGCATGCGGCTGCTGCTCACCAACGGCACCGCCACCGGCCGCGCTGCCGGCGCCAGGCTGCTGCAGGCCGGCGACGCGCAGGTCTGGCAGCCCTGGGATACGCGCGGCGCCACGCGCCGGTTCATCGCGCGGTACCGGCCCGACGTCGCCGTGCTCATGGAAACCGAGATCTGGCCCAACCTGGTGCGCGCCAGCCATGACGCCGGCGTTCCGCTGGTGCTGGCCAACGCGCGGCTGTCGGACAAGTCCATGCAGGGCGCGCTGCGCGTGCGCTGGCTGATGCGGCCCGCGTACGCGCGCCTGCAGGCGGCGCTGGCGCAGACCGAGGCCGACGCCGTCCGCCTGCGCCGCGCCGGCGCGCCGGTGGCGGGCGTCTTTGGCAACGTCAAGTTTGATGCGGCCGTGGACGCCGGCCTGGTCCAGCTTGGCCAGCGCTGGCGGGCACAGGGCCAGCGCCCGGTCGTCATGCTGGCCAGCTCGCGCGAAGGCGAGGAGGCCGCGTTCCTGGACGCCGTGCAGGCGCTGATGCAAGGTGCCGGGCCATCGCAGCAGCCGCAATGGATGATCGTGCCACGCCACCCGCAGCGCTTTGATGCCGTTGCCGCGCTCGTGCAGGAGCGTGGCCTGAGCCTGAGCCGGCGCAGCCAGTGGCAGCACGGCCCCGAGCCGGCCGACGTCTGGCTGGGCGACAGCCTGGGCGAGATGACCGCGTACTACGCGCTGGCCACGGCAGCGTTGCTGGGCGGCAGCTTTGAGCCGCTGGGCGGCCAGAACATGATAGAAGCCGCAGCCTGCGGCTGCCCCGTCGTCATGGGCCCGCATACCTTCAATTTTGACGAAGCCGCGGCGCAAGCGCTGCGCTTTGACGCCGCGCGCAGGGTGACCAGCATGGAGGAGGGCGTGCAGGCGGCGCTGGACCTGGTCGCCAACCCGGCGCTGCACGAGGTCATGGCCCGCGCCAGCCGCATCTTTGCCCGCAAATACCGCGGCGCGGCGGCGCGCATGGCCAGGGCCATTGCGAAACACCTGCAGGCGCAGCCCCCGGGCCCGGACGGCAACACCGGCCCCACGTAGCGGCGATGCCCCCGCCAGGCGCATGCCGCAATACGCACAACGACCTCTGCGGTCATCGAATCCGCGCCCGTGGAGCGGGCCCCCGCCCCCATTGCGCCGCTGATGACCGATGATCCCGGCCCTTGCGGGCCTTGTATGAAAGCCGCCTGCGGCGGCTGATGAAGGTTTGGCGTCAAGCGTTCAGCGTCCAGCGTGTGCCCACCACGCTCTACGCTCAACCTCTTCAAACGCTCAACCTCCCCATCATGGCGGCGCAGCCGCAGTCATCGAGGCGGCAGCGAGGTCATCCGTCATGCGCCACGCCAAACGCTGGACGCTCTACGCTCAACCTCTTCAAACGCTCAACCTCCCATCATGGCGGCACAGCCGCAATCATTGCAGCCGCGCAGCGGCGCGATCATCAAAGCGCCAGCGAGGTCATCCGTCATCCGTCATGCGCCGCGCCCAACGCCCCCATCGGCCAGAGGGCTGACCTCCTACAATGGCCAGCTTTCCCGCTGAACGCGCAATGGTTCATTTCCCCTTCAAGAATTGGCTGCGGCTGCTGCAGCACCTGCTCTGCCTGGGCCTGTTGCTGGCCGCATGCGGCGTGGCGCAGGCCCAGTCGCTACTGGCGCTGTACCATGCGGCGCGCCCGCTTGATGCGGCGGTGCTGGCTGCGCGAGCCGAGGTGGACGCGGCACAGGCGCGAACGGGACAGGCGCGCGCCGGCCTGCTGCCCCAACTGCGCCTGCAAGCCGACGCCACGCGCACGTGGACAGAATCGGGCGGACTGAGCCTGCCAGGCCTGCCGGGCCAGCCGGACCTGCCGGGCTTGCCGAGCCTGCCGAGTATGTCGGGTAGCAGCAGCTTCAATTCACGGAGCGTGACGCTGGCCGGCGTGCAGCCGATTTATCGGCCGGTGGAAAAGATTGCCTGGGACCAGAGCCGGGAGGCGACGCAGACCGCGGAGATCGCACTGGATGCGGCCGAACAGGACCTGATGGTCCGCGTGGCGCAGGCGTATTTTGACGTGCTGGCGGCGCAAAATGCGCTGGAGTCGGTGCAGGCGCTGAAACAGGCCATAGAGCGGCAGTGGCAACTGGCACAGCGCAATTTTGACATTGGCAACGCCACCATCACCGACAGCCGCGAGGCGCAGGCCCGCCTGGACGCGGCCATCGCGCAGGAGATTGCGGCGCAAAACGACTTGCACGTGAAGCAATTGGCACTGCAGGAGGTGGTCGGACAGGTCAATGCGGTTCCGCTGCCGCTGGCCGAGCCGGTGCAACTGCCGCGCCTGGAGCCGGAGACGGTGCAGCAATGGCTGGCGCTGGCGCAGGCGGACAATGCGCAGATCCGGCAGCAGGCCGTGGCACTGCACTTGGCCGAGCTGGATACGCGCAAGGCGCGCGCCGGACACCTGCCCACGGTGGACCTGCAGATGAGCGCCAGCAGCACGCATTACGGCGGCAACTCCAGTCGGACCCCGGCGCTGGGCGGCGGCAAGAATGCCAGCATCGGCGTGCAAGTCACGCTGCCGCTCTTCAGCGGCCTGTCCACGCAGTATCGGATCCGGGAAACACTGGCCGCGCAGGACAAGGCCCGTGCCAACCTCGACGGCAGCCGGCGCGATGTCACGCAAGCGGTGCAGGCGGCGTTTTTTGGCGTGCAGTCGGGCATGGCGCAGGTGGCGGCGCTGGAGGCGGCACTGGCGTCGGCGCGCAGCGCACTGCAGGCAAACCAGCGGGGTTACGAGGTGGGCGTGCGCATCAACATCGACGTGCTCAACGCGCAAAGCGAGGTGTACGACGCCGAGAACAACCTGGCCCGGGCGCGCTACGACGTGCTGCTGGGGCTGCTGCAGCTGCAGCAGGCGGCCGGCACGCTGTCGGAACCTGACCTGGCACAGGTGAATGCGCTGCTGGACCTGCCGCGGATGGCGGACTGAAGCCCGATCGCGGCGAGGGCGCCATGGGGAGGTTGAGCGTTTGGCGTTGAGCGTTGGGCGTTTGGCGTGGCGCATGATCTCGCTGGACGCTGGACGCCCGCCTGTCGTGCTGGAGCATCTCGGCACACCCAACGAGCGCCGGGCGCAGGGAAAGCGGCCCGGCAAGCGACAGCACGTCGACGCCTGGCCTGCAGGTGCAGGTTGGGTATTGCGCGCCGCTGCCACGTTGTCCCTGCTTTGAGAGGCTGCCGACCGGTACTGCGACGTATCACCATGCAGAGATTACCGTGGCTCCGTGGTGCGGCTGGGCGTTGGTGCGGTAACTACAGCATCGTGCGTTGCAATCATCGATAAGTATTTGGGGTCGTGAAACCACCACGCCCATAGCCGAGGCTGGATCAGCGCTTTTGCGCCGTATGGAACAAGGTGAGGATATGCACCTCGTCGCCCTGCACTCGATACACGGCGATGTAGTGCTTGTGCAGCACCAGCTCGCGCGTGCCGTATACGCGCCCGGGGCGGCCGGGCAGGCGCTCGCGCAGGATATTGGTCTTGTCGCGCAGCTCGCGTACAAAGCTGGTGGCCCGGGCTGGGTTGTCGCGGGCAATGTAGGCGGCGATGCTGTCCAGGCGCGCCAGTGTCTGCCGGGTCCAGCGCAGCCTACGCGCCATACTGGGTCAACACGGCATCCACTTCGGCGTCGCTTGCAAAATCGCCGCGGTCGGCTTCAGCCAAGCCGGACTGGATGTCCGCCACCTGCCAGCTTTGCGCCTGCAGGTAGGTGCTCAATGCTTCCAGCGTCACGAAGCTCTTGGTGCGCGACGTGGCCTTGGCCAGGTGTTCAAGCTGCTGGTACAGCGTCTGCGGAACGCGCACGTTCAGGGTGCGCGTGGGCGCGTCTTGCGAGGGCGTGGCGGACATGATGGTTTCCAGTATTGCGTGTGTTACGCTGTATTATATGCGTTCCCCAGTACTGCCGCACCCCGCTTCATTCATTCGATCCTTGGCCCCAAGATCACCCGATGGTTGTCCGCATCAAGTGGTTCAGAAGGAGTCTCCATGCAACCTCAGAATCTTTATGCCGTCTACGGTGCCAGCGGATATGGACGTGAAGTAATGCCGTGGGCACGCCAGCAACAGGCCCAGGCAGACCAGGCACCGCATCAGCAGTCGCCCATTCGGGAAAGGGAAGCGAACCATCGCACGTTCAGCGGCAAAGCCGGTCATTGTAGAAGGCTGGCCCCTGGCCGACGGGCGGTGGCGTCTGGCGCGGCTGATTGCTGTTGCGGGGAATCGCGGCGGGGGCGCCGCTCCACAGGTGCGTAATGCACGACGGTTTTTGTGGAGGCCAGCCCTCTGGCCGATAGGGTGCCCGCGGAAGACCACCCGCACCCTGCCGGTTCAACCCTGCATCGCTGCTGCCCTGCCGTGTTGCCGCCACGCGTGGCGCACCAGTGCCGCTCCCGTTCCCAGCATCAGCCCCAGCACCAGCCCGATCGCAACCACCAGGCGCTTCTTGGGCTTGGCGGGCCGCCAGGGCCGTATGGCCGGTTGGTCCACCGTCACCACCGACATCTTTTCCGCCGCGTCCAGGTTGATCCCGGCAAGCAGGTTCTTTGCCTCCAGCAGCGCCGGCAGCCGCTCGATGTAGGGGTCGTCGCTGGTGCGCGCCTTGAGCAGGTCAAGTTCCGCCTGCAGCGTCCGCGCACCGCGCAAATAAAGCGTCGGACCGGTGTACGAGGTAATCAGGTTGCCGCTGGTGGGCGGCTCTTGCAGGCCAATCGCACGTGCCAGCTGCAACGCCGACTCCACGCGTGCGATTTCATAGTCCCGCTGGGACTTGGCCGCCGTGCGCAGGCTGTCAATTTGCGTCTCGACTCCCGTCAGGTCCAACTGCATCGTTGACCGCAGATCATCGAGCAACTGCTGCCGGGCGGCAGCCGCCGCCATGCGTACCACCGCATTGGTCCAGTCGGCCACATCCTGCGCATTGCGGCCCCGCAGCGTCACGCTGGCTTCGTCAACGTTGCCCTCGGCCTTGGGGTCCGGCCCCTTGATCGACAACGCCTCGTTCATCCGCCGCCACTGCGTTTCACGCTCCGTCTCCGTGGCTCCTTCGGCGTTTGCGGGCAGGTACAGCTCGTTGAAAAAGCGTTCGCGCAAGGCGGCCGACTGCAGTTGCCTCAAAAACACCTTGTACACCTCACCGGTACCGATTTTCCGGACATCGGTACCGGGTGCGGGCTTCAGCAACTGATACGCCGTGTTGTACCCGGCCAGGTCGCTGGCCGTGGGCGGCAGCGTCTTGGCCTGCGCCTCGTACGTTGCTGGCGCCAGAAGCGCGTACGCAACCGCCGCGGCAAGCACAACGCCGGTGATCAACCCAATGAACCACTTGGCCTGCCAGAGCACTCCGGCCAGCTCGAACAGGTCGATCTCGTCATCGGGGTAGGCTGGGGAATCTCGGGCAGGCTCAGGCATGGGGCGGAGTTGGTGAGGAAGCAGGGGATTGTAGGGGTAGCCGTGCTGCCGCTCAGCGTGCGCCCCAGCCGGTCAGAATCACGCGCAGCGTCTTGAGCACGATCAGCACGTCCAGCCAGAGTGAAAAGTGCTTGATGTAGTAAAAATCGTGTTCAATTTTGATTCGGGTCTCCTCTGCGTTGCCGGCATAGCCCTGTGTTACCTGTGCCCAGCCAGTTATCCCTGGCTTCACCACATGTCGGTAAATGTAGAACGGGATTTCCTTGTCGAATTGGTCGACAAATTTGCGCTGCTCAGGACGTGGGCCGATCAGGCTCATATCGCCCTTGATCACGTTCCAGAGCTGCGGTAGCTCATCCAGCCTCGTCTTACGGATGAAATGCCCGACCCGCGTAATACGAGTATCGTCAACTGCGGCCAATTGTGCACCGGCGGATTCTGCATTCGCCCGCATGCTGCGAAACTTGTAGATCCGGAAGTCCCGGTCCCCCTGGCCCACGCGGTTTTGCACAAACAGCGCGGGGCCCGGGCTGTCCAGCCGAATGGCCAGCGCTACCAGCAGCATGACTGGCAGCACGATGGGAGTCACCAGCAACACGCCAAACACGTCGATCAGCCGCTTGATCACCGAATAGTTGGGTGAGGGCAGCAGGGCACCCACGTCGTTCTCGGACAGGCGGTCGATCTGCACGCGCCCGGTCATGGCCTCGTGCATGCGCCGCACGTGATGCACCGGCAATTTGGCCAGGATGCATTCGGCCAGGAACCGCTGCCACTCTGGGCCCAACTCGTCGCTGTGCAGGTCGGCCACCACGGCGTCAAAGCGGACACCGCCCAAGTTGGGTTCTTGCAAATGCCGTACCTCTATGTTTGGCGTGGACTCCAGCGCTCGGCATCTGGCTGAGGGCAGCGCGGCAACCTTCAATTGGCAGTAACGCCGGCCCAGGAAATGCCCCCCATAGAACCACGCTAGTGAGAGCAGGTATCCCGTCAGCAGCACCGAGCGCGTGTAGGGCACACGCCCGAACAGCACCACCGCAAAAGCCAGAAAGAACGCGCCGGTTACCGTGGGCCCTATGGCGGCAAGCCGTGTGCCTCCGGAAAATCGCCCCAGACGCTTCAGCAGGATCAGCGCCAGCACAAACGCCGCAACGACCGCACACAGGGTGTTGAAGCGCACCTGCGCCCAATACCGCCAAACCGCCGGGCCCCAGCGCAACACGGCCGGCAGCGCGGCCACCACCAGCAAGCCCAGCAGCAACTGCACCATGGTGCTGAACAGAAGCACCTCGTACCAGCGTGAATGGCGCCGTTCTATGCCGATATCCTGACGACCTTCCGCCTCCGACTCCTGGTGCGCGAGCCATGCTTCGGCATGCTCGTTGTCGTGGGCAGAGCAGTTGGCTTTCTCGTCCGCCATCATCCCTTTTCACAGTGAAAAAGCTGCGGTCCGCAGCGAGTGTCAACGTACAGGTTCACCCTGATTGCGCCGCCCGAAGTTTGATCAAGAGTGTCCTGATCTTAAAGGGAGTCGCAGATCAATTCGATCATCCCGAGTTGGGTTACCTTGCTGTCGAGCCCGACTTGCATGTTGTCCTGTGGGGATGGGCTTGTTAATCTATTGATATTGAATAGAAATTTGAAATTCGAGCGCTGTTCGGATGTTGACACTACCAGACCAGGACGTGATATGTCCGACGCTCCGAGCCGGGTTCTTGAATGTCCGGTCACGGTACGTTGTGACCGCCGCACACGCAGTGAAGGGCGTTCCGGCCATGCTGTCGACTCCAGGTGAGCATCCCAAGGCGGCGACAGGACTTGATGACATCTGCAAAACGTCGGAATGATGAAACTATCGTTTATTTTTGTAACATGTTGATCGGAATCTTGACGCTCCGCACCGTCATGTACGCGGAGCCTGCACTTTCCCAAGAGGCAATCTCTGGATAGGCTCAGCTGCAGGTGTTGTTACAGGTTGCGTAATGCCTACGCGTACAATCCGTTCAGTGTTTGAACAAAGTGCGCAAAGATGGACGTGGACCAAGAGATCCATCTCAAGCTGATGCAACTGCTGCAGAGCGACCCCAGTTCCAGTCAACGGGAGCTGGCCCGGGAGCTCGGCATCAGCTTGGGCAAGGTCAACTACTGTCTCCGGGCGCTCTTGGACAAGGGCTACGTCAAGGCCATCAATTTCAAGAACAGTCGCAAGAAGGCAGCTTATCTGTATGTTCTGACTCCCGTCGGCGTGGCAGCCAAAGCAAGAGCAACGGTCCGCTTCCTGCGGCGCAAGGAAGCCGAGCACAAGCGGCTGTTGGCCGAGATCGAGGAATTGCGTGCGCAGTTGCGTCATGAAGACCAGGCGACCTGCCTTTCGCCGAGATCCGTTGCGCCCTCAGAAAGAATAAAAACCCAATGACATCCAAGGACATACTGAAACAGGCGTTTGTCGACAGGAGTGCCACCATAGGCATCGTTGGTTTGGGCTATGTGGGCCTGCCCCTGATGTTGCGCTTCAGCGCCGTCGGGTTTCGTGTCTTGGGCATCGATATCGACCAGAGCAAGGTCGACAAGCTCAATGCGGGCCAAAGCTACATAGAGCACATCGATGCCCGTCGCATCGCCGACGCCCGCCGGGCGAATTTCGAGGCAACCGCGGATTTTGCGCGCGCGCAGGACTGCGATGCACTCATTCTCTGCGTGCCAACGCCGCTCAACAAGTACCGCGAGCCGGACTTGAGCTTCGTCCTGAACACCGTCGATGCCCTGGCACCGCATCTGCGTGCCGGCCAGCTGCTCACGCTGGAGAGCACCACCTATCCGGGCACCACCGAAGAGGAATTATTGCCACGCGCGCAGGCCAATGGATTGCGGGCTGGGCAAGATGTGTTCCTGTGCTATTCACCCGAGCGCGAAGACCCCGGCAACCCGGACTTCGACACGCAGTCCATTCCCAAGGTCATTGGTGGCCATACCCCAGCCTGCCTGGAGGTAGGCTTGGCGATGTACCAGCAAATCATCGACCGGGTGGTTCCGGTCAGCAGCACGCGTGCGGCCGAGATGGTCAAGCTGCTGGAGAACATTCATCGTGCCGTCAACATCGGCCTCGTCAACGAGATGAAGATCGTTGCCGACCGCATGGACATTGACATCTATGAGGTGATCCAGGCAGCGGCCACCAAGCCGTTCGGCTTTACGGCCTATTACCCGGGTCCCGGGCTGGGAGGGCACTGCATCCCCATCGATCCCTTCTATCTGACGTGGAAGGCGCGCGAGTATGGCCTGAACACCCGCTTCATCGAATTGGCCGGCGAGGTCAATCGGGCCATGCCCGAGTACGTGGTTGGAAAGCTCATGGACGGCTTGAACCAGCACGGCAAGGCGCTCAAGGGCAGTCGCATCCTGATGCTCGGTGTTGCGTACAAGAAAAATGTTGACGACATGCGGGAGTCCCCGGCCGTGCACATCATGGAGCTGCTGCAGGGCAAGGGTGCTGAAATTGCCTACAGCGATCCGCACGTCCCTGTTTTTCCGACCATGCGCGAGCATTATTTTGACCTGCGCAGCGTTGCCCTGACACCCGATTCCCTGGCCAGCTTTGACGCCGTGGTGCTGGCCACGGCGCATGATGCATTCGATTACGAACTCATCAAGAACGCCGCGCAACTCATCGTTGACAGCCGTGGCAAGTACCGCAAGCCAGCATCACACATCATTCGGGCATGAAAAACATGGCAGAAACCAAAAATTTTGCACTCATTGGCGCCGCCGGCTACATCGCTCCGCGTCATATGCGGGCGATCGCGGACACCGGCAGCAACCTGGTCGCCGCCTATGATCCCAACGACTCCGTGGGCATCATCGACAGTTATTTTCCAGGTGCATATTTCTTTACGGAGTTCGAGCGCTTTGACCGTTATGTAGACAAGCTGCATCGCGATGGGCAGGTGCGGGGCATCGATTACATATCGGTCTGCTCTCCCAACTACCTGCACGACTCGCACGTGCGCTTTGCCCTGCGCAGTGGTGCCGATGCCATTTGCGAGAAACCGCTGGTCCTCAACCCCTGGAACATCGATGGCCTGGCCAGCATGGAAGCAGACACCGGGCAGAAGATCAACACCATCCTGCAATTGCGCCTGCATCCGGCCATCATCGCGCTGCACGACAAAGTACAAAAAGAGCAGCGCAACACAAAATACGATGTGCAGCTCACGTACATCACGTCACGTGGGCGCTGGTACCTGCAGTCCTGGAAGGGGGACATCAAGAAATCCGGCGGCGTTGCCACCAACATCGGCGTCCATTTCTTTGACATGCTGCACTACATTTTTGGTGGCCTGCAAGAGAACAGGGTACACCTGCTCACGGAAGAAAAAGCGGCCGGCTACCTGGAATACGAGAACGCCCGCGTGCGCTGGTTCTTGTCCATAGACAGCGCCGACCTGCCGCGTGAGCGCGTCGAGCAGGGCCAGCGCACCTACCGCTCCATCACGGTCGATGGCAGCGAGATCGAGTTCTCGGGCGGCTTCACCGAGCTTCACACCAAGAGCTACCAGGAGATCCTGGCCGGCCGTGGCTTTGGCCTGGAAGAGGTGCGCGCAAGCATAGACATCGTCTCCACCATCCGCACCGCCGCCACTGCAGCCTCCCGTGGCGGACAAGTGCACCCGTTTGCAGCCCGCCTGCTCACCAACACCAACTGACTGACAGGGCGCTGCTCATGACACCTGCCATCCATCCCAGTGCCATCGTCGACGCGGGCGCGCAAATCGGCGACGGCAGCCGCGTCTGGCACTTCGCGCACGTCTGCGCCGGCGCCCGCATCGGCGAGGGCGTTTCGCTCGGGCAAAACGTATTTGTTGGCAACAAGGTTGTCATCGGCGACCGCTGCAAGATCCAAAACAATGTCAGCGTCTACGACAACGTCACCCTGGAAGAGGGCGTCTTTTGTGGGCCCAGCATGGTCTTCACCAACGTCTACAACCCGCGCTCGCTCATCGAGCGCAAGGACGAATACCGCAACACCCTGGTCAGGAAGGGCGCCACCCTGGGCGCCAACTGCACAATCGTCTGCGGCGTCACCATCGGTGAATACGCCTTTGTTGGCGCCGGCGCCGTGGTCAACAAGAGCGTCTTGCCCTACGCGCTCATGGTCGGCGTACCGGCCAAGCAGATTGGCTGGATGAGCGAATTTGGCGAGCAACTGGATTTGCCGCTTGCCGGAGACGGCCATGCTGTTTGTGGCCATACTGGGGCCTCCTACATCATGACCGCTGGCGTTGTGCGCCGGCAGGAGAAATAGCCATGCAAGTCCAAGCCATCTACAGGGACGGCAGGGTGGAACTGCTGCAAACCTTGCACCTCAAGAGCAACAACGTGCGCGTGACTGTGAATCCACACGTCAAGCACTTTGGAGAGAACCATGTCTACCGTTGAAATAGATGCCATCTGGAGCGATGGCCGGCTGCAGTTGCCGCAAGGCGTCCGATTGCGCGGCCACGGCGTCAAGCTGCGCCTGCGCGTTGCTGAAAGTGATGTCATCCGGCAAGCCGTGCCACCGGCAAGACCCGCCAACTTGCATGACGGTGGCCTGGAGCAACGCATTGCCAACATCCTCGGCTCCGCAGCCAAACCGCGGCCGGCGCAAACAGCCAGCCAAGATCGCGACGAACTCATGAAAATCCTGGATGAACACCGTGGCAACCGCTGATTTGCAGCTTGTTTTTGATACCAACGTCCTGCTCGACGCAGTCTTGTTGCGCGGCTCCAGCTACCGGGCAACGATTGCGCTGCTTGAGGCGGTAGAAGCCGGGCAAGCCACCGGGTGGTACGCAGCCCACTCGCTGACCACGCTGCTGTACCTGGCTGAACGCAACATACGGCAGGATCTCGGCAACCGCGAGCAATCCAATGCACGAGCGCTCCAGGCCACACAGGCCGTGTGCGCAATGCTCAAGCCCCTGCCCCAGGTTGGCGATGAATTGCTTGGCCTTGAATCCATCCGCGACGACGATCTTGAAGACCGGCTCATCATGCATCTTGCCAGCGCCTATTTGCCCCATCCGGTCTTTGTCACCAACGACAGGCAATGGCTGGAAAAATCAGAACAGGCACAAAAACCGCAAGACTTGATAGATGCGGATGGCGCGCTTGTCATGCCTGCACATGATCGTGGCAAGCTGGCGTTCATCGACCTTGCCGCCCAGCAGCGGCAGATCCTGCCGCAGATCAACCGCGCCATCCAGCGCGTCCTGCACCACGGCCAATACATCAACGGCCCCGAGGTCACCGAGCTGGAAGAACGGCTTGCCACCTACACCGGCGCCAAATATTGCATCAGTTGCGCCAACGGCACCGACGCCCTGCAAATTGCCCAAATGGCCTTTGGCATCGGCCCGGGCGACGAGGTCATCACCCCCGGCTTCACCTACATCGCCACCGCAGAAACCGTGGCCCTGCTGGGCGCCAAGCCGGTTTACGTGGACGTGGACCCGCGCACCTGCAACCTGAACCCGGCCAAGCTGCAAGCCGCCATCACCCCGCGTACCAAAGCCATCATCCCCGTCAGCCTCTACGGCCAGTGTGCAGACTACGACGCCATCAACGCCATCGCCGCCCGGCACGGCATCCCCGTCATAGAAGACGCAGCGCAAAGCTTTGGCGCCACCTACAAGGGCCGCAAGAGCTGCAACCTCACCACCGTGGCCTGCACCAGCTTCTTTCCCAGCAAACCCCTGGGCGCCTACGGCGACGGCGGCGCCATCTTCACCAACGACGACGAGTTGGCAAAAGTCATCCGCCAGATCGCCCGCCACGGGCAAGACCGCCGCTACCACCACGTGCGCGTGGGCGTCAACAGCCGCCTGGATACGGTGCAGGCGGCCATTTTGCTGGCCAAGCTCGATATCCTGGACGACGAACTCGCACTGCGCCAACAAATCGCCGAGCGCTACAACACCCTGCTAACTCCCTTCGCCACCCCCTCCCCATCGCGCGAAGCACCCCCTCCATCGTCATTGCGAGGAGCGCCCCCCACCTCGTCATCGCGAGGAGCGTCCCCCCTCCCGTCATTGCGAGGAGCGTCAGCGACGAAGCAATCCATCACCGCCACCACCACCACACCCCCCTCGCGTCATTGCGAGGAGCGCAGCGACGCGGAAATCCAGCCCTCATCCGCAGCCATGCAACTTCCCCACTTGGAATCCCACAACACCAGCGCCTGGGCCCAATACACCATCCAGGTCCCCAACCGCCAGCGCGTGCAAGAGCAGCTCAAGGCCGCGGGCATCCCAACCGCTGTGCACTACCCCATCCCCATCAATCAGCAGCCCGCCGTGGCCGACCCCGCAGCCAACCTCCCCGTGGGCGACGCCATCGCCCGGCGCGTCGTCAGCCTGCCCATGCATCCGTATTTGGATACCTCAGCGCTAAAGAAAATTGCAAGAATAGTATTTAAAACGTACGCGCGAGGCGGAACCACCATGATCAAAACTTAAACGCAGATGAGTCATCGACTCATGCTGTCGGCTTTAATAGATTTAGATTCGTCTTCTTAATTTACTTCATTAGTGCTAAAAAAGCATTAAACTAACCCATCAAGCCCGAAAGTACCAGAATTTGTATCAGGTGAGTTTTATATACAATTGAAATCAATTATCACGAAAACAAGCGTGAACACATGATGCGTACTATAGCTATTTTTACGTCTACCTTTCCTTATCCGCCTGGCGAGCAATTTCTTGAATCTGAAATTCAATATTGGTCGCGCGCAGGATGGGCCAGAGTTATTCTTGTTCCATATAATGCATCCGGTATACCTCGACCCATACCGGACAATATTATCGTTGAGTCAACTAATCGAGCGAATTTCCTTCAGAGAATTTTCTTCGGATTCCGGGCACTGTCTTCCACCCTTTTCTGGCAAGAGCTCCTATATTTGTATCGAATTCACAAATTACGACTGCGAACATGTGGCGATGCGTTTCGCTCCGTGGCGACAGTATTTTTTGCTAAACACAAAATTTCCACGATTATTGAACAGTATGGTCCTCTTGACTGCGCATACTGCTACTGGCACTCAGAAATCGCCTATGCAGCGTGCATGATGAAACGTAGTGGCTCTATTGATCATGTTGCAGCGAGGGCGCATAGGACCGATGTTTATGAATACCTAGGATTTGATGGCTACATGCCGCTCAAACGACAGTTTGGAACGAAATTCGACGCTATTTATGCTATTTCATTAGATTGTCAAACATATCTTGAGCAAACATACCATATACCGTCACGAATCATACATCTTTCCCGCTTAGGAGTTTGTGTTCCATTAATTCCAGGAAGTGGCAGTATCGATAACGTTGTTCGTATCGTATCCGTATCTTTTTGCGTTTCGATAAAACGCATTGATAAGATAATAGATGCGATTCAAGCAGCGAGCGCGTTGAACACAAATTTATCCATATCGTGGATACATATAGGCGATGGCCTATTGCGATCAGATCTCGAACGATACGCAAGTATTAAACTCAATCATCCAAATATATCATTTTCGTTTATCGGGGAAAGAGATAACTCCGAAGTCCTAGATCATTACGCTTCCAAAGCAGTTGATATATTTATAAACTGCAGCGCTTCTGAGGGCGTACCAGTTTCAATTATGGAAGCTATGTCATATGGCATACCAGCGATTGCACCTGACGTGGGTGGCGTATCAGAGCTTGTAAATGATGAATGCGGCGTCTTATTGCCTCACAATTTCTCTGATCTCGATATATCAGATGCGATTATTCACCTAGTCGGAGAAAAGCGTCAGAAATTCAGAGATGCAGCACGCTTCAAAGTCATTAGAGAATATTCTGCAGAAGTTAATTACATCAAATTTGTGATGAGTATCCGAGCGCTTTGTGAAACAGGAAGAACGTAGTAAATTCTTCCGATTAAAATGAATCATCGTCAAATTCTAGGCTTTGCAGTCGGGCCAGTTGCCGCAGGCGGACTATCTGCCCTCTCATTGCCCGTGATGACGTGGATCTTTCCAGCCGAAGCCATCGGGCAATTATCGATGCTTCAGGTCGCAATAAATTTCGCGATTATTTTGTCTTGTCTCGGCCTAGACCAAGCTTATGTTAGAGAATATCATGAAACAGAGGACAAGCCGAACTTACTGCTCAACGCTGCGCTTCCTGGTTTGGCAATTCTATTCTTGATGCTTCTGACCATCCTCCTTATAGCACCCGAGTCCTTGTCCGCAATTCTTTATGACGAGAAGCATGTTCAGTTCTCGATTCTGACTGCAGCCTGCATCATGGTTGCGTACGTCTCTCGCTTTCTATCGTTAGTATTGCGCATGCAGAATCGCGGTCTAGCATACTCGATGAGTCAGATTCTCGCAAAGCTCCTGCTTTTAGCCATAATTGTCATCTACGCGTTTGCGACTACGAAGCGTGGATTCAGTATGCTTCTCGGTGCACAGGCAGCAGCCCTCACTCTAACGTTAATAGTATTTTCTTGGAACACTCGTTATGATTGGTTGCAAGCTCTGCATGCCCGACTGCATTCATCCACCTTTAAACATCTGTTTGCGTTCGGATGGCCATTAATATTTGGAGGTGTAGCGTCGTGGGGACTGGCAGCGATGGCTCGCCTATTTCTTCGATCATATTCTAGCTTTGAAGAGCTGGCATTCTATTCCGTAGCATCAAGTATCGCGAGTGCTGCGACTGTTATGGCTGGGATTTTTAATGTAATTTGGTCGCCAATTGTATTTCAATGGGTCGCAAACAACGAAAACCTGGAGCGCATAAACACAATTGCATATCATATGACGACGATAGTCTTTATATCATTATGTTTTGTCGCGGCCATTTCTCCTGTCATACAATATATACTACCATTATCGTATAATGGAGTTCAATTTTTAATCGTCGGATGCATGGCTGCACCTTTATACTATACCTTAGCTGAGGTTACCGGAATAGGAATTAGTGTTACACGCAGGACAGTATTTGCGCTAATGGCTGCCGTATCGGCAGTTATAGTTAATGCAGTCCTTTGTCTGTTGCTTGTCTCAAATTATGGTGCTACAGGTGCGATGATCGCCAATGTTACAGCTTTTTGGGTATATTGGATTTTGCGGACTGAGTTTTCAGCACTTATATGGAATAAACTCTATCGGTGTCCCTTGCATATCTACGCAATTGGAATATGGGTTTTATCTGTGATTGTAGGAGTATCTGGATATAAATCAAATATTGAAATCCGAATAGTGTTATGGATCGTTAGCATTGCTTCGTTATGGCACGGGAGACGCAGCTTGCATGCGATTTGGCAATTGGCCACTCAACGACATTAAATATAAATATGCAGCGCACGTCAATGCATGATTCTATCATTAAACGACTCTACGTCGCTCTGACAGTTATTGCAGTCGTGGTAATTTGCGAATTTCAACTATCATCAGACCCTCTGGATGGTTTTTTGATCATTATAGGCGTTACCTCACTTTGTATTGTTTTTTTGAAGAAAACAGGGCTGGATGTATTTAGCCCTATGACGCTCTTTGCATTATATTATGCATTTGTGTACTTATATTTTATATTTCTTCAAGCCATTGGTTTGGAGCGCAGCACGTTTTTGACCAATACCACTTTCTATCACAATATTGATTATATTTATACTGCCGCATTATTTGTTTGCGTCATTTCATTTTGGTGTGTGTTCGCAGGTTTTTTTTTGGTATCTGGCCGTCACTCTACAAGAAGGCGTGTACGCGAGCTTGGCATTCCTGGTATTGGTGGTTATTATTTTTCTTTATTTGCGTATATATTATTTATTTTAGGGCTGTCGAATTTTATTTTTAACATATATATATTCACAGACGGAAGCATAATTAAATATTATGGCGGATTAGCAACGCGTTCCCAGATGTTTAGGAGTGGAGGCACCACATTATTCTATCAACTTGCATATGTGGCAGCTTATATGCTATTTATTCGAGATCTAGATCACGCGCGAATATCGTACAGAACACGCCTTGTAGTCATATTATCCGTCTTAATGTTTGCCAGCAGCGGAAGGATTATACAAACCCTATTTTATGCTTTAACTTTTGTAATTCTATACTATTACAACAGAGGTGAGAAGAAATTAAATAATAAAATGTTGATGTTGGGAGCCGGATTTGTGATTGCCGGATTAATTATTTATTCTCTAAGACTCTTGAGTAGTATTTATCTGTCAACCTCTTTGAGCGGGGAATTGAAAGATTTTATAGAGACGCGAGGAGTTTGGATGTCTGGATATTATTACGTCTTCCAAAAAGGTAATGTACCTAATATCCCGCTGTTAATGAAAATTATTGATTCCTGGGCAATAGACATAGGGTACCAATACGGTAAAACACTGTTGTTTCCATTTTACGGATTTGTATCTCCTGATCTGAATGGTTTGATACAAATGCCTGCTGTTGTCTCGAAAGAGACATGGTACGCTTATAGTGCTCCGATAGATATCCCTACTGGCACTTTGCCTGTGACAGGAATGGGTGAAATGTATTTGAACTTTGGCTGGTTCGGCGTCACGTTTGGGATGTTTATGTTTGGAATGCTTGGCGGAATTGTGAAACGATTGCAAAAAATTAGAGGAAATATTTATTTAATATTTTATTCAAAATTTTCGTTATTTTTTATGCTATACGTCAAAGGAGAATTCAATAATTTTAATTTATTTTGGATGATCTTTCCGTCGGTTTGCATTATATTAATAATCCTATGCGTACGATCATTAACTCTTAATTCGCACAAAATTACTTATGCTGGGAACTAGGATTATTCATTTAACCTCCGCCCACCCCCGATATGACACCCGCATCTTCTTGAAGGAGTGTCGATCGCTTGCCGACGCCGGATACAACGTCGCGCTGGTGGTCGCCGATGGGAAGGGCGACGAGACACGGGACGGCGTGGCCATTCATGATGTGGGTGCGTCAACAGGACGTCTGAACCGCATGCGCCATGCACCGGGGCGGGTATTGGCCAAGGCGCTGGCACTGGACGCCGCCGTGTACCACCTGCACGATCCCGAACTGCTGCCCATTGCGCGCAAGCTCAAGCGGCGCAGCAAGAAGGTCATCTTTGATGCGCACGAGGATGTGCCCAAGCAGTTGCTTGGCAAGCCGTATCTGAACAAGCCGGCACGGTGGGCGTTGTCTCATGCGTTCGCGGTTTACGAGCGTTGGGCTTGCCGGGATTTGGACGGCGTGGTTGCTGCCACGCCATACATCCGTGACAAGTATTTGGCGATGGGCGTCAAATCGGTGGATGTCAACAACTACCCATTGCTGGGTGAGCTGGCCGCGGACGAGATTGACTGGGCGCAGAAGCAACCCCAGGTGTGCTACGTGGGCGGGATCTCGCGCATCCGCGGCATACTGGAAATTGTTGCCGCCATGGACCAGGTCAACGCCGATATGCGCCTGGTGTTGGGAGGGACGTTTTCGGAGGTGGATGTTGAGGCCAGCGCACACGCGCTGCCCGGCTGGGCGCAAGTGGACGCCCGTGGCTGGCTCGACCGGGCGCAGGTGCGCGAGGTGTTGCGCACATCGATTGCGGGTTTGGTTACTTTGCATCCAGTCATCAATTATCTGGATGCGCTCCCCGTAAAAATGTTTGAGTACATGAGCGCAGGCGTGCCCGTGATTGCCTCCAATTTCCCACTGTGGAAGGAGATCGTGGAAGGCAACCACTGCGGTATCTGCGTTGACCCCATGAATCCCGAAGCCATTGCAGCCGCCATAGATTGGCTGGCGACCCATCCGCAGGAGGCCGAGCAGATGGGTCGCAACGGGCAGCAGGCTGTGCAGCAAAAATACAATTGGGGCAATGAGGCGGCAAAATTGACCGATTTTTACCGAGAGATATCGTGAAAATTGTCACCGCCTTGGGCGCGCGCCCGCAATTCATCAAGGCCAGCGTGGTGTCGGCAGAATTTGCGCGCCATCCGCAAGTGCAGGAGGTGGTGGTGCACACCGGCCAGCACTTTGACGCCAACATGAGCGACGTGTTTTTTGCCGAGCTTGGCATGGCCCCGCCAGCGTACAACCTGGACATTCATGGCGGCACCCATGGCGCCATGACCGGGCGCATGCTGGAGGGCATAGAGCGCGTGCTGCTGCAAGAAGAGCCAGATGCCGTGCTGATCTACGGCGACACCAATTCCACGCTTGCCGGTGCGTTGGCGGCGGCCAAGCTGCATATTCCGGTGGCACACGTGGAAGCCGGTCTGCGCAGCTTCAACATGCGCATGCCGGAAGAAGTCAACCGCATCCTGGCCGACCGCATTTCAACCTGGCTGTTTGCGCCAACCGACGAGGCCGTAGCGCATCTGCAGCGTGAAGGTATGGATGCGCAGCGCATCCATCAGGTGGGCGACGTAATGTACGACGTGGCGCTGCATCATGGCCAGCGGACCGCAGCGCGCGAGGATGGCGCGCTCAAGCGGCTGGAACTGGAGAAAGGCGGCTATATCTTGGCCACCGTGCACCGGGCTGAAAACACCGATGTGCCCGAGCGGCTGGATGCCATCATGCAGGCGCTGGCACATGTTGGCGCAGAGATTCCAGTTGTCCTGCCGTTGCATCCGCGCACCCGTGGCGTACTGGAAGCGCAGGGTGACTTGCAGGCGTTGGCGCAGCAAATACGGTTTGTCGATCCGCTGGGGTACCTGGACATGGTCGAGCTGGAGCAGGCGGCGGCACTTGTTGCCACGGATTCCGGCGGCGTGCAGAAGGAGGCGTTCTTCCACAAGGTGCCTTGCGTGACGCTGCGCGATGAAACCGAGTGGACGGAACTGGTTGCGGCCGGCTGGAACCACTTGACACCACCAACAGGCAAGAAGGCCATTATATCGGCCATGCGTGCTGCATTGGGAAGCCAAGGTAAGGTCGTGCAGCCGTACGGCACTGGCGATGCTGCGAGTCGCATCGTACGATGCTTGCGTTCCCTCACATAACTTTAATTTGCGTGTTTAATATGCCTGTTGAGGTTTCGATAATTACGCCATTATACAATTGTTCGAGATTTATCTCTGAGACAATTAAATCAGTCCTTGAGCAAACTTATTCAGATTGGGAGTTGATACTCGTTGATGACTGTTCAACGGATAATTCGTTGGAGGTAGCTCAGCAATTTGCTGAAAAAGATTCAAGAATAAAAATTATTAGTCTGGATGAAAATTCAGGCGCTGCAGTGGCCAGGAACATGGCTATAGAACTTGCGAATGCCCGTTACATTGCATTTCTCGATAGTGATGATAGATGGCGGCCGGAAAAACTCGAGAGGCAAATAGAGTTTATGAAAGAGAAAAAAATTGACTTTTGTTATGCTGCTTACGAAAAATTGTCCCAAGATGGGAAGATCGTTGGACATGTGAGAGTGCCGAATCGGGTTTCATATATCGATCTGTTAAAAGTATGCTCCATTGGTTGCTTGACGGCTGTATATGATACTGTAAATCTAGGCAAAGTATATATGCCGTTGATCAGGAAGAGACAGGATTTGGGCCTGTGGCTGCGTATATTGAAAAAAATTGATTACGCATATGGTATATCTGATCCTCTGGCTTATTATCAGCTGCGTGATGATTCAATATCAGCAAATAAAAAATTAGCAGCGCAGTACACTTGGCGATTATATAGAGATATTGAAAGACTAAATATATTTGTAGCGGCGTACTATTTCTGCTTTTATGCTGTCAATGGAGTTCTCAGGACCAAAGTCCCATGGCTCGCTCGCAAGATCGGTATATTGTGATAAGAGTGAGACGGCCGATGCAGCTTAAATTCGGGCAAAAACTGCTTTGCCGGATGGCTCCATTTTACATTGCAGTTGATCTTGTAATTGCTGGTGTGCCTTGGGTGCTCTGTATGCCGTTATCTGTTTCAAATGACTCTGTAATTTAAGGCTGATCTGACTTCCCCCCGATTGTATAATTCTTGTGTGTCGTCATGATATTGCTTTGAACGAGATTATGTGTCGTTACCGAAGAGGTCCCGCGTATAAGACTTCGCGACCACGTCACGGATGTCATCCGTAATCCGGTTGGCCACGATCAATGTGCTGCCCTGCTTAAACTCCTCCAGGTCATTGACCACGCGGGAGTTGTAAAAGGCGGGCTCTTGCAGCACGGGCTCATAAACGATGACTTCCACGCCCTTCGCCTTGATACGCTTCATGATGCCCTGAATGGCAGAGGCGCGGAAATTGTCTGAGCCGGCCTTCATGACCAGGCGGTAGATGCCGACCACGGGCCGGGTGGAGTTGGTGCGCGGGACGATGGCCAGTCTGCGCAGGATGTCGTCTGCGATGAAGTCCTTGCGGGTGCGGTTGGCGTCGACGATGGCGCGGATGATGTTGTTGGGCACCTGATCGTAGTTGGCCAGGAGCTGCTTGGTGTCCTTGGGCAGGCAGTAGCCGCCGTAGCCAAAGCTGGGGTTGTTGTAGTGGTTGCCTATGCGCGGGTCCAGGCCCACCCCCTCGATGATCTGCCGGGTGTCCAGGCCGTTGACGGCGCAGTAGCTGTCCAGCTCGTTGAAGTAGGCCACGCGCATGGCCAGGTAGGTGTTGGCAAACAGCTTGATGGCCTCGGCCTCGGTGCTGTTGGTGAACAGGGTGGGGATGTCCTGCCGCGCCGCGCCCTGCGCCAGCAGGCTTGCAAACCGGCGGGCGGCGCCGTTGCTGGCGCCGACGACGATGCGCGAGGGGTGGAGGCAGTCGTGCAGCGCGTGGCCCTCGCGCAGGAACTCGGGGCTGAAGATGATGCGGTGGCCCGGGGCCGCGCTGGCGCCGGATGGGTTGCCCGGGAACAGGCGGGCGTTGAGCGCTGCGGTGTAGCCCACCGGCACGGTGGACTTGATGACAATGGTGGCTTGCGGGTTGATGGCCAGCACGTCTTGCACCACGGCTTCCACGCTGCTGGTGTCAAAGCAGTTGCTGCGCGGGTCGTAGTTGGTGGGAGTGGCCACGATGACGTAGGCGGCGCCCGCGTAGGCCTGGTGCTTGTCCAGCGTGGCGCTGAAGTTGACCTTGCCGTGAGCCAGGAACTCACTGATCCTGGCGTCTTCTATGGGGGATTTGCCCTGGTTGAGCAGGTCTACCTTGTCTGCCACGATGTCCAGCGCCACGACCTCGTTGTGCTGCGCCAGCAGCAGGGCGTTGGCCAGGCCCACGTAGCCGGTGCCGGCTACGGCTATCTTGCAGGGGCTGGGTGTGGATGGGGCTGTTGGTTGGGGTGGCATGGTGACACGGTGCGGCCGCTGAGGTCAGGGCAGGCGTGAGATGGCTGGCGTGTTCAGCGGGGCTGGGCAGCCCATGGGGCTGTTGGGCTGGTGGGTTTTGCGGGGCACGCCGGCGCTTGGTGCCGACTGCCGGCGAGGGGTGGCGGGCATCAGCATTCTCCGCCTTGCTGCGCGGCTTCGGCCACTTGCTGGCGCAGCTCGGCAATTTCATGCATCAGCGTCTGGTACTCTGCCTCTTTCCGGCGCAGGAAGCGCAGGGTGAGGCGGGCCTTGCCAGCCAGGCCGCGGGGCGTGAGAACGTACAGATACTTGGCCTTGTTCTGGCTGTTGCGGAAGTTGTCGGCCTTGATCCAGCCTTTTTCAACCAGCGCCTTCAGGCAGTAGTTGGTCTTGCCCAGGCTGATTCCCAGCGCGCGGGCAAGCTGGCGCTGGCTGAGGTCTGGCTGGCGCTGCAGCAGTTGCAGCAGGTGCAGATGGGTTTCGTTGTCCAAGTGATGGCGGGTGTTCAACTGGTGAACGCCTATTGTGCCGCCGGCGGGTGCACGGCGCAAGCCGCGCGGTGTATCAGCTGTTGCATGACGTGTCGCAACAGGGTTGTGGGCTTGGTGTCGTGGTGCCGCATCAGTCAACGTGCAGGAGATCCGTCGTCGGGCCGGTGGAGATTCCCGCGGCACTGACGGTTGTTGCTGGACCAGGCTGACCGCCGGCTCGAACTGATCGAGAGAGGTGCCCGCTCCTGCATTCAAGATTTCACGGTGTCGGGTGCATTTTGGTACCAATCGACAAATCGCTGCATGCCGGTTTCAATGGTGGTTTGGGGCTTGTAACCCACTGCCGCCTCGATTCTTTCCGTGTCGGCAAACGTGCGCTCCACGTCGCCAGGCTGCATGCCAAGCATGATTTTTTTGGCCTGCTTGCCGGTTGCCGCCTCTATGGCCCGGATGAAGCGAGCCAGTTCTACGGGCTGGTTGTTGCCGATGTTGTAGAGGCTGTGCGGTACGGCATCTTGTGGCACGACGTCCTGGATGCGGATGACGCCTTCCACAATGTCATCGATATAAGTGAAGTCGCGCTGCATCTTGCCGTGGTTGAAGACGTTGATGGGCTGGTTGTTCACGATGGCTTCGGTAAACAGCCAGGGCGCCATGTCGGGGCGGCCGGCTGGGCCGTAGACGGTGAAGAAGCGCAGACCGGTGGCCGGTATGGCGTAGAGCCTGGCGTACGCGTAGGCCATGAGTTCACCTGATTTCTTGGTGGCAGCGTACAGGGAAACGGGATGGTCGACGCGGTCGGCTTCGCTGAAGGGGATTTTGGCGTTCATGCCGTAGACGGAACTGGACGAAGCGTAGACCAGGTGCTGCACCCGGTTGTGGCGACAGCCTTCCAGCACGGTCATCATGCCGGTGAGATTGCTGTCTGCATAAGCGAACGGGTTTTCTATGGAGTAGCGTACGCCCGCCTGTGCGGCCAGGTGGATCACGCGCTCGAAGCGCTCAGCCCTGAACAGCGCTGCCACGCCGTTGCGATCCACCAGATCGAGCCGGACGAAGCGGAACTTCTCGAACGGCTGCAACTGCTCCAGGCGCCACTGCTTGAGGGCTGGGTTGTAGTAGTTGTTGAGGTTGTCGAGTCCCACGACTTCATGGCCCTGCTCCAGGAGGCGTTTGGCCACGTACATTCCGATGAATCCCGCTGCTCCAGTTACCAGAAATTTCATGCGTGATTTTCAGATTCTTGTCGTGGCAAAACGTGCTGGCAGTCGGGGGCTAGCGCACGTGATGGGCCTGATAACGTTGGGACCGGGCTGGCTTGGGTGGGGCAGATGGCTGGTGTCCACCGATGGCTGTCACGCCATTCAGAAACTGAACCGTGCCGGCTCCGGAAAACCCTGCAGGCGCGGGGCCACGGTGTCCCAGGGCTGGGTGGTGACAAAGCCGCTGCCGGCGCTTTGCACCAGCGTGGCGCGCATCATGGGCTCTTCGCCCACGATGCCCATGAGCCGGCCGCCGGGGTTGAGCAGCGCCAGCAGGTGGTCCGGCACGGCGGCTACCGAGCCGGACAGGACGATGACGTCAAACGGGCCGTGCGCCGACAGGTCCGTGCTGGCGCCGTTGGCCACGCGCACCTCCACGTTGAGGGCGCCGGCCTTTTGCAGGTTCTGGCGCGCGGTGTCGGCCAGCCCGTCGTCGACCTCCAGCGTGAGCACGCGCTGCGCCTGCTGGCCGAGCAGGGCGGCCATGAAGCCGGAGCCGGTGCCGATTTCCAGCACCTTTTCGTGCTTGCGCACCTGCAGGTCCTGCAGCATGCGGGCTTCCACGCGCGGCTCGAGCATGACCTGGCCGCGGCTGATGGCGGCTTCGCCCGGCCTGAGCGGGATCTGCATGTCGACAAAGGCCAGCGCACGGTGCGCGGGCGGCACAAAGTCCTCGCGCCGGACGACACTCAGCAGCTCGAGCACTTGCGGATCCAGCACGTCCCAGGGCCGGATTTGCTGTTCGATCATGTTGTAGCGGGCGAGTTCGACGTCCATGGGTGTGCTTTGCCGGTGGTGGTTTCAGACCGGCCTATTATCGCCGGTGCGCATGCGGGGGGTGGGTGTGCGGGTGGCATGGGGAGGTTGAGCGTTTGGCGTTGAGCGTTTGGCGTGGCGCATGACGGATGACAGATGACCTCGCTGGCGCATTGATGAGGTTGAGCGTATTGCGTTGAGCGTTGGGCGTGGCGCGTGGCGCGTGGCGCATGGCGCATGACCTTGCTGGACGCTGGACGCACAACGGTCTTCCGGAGGCCAGCCCCCTGGCCGATTGGGCCGTGGCGGTTGTTCTTGCGGCCAATCGCGGCGGAGGCGCCATGGGGAGGTTGAGCGTTTGGCGTTGAGCGTTTGGCGTGGCGCATGACGGATGACCTTGCTGGACGCTGAACGCGGTTTTTCGGGAGGCCAGCCCTCTGGCCGATCGCCGTGGTTGATGGGACGCCGTGGTTATTTCCCGGCGCAATCGCGGCGAGGCGCCATGGGGAGGTTGGGCGTTTGGCGTTTGGCGTTTGGCGTTTGGCGTTGGGCGTTGGGCGTGGCGCATGACGGATGACCTCGCTGGACGCTGGACGCTGGACGCACAACGGTCTTCCGGGAGGCCAGCCCCCTGGCCGATGCGGTGGTTGATGGGGCATCGGTGGTTTTCTTGCAGCCTGATCGCTGGTGGCAAAAGGCTGAGAGAGCGTAGAATTTGTCACTATAATCGGATAAAGTCCGATTAAGCAGACAAATATTGACTACACTTGAAAGTCGGCTCCGGCAGTTTGGTGCTGTGCCGTTCACGCATGGGGCGCTGTTGCCGTTGCTGGGCGCGTACAAGCGGCCCAACGACAAGATTTCCGAGTGGCTGCGGGAGGGCGTGCTGGTACCGCTCAAGCGTGGGCTCTACGTGCTGGGTGATGAAGGGCGCGACGGGCCGCCGTGCTTGCCGCTGGTAGCCAACCGCTTGTACGGGCCGTCGTGCGTTTCGCTGGACTGGGCGCTTGCCTGGCATGGCTTGATTCCGGAGCGTGTGCACGAGGTGACATCGGTCTGCATGCGGCGGGGCCGGGTGTTTGACAACCCGCTGGGGCGGTTTTCATACTTCAGGATACCTGCAAACGTGTATCCGCTGGGTGTTGAGCAGGTCACGGCGTCGGCGCAGGAAACCTTTCTGATTGCGTCTCCGGCCAAGGCGCTGTGCGACAAGGTGTTGCTGACGCGCCACTTGCAGGCCAGGAGTCGTACAAGCATGCAGCGCTACATACTGGATGACTTGCGGGTGGACGCAGGAGCGTTGCGTGGGGTGGATCTGGCTACGGTGCGGGCATACGCAGGCGCGGACGTCAAGACCGCCCAGATGAAGGCGCTGCTGGAGATGCTGGAGGCGTTGTCGTGAAGGTGATCGAGCAGATGCTGGCGCGTTACCCGGCCGGCGATCGTCACCACGCGATGCGTGAAGTGATGCAGGAGATTGCACTGGCGGGCTTGCAGCGCGGCGGCTTTTTTGACAAGGCGGCATTTTATGGCGGGACATGCCTGCGTATTTTCCATGATCTGCCACGGTTTTCTGAAGATCTTGATTTTTCGCTGCTCGAGGCAGATGAGCAATTTGCGCTGCAACCGTACTTTGCGGCGTTGCAGGCAGAGTTTTCGGCTTTCGGGTTCGAGGTGGAGATTGTGGCGCGGAACAAGACCGTGAAATCTGCCGTGGTGTCGGCGTTCTTGAAGCAGGGCACCAGCATTTACGAGGTGCGTGTTGCCAGCCAGCGTGTGCTGAAAATCAAGTTTGAAGTGGATACAGACCCGCCCGGTGGGTTTGCCACGGAAGAACGGTTGCTGCTGCAGCCTTATTCGTTTTACGTCAAATGCTACGCTTTGCCGGACTTGTTTGCCGGCAAATTGCACGCGGTGTTGTTCCGGCGTTGGAAGAACCGTGTGAAGGGGCGTGACTGGTTTGATTTTGAGTGGTATGTGCGTGGCGGTGTACCGCTGAAGTTGGCGCATCTGGAGCAACGTGCACGCCAGAGCGGCGATTGGCAGGAAGGCGCGTTGAAACCCGAAGATTTGCGCGGTTTGTTGAGGGACCGCATCCAGACGTTGGATGTGGCGCAGGCGCGGCACGACGTGCTGCCCTTTGTGCAGACGCCAGCAGCGCTGGATATTTGGTCCAAGCGGTATTTTCTTGATTTGCTTGACAGGATTGCGTTTGCGTGAGCGCGTTGTGTGCTGTTGAGACTGCCCGGCTGCGTGTGGTGTGACGGGCGTTGTCTGGTAGCGGTAGCTTGCGACCGGTGGGATTGGCCAATCGCGGCGGGGCGCCATGGGGAGGTTGAGCGTTTGGCGTTTGGCGTTGGGCGTTGGGCGTGGCGCGTGGCGGATGACCTCGCTGGACGCTGGACGCTGGACGCTGGACGCTGGACGCTGAACGTTGAACGTTGAACGCACAACGGTCTTCCGGGAGGCCGGCCCTCTGGCCGATGGAGGGGATTGCGCCGCGAAGAGGATCTGGTGCAGCGGCCATCAGATCCTGTGAGAGCAAGATCAGTTTACACAAAATATACCTATATAGGTATAATGGAATTGTGCCTGCACAGAAACTCGGGATCAAGCCACTGGCGTGGGTCGGATCATCCCTCGCAGACCTGCGGGCCATGCCCGATGACGTGCAGGATGAATTCGGGTATGCGTTGCATCAGGCGCAGATCGGCGGTAAACACGCCAAGGCAAAGCCGCTCAAGGGATTCGGATCTGCCGCTGTGCTGGAGGTGGTCGAACGCTACGACGGTGACACGTACCGCGCGGTTTATACGGTTCGGCTGGTGCACGCGATTTATGTGCGGCACTGCTTCAAGAAGAAGTCCGGCAGGGGAATTCAGACACCAAAACCAGACATGGAGTTGATCCGCCGCCGCATGGCGGCGGCCAAGGAGAAAGACGATGCCATCAAGAACTGAGTCCGACAACCTGGTGATCCAGGACGGCAGCACCAATGTTTATGCCGATCTGGGCTACGCTGACGCAGAGGCCATGCTGATCAAGGCGGGGCTGGCCAACAGCATGGCAGCCATCATCAAACGCAGGCGCTGGACGCAGCAAAAGGCCGCGGGCGTGATGGGCATCACGCAACCGAAACTGTCGGGCATCCTGAACGGCCGTTTTCGGGGCGTGAGCGAAGCCAAGCTGATCGAGTGCCTGGCTGCACTGGGCAGCGATGTGGAGATCACCATCCATGGCCCGCACCGCCCGCCGCGGCGTGGGCGCATCACCGTTTCGATGGTTGTTTGACGGCTTGCGGCTGCGCCATGGGGAGGTTGAGCGGTTGGCGTTGAGCGTTTGGCGTGGCGCATGACAAATGACCTCGCTGGCGCATCGATGACTGCGGCTGCGCCGTGATGATGGGGAGGTTGAGCGTTTGAAGAGGTTGAGCGTTTGAAGAGGTTGGGCGTTGAGCGTGGTGTGCACACGCTGGACGCTCAACGCTTGACGCCAAACCTTCATCAGCCGCCGCAGGCGGCTTTCATCCAAGGTCCGCAAGGACCGAGATCATCTGTCATTCGGAGCAGGGAATCGCGGCGTGGGCGCCATGGGGAGGTTGGGCGTTTGGGGTTGAGCGTTTGGCGTGGCGCATGACAAATGACCTCGCTGGCGCATCGATGACTGCGGCTGCGCCGCGATGATGGGGAGGTTGAGCGTTTGAAGAGGTTGGGCGTTGAGCGTGGTGTGCACACGCTGAACGCTTGACGCCAAACCATCATCAGCCGCCGCAGGCGGCGATCATCCAAGGCCCGAAGGGCCGAGATCATCTGTCATCCGGAGCGGGGAATCGCGGCGGGGGCGCCGCTCCTACATGTGGTC
>Ga0172382_10001328_pt1 | contig 44576 bp, 36 predicted proteins | sample Leawel138RmetaG_FD_122245 | JGI IMG/M metagenome (GOLD analysis project Ga0172382, IMG submission 122245) | Leachate microbial communities from a municipal landfill in Southern Ontario, Canada - Leachate well 138R metaG | ecosystem: Engineered > Solid waste > Landfill > Unclassified | place...
ACCGGATGGCGATTTCGCAAGATGAGGGAATGACGGCCGTCTTTTTTGTCGGTGTCCACTTGAACGGGGTCCGGCAAGACTTCGGCCCAGGCCCCACCCCAGAGCAGTAGTAGCAAGAATATGGAAAAGGTCAGGTGTCGCATCTCGGTTATGCCGAAAGCGCTAAGTTCTCCCAGGTCACGCCTCGAGCCTGCCCCACCAATCTCTCGAAGAGCGACTCGAAGCGCGGATCGCTGTGGCGCAGGTCTTCCGGATGAAACTGCACTCCCAGGTGCCGGCCGCAGTGACTGTCCATGGCTTCCACCACTCCGTCTTCCGACCAGGCCGTGGCCTTGAACTCGGGGGCCAACCTCTCTACCGCCTGGTGGTGGCGTGAATTGACCGGAGTGGGACCACTACACTTTAGCAAAGCGGCGAGCAAGGATTCAGGGTGCAGGGCGATGGTGTGATTAGGGAGAGATTTGAGGCGGGAGTCCTGCCGGGTGGCCTCGGGGAAGTGGTGCTCGGGGTCGCTCACGTGTTGGACGAGGGTGCCTCCGGCGGCCACGTTCATGACCTGCATCCCCCGGCAGATCCCCAGGATGGGTACCCCTCGGCCCAAGGCCCAGCGAGTCCAGCCGATCTGAAATCGGTCCAACTCCAGATCCACCTCCCGCACCTCCGGGTGGGGCGTCTGTCCGTAGAGGGCGGGGTCCACGTCGGCCCCGCCCGGGAGCACCAGGCCCTGGACCTCTTCAAAGCCTCCGTCGAGCAAGAGCAGCACAGGCTCTCCACCGGCCCGGGCCACGGCCGCTCCGATCTCGGTGGCCCCCCGATAGTCTCCGCTGTTTCCCCATAGAGGGTCCCGTGAAAAATAGTCTCGGGGGATGGGTATGCCGATCTTGGGTCTGGCCAGGTGATCCATGGTTCTCTTTTCTCAGGGAAAGTTTCACCCGATCGGTTCGTGGCGGCGGGAAGCCTTCGCTCCGTCTTGAAAGAAAATTTTTCAACAATCGACCCAAAGAAAAAGCCGCGGTCCGAAGACCACGGCTTTGTAGAGGCGGCTACTCTTTACAGATAGGCACCCACGTAGTGAGGCATCATGGCGCGCCAGGTGGGCCAGTCGTGGGGCATGTCGTAGCCCCAAAGGTCCAGTTTGTGGGGGATCCCTTTGGAGGACAGGGTTGCGCTCAGCCAGCGAGAGGCATCGGGCTTTTCGTAGTCGCCCTGACCGCTCAGGATGTAGATGTGGCGCTTGTTCTGCAGCATAGGGAGGTAGTGATCGTCCCACAGGTGAGGCAGATACTCGGCCGGGTTGTTGAAATAGATGTTTTCGTCGTGGTAGCCGTAGCTCTCGTAGTAGTCGCGAATGTCGTAGCCACCGCTCATGGCGATGGTTCCGGCGAAGAGGTCGGGGCGGCGGAACAGTTGATTGGCGGCGTGGAACGCACCCAAACTGGCTCCCACGGTGATGATGCCGTGATTGCCCTGGCATTTGTGCCAGATGTAAGGGACCACTTCTTCGGCCACGTAGCGGTTGAAGCCGTTCTGCAGCATGCCCTTGATCTTGGGGTGGCAGTTCTTGTTCAGCCATGCTTCGCGGTTGATTCCGCCGATGGAGAAAACCCGGATTTTCCCGGCTTTAATGAAAGGCTCTAGAAAGTCGATCATCAAGAAGCGTTCGTGCTCGAGATAGTCGGCGGCGGCGGTGGGGAAGAACAGCAGCGGCCGACCGTAGTCGCCGTAACTTGCGATGCTCATTTCCATGTTCAGGTTGGGGCTCAACCAGTGGTCTTGTGCTTTGTACATTTTTACTCCTGTGAATCTGCCAGAGGCGTAACCACGCGCCTCATAAAGAAAATCGTGATGCCATGGTTACCCGGTGTCGCAGAAACTAAACCCTCAGTGGCCAGAAAGGAGCAAAATTTATGCTCAAGAACCCGTTTTCGGTGGACACCAGAGTTTGGCAGAGATATCGCCCCGACCGGCCGGTCGTCACTGTGACCGAGCTTTATAGCTCCATGGACGAGTTGGCTCATCGCCTGCATCGGGGCAAACCCCGCCAGGACGAGTTGAAAGAGCAGTCAGCGGCGGCTCCCCGCACATTGCACGAGATCGTGCAAGAGTCCACCCGAGCCCACAGCCCGCTGGCTCTGGGCGACCAGGCCCTGCAGGTGCTGGAGTTGGGCATGATCACGGGCCTGGTGGACGCCTTACTGATGGAGGACGGCCCACCCTGGGAAGAGGATGCCCCCGCCTTCATCCAGGGCCCTTTAGAGTACTCCTGGCGGACCTTGTGGAGCAATCTCAACGACGCCCGCAGAGTGGCCCACGACAGTTGGAAACAAATGGAGCGAGACGACCTGCACCTGCTCTGGGAGTACGGCCGCCACCAGAACCTGGGCACGCTGGAGCAGGCGGTGGAGTACCGGGGCAAGGACGATGAGCAGTTTCAGGTCTTTCTGTTGGCCACCTACAAGGCGGGATACGCCATAGGCATCGCCCAGGGCATCTGGCAGTTTTGCTACCCCGGCTGAAACGGCCTGGAAACATGTCAAGGGGAGATGGATTGCAGCGGTTAAAGAGGCCATCATGCAAGCTGAAAAGGATCCCCGGTTTTCCGATCTCGACATCTATCTGTGGAACGAAAGCACCCACTACCGCACCTACCAAAAGATGGGGGCGCACTTCTGCACTCAAGACGGGCGGGCGGGGGTTCACTTCCGGGTGTGGGCTCCCAACGCCGAATACGTCTCGCTGGTGGGCGACTTTAATGAATGGAACCGGCAGAGTAACCCCATGACCCGCTGCCACGACACGGGTACCTGGCACACCTTCTATCCGGGGCTGGAGAACGGCACGAACTACAAGTACTACGTGCGTTCGCTCTACAACGACTACGACTCCGAGCGGGCCGACCCATACGCCTTTTATTCCCAGATCCGCCCGGAGACCGCCAGTCGAATCTGGAACGTGGATCACTTCGACTGGCAGGATGAAGCCTGGATGGAGAAACGCCGCAAGCTCGATCTGTACAAGATGCCGCTCAACATCTACGAGGTGCATCTGGGCTCCTGGATGCGCCAGGATGACGACTCCTGGTTGGGATACCGGGAGATCGCCCCGAGGTTGGCCGAGTACACCCGAGAGATGGGCTACACCCACGTGGAGTTACTACCCATCACCGAGCATCCTTACGACGGCTCCTGGGGCTACCAGGCCACCGGATACTACGCGCCGACTTCTAGATTCGGCACTCCCGATGACTTCCAGTTTCTGGTGGAGACTCTGCACCAGCACGATATCGGGGTGATCCTGGACTGGGTTCCCGCCCACTTCCCCATGGATGGACACGCCCTGGCCTACTTCGACGGTACCCACCTGTACGAGCACGAGGACCCCCGCCGAGGGGTGCACCCGGAGTGGGGCACCTTCATCTTCAATTGCGGGCGCAGTGAGGTGCGCAACTTCTTGATTTCGAGCGCCCTGTATTGGCTCGACATTTTTCACATCGACGGTATCCGGGTGGACGCCGTGGCCTCCATGCTCTATCTGGACTACGGTCGCCAGGACGGCGAGTACTTGCCCAATGAGCATGGTGGTCGCGAAAATTTGGAGGCGGTTGCTTTCTTGCAGCAGTTCAATAACGCCGTGCAGGAGTTCTATCCCGATGTTTTTACCTGCGCCGAAGAGTCCACTTCCTGGCCCAAGGTCAGCCGGGGTAGCGACGAGGGCGGACTGGGTTTCACCTTCAAGTGGAACATGGGGTGGATGAACGATACCCTGGAGGTGTTTGAGAAGGATCCCATTCACCGCGCCCATCATCACAACAAACTCACCTTCGGGATGACCTATCAGTACTCGGAAAACTTTATGCTGCCCCTCTCCCACGATGAGGTAGTGCACTTGAAGAAGGCTCTGTTGACCAAAATGCCGGGCCAGGACTGGGAAAGGTTTGCCAATCTGCGCCTACTGCTGGGCTATCAGATCGGCTATCCGGGCAAGAAGTTGAATTTTATGGGGGTCGAGTTCGGCCAGTGGGGAGAGTGGAATTTTGAAGAGTCGCTGGACTGGCATCTGACCGAGCAGGAGCCCCACCGGGGAGTGCAACGCTGGGTTCGGGCCATCAACAGACTGTACCGCAGCGAGCCGGCCCTCTACGAGATGGACAGCTGGCCCCAGGGTTTTGAATGGATGGATTGTGACGACTGGCAGCGCAGCCTGCTCAGCTTTGTTCGTTTTTCCGAAGGGGGCAGCGAAGGCCTGTTGTTCGTCTTGAACCTCACCCCGGTTCCTCGGCCCGAGTACCGGGTGGGAGTGCCCTGGGAGGGAGAATGGACCTTGCTGCTGAGCTCGGACGAGAAGCGCTTCGGCGGCAACAGTCGGGATCTGCCGGAGACCGTGGTGGTGCAGACCGAGCCTGTCGAATGCCACGGTCGGACAAACTCGCTGCAAGTGGATCTACCCCCGTTGGCGGTTCTGATCTTCAAGAGCAAATATTCAAAAAAATCTCAAGGGAATGAATTGGGCTAGTACGAACCTAACGCGCCTGTGAAAAAGACCACTCGAAACAATCGAAAGATTTTTGCCCTGGGCGGGCTCGCCCTTATGACCGCAGCAGTGATAGGCTGCAGCTCTGATTCCAATGAGTTTGTGCATTCGGGTGGTACCCCTCCTCCGGCGGTTTTTCGAGTGATAGAGCCGGGACCGATCTCCAATGAGAAGGGTTCGGTGGACACTCTGGAGATGAAAGCCTTCGACGCCGGCGGAAACCTGGTGGCCGGCCCCACCGAGGTCCTGTTTTCGACCACCACCGACTTTCCACCCCTGCCCACCACGGCCGCTCGGGTGGAGCTCGACTATCTTCGAAACGGCGGCTATCCACTGTTTCGAGCGAATCTGGATGTGGCCGACAGCGGCCAGGGGTTCCTGGGGCAGTCCAGCAACGACGGAGTGGTGGTCAATGGGGTGGCTGATGATCCGGATGAGAAGCCGGTTTCCGGGCCCACCACAGCCTGGAGTATCAATAATGATGGGGCGGGAACGTTTCGCCTGGTCCAGACCCACACCGACGCTACCGGAAAAGAAACCACTCAGCCTGACTTTCGGATCAAGGGGGTCTGTTACTCCCCCTCCCCGATCAACGTGGTGGGTGATGGAGCACCGAACATCGGAGACTTCTTTATCGATAACGTGACCCGGCCCGGGGACAAGAGCCAGGTGGACTTTTACAACTGGTTCGCTCTGTGGGGGACTCGCAAATATCTCTACACCTTTGAAGACCAGCCTCTCTATTCCCGGGGAGACCTGGACAAGATTCGCGGCCTGGGAGCCAACAGCCTCAGGGTTTACTCGTTTCTTTCCCGCCACCAGGGAGACCCGGCGGTGCCGAACTCGGTGCAGTATCCGGACCCGGAGACCTCTTACCACCACACCCACACCCAGTTTCTGGATGAGTGCTACAACAACGGGAAGGACCCGCTGTACGTGATGGTCGGAATCCCCACCCCGTCGGACCTCTGGTATCTGTCGCTCAAAGACAAGACGCCCGCGAAAATGAAGCTTTATCTAAAGAACTTACAAGAGGTGGTCCAAGACGTGGGCGATCACCCGGCCGTGATCGGATTCTGTTTGGTCAACGAGATCAACGAAGCCCAGCACGCTTATCCGGGGATGCAAGCCGATAAACCAGAGACCGCTCAGGTCAACGAAAATTCCGATTACTACTGGGGACGAATGAAGGCTTACAGCGATCAGACCAAGACCACTGCCCCCGACAAACTGGTGGGAGCGGCTTTTCACGATTTTCGAGAGATCGCCCAGTACGTCTCGGAAGTGCCCACAACTGGCTCAACTTATCTGGAGCAGTTGACCAATCTGGATTTCGCCGGGGTGAATACCTATCACCGGGGCGATTATCCCGACGTTTTCACACGAGGTTGGCTGGCCATTCCACCGGAGAAAAGAAAGCCTTTGATCTGGACTGAGCTGGGCTTTTCGGCCACCACTCGCCCCGACATCAGCGATCCCCTTACCGGCTTTGGAGATACCGCCGAAAGCCGCCAGAGAACCGCTGACGCTTTGAAACAGCAGCTTCCCAAGGCCCACGCCAACGAAGGCGTACTGGGGATGTACTACTTTGAATACTGCGACGAATGGTGGAAGCAGGGCGAAGACTCCTACACCGCGCCCAACCCGTTCGATCCTAACAACACCATTCAGGTACGGCGAGCCGATCGCTGGTACGGTGGTCCCCCGGACGGCGGTTTCCCCAACGGTACCCACGACCAGGAGGGCTTCGGACTCTTCTCGGTCAAGCGCTACGGCAATCTGGCCAATAATGCCACGGTGCTCAACGCGGCCAACAACGGACCGGACGGTCGGGTGGATATCCACACCGAGCGCACCGAGATCACTTCGGTCCTGAAAGATTTCTGGAAAACCTTGACTCCCCGGAGTTAGGGTTCAGGCGAGTTCGTCGACCTTGAAGCTACTGATAGCTTTGAGGCAGGCCTTGCGAACGGCCAGGAGGTGATCGTCGGAGGTGGCAAATCCGAGGACACCTCCGGCCAAGGAGGCCGCTTTCATCAGGGCCGCCAGGGCTGTATTCTTGAGAAAGATGAGGCCTGGGGCGGCCATTCCGCTAAAGAAGATCAGTAGGAGCGGTGCCCCCAGCATGCCCACGACGGTCTTCGATTTGGGGGCAGCTTCGGTGGGGTTTTCTTCCCAAAATTCGGTCATTTTCCGTTCGGCGAAGGAAACGATCTGCTCCAGTTCTTTGATCGGTCGCAGTCGGTTGAGGGAGACAAAATCGGGAAGCTTCAATTTTAGTCCGGATGGGTCGCACTCCAGACCGTCTCCGTTGATGTGGATGTCCAACTGCAGGGAGAGCTTCTTCTCCAGAAACTTTTCGCCGCACAGCACCCCCCGTCGGTACCACAGGATACGGCTGGGGCGTCGCAAGAAGTGGTACCCGAACTTGGTCGCCCTCTCCAGTTCGTTCTCCCCGGGAGAGATGTAGCACCTTACATCCACGTGGGAGCGGGTGAGTTTGTCTCCCCGGGGGGCAAAGGTTGTCAGGGCCTCCCTTTTGTTTGTCTTTTCAGGGGCGGCTACCAGTTTGTAGCCACCCTTGAGGGGTAGGCTGGCCGAGACCAGGTAGAGTTCCACCACGTCCTTGGGGAGGTCGGTGATATCCACGTTGCGGCCCGGTTCCAGGGGTTTTTTGTCAATGGTGATGGGCACCTCGCACAAGCGAGTCTTGCGCACCAGTCGTACCAGTTCGTCGGCGGCCTGGGCGGCGCGTTCTCGGGCCTTCCCTTCGTAGCGCACCTCCAGGTACATGCCGGAGCGGCCCTGGCTGGGGCCGGATCGGCTTTGCAGACGGCCCCCTTCACAGCTCACGCTCCAGGACTGCTTCCAATCGTCTAAAGTGAGGCAAAAGCTCCGAAACTCGCCGATCACCCGGAGCCCCGCGGCGATCTCAGCCACCGCCGGATTCTCGATGGGCTGATCGGTGGAAAGAGCGCTCAGTATCGCCCGGGGCGCGGGCACGTCGGGGGCGGCGAAGCGAAAATCTAGAGCGCAGCTTTCTCTTCCCTGGCGCACCGCCAGCCCTCGCGCTTTGCCCACGACTGCCGCCTGAACCATTTTCAGGATCCAATCCGGCTTGGCCATGGGCATAAAGGGGCTTGCGGCCCCGAGCATCAAGCGGTCTTGCTCGGGATACCAGGTAGCCGGACTGGACTCGGGAGATTCCACGAACTCTCCGGCCGCAAAGAGGGCCCTGGTCTCCTCCAGGCTCTGGGGTCGTTCGTCGACCGCCAACTGCAGCATCTTTTCCAGGGCCGCCCAAAAGCGCCCGTCCACCTTGACTTCGAGCTCCAGAGGCGTAGGGATGGCGCGGCGCTGGGTGATCCGGTCCCAGATGGGCGGCAGCTCCGCCCCGGTGACCGCGAAGTAGAGGACGGCCGCCAGTGCATAGAGTTCGGCTCGCAGGTCGAGCTCTCCGCCGCCCATAATCTCGGGGGAGCTGAACGGCTCGAATTCGGTTTTCCCTGGGCTATGGGCCGAGACCCCGTAGTCCAGGACCTTCAACACGCCATCGGGGGTCATCACTATGTAATCCGGACAGAGGGTGCCCAGGACCAGCCCATGCTCCTGGAGCGTGTCCAAAAGAGAGAGGAGCTGCTCTGCGATGTTCTGGGCCGTGGCCTGGTCTAAGGGGCTCAAGGAGCGAGCCACCAGCTCTCTTAAGGTGTAGCCCTCGACCCACTCTCTTACCACGAAGAAGCTGGACTCACTCTCGTAGATGTCCACGATTCGGGCCAGCGCGGGATGAGCGAGAGCGGCCATCTGTTCCAGTCGTTTGCGTCTCTCGAGAAACTCCGCTTGACGCTCCCGGCGCTCTTCGTGGGGCAGTTCCTCGAGGCCGCTCTCGTCGACCACCAATTCCAGGACCAGAGGAACCTTCAGGGCTAAATGCCGGACCTTGAAAGCGGTCTTCGATCCGCTCAGCTTTCGCTCCACCCGATAGGTTTGCTTAAGGGTCTGTCCTTCCCGAAACATGGCTCGCACTAATCGACGTTTGAGACTGGTGAGGGGCATACCTCCGTATCTCACGAGGTCTAAGCGCCGGAAGCCCGAACGCCTCCTTGTGTCCGCTGAACTGCTACAGGAGCGTTCCGAAGCCGCTGAGATCGATCCTCGATTTGTGGAGACGATCGAAGTCTTTCGGGAGGGTCTCTATCGAGAGCTGGAGGCCCAGAAAGAGCAAGCCCGGCGAACCGATATCCAGCTCACCTTGCTGGAGCACCTGGAATCTAAGGATGAACGGCACCGCGCCGGGTTCAGGGCTGACCGAACCAGCGATGGACTGGTGGCCGGTGCGAAGGCCCAATTGCTTTCGGACGACGGATCTGAATTGGAGGTGCGAGTCGAGCAGGTCGACGGCGCGGAACTGGTGCTGAGCGCGGACCAGCCGATCAAGATGCGAGAGTACCGTCTTTCGCTCTCTCCCTGGTTTTTGTTTGAGCGTCTGCAAGAGCAGCTTCAGGTCTTGAAGACCCGGGCCACGACCGCCCAGGTGCAGGCGGGGCTTCAATCTTTTGGCATGCAGTCGGCTGTGGTCCTGGCTGAGTCTGAAGTCCGTCACGGCTCCCTGAACAGCAGCCAAAACGAGGCTATTCAGACTTGTCTGAACCATAGCTCTAGCCGGATCTGGGGTCCTCCGGGCACGGGTAAGACCACCACCCTGGCGGTACTGGTGTCTGAACTCGCCCTGCGACGTGAGCGAGTGCTTCTGACTTCCAATACCCACGCGGCCCTGGACCAGGTTTTGGACGGGCTGCTGAAGCGTCCGGAGCTGGCTGAACTGGTGAAGGATGGCAAGGTGATCCGGATGGGGCGCTGCCGCCCGGAGCACCGGCACTGTCATCTTCGAGAAGTGACGCGACAGCGGCACGATCACTTGAGGAGTCGCTGGGAGCGCTCGGAGCAAGCTCTGGAAAGACTGCGGGAGCGAATGGCCGGGCTGGAAAAGCCTCTTCGGGATCTCCAGATCGCCACCGGTCCGAGCGAGCAGCTCTCTCTTTTTGAACCGGCCCAACCCCAGGGCCTTCCCACGGACTGGTTGGTCCAGACTTTCGGGGCCCGCCGAGGCGCCCGCTGGAGCCGGCTTGCCCCCTCTCGCCAGTGCGAACTTCTGGAGCTTCACGTGGCTCGGCTGGCCAGGCTACGCCGGGCCCACGGAAACCGGATCGCCGATTGCCGTGAGGAACTCACCCAGAAGCAGCAGCAGACCGTTCAGAAGGCCTCGGTGGTGCTGTGCACCCTGGCCAGCATCACCACTGACCGCTGGTTGGAAGAGGAGATGTTCGACACGGTGATCGTGGAGGAGGCCGGTATGGCGGTGTTGCCGGCCTTTTTCGTGGCCTGTACCCGGGCCGCGCGACGCACCGTGGCGGTGGGAGATCCCCGCCAACTCCCCAGCATCCTCACCAGCAGGGACTCCTTCGTGCGGCACGCCCTGGGGCGGAGTATTTTTGAAGTGGGAGAGGCCCCCCGGGTGATGCTGAAGACTCAGTATCGAATGCACCCAGAGATCGGTGGCCTGGTCTCGCACCTGGCCTACGACGACGAACTGGAGAGTGCCCGCCCGGCCGCAGAGTTTGCCGAGTGGACTCGTCGAGATCCTCTCCAGGGCGGGTCGGTGGCCGGGTTTGATCTGCAGGGGGCCTCGCTTTGCCAGAAGTATCAAGGCTCGGGTAGCCGCTACAACGAAGAGAGCGCGGGGGTTTGTCTGAGACTGGCCCAGCGGGCGGTGGATGCCGGGTTTGAACAGGTTGCGATCATTACCCCCTACCGCCAGCAGGTGCGCACTCTGCGAAAGCTGCTTCCCCAAGAACTGCAAGACCAGGTCGAGTGTGACACCGTGCATCGCTATCAAGGGAAGGAGCGCGACGTGGTCATCATTGACCTGGTGGATGGAGAGGCGTTCGGTCCGGGGACCTTGCTCAAGGACGACCGAGGGGCGGCCGCCCAACTGTTGAACGTGGCGCTTTCTCGAGCCAGGTATAAGCTGTTCTTAGTGGGTGAGCTGAACTATCTCTGTCGGCAGATCCCGTATAGTTTCGCCGGTCGGGCGATCACTTACCTGGCCCGGCAGAAGAAGCTGTTCAAAGTTAAAGTTTAGCCCTACCCGCGACCGGCCTCGTGCCACTGATGCACGAGCTTGAGCTTGCGCTCCTGATACTGAGCCTGGGACAGCCGCCGCTGGATTTTCCCGGAGGAGGTCTTTGGTACACCGTCTTTGGGTACCAGACCGATGGCGTGAACTTTCAACTGGATCTTTTCGGTGATGGCTCGCCGGATCGCCCGAACGACATCATCGAAATCTGTTTTCCGTGGTTCTCTAACCTCGGCGATGAGTCCGACCCGCTCTTCATCATCTTCCATCAACCCGAAGGCCGCCAGGCACCCGGTCCGCAGGGCAGGGTGGACTCCGTCGACCGCCCGTTCGATGTCCTGCGGATAGTAATTTCGCCCCCGGATGATGATGAGTTCTTTGGAGCGTCCGCACACGTAGAGTTGACCTTCCCGGATAAAGCCAAGGTCGCCGGTACGGATAAAGGGCCCCCTGCCGCCGTCTTCGCAGCAGAGATAGGTGCCAAAAGCTTCCCGGGTGGCTTCCGGGTTGTCCCAGTAGCCATCGGCCACCGAGGGTCCGGCCACCAGGATCTCTCCGACTCGATCTGCTGGCAAGCGACGGAGCGTGCGAGGGTTGACCACGGCGACTTCCAGGCCTTCCATAGGGGATCCGCAGGATACCAGGATCCGTTCGGCTTCAGCCGAGCGCGGCCTCACCACTCGGTCGTGATTGAGCGCGTCTTCATCGACTTTTAGAGTGGCCACGCTGTTGCCCTTGCGGGCACCGGCCACGATCAGAGTGGATTCGGCTAGCCCGTAGCAAGGGTGAAAGGCTTCCGCTCGAAACCCGGACTCCTTAAACCGCTCGGTGAAGAGTTCTACGGTTTCGGTCCGGATCGGCTCGGCTCCATTGAAGGCGATCTCCCAGGACGAAAGGTCGAGAGTGGACGCCACCTCGGGGCTGGTGCGGCGCAAAGCCAACTCATAGGCGAAGTTTGGCCCGCCGGAGGTCGTGGCCCGGTACTTGCTGATGGCCTGGAGCCAGCGAACGGGTTTGCGGATAAAGTCCAGCGGACTCATAAGGGTGACCGGGAAACCGGTATAAAGGGGAGCGAGGATCCCACCGATGAGGCCCATGTCGTGATAGGGGGGAAGCCAGATGACACCTTGAGATTCGGTGGTGTGCCCGAAGTTGGTCTCAATATGTTTGAGATTGTCCAGCAGATTGGCGTGGGTGACCCGCACGCCTTTAGGCTTTGAAGTCGAACCGGAGGTGTACTGCAGGAACGCCACCTCGTGAGGGCTAGTGTTGGGGTGGGTCCAGGACCCCAGGCCGGATTCCGGTGCCATTTCGGGTGAAAGCCAGTTCATCTTAAACAACTGCCCGGTGAGAAAGAGCACCGGTCGGATTCGCTTCAAGATGGCGTTGCTGGTGAGCGCTGCTTTAGGACGGCAGTCGTCGGCGATCACTCTCAAGCGGGGTAAAGTCTTGTTGATGCGTTTGAGGTCGGGGGGATAGGCGGGGACCGGGACCACGCCGGCCATCAGGCAGCCGAAGAAGGAGACGATGTAGTCGATCCCGGGGGGGAAGAGGAGCAGGGCCCTTTCGCCCTGGAGGTTTCGACGCTGAAGTTCCGCAGCCAGAATCCTGGCACGATGAGCGAGCTCCTGGTAACTGCAGTCTTCGTACTTGTCTTCACCGTCTACCAGAAACCGGTACCCGGCGTCCTTCTGGGGAGACTCGGCTCGATCGAGGAGAAGATCTATGAGGTTATCTATTGGTTTCATAGACTATGTTTTTCGTCCGACTTTCCGGACAGTTTTCGAAATCTATCCTGTCGAACGATTCGTGTCAAATTCTGAGTCTCGACCTTTCATCCTTCGAGCAAAGAGAGTTTGTTGGGTTGAGGGGGTCGGCCGCTGCCTATAAAATCAGCAAGAGCGGGAGTTTATAATCAGGTCGAGAAAAGCCAGGCAATGTGTGGCATAGCTGGTTTAGTGTACGAATCTCATCATCGAGGCGACTTTGCCTGGGACCGATTTGGGAGTGACCTTTCAGGGGCCCTGGAGGTAGAGCCCGAGAGGGTGCTGGGCAGCGACGTTTTGGATCGCTTAATCCAGCTATTTTCTACGGTTCAGGGCCTTAAAGAGTTTTCTTCCATCCAGCAGGTGGGCTCCTCGGCAGAGCATCGGGCTCAAGTGGAAAGTTGGGCAGACTCGTTGTCACAATGGGAGGAGTGCTGCACCCGCTACGTGGAGAACGCTCAAGACCTTGACAGTGGGCAACTGGAGGAGTGGAACCGCATCCTGGTCCAGGGCCGCGACCTGACTTGGGCTGTGAAAGAGGACGTCCTGGCTCTGGTGGGGCATTTCGAGAAACTCCTGCTGGACCGAGCGGTGACCCAAGAGCGCCTTTTCCAGGCCTGGAAGCTCGTGGTGACTTTGGAGAATATCGGACGGATGGAGGTCCGGGGGCGGGATAGCTGCGGTGTTTGTTGCCGAATTTCCATATCCAAAGAGCAGTACGATGAGTTTTTGAGCCGACTGGATGAGGAGCAACGGATCGTATGGGACCAACGCCGGAAGCCTCAGGATTTTGTGAACCAGGCGATCCGAGTTCTGCCTTCCGAGGAAACCGTCCAGGTGCTCTTCAGCTACAAGGTTGCCCAGGAGGTGGGAGCGCTGGGGGACAACGTTCGTGCTCTTTACGAAGATATCTCCGGGGACGATTTTTTCTGGTCGCTGGTAGACCACAAAGGCTGCGCCAGCGTCATTTACTCTCATTCCCGTTGGGCGTCTAACGGCATCATCTCTCAGCCGAACTGCCACCCGGTGGATGAATCGACCTGCTCTCCAGGCGGAGAGTACGGCAATCTGTCGGGCCATATGACCACCGTGTGCGTGAACGGAGATGTGGATAATTATCAGGGCCTGAAGGCTCGCATCGAGGCTGAGAAGGGTCGCTCAATTTCTCCGGATATCGGCACCGACGCCAAGATCGTGCCGGTTTTGTTCGATTATTTTCTGGCCGAGAGCGAGACGGTGAAAGAGGCGTTTTGCAAGACGGTGGCCGAGTGTGAAGGCTCGTTTGCCATCGTGCTGGAAACCACCGCCGATCCCGATAAGCTGTATCTGGCCCTCAAGGGCTCAGGTCAGTCGCTTTTCGTTGGACTTATGGAGCAGGGGTACGTGTTTGCTTCCGAGTTGTACGGAGTGGTGGAGCAAACCCCCCGCTTCATCCGCATGGACGGAACCACCGAGCACGTCCCCGGCCACCCGGACAGTTGTGGGCAGATCCTGATTCTGACCCGGGAAGGGCGCGGTCGATGGGAGAGCATAGAGGCTCTGTCGATCACCGGCGAAGGGTTGAAGCTCTCAGAAAGTGACTGCAAGTCGGCCGAAATTACCACCAGAGACATCGACCGCAAGAACTTTCGTCATTATCTCCACAAAGAGATCTCGGAGGCTCCCGGTTCGGTGGAAAAGACCCTTCGGGGCAAGTTTTCTCTCAGTCGAGAGCCCTTCAAGGTTCATATGAATCTGGACGAATCGGTGATTCCCGCTTCTGTCTTCGAGCGGATCCAGAGCGGCGGGATCAAGCGAGTTCTTTTCATCGGCCAGGGCACTGCGGCGGTGGCCGGGCAGGCGGTTTCGGTCTTTATGGACCAACTGTTCGCCGGACGGCTCGCGGTGAGCGCTTTGAAGGCCACCGAGTTGTCTGGCTATCGCATGAACGAGCGACTGGACGACTGCTTGATCATCGCCATCTCTCAATCCGGAACCACCACCGACACCAACCGTACCATCGATATGGCCAGGGAAAAGGGAGCGGTGGTGGTGGGCATCGTGAACCGCCGAAACAGCGATATGACGTTTAAAGTGGACGGGGTTCTGTACACCAGCGATGGTCGCGATATCGAGATGTCGCTGGCCTCCACCAAGGCCTTTTACTCGCAAGTTGTGGCAGGCTATCTGCTGGTCTTTCGTCTGGCACAGGGGTTGGGGCTTCTGACGGAGGAAGTGCTCTACCGAGAGTTGGAAGAGCTGAATCGGTTGCCGGCCTTGATGCTCTCGGTCCTTTCTGAGGAAACCCAGGCGGAGGTTCGCGACCTGGCCCGAGAGTACGCCCCCACCCGGAGAGACTGGGCGGTGGTGGGCAGCGGCACGACCCGGGCTGCCGCCGATGAGATCCGGATCAAGCTGGCCGAGCTTTGTTATAAATCGATCGCCACCGATCAGATCGAAGACAAGAAACACATCGATCTTTCCTCGGAACCGCTCACCTTGATCCTGACGGCGGGTCTGAGCCAGGTGGCCCTTCGCGATGCCGTCAAGGAAGTGGCCATCTTTAAGTCGCACCGGTCGATCCCAATCGTGGTGTGCTCCAACGATTTCGATGAGTTTCGACCCTACGCAGCCGGGGTGGTGCAGGTGCCCAAAGCCTCGCCCTGCGCCTCGGTCCTGCTGAACGTGGTGGTGGGCCATCTCTGGGGCTACTTTTGCGCCATGGCGATCGATGAAGGAGCCGAGCGGTTGCGCGAGGCACGGGCTACAGCGGTTTCCTTTTACACCTCTCCTGAAGGGGTACCTGAAGGCAAGACCCTGGGCAGGGTGATGGTGCAGGCCAAGCGTTTTCAACAGGATCTGCTCAAGGGGCGTTTCAATTCGAGTCTTTCGGTGCAAGCGGCCACTGAGTTGACCTCTCTGATGAGCTACCTGATGGGTTCTCGTTCTCTCAGTCAGTTTGCCTCCGAGTTTCAGGCTCGTGCCACCCCCCGAGACCTGGCTGGAACCTTTATCACGGCAGTGTCCAAAGCTATTCACGAATTGAGTCGTCCCATTGACGCCATCAAGCACCAGGCCAAGACGATTACGGTCGGGATCTCCCGGTTGGAAGAGGTTTTCGAGGGTGTCACTTTCGCTCCGTTTAAGGAGCTCGGCCTTCCCGTAGATAGCATCCCTTATCGAGATGCCGTTATTTTGCGTGCTCTGCGTCAGGTCATAAAGAAGGTGGCTGGAGCGACTTCTTATCAAGTCGAGGGGTTGGGCGCGCTGGGAGAGCCCACCGAAGGCTCAACGGTTTCAACCCTGACCAAGATCGGAATCGCCCGCTCTATGACCTCTCGGGCCGACCAGGAGGCTAAATTGGTGGGGAACAAAGAATGGGCGGTGCGGAGTAGTTCGCTCTATCTGGGCCGGGGCAGTCGTGATCGCCGCCCCATCGCGATTGTGCCTATGGTGCCTCGGGGCAGGGTGGAAAAGCTGGTTTTACTGCACCTGGAGTTTGAGAAGGCCGTGAGCCTTCGATGCAAGGTCAGCGTGATGCAAGAGCTTCGACAGAAGTACGAAAATCTAAAGAGCCTGGTGACCGAGCGTGACGTGGCCTGGGACGATTCGTACCTTCAGAATATTGACATCGAGGAGTTGGTGATGGTCCCTGTGAAAGACCTGGCCCAAACGATTCTGGAGCGGCAAAAACAGAAGGTCTAGTTTCTGAATCGGATTCAAATTGTGTGCCAGGTCACAGATTCTGATCCGGCTCGCAGGCTATCTTTTAAGCGATGGAATCCGATCTTTCTGAAATTCAAGACCCCTCTCAACTAAGCGACTCCGCGCGGCTACGGATTTTTACCAAGTTGCTGCGCGAGCCGGTGGTTGTCTCGGGTTCGGCATATCGCTCTGGAGCGCACCCGGTGCTGGCCACCAAGGTGGCCGCAGAAGTGGCCCGCAGCCCCAAGATGGGGCTGGTGGAGACACTTATGGAAGAGAGCCGGGTCGCCTTTATCAAGCGTGATTATCCCACCGCCATTGTGAAGTCATTGGCGGCCGAAGAGCTGCTCCGAAAGTACGGGGGGATCCTGGCGCCAAATGAAGAGTCGGATATACGCGACCAGCTCCAGTTTTTGAAGATTCAGTATTTTTTGCTGAGCGGCCAGGCGGGCGAAGCGTTTAAAGTCCTGAAAGGGATCCAGTTTCGTTCCCATCCGTATCTCTGGCACAAGCGTCTGGCTCAACGTTCGGGGATCTCCAACAAGCACTGGACCACCATAGAGCACACCTTACGGATCTTTTTCTCGACCAATAAGAGCGGAAAGGTTTTCGCACTCCTGGGCTACGCTATCGTGATGGGGCCGAATCCACTTTCGGTGGTCAACCTGGCTAAGGAGCTTGACTTTCAGCCGGCTAATTCTGAGAGACCGTTTGAAGCCTTGTATCAAGACTACAGTTTCCTGACGACGCGGGTGACTCAGCGCGAAAAGGAGATTCTATCTCAGTTTCTGGCCGCTGAGTTTGGAGTGACACCGCTGATCAAGGACGGCAAGACCCTGTTTATCGGGGTGACCAAAGAGCTGAATGAGCGAAATCTGAAAGAGATTGAACTCCGCACCGGTTCAGAAATCGTGATGGTGCCTATGTCTCAGCGCCCACTGAGAGAACGAAACATGAGACTGTATGCCTCCTGAGGTGGGGGATTTAAAAATACGTATTGACCTCCTCTGGATCACTCCCTATAATAAGCCGCACGTGGGCCCATAGCTCAGCGGTTAGAGCAGCTGGCTCATAACCAGTTGGTCACAGGTTCGAATCCTGTTGGGCCCACCACAAATCGAAATACATGGCCCGGTGGTATAGCGGTTAGTACGTCGCCCTTTCAAGGCGAAGATCGCGAGTTCAAATCTCGTCCGGGTCACAAGGGCGGATAGCTCAGTTGGCTAGAGCATCTCGTTTACACCGAGGGGGTCGGGGGTTCGAGTCCCTCTCCGCCCACCAAAGAAAGTAGAAAGACCCGGAGACGGGTCTTTCTTTATGTTAGGCAGAGAGGGACTCTCACCCCCTCCAGTATTTTGTTTACATTTTGGTAATCGCCATTTCAAATGATGCCAAATTCTCTAACTTAAACGACCGGTTTCGTACTCGCTATATCGGCTGTTTTTGCTATGGTAAGAGCAGCAGGAGTCCTCGACAAAAAACGGAGACCAACTGCGTGCTAATCTCATCACTACACAATAACTACAATAACGCTGTGCCTCTCAATAATGCCTCCGGGGCTCTGGGTGGCCAGAATAGTAATAGCAATCAGGGGGGGCAACTCGATCTCTCCTCTCTATCCAACGAAGCCAACGGTCCGGATGATCAGGTCAATCCGGCCGTGCTGCAGATGATTTATGAAACTCGTCTGCAGTCCGACCTGCAAAATGCCGAATCCGCCAAACAGAGCGGTAACCAGGAAGAGGCCGCCGGGGCTCTCAAGTCTTTGGAGTCGACCTACGGCGAGGCGAAACAGAAGCAAGTTCCCATCAATCAGGAGCTTGAGAAGATGGTCAAACAGGCCCTGGGACTCTCCGACGGAGGAGACAAGGGCAACCTGGATGCCCTGGACAAAGGCGGGTTCAACGCCGACGACGGAAGCGGTGCCGACGGTGGCGGTGGGGGCGGCGGCGGTGGGGGCGGCGGCGGTGGAGGTGGTGGCTGTATCAACGGTGGCGGCGGAGGCGGTGGCGACGGCGGACCACCTCCTCCCCTCAATGAAAACGACAAGAAGTTCCTCAACGAAGCCATCAGCCAGGATTCTCAGAGTTTCGGAGATCTGGTCTCGGGCTGGCGCCAGGGAGCGGAAGGAAACTGTGCCACGGTGGCCGCCATCAAGGCCGCCATGGACCGTTACGACAACAAAGTCTTCGACGACGTGCAGCGAACCGAAAACGGCTACAACATCGTCATGCAAGACGGCTACAAGATGCAACTGACCGACGCTGAACTCGCGGCGGCCAAGAACGCCAGTAACTTCCGTGGTGCCGACGGTCCAGCCAAGAGTTACGCGACCTTTCTTTACGGCGCGGCAGCCAAACGAAACTCCCTGGACAACCGGATGGGTTTCGGCTCTGCCCTCCGAGACCTGAACGACGGAGAGAGCATCTATTCACCGGCTCGATTGCTGGGCCTGCGGCACCAGATGGTGCCTGTGAACCCACGCACTCTCAACGGCCAGGACTCGGTGGTGGCAGGAAGCCACCGCCACGCCATCTTCGTCAACAAAAACGCCAACGGTGGCCACACCAGCGACCGTTGGGGACGCGCCACGCCGTTCAACGGCACGGACAACATGGGCAACGGCCTGATCAACGCCTACACCTTCAAGCCCCGCAACTGGGGCGGTGGAGGGGCCAACAGCAGCGGAACCTCGGGAGGGCCACGAAGCGCCGCCCCGGTCCGCACGACTACCCCTGTGAGGACGCCGGTAAGCACCGGGACCACGCGACGATAGCCTGTTTGACTGGCGGGGGGAGCGGGAATCTCTAATTCATGAAATTCCCGCTCCTCGCCCTACTTTTTCTACTAATTCTTACTCCCAGCCTGGCGGACACATTTGACTCGCCATTTTTCGAGCTACCCCTGGCCTCGGATTGGCAGGTCTCGCGCAGTCCTGCCGGACTGTGGAGCTTCGAGCGTACGGAACCTTTCGAGCTGAGCGGCAGTATACTGGTCAATCGCCTGAAAACCACGCCGGAAATGTATCTCCAGGGCACTCTCAAGTTATGGGAAACTCAGGGCCGGACCGAAGCGCAACTGCACGAGAACCATCTGGAGTGCATGATAACCCCCTCGCAAGGTGAGCCGATCTTTAAATACGTGGTCTGGGAAGACGACCTACTGCTGGTGGCAAGTTTCAAGTTCCCCGTGAAACACCAGGATGAGGCGCTGGCCATGATTCGGGAGCTCGCCCCCGGGATCGTGCTTCACGACCCGCCCTTTGAGCCGGAAGCGCTACGCGCCGTGGTGGAGCACGGCCTATCCACCCATCAGAATACCCCGGAAGAGCTATCGGATGCATCTCAAATCCGTACCGAGATGACTTCCTTTCGGCTGGATTGGGAGCCTTACTTCAAGAGTTCTCCGCCCCCGCTGTTCACCGACTTTCTGGAATATCTGGAGGCTCGTTACGACGCCGCTTTCGTAGCCGATCATGGGGAGGAAATGGGCATGCCCGCGTCGCTTCTCGAATCTCGACTGAAGGCTATCCAGAACCGTCGCGACGAAGTTGAAGAGGTCATTCGGTCAGAGCGCTGATCCCCTGGAGCGTCTCGTCGGGGGCCAGATAGTAGTGCATCGCGGGGAACCTTTGGCGCAATCGCAGCGCCTCTTCCGGGTCGCAGCGGGTCTGGTAGTCCAGGGCGAAGACCGCTGTACCCTGGAGTCCGAGAAGTTTTTCTCTCACCCACGCCCGATCGTTTGGGGAAAAGGCCTGATCGGTGAGGTTTTCAAATAGCACGCCGTCGAGTCCGCCTTTCAGACCTGCCAGATGTGCAAAGCCTCGGTTTCCGACAAAATAGGCTTGCGGCCATGCTTTGCGCAGCCCCAGTAACAGATTCCGAAGCGGCTTCAGGCTGGCCCGGTCTTGCTCCAGGCGGTCGAGGTTATCCAGAAAAAGGCCGTCGGTGCGGGACAGGACCCCCGTGCACATTTTCTTAAACTGATAGCGCCACCCCGGTGAACCGAGGCTGAGCCACCAGGCATTCCAGGCCTCGTCCCGTTCTTTGGGACCCCACCACCACTTGACGGGTCCTTTCCAATCGGCCCAGGCCAGGGGAGAAATGTAGCCGATGATCTTTGCACCTTCCGAACGAAGCGCCCGGAGTTGCTCGTCGCTCCAGCCCTCCGACTCCAGGATCAAGAGTTCGGCTGCCCTCAGACGACGGATGAGTGACGGATCGTGGCCGTAATAGACGCAGAACTTCAAGCTATTTGAGAGTAACAGTGCGGACCGGACCGGGTCTGGATTGGTTTCCGGCTCCGTCCACGGCGGTCAAAAAGACTTTGTACTCCCCTGGAACCACGTCGTCGACTTCAAATTCAGTCTCTTGCAATAGCTTGGGTAGCCGAAAGCTCATCTTCTTGGGTACCACGTATAGGCGGTAGGATTCGGCTCCTTCGCTCTCCAGCCAGCTAAAGTGGGTGGTCTTGCCAGACTGTTCCACCGAAACCGCGCCCGGAGGGACCGGAGGCGTCACATCTTTTCGCACCACCGGAAAGAGAGCACTGGGGTACCCCTCCCGGCCATCGCCCGCCACGGCCACCACCGACAGGTAGTAAGTCTTCCCAATCTCCAGGTTTTCGAGGAGAGCGGGAGAGGTGGTCACTTCCTTAAGGACCGCCTTTTCGGAGCCCTCGACCCGGTAGATTCGGTACCTGTCGGCTACCAGGGAGTCGGCGCTGAACGTTAATTCCAGGCCCTCGGCCCGGCTGGACTCCCCGTGGATCTCCACCTGGGCTGGTCGAAGCGAGGACGCCGAGGTGAAACTGGTCCATCCGAAACCGGTCTGGGGAGCCAGAGCCCTTGAGATGAGACGCAAGAACACGGTGTAATGCTGGTTTTTGTTGAGCCCCGTTCCCTGCACGATCAGTTTGTCTCCCTGGATATTCCAATCGGTGATTTGGGCCGGGGCAAGCCCGGCAGCCCGATCCGCTTTCACATCATCGCGGGTGGTCACCCGCAGATCCGGCCAGGCGCTTGGGGGGATGGGGCCGGCAAAAGTTGCGGTCATGGTGTACTCTCCCGGCTCTCCCTCGGTCATCTCGATCTGCTGCAGGGTGGGCCAATTCGGAGGTTGCTCTTCAGGCAAGAGTTGGCCGGGGGTCCAGCCGGTGACTTTCAGACTGGGATGGCTGAAGCTCAGGCTGTGGGGGGTCTGCTGAAGCAGGGTGAGGTCCGACTGCACCAGGGCCAGAGCGTCGGGTTGTTGGGGGTTCAGGTAGTCCAGAACCAGCAAGTGAAGGCCGGTTCGCTTTTGAGAGGGGATGACGTCTTCGTCCAGGGCTTTCACGTGCCACTTTGCCCAGGGGGATATCTCGCCGAGTTCGGCGGCCCAGTTGTAGTGCGTCAGGAGGCTCTCAAACAGTACAGCATCGATGAGTTTGGCGTACTTGTCGTTCTGGTTCAAGTAAAACAAGCCACGGTTGGCCACGATTCTCTTGTCAGGGTAGCGTTCGCGGATCTCTTCCACAAACTCCAGCATTGCGGCCGACGTCCATCCATAGTCTCCCCAGGGCGAGGCGGTGTCTACCGTGTCTAGAAAAAAGCCGTCTACTCCTAAGGCTGCCACTTCGTCCATGATCTGGAAGACTTGCTTCTTCCAGGCTTTCTCATCGGTGCGCACATAGAAGCTTCCCCAGACCCCGTTTTCGTCCGGATGGCCATCCTGTCCCTTGCGAAGAATGGGTTTGCCGTCCGGACCGAACTTCAAGAAGCCGTCTTCATCGAAGATAAATGCTTTTTGGTCCAGGTAATGGGCGGGATAGCCGTTGCCGGCCTTCTTGAGCTGCAGGTTGGAATCCACGTAGGAAGGACCGGAGGTGTCCTGCCCTTTGAGGGGTGGTCCACCCGGAATTTCGTCATCTTCACCCACCGACACATAGGCTACGATGGTCTTTCCCGGCCCTGAGTCTCTCAACGACTTGATCTTTTCACGAGACAGGTTTTTCCTATCGTCCCCGGGATGCACGATCAAGAGGTCGATGTCTTTGAGTTCCTTCACCGCTTCGGGTGTGATTTCACCGTAGTAGCAGCTAAATGTTTCAGGTGGCCAGACCGGTTCGGCAAGCACCACCCCACTCAATAGCAGCATGCATAATAGAGAATTTAGGCAGAGCGATGTTTTCATAGACCCTCCGAGGTGGGTATACAGGTGAGAACCTGAACGCATTGGAGAAGTTTCGTGAGTAGATTAAGCAAAGTTTCCATCCTGGTCCTGTCCCTACTACTCTTTGGCAACCTTTTGATCGCCGGCGCCAAAACTGCCGTGGCTCAAGGATTGAGTACCGCCATCTCGGCCACCGAGACGAGCAGCGGCACTCCCGCCTGCTGGATCGCCGTGGGCAACAAGATCTATTACGTAGAGAAGGACGATACCACCATCCTGAAGGTCAAAGCCTCGGGAGCGCTTTAGACGCAGGCCCGAGTATTTAGGCCGCCATCCACGTAGAGTACTTCTCCGGTCACTCCCGAGGAGTAGTCGGAGAGCAGAAAAACCGCGGTGTTGGCAACTTCGGCAACTTCCACGTTTCTCTTTAGAGGGGCCACGCCGGCACTATTTTTCAGCATGTCCCCGAACCCGCGAATTCCCTTGGCCGATAGAGTCTTGATGGGTCCGGCGGAGACCGCGTTGACCCGGATTCCGGACTCCCCGAGATCGCTTGCCAGATAACGCACCGAAGCCTCCAGCGCGGCCTTGGCCACACCCATCACGTTGTAGTTGGGTACCACCTGCTGGGAGCCGTGGTAGGTCAGCGTGATCACGCTGCCCCCGTCGGTCATCCGAGAGGCTGCCCGCTGAGCGATGGCTACCAGAGAGTAGGCGCTGACCTCCAAGGCGGTCCGAAAACCGTCTCGGGAGGTGTCGAGGAACTTGCCCTGGAGGTCTTCTCGTTGGGCGAAGGCGATCGAGTGAACCACGAAGTCGAGCTTGCCGTCCCACTGTTGGTCGACCGCTTTAAAAATATTGTCCAGATCCTCCTCACTGCCGGCGTCGCAGGGAAGAATCATGGGTGAATTCACGCTTTCGGCAAGTGGTCGCACCCTTCGTTCTAAATTGTCGTTGAGGTAGGTGAACCCCAGAGTGGCACCTTGATTGGCAGCCTCCTGAGCGATGGCCCAGGCGATCGAATGCGCGTTGGCCACTCCGAAAATCAAGCCTTTTTTGTCTTTGAGTAACATGGGGCTCGGGTTCGTGCTTTAGCCCCCGGCTCCTCGCTCCGCGGAATGGTCGACCCTAATCTTCGTCCGGGCCGGTGATGAGAAACCCGTCCCCCAGGTTGATGGCCTCCAGGCACTCTTCCAATAGAGAGAGTTTGGCAGGGTCCAGACCCAGGATTAAAGGCTCGCCATCTGGTCCCTCGAGTTCCAAGACATGAAAGCCACGGCTTTGCAGGCGAATTCCAATGATTCTCTGGGGACTGATGGCGTGAGTTGTCGAGATGACTACAAATACGCCTGCACGGTTTGCTTTTTCTACTGAATCGTCGAAGCTGGGGGACTCAAGGTCATGAAAGGTGCCCCGAAGGGTGTGCCAGATACCGCGACCATCGGCCTTTTTCTCGACCGCCAGGACTTCTTCGGGGTCGACCCTCAGCCAGCGTTCACCGTCGATCTTCAGGAGGATCGGCTTCATTTTGACTCGAGCACGAATCTGTAGCCCGGAGATCGTATCCTCAAAGCTACCGAGCCATACTTTTCGACCGGGATGGCGGTCATACTCGAGCTTGAACTTCAAAACTGTCTTCCAAGATCTTTTTTCACGGAGATCGATAAAATATAGATTCATGACCCCTCAGGTCAAGTGATTCCAGGAAAAAGATTAATCGGGGGAAAGCCACCGGTATGAAACTGTTAGAACAACTGGACGAAAATTTTGAAGACCACCTGACCTTGCTCAAGGAGTTTGTAACGATTCCTAGTGTTTCCACGGACTCACATTTTAAGCCGGAGGTGATTCGGGCTTGCCAATGGGTGAAGGAGCGATGCCAGGAGGCCGGTCTGAAGACGGAGGTCCGGGAGACCGAAGGCCATCCGGCGGTGGTTGCCCACAACGGTTTCCGGCAAGGCCTTCCTCATGTCTTGATCTACGGTCACTACGACGTGCAGCCGGCTCAAAAAGAGGATGGATGGACCCACGAGCCGTTTGAGCCCACGCTGCAAGAAGGCTATCTGTACGGCCGCGGCGTCAGCGACAACAAGGGTCAGATCCTGGCCCATCTGTGCGCTTTGAAGGGCCTGAGTCGAACAGAAAAAGGGATCCCGGTCAACGTAACCGTGCTGGTGGAGGGAGAGGAGGAGATAGGCAGTCCCAATCTTTCGTCGATCCTGGAGGCTCTGGCTAAGGAGCGCCCTCCCATGGACCTGGCCATCGTTTCTGATACTTCGACGGCGGTCAAAGGGCGGCCCATGATCCAGTACTCTCTCCGGGGCATCGTGATCGCGGAAGTTTTTTTGACGACCGCTCGGCGAGAGATCCATTCAGGCATTTTTGGAGGAACCACTGAAAATGCCATCCGCGCTCTGACTCGTTTACTGGCCAAGCTTTATGACGATGACAACCGAGTGACCATCGAAGGTTGGTATGACGGGGTGGCCGAGCCCCAGGGTTGGGAAACGAGGGAGCTTGAAAATCTGCCCTTCGAGGAGCGGCCGTATCTGGACTGGATCGGTGCCGCCGCCCCCATTGGAGAGGGTGGCTATACCACCAATCAGCGGCGCTGGTTTCGCCCCACTCTGGAGTTCAACGGGATCAAAGGTGGCTACCTGGGTGAGGGGAGTAAGACCATTGTGCCCCACAAGGCATCAGTGAAGATCAGCGCCCGACTGGTGCCCAATCAAGACCCGGCCCAAATTGAAGACCTGCTGGAAAGATGGTTCCACGACCATTGTCCGCCCGGTGCGACCCTGGAGTACGTGAGAGGACAGGCCGGCCCCCCTTACATTATGGGGCAGACCGCCCGGGAGCGCGAACTGCTGGAGGCGGCAAAAGAGGTCTTGCGGGAAGCGTTTGAGGCCGAACCGTTGCTTTCCAGGCACGGCGGGGCCATCCCGATCGTGACTCCGTTCGAAACAATTCTGGGGGTCAAGACGCTCCTAATGGGCCTGGGCTTTCCCGATGACGGGGTGCACAGCTATGACGAACGGTTCAGCCTCGAACAGTTTCGCAAAGGTATCCGAATGTCAGCCCTGGCCTTGTGCAGGTTCGCCGACAAGGTCGTTGCGGGGGGGTAAAAATTTTCATTTCAGGCCGGACCGAAATGTAAACGGGGGGTGGGGTAAAGTGATCCGGGCTCCTTACGATTCGCGACATATTTCTTACAAAAATACCATAAAGAAAGCGGTCGAACTGCCAAAAAGCACCGTTTGCCAAGGTTTTTGGACGGTGAGATGGAGCAGGGGATTCGCGTACACTTTTTTCTCTTGATAATGCGAAAAGAAAGTGGACGCGCAATTGTAAGCCTTCGGTCGAAGCGATAGCCCATAAATAAAGCCGTTTACGATTGTCGAAGAGAAGTTGGTTGTAAGTTTTATGTCGCGAATCGCAAGGGGCCCGGGGTGCTCTTACGGGAGGAGGCCCCAAAAAGCCTCATGTTCAAAAATTTGGAACATTCTTGAAACGTCTGGTTAATGACCTGGTAAACTGTTCGTAAAATTCAGCTTGTAGGCTGAAGGCATGGACATTTTTAATGAAAAGAGCGAAAAGCTTTGTAAAGAGCTCGACGGACGTCGGGTGTTCCGGCTGGATCAATTGCGCTATAAGCCGGATTACATTGACCTTTATAGGTGGGTCAAGTCGGGTTGGCTCAAGCGCCTCGCCAATGGGGTCTACCGGATAGCAGCATTCGACCCACCGGATCCGAAGGTCATAGCGGCTCTATTGGTTCCAAACTCTTATATTTCAGGATGCACGGCGTTGGAGTATCACGGCTTGCTAGCTCCAGATCCCCAACGCCTGGTTCATTCGGTCACACCCTCACGGAGGCGCGATTATGAAATCGAGGGGGTCAGTTACTTTTTTCAACGCCTCGCTTGTACTCAAAATCCGGGGTGGTACCCGAGCCCCACCGGCCATTTTCGAGTGGCAACCATCGGGACGGCTCTACTTGACCTGCACTATCGCGCCTCCGTTGAAATGAAAATTCCCACCGGGTTTCAATATGAAAAAGCTGATATCAATGCAATCTGGATGGAAACCAGAAATCTGAGCCAAGGATGGAAAAGAAGGCTGCTAGTCAGGCTTCACGGCAAGATTCGAGGAGAGCAGCGCCGTTTGACGAGCCTGGCCGCGTGGAGGGGGCGCGCCAAAGAATCCACTCAAGGAACGCTCACTCCGTAAATGCGCCCCTGCAAATCACCTATGACGATAAGTCCATCGGCCAGGGCCAGAGAAAAGGGCTCTTCCGCCAACGGTAACTCGAAGGACCTCCAGCCTTGAAGTCGGTCGTAGGAAACCAGATGTCGGCTGCACAGGAGCCAGGTTCTCTGATTGGTGGCATCAAACTCGGGAGCGGCGACGGCCGGAGAGGGCAATGCAAACGAGCTCAGCCGCTCACGGTTTGCACCTCCATAGATCTCGGCTTGTCGTTGGGTAGCGATCAGAACCGCAAACTCTTCATCCCACGGCAAAATAGCAGGGATCGCCAGCAACTCGCCCTGCTCGCTCCACAACTCCTCCACCGGCCCGAGTCGTGCGCTCCATAAGGCCTGGCCGCTGGTGGGTCGCACGGCTCGCAAAATTCCGGAAAATTCGGTGATCCAGGCCAGGCCACCATCCTCCACCATGGCTCCTGCCAAAACGTTTGCTGTGGCCTCATCCGGATTCAGCATCACCATCGAAATCAGATCGAGCGTCTCGGAGTCATAGACGGTCAATCTCCCGGCCTGGTCCAGATAGGTCAATTGTTGCTGATTGGAGCGCAGGGGAACCGTTTCGGCCCGCCGCTCACCCCAACTGAGCGGCCGTATCACCGATAGGCGCTCCCCTGTTCCGACAAGCTTGCGGATGACCCCCCGTCTGCTGATGGTAAAGAGGGCCTGCTCTCGATAGCGTGGAGGTCCCATCGGGTAGTCCGTAGGCTCAGCCGTGCCGATCACCCAGTGATCTTCCCCATCTTCATTGCGGACTGCCCAGAGCGTTCCCTGGTCACCCTGGATCACCACGGCATCGGCAAGAGGAAGCGTCGGGTACGGAACCCTTTCCAGTAATCGCCTGGACCAGGCTCCCGTTCCGTCGGAAAGATTGCTCGCCCGAACCCGGTCACCAAATGGACTACTAACCACGACCAGTTGTTCGGCCAGGGTTGCACCGTGAATCGATAGGGCCGGACGGCGGCCGACTCCCGGGGTCGACCACAAGATTTCTTGAGGGATTGCCTGGTCGCAAAGAAACAAAAGGAAAGAAAAGAGGTAGAACTTCCAAATAATAGAATATTTTTCATCCACAATTGAATTCACGGCTTAGAATTCAGAAAGTTGGGTAAGAACCCTTGTGTTCATGGGGTAGGGCGAAATATAGAACGCATGTTCGGGCTTGATTCCGGCGAGAGGGATCTCTAGAATAGGCGATATTTTTGCGGACCCTTGGGAGGGTTCGTGATCTAAAAAAACTGAAATGGCAATCGGGTTGGGTTGGGTACCTTCTGGTTGTTAGGAGGTGCTCGAATGAGCAAACGTTGGGTTAAATTCACCCGAGGGGTACTTCTCGGAACATTTATAATAGTTGGGCAGTCACGCGCAGAGGAACCCCCAAAGCCGGCCACTGTGCCGGCCGTCGTGCAGACTATCGGGGCCGAGGCCACGCAGTCGGCCGAGGGTGAGGAGCCCGAAGACAGAGTGCGCTCCAGGGTCGTCGACGTGGTCAACGCCACCGTGCTTGCCCAGGGGGAGCCGGGCACTCAGCCCGAGCAACCGGGCACTCAGCCCGCGCCCGCGCAGCCTGAGTCCGAAAGCCCTCCTGGAGCTGAGGGTGCTGACAAAGTGCAGCCTCCGGCGGAAGTCACAACTCCCCCCGCGCAACCGGGAGCAGACCAACCAGCCGGTGAAGAGATGGATAGCGATATCGAAGACGAGGACCCAGCCCAACCCTCCTCCGATCCGATAGGCCCGCCTCCCATTGTGAATATCGAGGTTGAAGGCAACGCCAGCGTTCCCACCAACGCGATTTTAGAAGTCGTTTCCACCCGCATCGGAGACCCGCTCCTGGAGCCCCGCTTACGTCGGGACCTACAAGCCATTTTTGACCTTGGCTACTTCACCGACGTGCGCTTTGCCACGCCTGCGGCCCCCGGTGGGATACGACTGGTTTTTCGGGTGTTAGAGAATCCGGTGGTGGAATCGGTTGAATTTAGAGGCAATGAAGTCGTGGAGTCCACGGTGTTGCGCGGCGTGATGGATACCGAATCCGGCCAGATCCTGAATACCCGCACTATCCACTCAGACATTCAGGCCATCAACCAGTACTACAATGAAGAGTTGGGTTACCTGCGCACTCCGACTCACGTGACCGACGTGGCCTTTCAAAACGGACGCCTGGTGCTGACCATTGCGGACGGTATCGTGGTTTCGGGGGTGGAGGTCACGGGAGTGAGCGTCTTCCCTAAAGAGAGAGTGGAAGGCCTGATCCGGCTCAAGCCCGGTGAGCTTTTTAACCGAAAAACTTTAGAAGAAGACCTGACTGCCATTAACGATCTCTACGAAGATGATCATTGGGTTCTGGATACGGTGGACCCCAAGATCGACCCGGAGACCGGAAAAGTGACGGTGGCTGTGGTTGAAGCAGAAGTGGAAGAAATTCGAGTCGAAGGTAACACTAAAACTCGAACCGCCACCATTCTGAGGAACCTGCGCACCAAGCCTGGCAGCATCCTCAATCGCCGCCGCTTCCAGAAAGACCTGGAGCGCTTGAACAATCTGGGTTACTTCCGCAAAGTGGAGCCTGACCCCCAGCGAGGTAGCGAACGGGGCAAGGTCATCCTGGTATTGGATGTGGAAGAAGAAAAAACCGGTCTGGCCACCATCGGTGTGGGTTACGCCGGGGGTGGTTCTTCCGGGATCCGGTCCGGTGTGACCGGAGCCGTTTCTTACTCCGACCGCAACCTGTTTGGGGAAGGGAAAAACGTTTCCGTCTCCTGGCAGCGTGGTGCTCAGATTTCCAGCATCGGGGTCTCGTACCTCGATCCGGCGATCAACGGCAACCAGGACAGTATCGGGGTATCCCTCTTCAAGAACGACGTGGATGGATTGCGTCAGCCGATCTTTGTAAACGGCCAGCAGCAGTTTGCTTTTTACGACGATCAGCGGCTCGGGGGTTCACTGACCTACGGGCGTCCTTTGAACGACGACCTGCGGATTTTTGGGACTCTGCGTCACGAAACCATTGAGATTCTGCGGGATTCTCAGTCGCTTTTTCAGCCAATCGGACTCGGGACCGGTAATCTGAACGTGGTGGGGTTGTCCGCTCTGTACGATACCCGGGACGATATCTTCAACCCTCACGTTGGCTCCTTTGCCAACGCCGCTATCAACGTCGCGGGGCTGATCGGAGACTTCTCCTTCACCAAGTACACCCTGGAAGGCCGCCACTACGTGCCACTGGGAGAAAAGCACACCATCGCTCTACGGGGCTGGGTCGGCATGGTGACCGGCGACGCTCCCATCACCGAGTACTTCTTCGCGGGCGGACCCGACACGCTGCGGGGCTATCAGCAGAACCAGTTCTTCGGAACTCGCTTTCTGGTAGCCAACGCCGAGTACCGGTTTCCCATTGCTAACATCAAGTTCCTGAGAGGTGCGGTCTTCGCCGATGCGGGTACCGCTTACTCTCCTGGAGATCCCATCAACGACAAGATCTTCTTCAACGCCGGTGTCGGCTTGAGAATCACCTTCCCCGCTCTTGGCCTGGGCGTAATCCGCCTGGACTACGCCATCGGCGACGATGGTGGAAGAACTCAAATCGGAATCGGACAGTCGTTTTAAAGATGATCGAATTTTTATAGCGCGTTTCGAAACCTCACTGTGAGGAAAAGGTTTCTGGAAGGCAAGGTATGGAGGATTTAACTCTAATGAGACTTAGAAATATTGCCGCGGCGGCGGTTGTGGGAATGAGCCTGCTGTTTGCTGCCGGATGTGAAACCGAAAAGGCGCCGGTGAAAAAAGTGGCCTCGATCGACGAATCCGTGATCTATCAGATGGACATGTTCGTGAAGGCCAACGAAGACCTGAATAAGTGGGCCGAAGAGACTTCCAAGAAGAAGCAAGAGGAAGTCAAAGATAAAAGCGACGAAGAGAAGGCCAAGGCATTCCAGGAGTATCAGGCCGAACTCGACATCAAGACCAACGAGACCCTGAACCCGCTCAAAGAAAAGGCTCGCGCGGCGGTAGCCAACGCCGCCAAGAACAAAGACGTGACCGTGGTGCTGGATAAGAAGATCGTGGTCTACGGTGTACCCGACATCACCGATGAGGTCAAGGCTCTGCTGGAGTCGGGGGGTGAACTCACCTATCCGGAAGAGAACGCCGAAGAGCTAAAGGTTGCTCCCATCGGATACTTCGACCAAAACATCGTCAGCAGCCTGAAGGTCTTCAAGGAAGCTGAGATGGAGCTGTTTCAAGAGCGCAACGCCATGCTTCAAAAAATGCGGGAAGAGTTGCAAAAAGCCGAGCAGGCCGGCAAGCAGCCCAGTCCGGCTGAAATTCAGGCTATGCAAAAAGCCATTGAAGCTCGCTTGGAGTCGCTCCAGCAACAGAAGCTCACGCCTCTCTTGAAAGCCGTCAACGATTCGGTGGAGGAAGTGGCCGAGCAGGAGGGGCTGTCCCTGGTGCTGGATACTCAGCACGTGATGTACGGGGGCCGAAACCTCACGGAAATGGTCGTTGATACCTTCCTAAAGAAGGTTTCTGAAGGCAACTCCGCCTCGGCTGAACCGGTGGCAGCGGCGTCTCCTGCTGCGTCCCCTGTGCCCACGGAGCAGTAACCATGGGTGTGCTCGGATTGACCAGGACCGGCCTGCTCCTCTGGCTGACCGGAGGAGTTCTGGCCATTGGCATGACCACTGGCTGCAACACCAAAGAGACCCCCCCCGACCCGCTGGACGGCTATCGAATGGCGGTGGTGGACCTCAAGCCTCTTCTGGAGCTTCATCCCAACTATTCCAAGTTGGAGCAGCTCAATCAAGAGATCGGTGAACTCCAGCAGAAGAAGATGGAGATCGAAAAAGAGCGAACTCAAGAGCTGATCGCTGCCGGTACCGTGGAGATGGACGCGGCGATGGAGAAGGCCAAAGAAAAACTGGAAGCGGAAAGAAATGCCATCGAGGGTGAGATCGCCGCTCTCAACAGCAGTCTCTCGGCTCAAATGAACTCGGAGATGAGTGCCCTTCAAAACCGCTACGCCGACGAATTGGAAGACGAGGTGGAAAAGATCAAGAAGCAGATGGGCGCCCAGGACAAACCGGAAGACGTCCCTCCACCGCTGGAGACCAGCAGCGACGGCCAACTGCAGGACTATCTGGCCAATCTTCATCTGGTTCGGGAGCGAAATCTGGCCGCCAAAAGGCTGGAACTCGAAAAGCGGGTGGGCGACGAAGTGGCCGCCAAGCAGTCCGAGGTCAACAGTCAGATCGCAGCCTACGAAGCCGAGTTGTCGGGTCAATACCAAAGCGAGCGGTTGAACCTTCAGTTGACGGCCCAAAACAGCACCGATGAGGCGGCCAAGACCGCTGCGGAGAACAGACTTTCCGATATTTCTCAGGAGATCGAGACAGCCAAGGCTGCCAGGCGAGATGAGCTGGAAGCCGGCTACGCGGCCGTGCGCTCTGAAAAAACTGCGCAGGTCCAGCAAGAGTTGGAAGCTTATCAAACGGAGCTGAACCGGGAAGTGGCCGCCAAGCTCGCCGCCAAACAGCAAGAACTTGGCCTGGCCGCACCCAGACCGTCTCAACCTCAACAGCCTTCGGGGCCCCCGCCGGAGGTGACCCAGAAGATCGCTGAAATTGAGTCTCGGATGCGAGCCCAGCTTCAGTCTCGGCAAGCCGAACTAAAGACCCGCATGGAGGCCAAAGTGGCCGACTCCCGGATTCGCCTGGAGACCAAACAGAAAGAGATCACAGCCAGCCTGGACAAGGTTAGCGAAGAGATCCAGAAGCGGATCTCCGAGCAACTGGCCAAACTGCCCGAAGAGATGAGCGGCGAAATTAAAGAAGTCGACGAACAGATCAAAAAACTCCAGGAAGAAAGCGAAAAGCTTTACGGCTCTATTCGCACTGATATCGATAGCCAGGTGGCCGGTATCGCCAAAGATAAGAACGAAGAAATGGTGATCGGTGCTTATCGATACGTCGATCCGAGCTTTCAAGACCTGACCGACCTCTCGCAAGTGCGAGTGCAACAAATGGAGAATAAATCATGAAGCGACGTAGCATCGCCTGCCTGGCAGCATTGTTAGGCTGTACTCTCTTTCTAACCGCCTGTGAGCCTCAGGGAGAAGCAAGAATCGCAGTGGGTAAGGTGGACACGGCCCAACTCCTACAAGATGATCCTGACTATCAAAGCATGTCGGTTGAGTATCTACGGGAGCAGACCGATTTGCGCAAAGAGTTCGTGGATCAGATGCGAGCCGCCGATAACGATGAGCAGAAAATCAAAGCCATTCAAGAAAAGTATGGTAAGATTTCCGAAGAGTTCGATAAGAGATGGAAGCAGAAGACCGAGGATTTTCTGAAAACTCGTCACGACTCTATCGAGGCCACCGCTGCCGATATCGCCAAGCGCAAAAACATCGATATCGTTTTGATCGACAGCAAGATGTACCCCACCGTGGAGTGGGGTGGTGTGGACATGACCAAGGATATGGCTTTGGCCATGTCCGACGGCTCCCAGCACCAGCCCGAAGCCACTGCCAGCCCCGCCGGAGATGAGGGTTGAGGAGATATTTCCTGTTGCTCCTGGGCCTGGCCGCCCTGTCCCTGGCCGGATGCAACAGCAATGAGGGCCAACCTGCTAAGCTCAAGGTCGGTACGGTGGACGTTTTACGGGTGATGGAAGGTCGCCGAGAAACCATGGATATCCGGTTGGAGTGGGCCAACCAGGCCGGGGAGGCTTATCTCCAGCTTTCCGATGTTAGGGACCAGGCGGAGGCTCTGGCGCTTCGCAAGGAGATTGAGAGACGCTCCGAGGTCTGGCAAAAGCGCATGGACGCCTTTATGGAAGAATCCATAAATCTGGTAGAAAAAGAAGCTTCCAGTATCGCCAGGGATAAAGGGCTGGATATCGTGGTGGTGGAGAACATCTTGACCAAGAATGTTCGTTTCACCGATGGGGAAGACCTGACCCTCGACGTGTCGCTAAGATTACAGAAGCAGTGAGTCACGAGACAGATATAGCAGCTGAGGCGTATGTGGATCCTTCAGCCCGGCTGGGTGATGGCGTCCAGGTACATCCCTTTGCCTATATCGGTGCCGAGGTGCAGGTTGGGGCGGGAACCGTCATCGGGCCGGGAGCGGTGGTCATGGATGGGACGATCATCGGTGAGCGATGTGTGATCGCGCCGGAAGCCGTGGTAGCTAGCCGGGGCTTCGGGTTCATCTTCGATGGGAAGCAGCACCGCCGAATTCCTCAGGTGGGTCGAGTGGAGATCGGCGATCGCAGTGAGGTCGGACCCGCCACCTGCATCGATCGGGCTGCCCTCGACACTACTTCGATCGGGTCTGACTGCAAGCTCGGAGCTCTCATTCAGGTAGCCCACAATTGTCAGATTGGCGATGATAGTGTCATCGGCTCGGGTTCTGGCCTGGCCGGGAGCACCCGCATCGGCTCTGGAGCCCGGTTTGGGCGTCGGGTAGGTACAGCCGGGCACTCCACCTACGGCGACAACGTCCAGGCCGAGGATCTGGCCGGCATGACAAAAACCAGGATACCGGGAAACACGCACTGGGCAGGCTATCCCGCTCGACAGGTCAGAGATTCGTGATCAAGTATAGCTACATTTTTTTATTAGCCCTCCTGCTGGCTGGCCCGATCTGGGCCCAGGAAGTCAGGGTGGGCGGTCAAGTCGTCATGCGGCTCTCTGCCGAAAAGGCTGCCAATGCGCAGATGCGCATCGAGCAAAAGTTAGAAGCCGCTGCCGACCCCGAGGGGATTCTGGCCAAGAAAACCGCTAACGGTTACGGTGTGTTTTGGGGCGACACCCTGATCGTGGAGGTGGACAAATCACTGGCGGCCGAGAATAAAAGTACCCCCGAAGGGCTCGCCATCGTTTGGGCCAAGCGACTCTTCGAACTGGTGGGGCCCGGCATGTTGCAGGTCTCTCCCCGCAGCCTGGTGTTACCTCTCGGCGAGCAATCGGTTCTTCAGTTGGGCGGTCTGGCCGAAGGACCAGTCTCCCTTGAGGGAGGCGACGGGGTGGTCTCGGCTTCCGTTTCCGGTGAAACCATCGTGGTCAAAGCCGGCGCCGTGGGGAGTTCTTACTTGCTGGTCCGGCGGGGCAAAGCCAGGGTCAAGGTACCGGTTCGGGTCAAAGATTGGGCCGGTTATCCACCCGCCGAAGTGACCATCCAGGTGACTGGCGATCCGGCGCCCGGAGATATGGTCGCCGAAGCTTCTCTACGCGCTGTGTCAGGATCCACTCGTCTCAATCAAGGCGCCTACATCAAGTTTCCCGACGACATGCCGGCCATTCCTTCGGTCACCCAGGGAGACAGATTGCGCTATTCCCAGCCCATTGAGATCGTGGCCGGGGATGACTACTTCCCGGTAAAGACACGGGTTGAAGTTCAAGTGGACTCTGTGGACCTGGAACTCAAAGAGCCTAACCTGTTGCTGGTCTCAAACCGCCCGGAACGAGTGGAAGACGATGGCGTCTTAATGGAATATACGCTCACCGAAGATGAGCCGACACGGTTGATGTATTCCCATCTGAACCAAACTCTGGCCGATCGTAACCTCTGGGTCAATCTCTACAATGAGACGGAAAATCCTGTGAAGGTTTGGATAGGCTCCACCTACGCTGGTCCTAATCGAAACGAGGTCCATACCGGGCACATGGCAGCCGTCAGATTCTTGCGCCAACTGGGTGCCGAAGCAGGTTTCGTGGTGGAAATCCCGGCACGTCAACGCTTTGTGGTCGCTCACCACTTTATGAATCGCCGGGATTTGCTCTCCGGTTTTGTCAATCTTCAGATTGTGGGCCAGGGGGCGTTGCGCGCCGAGGTCCACTCGAGGCTCGCTCCCAGTAGCAACAACACCGCCGGTGCGGTGAGACTGGGGGGGCCTTTCAACCCCTTCAAGATCCATCCCCACGGCGTCTTTGCCCAGCCGTACTTCGAAGAGTGGATCGACTTAAATCAGAACTCCGAGGCCACCGAGGTGCCGTTCGGGAAGGCGCCCTGGTTGATCGACTTTGAAACCGGGCTACCCAATACCGGAAACTTCGGGGTGTTGTATCGCTATCACTTCGTTCTGCAAAACACCAGTGATCAATCCAGGGATTTTGAACTGGCCTTTCGCCCCCATTCCGGAGCGGCCGCCGGAACCTTTTTAGTAGACGGCGATATCCTGGAGGCGCCCTTTGTGAAGAAAGGAATCGAAACCAGTCTGGGCCTGTTTCGGGTGGCTCCCGGAGAAGAACGAACCGTAGATCTGGTGACCTTCCCAGAAGCCTCTTCCAGTTATCCCGCTTTCGTGATTATGAGGCCCGTCCGATGAGTCCATCGCAGGGAACCCTCAAAGAATCAATCAGCTTTTCCGGGGTAGGGATCCACACCGGCCAGGCCTCGACGGTCAAGGTTTTGCCGGCTGAAGAGAATTTCGGCCGGAGATTTTTGAGTGGTGGGCGAGAGATCCCGGCCAGAGTGGATTTCGTAAGCCGTTGTGACCGGTCCACCGTATTGGGGCACGGCGACACTCTGGTCCACACCCCCGAGCATCTGTTGGCGGCCCTTGCTGCCTGCGGGATCGACAACGCGCTCATCGAGATCGAAGGCTCCGAGGTCCCAATTTTGGATGGCAGTGCCCTGGAGTTTTGTCAGGGTTTTCTGCGGGTGGGGGTGGAGACCCAAAGCGTCCAGGCTCGTATCATCAAACTGAACCGCCCCTACTCAGTGAGCCAGGAAAACGGGGCTCTGGTCCTGGTCACTCCGGCAGCCTCCTCCCGGTTCGAGTATGCGCTTTACTACCCCCACCCCATGCTTGGTTATCAATACGTAGAGCATATTCTGTACCGAGATGATTTCCTGACCGAGTTGGCTCCGGCCCGGACCTTCGCGCTCTGGGAAGAGGTCAAGCCGTTGCTGGAACGAGGCATGGCTCAGGGTGGTCACGCCGATAACTGCCTCATCGTTTTTCAGGATCACTTCTCCAGCGAACTGAAGGTGGTAAGCGAGCCAGTGAGACATAAGTGTTTAGATCTCATTGGCGATTTCGCGCTTCTGGATGCTCGTCTGGAGGCTCGAGTACAGGCTGTAAAAGCCGGTCACGCCTTGCACGTGGGGTGCGCAAAAATGGTATGGGAAGATATGTTGGTTGCTCATGAACGCTCTTGAAATCCGAAAGAAACTACCTCATCGTTATCCCATGTTGCTGCTGGACGAACTGGCCGAGTGCAACGAAACCACGGCGGTGGGGTTTAAGAACGTGACCATGAACGAACCGTTTTTTCGAGGTCACTTTCCAAGCGCTCCGGTCATGCCGGGGGTGCTGGTCATGGAAGCGCTCTGTCAATTGGTCTGGCTGTGGTCGGGGCACTCCGGGGTGGTCCGGATGACCGGTATTAAGAAGTTGCGCTTTCGCAGACCCACCATGCCGGGCGACCGCTTGAAGCTGGAACTGGAACTGGTCGAACGGGATCAGAGCAATCTCAGCGTAAAAGTTGTGGCATCGGTGGAGGGTGAACCGGCGGTCACGGGGGTGCTCAGCTTTGCTTTGGAGTGAAACCAGGTAACAGTCAAAATTTGTTGAATAAAATTCTTGAGGGTGAGTTCTGGACAGGCCGTTGCCTGCGGTTGCGCTGTTCTACGCCCTGTGATATAAACCAGAGAACCATGGGTGAACTGCGGGTTGGGATGGGTTCTCTTGACAAGCCTCAAGCTGTAATGGAAACGGCTTGAGCGAAGGAGGCGATGGTCTTGGAGCCAGTAAAAGTTGGGGTTGTAGGGATTGGAAGTATGGGTGTTCATCACGCCCGGGTATATTCCGAGCTACCCAATACAGAGCTTATCGGTCTGGTGGATATCGATGAGTCGCGAGGTCGACTCTGTTCCCAGGATTATAACACCGAATTTTTTACGGATTATCGATCGCTTATCGCTCGCGGAGTCCAGGCTATCAATATCGCCGTCCCTACCAGCCTCCATTATCCTCTGGCCGTGGACTTTATCGAGAATGGGGTTCACGTACTGGTAGAAAAGCCTATCACGGTAGATTTGATTCAGGCCAAAAGTCTGGTGGATCTTTCCAAGAAAAACCATTGCATTCTCCAGGTCGGACACCTGGAACGCTTCAATCCCGCCGTGCGTAAACTGCGCAGCGTGATGGGGCGGCCCGTGTTTCTGGAGTCCCAGCGTATCAGCTACCCCACCAATCGCAACTTGGACGTTGGCGTGGTTTGGGATCTGATGATCCACGACCTGGACATCCTGATCAATCTGGTGAAGTCCCCGGTGGTTGAGATTCACGCCATGGGAGTGTCGGTCTACTCCGACTTCGAAGACGTAGCCCAGGTGCACCTGCTTTTCAAAAACGGGGTGGCAGCCAGCTTGCTGGCTTCCCGAATCAGTGGAGTAAAACAACGCAGCCTGCGGGTGACCGAAGACACCGGTCGCACTCTAACTCTGGATTTTATGAATCAGACCCTCTGCGCCATGCGCCCACCTCGCTCCGGACATCCGGTCCCCCCGGAACTCATGCCGGTGGAAAAAGACGAGCCTCTAAAACTGGAGCTTTCTCATTTTGCCGACTGTGTAGCCAACCACCGTACGCCGCTGGTTTCCGGTGATGATGGGAAAAAGGCACTAGAATTAGCCATGCAGGTTTTGGCCCGGATGAAGATGGTGAAATCTAAAGCACCCCTTGGGAAAGAATTAATAGCTTTAGCCGGCTAAGAGAGGACTGCCGAAAGTGGCAAACATTCACCCATCAGCAATTGTTGATCCTTCGGCTCGAATAGCCGAGGGTGCGGAGATCGGACCGTTCTCGATCATCCACGGCAATGTCACCATTGGAGCGGGCACAAAATTGCACTCCTCGGTTGTAATAGGTGAATGGACCGATATCGGCGAGAACAACGAGATTTTTCCCGGGGCTGTCATCGGGGTGGCCCCTCAAGACCTTCGATACAGCGGTGAGCGCGCCTACACCAGGCTCGGAAACCGCAACGTCATTCGTGAGTACGTCACCATTCACCGAGCCTCCGACGCCGAGGGAGTGACATCCATTGGGGATGACAATCTCTTGATGGCCTACACCCACGTCGCTCACAACTGTTTTTTGGGAAACCAGATCGTGATCGCCAACTCGGTGGGTATCGCCGGCCACGTGGAGATCGAGGATCAGGCCGTGTTGGGCGGCATGTGCGGTTTACACCAGTTCGTGAGGATCGGAAAACTCGCCATGCTCGGCGGGATGGCTCAGATACGCCAGGACATTCCGCCCTACGCCATGGTCGACGGCCAGCCCGCTCGGGTCTTTGGGATGAATATTCGGGGTATGCAACGGCGCGGGATCGATAAAGATAGTCGCCAGGCTCTGAAAGCGTGCTATCGCTTGATCCTTCAGTCCGGCCTGAACTTGACTCAGGCCATCAATTCGATCAAGGCCAACGTCGAGCAGACCGACGAAGTACAGCATCTGACCAGGTTTTTGGAAAGCCCCTCCAAGATGGGCGTTTGCATTCGCGAACCCGACCATCGCCGGGAGAAACGGCAAAAGACGCGCCCTCTCACGGTCCAAATCGAAGCGGCAAACTGCTAAATGCTCCAGGCTTTATACTAAAGTATGCCCCAACGATATACCGGGGATGTATTTCTTTATAATTGAACTAAGGCATCCTTGGGTAGTATTTCTTTAGTACAAACATCTCTCACCCCAATCTTAAGGAGCTGCCGTGAACCGAGAATTGACGATTGATAAAGACATTTCATGGGATCGAGACAGACTGGAACTTCGTCTCTATCTACAAGAGGGCTTCAGCGCCGAACAAGTCGTCGTTCATCCGGAACGGATCCAGATTCAACTCAAAAGCGGAACCGAGCAGCACAGTACTCAGATTTCACTGCCTGTCCGGGTGGACAACCACCGGGCCACTTTGTCCAAGCAAAAGGGGGTCTACGGAGAGACCATCGACATCAAGGTGCATCGCTGCCGAATCGAACTTCAAGAAGTCGCGGTTTAAGCGGCGGTTTCGTTCAGCCAGCGGGCCAGTTTGCCGGTGGGTCCGGATTGGCCGGACCTGAAGGCCAGCCCCACCACGTGGGTGCCCATGCTGCCGAGCTTTTCTTGCCAGACCGTGACCCCCTCGAGTTCCACCAGGTGCTCCTCATCGAGGCAGAGGGTGAGATAGAGGGGAGTGCCGGTACCAAGCGGCTGATTCACTACCAGACGTAGCCCGGAAGCGGAAACGTTGAGAGAGCGACTTTGGCAGAAGTTGTTTTCCCGGTCCTGGAGTCCCACCAGGATCTCTTTGCGGTATCTGGGTGCGGAGCGCCTATTGGCGAAGTTGGTATATTTTTCCATATTTTATCCTTTAGAGATTTTATTCTTGTAACAATTCTCATTATAGGAAACTTGTTTCCTATGTTCAATACCGTCCAGGTCAAATTTACACTTTATTAACAATCCTCAGGTCGGAAGGTTGATCCGCAACGGTTGCAAAGCATGCACTTATGACGCGAGATATCTTCAGCTCCGAGCCGGAAAAGATTGAACTGGACTACGATCTGCCCCTGGACAAGCCGACCGCCAAGGAAGTCGCGGCAAGCTATCGACCGGACAACTTTGTGCTCAATTTGAAGGCCGTGCCCGAACCCACGGTGGAGATCTTCCTGGACCAACTTCCGGCTTTCAAGGGCAAAGACGACGCCAACTTCGTCTTCATGATCGCCCGGGGCAAAGTTTATCGGTACTACGTGGTGCCGTTCTCCGAAGTGGTGCCTTTGCTGCAGTGGGTGCCCATGAGCCAGGAGAAGCGACCTCGCTGGAAGCTTTACATCGTGCCCGGCAGGCACCGCCTGGTGGGTCGCAAGGGGAAAGAGTTGCGGAACGTGGATCTGTCCCGGTACTACAATCCCCCTATCAAAAAGTGAAACGAACCTACGCCCTGCTGGCAGCCGAGCCGTCCGGCGACCTCCAGGCCGCCGCGCTGGTGCCTTATTTGCGAGAGTTGGACCCGGAAGCTGAGTTTATCGGAATGGGGGGCAAGCATCTGGAGTCTCAGGGGGTGGAGCTTTTGTGCGACACATCCTGGTGGGCCTCCATCGGAGCCACCGAGGTTCTCACCCGGCTACCCCGCATCATCCTTTCCTATTATCTGTTTCGCTACAAGTACGCCCGGCGAAACCCCGACGTCACGGTCATGATCGACTCACCAGCGGTCTTTATGCGACTGGCAAAGTTTGCGCGCTCTCGCAAACTGAAAACCGTTTACTATTTTCCGCCTTCGGCCTGGTCGGATAATCCAAACCGCATGAAACAGATCGCTGAGCGGGTTACCGGGGTGGTAGCAACCTTTCGGCGCAGTTGGGAAACTTACCAGGCCTCCGGTATACCCGTGCAGTACTTCGGACACCCCATGGTAGACGTTGTAAAACGAAAGCCCCGGGCTCAAGTGCTGGCCGAGCTGGGCCTGAAGGAGGGGAGATACGTGACCCTTTTGCCGGGAAGTCGGCAGCAAGAGATACGGCTGATGACCCCCATCCTTTTAGAGACGGCGCAGAAGCTCAAGAGCTGGGATCCGAACCTCTGCTTTTTGCTGCCGGCGGCCTCCTCTCGAGTGTATGAGAAGCTTCAAGGGTTGGTGCCTCCCGAGGTCTTTCTTTATAGCGGTAAAGCTCAAGAGATGTTGTCGATTTCCGAACTCGCCGTCATGACCTCCGGGTCCGTGTCGCTGGAAGCAGCTTTTTTAGATTGCCCTATGGTGCTGGGCTACCGGTTCAACAAGTTCGACATCGCACTGGGTCGATTTCTGGTCCGGACCGGTATCCTCAAGCTCAAGCATTTCGCCCTTCCAAATCTGGTGCTGGATGAAACCATCCTGCCGGAGCTCTTGCAGGAAGAAGTGACCGCCGAGCGGCTCTTTGAAGAGGCCAAGCAGCTCCTTCCGGGAGGGGCCAAAAGAGAAAAGATGCTGGCCGATCTGGCCCGGGTCAGAGAGGCCCTGGGCCGGGGCCCGGTCTTGCCCAGAGTGGCCGAATACGTCTACCAGGTGGCGGCCGGATGAACCCTACCCTCTACCTGATCTCCAACTCTCCGGGAGAGGTATCCACTTTCGTGAAACCGGTGGTGGCTGAACTGAGGGAGCGACACCCGGAGTGGACCTTGCAGGTCTGTCTGGTGCCTTGCCCTTACGCCACCGGCGCTGAGGCTCAGGTGATCGCCGAGTGGCCGGAGAGACCGCTGGTGTGGGGGCCCTGGGAGACCGTGCGGGCATGGTGGCGCGGAGAGGGGAAGGGGCGGCCGGGGGCGGTGGTTTTCCTGGGAGGGGATCCCTGGCACGCCTTGCTCCTGAAGCGTCGTTTGGGACTCCCCTGCCTGGCTTACTTCTCGGAGCCCAGCGGGTGGGAAGAAACCCGCTGGCTGGGTGGATTCGACAAGGTGGTCATCGGCTACTCCGGGGCAGAGCCTTCCGGCGGGAGAATCAGCATTGGGGATCTCCGGGTGGACGCCGTGACCAGGGCTCTCCAGGCTCACCTTCGGCCGAACAAGGAGAAGCTGACTCTGGCCGTTTTTCCGGGCTCCCGTTGGTTGCACCTCAAGGCCTTTCTGGGTTGCTTTCTCAAGGTGGTCGACGACCTGGCTTCCGAAGACCTGGAGGTGTTGCTGGCAGCCTCCCCGTTCATTTCTCAAAAGCGATTGGCCGATGCCGCCCGGCGACCCTGGCGATGGGGAGTGGCTCAGGCGCGCGCGGAACTCCAGGACAGCACCTTGACCACCGAAAACGGGACCCGAGTGCGGGTGGTCTGGGGAGAGCCTTACCAGGTCATGGCGGGCTGCGATCTGGCCCTGAGCCTGCCCGGTACTAACACCGCGGAGCTTGCCATCGCCGGAAAGCCCACGGTGGTGCCGCTGCACCCTCGAGCCCCGGTGGGAGGGGCCGGGATCCTGGGTTTGCTGGACTCCCTGCCGGGTCTGGAGTCGTTGAAGCACTACTTCAAGCAACGCAAGAAGCGGCGATTGAAGCTGATCGCGCTGCCGAACCAGTTGGCCGGGCGAGTCGTCATGCCGGAATTTTTCGTGCGAGACGACCTGCAGGATCTGTCGGATTTCGTGTCCGATCTTCTCCGGGACCCGGAACGACGGGCCGCCATCGGTCGAGAGGCCCGGGAAGTCATGGGGCCGCCGGGGGCGACCGGCCGGCTGGTGGATCAGCTCGAAGCTCTCCTTTAGGAAGGGACTTTTCTCCTCTAGAAGAAGGCGTCTGGAACTTTTACGGGAGGGTAGAATGAATACTCAACGTTTTCTTTTCCTGGCCTTGCTCTGGCCATTACTACTTTTAGGGAGCTCCGGTTGCGGAAGCTCTGACCAATACGTCTTCACCAGATCGGCAAACCCCAATCTGCCACCTCTGGCCAATCCTGACAGCTATCCCTCGGTGGGCAACGCCCCCTTGACCATCCCGGCGGCTGCCGGATTGTTTGCCAATGACCAGCTCAACGGGGGAGGGTTGGCGTCTTTCGACTCCAGCGGCACCGAGGGGGGCTCGGTTCAGGTAGAGGAAGACGGTAGCTTCACCTACACACCTCTGTTCGGGTTCACGGGGACGGATAGTTTTACTTACACCATCTCCAACGATCAAGGCGAGAGTTCGACCACGGTTACGATCAATATCGCGAATCTCGCCTTCTTCGTGGACAACACCGCTGCGGACGGTGGAAACGGCAGCTTCGACAGCCGCTTCAATACCATGGCTCAGGCCACCGCGGCGGCCGGACCGAACGACTTCATCGCGGTCTTCCGGGGCAACGGCACCAATCAGGGGCTAGCCGGACCCATTCAGCTCCAGGACGGACAGAAGCTGATCGGCGAGGGAGCGGGATTCACCGCCGACAGCAGCCTGCTTCAGCGCTCCGACGAGGTGCGCAGCCAGGCCATCATCCCCGCCGGTGAACCGGCGGTGATCACCGGTCCGGTCATGCTGGCCGACGGCAACCTGGTAGCCGGCTTTCGGATCGAAGGCTCGGACAGCGACGCCATCTTCGGAGAGGCGATCAACGACGCCACCATTGAAAACAACGAGATTCTGGGCTACGCCCAGTCGGGGATCGAGTTTCTCAACTCCACCGGCACGCTGCAGGTGCTGCGGTGCACCATCCATCCGGTGGGTACAATCCAGGACGGGATACTGCTCAACAACACCAACGCATCGGCCACGGTGGTGATCAACGAGAATACCTTTGCCGGGGGTGTGAGGGGCTTGCATTGCGCCTATATCGTGCTCGAAGATCCACTCTCCACGATCAACCTCACCTGCAACAACAACCGGGTGCTTTCAGACGGCGATAATTGGGATTACGGTTTCAACTTTTTGTGCAACGGTGTGGGAACGTTTCGGGCGGATGGAAACGAGTTTTTTGGAAATGGACTCCCTGGTCTGCTGGCCAGCGCACTGGATGAAGGAGAGTTGGAGATCGCCCTAACGTCCAACGATTTGATCGGTGGAAGGGGGATCGGTGTCCATGCTACTGCCCAATCGCAGATCAACGGTGAGATCCGAGGCAATACGGTGAACATGGATGGTATCAACGGTAGGGGGATTAGTCTTGAAGGGTCTAATTTCGGGGGGATGGATCTTTCCATTATGGAAAACATGTTGACTGGTCCTAACACCGGAAACGATAATACGTTTGACACAAGCGTCCAGTGTGGAATCGGTATCGGTTTACAATCTTTGGCCACCTGCAACGCCCTGATCGAGGGAAACGTCATCCAGGGCTTCCGTCATGGAATTTGGTATCACACCTCGGAGAATCGGCCTTCAGAGCTTTCGATAATCAACAACAACATTTCCGGGGCTGAATTCAACGGGCTCCTCATTTCGGTTCCGAATCCCATGTCCATAGGCCATCAACTGCAAGCGGAGATCAGCATGAATAATGTCACCAAAAACGGGGCCAACGGGATCGAAGTTGTGGCAGGACTTGCTGGTAAGATCAAAGCGGCCGTTCAGGGGAACAATGCGACTGGAAACACGGGTACGGACATCCGCTTGGCCACC
>Ga0172382_10001329_pt1 | contig 44564 bp, 38 predicted proteins | sample Leawel138RmetaG_FD_122245 | JGI IMG/M metagenome (GOLD analysis project Ga0172382, IMG submission 122245) | Leachate microbial communities from a municipal landfill in Southern Ontario, Canada - Leachate well 138R metaG | ecosystem: Engineered > Solid waste > Landfill > Unclassified | place...
AATTTCAACATTTACAACACTTAGAACATTTAGAGCGCTTAGAACACCTAGAACATTTTACGCTCTGGAAACATACTCTCCCTTTTCGGTATTCACGATTATGGTGTCTCCTTTGTCCACGAATAAAGGCGTCGTTATTTTTGCTCCTGTTTCAACTGTTACCAATTTGTCTCCGCCGGACGCAGTATCTCCTTTTACTCCAGGAGGAGCATCGATAACCTTAAGTTTTACTTTTACCGGAAGCTCTACTGTTATCGGGTTTCCGTTAAAATTGATTATGGTAACTTCTGTGCCTTCAACCATATAATCAGACATATCTCCGATCATTTCTTTGGCGATGGAAAATTGCTCATAGCTCTTGCTGTCCATAAAAGAAAATCCTTCATTTTCTTTGTATAAATACTGGGCATGGGTTTTTTCAATATCAGCTTCCTCGACCTTCTCCGCACCTTGGAAAGTCTTGTCCAATATGGCTCCTGTGGCTAAATTTTGAAGCCTTGTCCTCAAAACCGACCCGCCTCTTCCGATGGCCGACTGGTTTATGCTCAGAACCTTATATGGTTCGCCATTTAGAACTATATATTTGCCTGATTTTATGTCGCTGATTCCGATCACAAAACATGAGACATGGAACATGGAACATGGAACATAATAATTTTGTCTTATGCTCTATGCTTTATGCTCTATGCAAAATTACTTGATTATAAAAGGCACGAAGCCCATTATCCTGGCTCTTTTCAAGGCTCTGGTCAAAATCCTTTGATGCCTCGAGCAGGTGCCGAATCTTCTGGGCGGATAAATCCGTCCTTGGGAATTCACATATCGGCGTAAAAAATCGGCATTTTTGTAATCTATTTTTTCCACTTTTTCCTGGCAGAAATAACAGGCTTTTCTCTCTATCGTATTGTTCATTTTTTTAAATTTAATTTCTTAATGTCTCATTTAAAACGGCACATCTTCTATTTTGACTTCTTCTTTTTCCTCATCAAGATTTATCGTCGGGATATCATCTTCAGCCGCGGGTTGCGAACCATCTTTTTTTTCCAAGCTTTGGCTCGCTGAAGCATTAACTGCAGGTTGGGAATTTTGACGATAATTTCCAGCTCCCTGAGGCTTGCTTCCGAATTGCATGTTTTCCGCCACGATTTCCGTAACTCTTCTCTCAACATTGTCTTTGCCGGTATAGGTTCTGGTCTGAAGCCTTCCTTCAAAATAGGCCTCTTGTCCCTTGATCAGATACTGTCCGGCTATTTCTGCTGTTCTGCCGAACAAAACAATGTTATGAAATTCCGTCTTTTCCTGCTTTTGCCCGCTTTTATCCGTCCAATAACTGTTAGTCGCCAATCCGATGCTGGCCACGGTACTGCCCGAATTCGTAGTTCTCAGCTCGGGATCTCTGGTCAATCTCCCTATGAGAATAACTTTATTTAGATTCATAATAATTTTTACCGCGAATCTATACTAATTTAATCTCGAATATTATGTAATTTTCGTGATAATTAGCGAAGAAATTCGCGTAGATTAGCCCGCCTGAAATGCATACGCCTAACATTTCGGGCAGACGATTTAAATCATTAAATATTAAGTATTTCGTCCAGCTTTTCATCAATATTATCCTCCGAAATATCGCTCTTTTCTTCTTTTTTACCTTTTTTTTCTTCGATCTTAGGAGATTCGGAAACAACTTTCTCGACTTTTTCTTTCGTTCCAGACTCCTTTTTATCTTTTGAAAATACTTTCTCCTTATCCTCTGTTAAGGATTTTTTTTCCTTAGCAAATTTTTTGGCTGCCAGCTCCTTTTTCAAATCTCTATTTTCTTCCCTTGCTCCTTTTTCCGATTTCTCCAATTCTTTCAGGCTCGGAATCTCATCCGCCTTAACTATGATAAATCTAAGGATATCTTGATTAAAACCCACTTCTTTGGTTATTTTTCCGACAAGATTTTCTCCTTTATATTTCTCGTCTCTTTCATCCCTGCTAGGAAGAACGAACCTCTTGGCAACATAAGTTCCTCGCGATTCATTTTTTATCTCATAAGCCAATCTTCTCTTTTTTACAAACTCCCCTTCCAGCAATTTTCCCTTATTTTTTTCAATGACTTCTTCCACTTCTTTCCTTATCTTTTCAAGATTAGCTTCCTTAGTTTCTCCTATAAGATAACAAACTTCATATTCCATCTATTTTTATTTATTAATTAATTATATGACATGTCGACCTAATGAGCGAAATTAAAAAACCCATCAAATGAAGAAAGTCTCTGATTGATGAGTTTTTGACATCTTATCCTTATAAAAAGGCGAGATACCCGAGGACTTTCTTCAATTGTTTCTAACACAATAACAGTTCGGAAAAATTTTGTCAAGCCTATTCTCTGCTTTTGAATCCGCTTCCGGCCGGAATAAGCCTTCCTATAATTACATTTTCCTTCAGGCCTTTTAAGTGATCTTCCTTACTTTCAACTGCGGCATTGATGAGAACCCTGGCAGTTTCTATGAAGGAAGCGGCGCTGAGGAATGACTCGGTAGAAAGCGCCACCTTGGTAATCCCCAATATGGAAGCCTTCCCTTTGACCAAAGATTTTCCCTTGGCCTTCAGCTCTTCATTAAGAGTATCGAACTGTTCCCTGCTGATAACATCACCGGCCAAAAGATTGCTGTCACCCGGATCGTCTATGCTTATCCTGCTCAACATCTGCCTTATTATGACTTCCACATGCTTATCATTTATCCCTTCTCCCTGAGAAGCGTAGATTTCCTGGATTTCCCTAACTATGTATCTATGCACCTCTTCTTCTCCCATAACATTGTAGAGTTTTTTCAGGTCGATATGCCCTTCCGACAGGACCGTTCCTTTGGCTATCAGTTCTCCTTTGGAAACTTTCATGTTTACATTGGCAGGAACTTGATATTCTTTTATTTTTCCCTTATTGGAAACAGATTCCACCTTTATTGTTACAAATTTTCCTCTCGGATCGGTTTCCATGCTTTTGATCCTTCCCTCTTCTTCTGAAATCAAAGCTTCTCCTTTTGGCGGCCTCACTTCAAAAATTTCTTCGACTCTGGGAAGACCCTGGGTAATATCGGATCCGGCTACGCCTCCGACATGGAAAGTTCTCATGGTAAGCTGGGTTCCCGGCTCTCCGATGGCTTGGGCGGCAACAATTCCGACCGCCTCTCCTTTTTCCACCAATCCGCCTCTCCCTAGATCCAAACCGTAGCATTTTCTGCAAATCCCCGTCTTTACTTTGCAGGAAACGACGCTCCTGATTTTGACTTTTTCTATTTTGGCTTTCTCTATTTCTTGAGACTGTTCTATCGTAACCAGCTCTCCTTTGTAAGCTATTTTTTTCTTGGTCTTAGGATTGATTATATCTTCAAGCAGCACTCTGCCTATGACTCTATCCGCAAAGCTCTGGCCTATCCTATCAGAATCCTCCCTATAAAGATATGTCCCATTTTTATCTCCGCAATCATCCTCTCTGACGACAATATCTTGGGCCACATCCACCAGCCTCCTGGTCAAATATCCCGCAGTCGCAGTCCTTAAGGCGGTATCGGCCATACCTTTTCTAGCTCCATGAGTAGACATGAAATATTCAAGAACGTTCAGGCCTTCTTTGTATGAACTTTTAACCGGAAGTTCGATCGTTTCTCCACTGGCATCAGCCATCAGACCCTTCATTCCGGTCATCTGTACTACAACCGATTCACTTCCTCTAGCTTTTGAATAAACCATTCCATAAACAGGACCTTCTGTATCCAAAGATTTTCGAACCTCTTCCGTAATATTGTTTTTGGCTTCATTCCAAATCTCGATTGACTTATTCCTTTTTTCCTCATTGGTCAGAAGTCCGGCGTTGTATTGATCGATAACCGCAGAAATTTTTTCCTCAGACTCGGAAATTATTTCTTTCTTTCTTTCCGGAACAACCAGGTCATCCATTCCCCAACTTATTCCTGACTTGCTGGCAGATTTAAATCCGAGATTTTTTACATCATCGACAAATTTTGCCGTTCTTTCCTGGCCGACAATCGCCAACATTTGAGAAACGATTTTTTTGAGTTCTGATTTAGTAAGCTCTTCGTTGATAAAAGGAATTTCTTCGGGCATTAAGTCGTTCAACATAATCCTTCCGACCGAAGTTTCTATCATTTTTTCTCCCATATCAACCTTTATCCTGGCATTTATATCCAGATTTCCCAGATTATAAGCCAGCAGAGCCTCTTCTTTTGAAGAAAAACGCCTCACGTCATCATTGCCTGGATCTTTGATATGCGTCAAATAATAAACCCCGAGAACTATATCCAGAGTGGGAGTGGTTATAGGGTCACCACTGGCCGGTTTTAAAAGATTTTTAGAAGAAAGCATCATGTTGGCGCTCTCTTCTCTGGCTTTGTCTGTCAAAGGAACATGGACCGCCATCTGGTCTCCGTCAAAGTCCGCGTTAAAAGCGGCGCAGACCATCGGATGAATTTGAATCGCCTTTCCTTCAATGAGAACAGGCTGGAACGCCTGGATCGAAAGACGATGCAGGGTCGGAGCACGATTAAGAAGAACGTAATGTTTCTTGATTATATCATCCAAAATCTCATAAGCCTCCTCGGTTTCCATATCCACCATCCTTCCCGCCATCCTGACATTATGGGCATACTCTTTTCCTATAAGCTTATTTATGATAAAAGGCTTGAATAATTCCAGCGCCATCTTCTTGGGAAGTCCGACTTGGTGAAGTTTTAATTGCGGACCGACCACGATAACACTTCTGCCTGAATAATCGACACGTTTTCCCAAAAGATTTTGCCTGAATCTTCCTTGCTTTCCTTTCAGTGAATCGGCCAAAGATCTTAGCGGCCTCTTTTGTCCGGTAGAAGCGGCTACAGAGGCATGCGACCGCCTCATACTGTTGTCAAAAAGAGAATCCACCGCTTCCTGAAGCATCCTTTTTTCGTTTCTCGTAATCACTTCCGGCGCTCCCAGATTAATAAGTTTCTTTAATCTATTGTTCCTGTTTATGATTCTTCTGTATAAATCGTTAAGGTCGGAAGTGGCATATCTTCCTCCGTTCAAAGCCACCATCGGACGCAAATCAGGCGGAATAACAGGTATGACAGTCGGGAACATCCAGTTTAATTCCAATCCTGAGCGTTTGAATCCTTGCAGTAACTTAATCCTTCTTAAAGTTTTTTTATCAGCAGTTTTTTTACCATCGCTAAGATCCTTTTTTAAATCTTTGATAGTGTTATCTATATCCAAGTTGGCCAAAAGCATCTTGACAGCTTCCGCTCCGATTCCGGCATTAAAAACCTGTCCGGCCTGAGAGGATAAATTGAAATATTCAATCTCGGAAAGAACCTTGAATAATTTTAGGTTCTTAACTTCGCTTGTTACATAATCGTATTGATTTTTTATTTCTTCCACTGAATCTTTTTCCTCTTTTGAATCCTTGCTCTCTTTTTTGGCTTTCTTTATTTTAGCCCTAAGCTCCTTATTAGCTTGATCCAAAAAATTGCTTCTTTTTTCCTCATCTATGTTGGTAACTATATACGCGGAAAAATAAACCACTCTTTCCAGATCTTGATAGGAAAGTCCCAGTGCCAATCCGACCCGGGAAGGAACACTACGCAAAAACCAGATATGAGAAACCGGGACAGCCAATTTGATATGACCCATCCTTTCCCTTCTAACATTGGAACGAGTGACTTCGACTCCGCATTTATCGCAGATTATTCCCTTATATCTTATTCTTTTATATTTCCCGCAATAGCATTCCCAGTCTTTGGCCGGACCGAAAATTTTCTCGCAGAAAAGACCGTCCTTTTCATATCTCTGCGTTCTATAGTTTATAGTTTCAGGCTTGATCACTTCCCCCTTGGACCATTCCAAAATCTTATCAGGGCTAGCCAAGCTTAAGCGAACGCTTCTGAAATCGCTTACTCCTGTGTTATTTTCCATAGACTTTTTGGAAAAGATTAGCAAAAACCATTATTTTTTTCAATTTGGTCAGCTAACTTAAAATATTATAAATTTATTTAAATATTATTTTTCTTCTTCCTGTTTTTTCATCCCGATAAGTTCTACATTCATGCACAACCCTCTAAGTTCATTAACCAGGACATGGAAAGAAGCCGGAATGCTCGGACTGCTTATCCTTTCTCCTTTGATTATCGATTCGTAAGCATTCGACCTTCCTCTAACGTCGTCCGATTTTATGGTAAGCATTTCCTGAAGCGTATAAGCGGCTCCGTATCCCTCCAGCGCCCACACTTCCATTTCTCCGAACCTTTGCCCTCCGAATTGAGCCTTTCCTCCCAAGGGTTGCTGGGTTATGAGGGAATAAGGGCCGATTGATCGCATATGCATCTTGTCATCAACCAGATGGTTTAATTTCATTATATACATGACTCCCACGGTTAATTCGTTATCAAAATACTCTCCTGTCTTTCCGTCAACAAGTTTCAGTTTTCCATTTTCCGGGAGTCCGGCTTTTTTCAATTCATTTTTTATATCTTCCTCACTCACTCCATCAAGAGCCGGCGTAGCCACCTTATATCCCAATTTTGAAGCCGCCCATCCCAGATGCGTTTCAAGGATCTGTCCGATATTCATACGGCTGGCAACTCCCAAAGGATTTAAAATCACGTCCACCGGAGTCCCATCCGGAAGATACGGCATATCTTCGACAGGCGCTATACGGGATATGACTCCTTTGTTTCCATGCCTTCCGGCCAATTTATCTCCCACCGCCACTCTCCTGAGCTGGGCCACGGAAACTTGGATTTTTTTTATCACTCCGGTAGATAGCTTGTCTCCTTGCTCTCTGGAAAATATCTTAATATCAACCACTTTCCCATGCTTTCCATGCGGAAGATAAAGGGAAGAATCTTTAACATCTCTTGATTTTTCTCCGAATATCGCCCTGAGAAGTCTTTCTTCGGCAGTCAGATCGCCTTCTCCTTTGGGAGTGATTTTTCCCACTAAAATATCTCCGGAGACAACTTCCGCTCCAACTCTGATAATTCCGTCCTGATCCAGATTTTTCAGTCTTTCTTCCCCGATATTGGGAATATCTCTTGTAACAACTTCCGGTCCGAGCTTCGTATCACGGACATCAATAGAAAAATCCTCGATGTGAATCGAGCTATATCTGTCATCATGGAGCAGTCTCTCTGAAATTATGATAGCATCTTCAAAATTATATCCATTCCATGGGATGAAAGCGGTCAAAACGTTTTGTCCCAAAGCGATTTCGCCATGATCAGTGGAAGCGCCGTCCGCCAAAAGTTGCCCTTTTTCAATCCTATCGCCGATTATGACTCTAGGAACCTGGTTCATACTGGTAAAAGCGTTTGATTTGGCAAAACTCTGCAGGCGATACTCCCTTCTGAAAAATTTATTTTTGGCTCCGGCCGGACTTTTCTCCTTGACAATAATTCTTTCTGCGTCAGATACGATAACTTCTCCATCATTAACAGCCAAAACTACTTGTCCGGAATCACTGGCCGCCTTGTCTTCTATTCCGGTACCGACGATCGGGGCTTCCGGCTTGACGCAAGAAACTGCCTGACGTTGCATATTGGATCCCATGAGAGCACGGTTGGCATCATCATGCTCCAAAAAAGGAATCATGGATGTTGCGACAGAAATACACTGCTTGGCGGAAACATCTATATAGTCGACATTTTCACTGCTTATCATTTCCGGATGGCTTTTTACCCGAGCTTCCACGCTTTTTTCCACGATGTTTCCATCTTCATCTATTTCTATTCCTGCGTGAGCTATATTTTTCCTGTCCTCGACTGTCGCATCGATAAATTCTATCTTTTCCCTTATAAAAGGAATGACTTTAATTTCGTCTTTTTTGGTTTTAACAATTTTTTTGGCTAATTTTTCATCTATTTTTGTTCCTTTATCGGCAACTCCTGATATTCCTTCGGATAAAATTCTTCCCACTAGATCAGAAACAGAATTTCTAGCCGTTTTTTCCACTTTTAAATAAGGAGTTTCCAAAAAACCGTATTTATTTATTCTTGAATAGCAAGCCATTTGGCCTACTAATCCGATATTCGGACCCTCCGGAGTCTGAACGGGACAGATCCTACCATAATGAGAATGATGCACATCACGCACTTCAAATCCGGCTCTTTCTCTCGTTAAGCCTCCCGGTCCCATGGCACTCAATCTTCTTTTGTGTTCCAATTCGGCAAGAGGATTTACCTGATCCATAAACTGAGATAACTGGGAACTGGAAAAAAATTCTTTTATAGCCGCCGCTACCGGACGGGAGTTTACTAGCTGGCCGGGAACAACCGTTTCCACTTCACAGGTACTCATCCTATCCTTGGTATTTCTCGCCATTCTGGTCATCCCTATTCTCAATTTATTCTGTATCAGTTCTCCCACTCCTCTAACTCTTCTGTTTCCCAGATGATCTATATCGTCAGCCTGCGCCATCGGATCATTATTAAGGCGGATTATCTCCTTCACTATCAAGACAAGATCATCAACTAAGAGAACCCTGTTTTCCGGAATGTCTTCGCGGTTCAATTCCAGTCTTTGGTTAAGCCTATATCTTCCCACGCTTCCAAAATCATATTTTTCAAAATCAAAAAACATCGAGTCGACCATCTGCTTGGCGTTTTCTTCCGTAGCAAAATCCCCCGGCCTGATTCTTTTATATATTTCCTTATAGCTCTCTCCCCTGGTTTTGGAGATATCTTTGGCTAAAGTTTCTTCGATAAAGTCAGCCTCTCCCTTGTTGATATCCGCAAAGACTTCCTTTAATTTTTCATTTTTATATCCGAAAGCGCGCAAAAGAGCGGTTATCGGCAATTTTCTCTTTCTATCTATTTTGACAGAAATTACCCCATCCGCATCCGTGTCTATTTCAAGCCAAGCTCCTCTGTTGGGAATTATTTTTGCCCCAAAAAGCTTCTTTCCCTTTTGATACTCCATGGTAAAGAAAACTCCGGGACTCCTGATGAGCTGATGGATCACCACTCTTTCCACTCCATTTATGATAAACGTTCCTCTGTCAGTCATAACCGGAAAATCGCCTAGATAAATTTCCTGTTCTCTTATTTCTCCGGTTTTCTTTATAAGAAGAGAAGCCTTCGCCTTAAGAGGAGCTTCGTATGATATGTTTTTATCTTTGGAAGTACTTTCATCATATTTGGGTTCATCCAAATAAAAATCAGATATCGAAACTTCCAGATTGCCGGAAGTATCGGCAATAGGATTAATTTCATCTATAAGTTCCTGAAAACCATTTTTCAAAAACCAATTATAAGAATCAGTCTGGGCTTCGATCAGGTTCGGTAAAGAAACCATGAAATTTTTCTTAAAGAACTTTCTTTTAGATAAAGAAGATGAAGCGCCTATTCTTCTTTTTACCTTCAACTCTTTCTTGCTTTTAGACATAAAAACAATCCTCACACAACCTTTTTCTTATTTAGAAAAAGGTTAATAAATGAGTTTTACTATATTTATTTAATTTTTCCCCGTATTTAAGTAAGTCATCGAATGTTTATAAGACTTATTATACACAAACCCAAAAATATGTCAACATATATTTTGACAGTTTTTATAATAAACTTTATAAATCAAATTTTCTATAATCCGGCTTCCTTCTTAAAGAAGCCTTCCACATCCGGACCTCCCATATAACACTTTCCTTTTGCAAACAGGAAAGGAACTCCGATTGTTCCGGGATTCATTCCGCATTTTTGAGCCGCTTCCGCTAATTCTCTCCCGTTCTCTATATTTTGAGATACCTCTTTTTTTAAAAAATTAACCTTGCTGGCAATATTGTTTTGCTCCAAAAAATCATTGACATTCTTGCAATGACCGCAAGTTAAGCTGTAATAGTATACTATCTGTTCCACAAGGCTATCGACATTTGCGCTATCTTCTCCGTCTTCTGCCTCCGGATTACTTGCCGCCGTACTTCCGCTTTCGTCAACTTCTGCTTCTAAATTATTTGATGTCGCATTCTCATTTTTGGAAATTTCTGTCTCTGCGACAATTTCTTCCCCGGGACCGTTAACTTTTTCCAATTGGAAAAACAAAAAAACGCCTACGGCCAAAATCCCAACAACTACTCCCAAAAATATGTTTTGATTTGTCATAATTTTTATTTTTTATTTTTTATCGGCACCCACTATTTGATTATAGACTTCGATTGTTTCTTTGGCAACCTTGTTCCAATCAAATTTTTTTACCTGTTCAAATCCCTTCTGTCTGAAAATGTCTCTCAGGCTTCCATCTTGCGAAAATTTTTCCATAGCTTCGGCAATGCCCTCCGTATCAATAGGATTTATGAAGTAAGAAGCGTCTCCCGCAACTTCCTTGAGCGACCCGGCTTCCGAAACGATGGTCGGCACGCCCGTAGCAAAAGCTTCGAGCACCGTCATGCCGAATCCTTCGTACAATGAAGGTAGGATAAAAAATTCCGCACCTTTTAGGAGAGGAACCAGCTCGTCACCTATTACGTATCCGGTAAAAATTACATCTTTTCCCAATCCGAGATCTTTGGCAATCTGTAAATATTCTTTAGCCAACCAGCCTCTTTTCCCGGCAAGAATCAATTGGTAATCAAAATCTTTTCTGCTTCCGGATTCTGTTTTTTTCTGAATATTATTTTTCTTGAAAATGGCAAATGCATTGAGCAATCTCGTTATATTTTTGCTCGGCTCTATCGTTCCCAAAAATATTATATATTTCTTTTTTATGCCGAATTTTCCCAAGACTCTCTCGGAGCCTCTTTCAGGATTTTCAAAAAATCTCCTATCCAATCCGCTGTAAATGACTTCGGTTTTTGATCCGGACTTAAATATTTCCTCCACGTCCTTTTTTATGGAATCGGAAACGGCGATTATTTTATCGGCCTTATTGGCCATCAAGCTGTAAGAGACTTTTTTTTTGGCTCTTCCCGCTCTGGAAAAACAATCGGGGATCTTATAAATCGCCATATCATGGAAAGTAACTACCGTCTTTCCTCTATAACTTAAAGGTATCCGGCTCATCGGAGAAGTTGAATGCAAAACATCTAGTTTTTCTTTTCTTAAAGTAGCGGCTGTCAGAATCTCATTATATGCTCCTGGCAGATATTTTTTGTAATCGGAAAAAGGATAAAATCTTATGGTTGTATTTTCGCGCGTAAATTTTCGAACGTCTTTTTCCCTCACCTTGAAATCAAAAAACAGGACATACTCGTTTTTTTTGTCAATTTCCAAAAGATGGCGAATGAGCTGATAGGTATAATGTCCCGCGCCTATGGCTTCACCTTTTTGGGGATTGAGTATTATTCTGGCATCAATTCCTATTCTCATATTTTTCAGCTAATTTATTATATCTCCAGCATACTATATCAAATAACTTTTTTCAAACATTTAAAAAAAATAAAAAAATCACATTTTTTCCACCGTTTCAATTCCCAAAAGATCGAGTCCGTTTTTGAGAGTTATTGCAACAGCTTGAGTCAGCGCCAAATTGTATCCATAATTCGGATTTTCTTCATCCAAAACTTTGGTATGCGAGTAAAAAGAATTGAATTCGGATGCCAGTTCAAACAAAAAATTGGCGATATGATGCGGAGAATAATTTTTTAAAGACATTTCAATCGCCTGAGGAAATTTTAGAACATTTTTCCCGACCGTCGGCACATTTCGAACATTTTTAACATTTTTAACATCTTGAACATTTCTTAATATGGATCTCGCCCTTACATAAGTATATTGCAGATAAGGACCGGAATCTCCCTCAAAGGCAATCGATTTGTTGAAGTCAAAAATTATGTTTTTCCCGGTGCTTGATTTTAAAATAGAATATTTAAGTGCTCCGACCGCAATTTTTTCAGCAATGTCGTTCTTCTTATTATCAAGAAGGTCGTGATCTTTAATTTTATCAAAAACCTTTTCTTTTATATCTCTTATCAGGTCTTCCGCCAAAGGAACATTTCCGTACCTGGAAGAAATTTTTTCCTGGACAAAATTCAATCTTCCATGCTGTATGAATTCGCTCTTTTCCGACCAATCTTTATTTATCAGTTCGGCAGACTTTTCTACCAGACGAAAATGATCCTTTTGCTCAACATCAGTTATTGTTATGGATTTGTCAAAATCAAATTTTTCAAATTTTATTTTCAAAAGACCGATATCCTTAGCAAGATAAGTTCCAAATCCGTTGGAATTTATGAAAACATTGTCAAAAAGACCGTATTTCGAACCGGGAAAAATAACTGCTCCGTCCGATTTTTCAAAAACAGAAGGGATATTTTTTTCGACCACTTCTTTCCCTGCTTTTTCAGCTTCCGACTCAAAAATAAGATCATCAAAATCCGATCCCAGCCTTTTCGTAATTTTTCTGAAATAATCAAGGGATATTTTTTGTCCTTTCTCATAAATATCTTTTTCTTCAAATTCACCTTTCCCGTATATCTTATGATTTATTTCGTCAACTTCTTTTTTTATCCCTTCATCCTCATTATACTTCGCCGTTCCAAAAACGTAAGCCTCTCCAATTTTTCCGATCGTCATATCATTTTCCCACCCCTTGTTTTTTATCGCCCAGACCGTCTTGGCTATGCCGGGAGAAACATCTGAAGGGAAAGAAAGAGTCATCACTTCGGTTCCGGATTTTTTAAGAATTCTCACAAGAGATTCTCCGATCGAATTATTTACCAGATGACCGATATGAAAAGGCTTAAAAAGATTGGGAGATGAATGCTCAAATAGATATTTTTTCCCGGAATTTATTTCAAGCTTTCCCCATTCCTTATCTTTTTTTAAAATATCATTTATCTCTTTAGCGAAATATTTATTCGATAGATAGAAATTGATATAGCCTGGATGAACAATCTCTATTTTCGCCAAATCTTCGACATCAATTAAACTTTTATCTTCCTTTATCTGCTCGGCAATTTCAATCGGGTCCTTCTTGGTAAAATTAGCCAGCATCATGGAAACGTTAGTGGTAAAATCTCCGAACTTTTCATCGCTAGGATAGCTAACTTCAATTTTTTCCACGTCAAAATCTCTCCACTTCTTCTTTACAATTTCTTTCAAAATTTCCTTGATCCTATTTTTCATAAGATTTGTTCTTTACAAATATCCTTAAAATTTTTTCAAATAATCCATGCTCCGGTTTTCTCAGGTGCATAAATCCAAAAACACTTACGATCGAAGCGCCGAAAAAATTGACTATCAGATCGGTCATAGTATCCACCAGTCCGCTTTTTTGCATCGTAAATCCGAAAAGGCTATCCATCCCGAACTCGAATATCTCCCATATTACTCCCACAAGGACAGAGAACGAGAGGGCGAACACTGATATCAAAATAGGCTTGGCGGAAATTTTGCTCGTTAAAAGAAGGGAATATGCAAAGATAAAGCCCACCATTCCAAGAACTATGCTGTTTCCAAAATGAAGAAACAGATCCCACCACCAAATTTTTACATAGAATCCGCTGTATTCTCCCAGTCCGTAACATAAATATAGAATGATTGTAAGGACAAAATCCACCTCTATGGGAATTTTTACTTTAAAGTTTCGTGTTATAATTGCGGGAGTAAAACTCAAAAACAAGACCAGAAGCGAAGTGAACACCAAAAAGATATCCTGACGGATCGCACTTATAAGAACAAGCGCGCCTATAAGGATCTTTAAGAATATCGAAGTATAATATTGTATTTTTTGATATCTATCCATTTTGATTCTCCCATCATGGATAATGAGGGAAATAAAAAAAATTTAGAAAAATGACGCTGTTTGAAAAACCGGCCTTGCCACTCCATATTACTTCAAAAATAAAAAAAATTCCACTTTTATAAAAACTTTATGCTATACTGAGAGTATTGTTGCATAAATAAAAATGAAAAATGAAATATTTAAACGCTCTTAATAAAATAAGCGGAATAGGACACAAAAAAATTAAAATACTTTCCGAATATTTTAAGAGCGGAGAAAAAATTTGGTCATCCGGAAAAGATGAACTTCTAAAAAGCGGCATCGATGAAAAAACAGCTTTAAATATAATAAATGAGCGCGCCAAATTGGATCCCGACACGGAATGGAATTATCTTAAAAAAGAAAATATAAGAGTTTCATCAATATCCGACGATGAATATCCCGAGCTTTTAAAAGAGATCCCCAGCGCTCCTTATTTGATTTACAAAAAAGGGAATCTTGATTTTAACACCAGTCCTATGGTAGCCATAGTGGGATCGAGAAAAATGACCAGCTATGGAAAGCAGGTCGCTTATTCCCTCTCTCGCGACCTGGCTGTTTCCGGAATTACGGTTGTATCCGGAATGGCTTTGGGAATAGACGCAATCGCTCATCGCGGAGCGCTGGAAGCCGGAGGAAAGACCATCGCCGTTCTCGGAAGCAGTTTGGATGACATGAATATCGGGCCCAGAGAAAATTTCAATCTCTCAAGGCGCATCATGGAAAACGGCGTTCTCGTAAGCGATTACCCTCTGCCAACTCCGGCCGCAGTCGGAACTTTCCCTTCCCGAAATAGAATTATGGCCGGAATGACATTGGGAACAGTCGTGATAGAAGCCGCTGAAAAAAGCGGCACGCTCATAACCGCCAGCCTGGCTTTGGATTTTAACAGGGAAGTCTTCGCCGTTCCTGGATCGATTTTTTCCCAAACTTCGATGGGAGCCAACCGCCTTATAAGATCAGGGGCAAAATTAGTCGCGGGAGTAAGCGATATTTTGGAAGAACTCAACTTGGAAAGAAAAAAAATGGAGAAAAGCGCCAAAAAAATTATTCCCGAATCAATCGAGGAAAAAAATATCATAGACATATTATCAAGCGAACCTACTCACATTGACAGAATAATTAAACTGGCTAAACTGAAAACCAGTGTCGCGTCTTCAACTTTGGCCATTTTGGAAATGAAAGGGATGATCAGAGATATCGGCGGACAAAATTATATATTAATTTAATTTTAAATTATAAATTTTAATTTAATTCTCAATCATTTAGTTAAAACTGATTCAAACTTCTAACTTCTAAATTCCAAATTCTAAATTATGAAACTAGTCATCGTCGAGTCACCCTCAAAATCAAAAACGATCAAGAAATACCTTGGAAAAGATTACGAGGTAAAATCTTCCGTCGGCCATGTCCGCGATCTTCCAAAAAGCAACAGGTTAGCCATCAATATAGAAAAAGGATTCGTTCCCTATTACGAAATACTCGAAGACAAGAAAAAAATCATCTCCGACCTCAAAAAATCAGCCAGCAAAGCTTCTGAGGTTCTTTTGGCAACTGATCCGGATCGGGAAGGAGAAGCCATCGCTTGGCATTTGAAAGAAGCGTTGGAACTCAAAAATCCCAAAAGGATAGTTTTTAACGAAATAACCAAACCGGCGATAGCCGAAGCCATGAAACATCCGAGAAAAATTGATCTGGATTTGAAAAGCGCCCAAGAAGCCAGACGGGTCCTCGACAGGCTTTTCGGCTATGACTTATCCGGGCTTATCTGGAAAAAAGTCCGCTACGGACTCAGTGCGGGAAGAGTACAATCTCCGGCATTGCGCATAATCGTCGAAAGAGAAAAAGAAATCAGTAATTTCAAACCGGAAAAATTCTGGACAATCGTCGCTGATTTAAAAAATTCCGATAAAAAAGAATTTTCCGCCACCTGCTTTGACGAACCGCGAGATAAAAAAATTGTAGCCGAAATAATCGAAGCCGGAAAGAAAAATTATTGGAAAGTAAAAGACATCCAGCAAAAGGAATTACAGAGAATGCCTTATCCTCCTTTTATAACTTCCACCCTCCAACAAGCTGCCAGCTCTCGCTTGGGACTGGCTCCTTCAAAAACTATGTTTCTGGCTCAAAGGCTTTATGAGGCCGGACTCATCACTTATATGAGAACCGATAGCCCCACTTTAAGCAATGTGGCGATGAAGCAGATCGCCGGAGTCGTAAGTAAAAAATTCGGAAAAGAAAATCTCAAGCCTAGGGTCTTCAGATCAAAGAGAAAATCGGCTCAAGAAGCCCATGAGGGCATCCGCCCCACAGATATGCGGAAAGAAATTGCCGGATCAAATGAAGAACAAAAAAAACTGTACGAGCTCATTTGGCAAAGAACCGTAGCTTCTCAAATGGTTGAAGCCAACACTTTGAGCCTGAAACTTATAGTAGGGATTGAGACCGATAAAAAAATCCCAGATTTCTTCACTCGCGGATTTCGCGTGCTTGTTCCCGGATGGCTTTTGGCCGATCCTTCCGCCAAAAAAGAAAATATCGAACTTCCCAAAGTGAAAAAAGGTGATAAATTGGAATTGATAAGGATAGAATCTCTCGAAAAAGAGACACTTCCCCCTCCGCGCTACACGGAAGCTGGACTTATAAAAGAATTGGAAAAAAGAGGAATTGGGCGCCCTTCGACTTACGCAACAATCATCAAAACTCTCAGGGATAGAAATTACACCGCAAAAGAAGGTCGTGCGTTAAAGCCAACCGACACAGGAGAAATCGTAAGCGATTTCTTGAATGAAAATTTCAACAAATATATCAGCGACTCTTTCACGGCCAAAATGGAAAACGAGCTAGATGAGATTGCGGAAGGAAAAAGAAAATACGTTGAGATCCTGAAAGAATTTTACGCGCCATTCGACAAAGATGTAAGATCAAAAGAAAAGATGGAAAAAATCACCAACTTGGGAAAAGCCGACAGCAAGTTCAAATGTCCCGAATGCAAAGGATCGATGATAATAAAACTGGGGAAAACCGGAAAGTTTCTGAGTTGTGAAAAGTTTCCCGATTGCCAAGGCGCCAGAACGATTGATGGCAAAAAATTGGAAGGACCGAAAGAGACCGGGGAAAAATGTCCGCAATGTGAAGATGGAAAACTTGTCACTAGAGAAGGACGATTTGGAAAATTTATTTCTTGTAGTAATTTTCCCAAGTGCAAATATATAAAAGAAGATCCCAAGGAAGCCGCCAAAAAAAATACCGGGGTCAAGTGTCCGAAATGCGTAGATGGCGAAATGACGGAAAAACGAGGACGTTTCGGAACATTCTATGCCTGCTCGAATTATCCTGATTGCAAATATGCGATCAATGCCAAGCCGACCGGAAAGAAATGCCCGACTTGCGGATCCCTAATGATGCAAGGCACCAAAACTATTCCTGAAAGATGCTCTGATAAAAATTGTCCGAATAACAGGCCCGATAAGCTAGAAAAGAAATAGGTGTTTTTTGATCTAATAATATAAAATTCATCGTAGGGACAGGTTTAAGCCTGTCCCTGTTTTTTTTATGCCTATCTTTCCGAAAAATAAACATAACGGACACCAAAAAATAAAAAATATCGGAAAAAGCGCGATAATTTTCTTCGCTGAGAAAAATAAATATCGCGCTTTTCAAAACAAAAACGGAAGGTTTTTTCTGAAAATAAATGCGTTGATTTACCGGCCAACATTGGATGGCGCATCAGATTATTCTTCCGTGATTTGAGGATCGATACGAAATTTTCTCCTCCCAAAAAATAACCCAACAAAAGTATCCGCTCCTCAAAAGTCGGACAAACCCGATCTTCTAAGAATTTTGCGCGACCTTCCTATTTTATAAAAAATTATCACCTTCGTCAACGTTTGTTTTTTATAAGATTCAAAAAATTCTCATCTATATTAAAAACAAAAAAATATTTAAAATGCTTTTAAAATTGATATCTTTAAGTAATTTTCTTGATTATAAGGTGCTTATTGATTATACTAATAATGTTAAACATAAAAAAAATGAATAACTTAACGATAAATGATATTTTAAAGTCATTTAAGCTCCCTCTTACCCATGAGAGAAAAGCTTTGATAACCAAGGCTTTTGATTTTGCCCAAAAAGCCCACGCCGGACAAAAAAGACGATCAGGGGAAGACTATTTCCAACACTCTATCGCATCCGCCAAAATATTGGCCGACATCGGAATGGGCTCCAAGACTATCGCTGCCGGATTGCTTCATGACGTGCCGGAAGACACCAACATTACATTGGAAGAAATCAAGAGAGAATTCGGACAGGAGATCCATGATATGGTGGAGGGCATAACCAAGTTGGGGAAAATTAAGCTAAGGGAAACCAAAGAAGAGTATCTTCTGGAAAATCTGAGAAAGATGTTTCTGGCAATGGCAGCTGATATCAGGGTGGTCATAATAAAACTGGCCGATAGAGTACACAATATGAGAACGCTTCAGTTTAATCCGCGCGACAAACAGCTGAGAATCGCCAATGAGACCATGGAGATATTTGTTCCTTTGGCCGACAGATTAGGAATCGGAGAATTCAAAGCCGAACTGGAAGATCTTTCCTTTAAATTTCTAAAGCCCAAGGAATATAAAAACGTAAAGAATCTGCGAGACACTTATTATAGAGAAGGAGAAAAATTCATAAAGCAAGCCATTAGAGATTTGGAAAAGGACTTAAAAAAGAACGGCATAGAATATGTCCGGATATATGGACGCGCTAAACACCTCCACAGCCTTTATTTAAAATTGAAAAGATACGATATGAATATAGGAAGAATCTATGACTTGATTGCCATCAGGATAATAGTTCCCTCTATTGCCGACTGCTATGAGACATTAGGTCTGGTTCACAAAAAATACCGCCCCATGGTAGGAAGGATCAAGGATTACATTTCTCTCCCAAAGCCTAACGGATATCAATCGATCCATACGACCATTTTCGGACCGGAAGGAAAAATAATGGAAATCCAGATACGCACAGAAAAGATGCACAACGAGGCTGAATTCGGTATCGCTTCTCACTGGATATATAACGAAAATAAGAAAAAAAGGAATTGGAGAGATTATTTCCGTCCTAAGGAAACTTTTTCGGAAAAAGAACTGGTCTGGCTGAAGCAATTGCGCGAATGGCAGACAGAAATTGGAAAAGATAATACGGAGTTTTTGGAAGGGCTAAAAATAGACTTTTTTAAAAATAGAATTTTTGCAATCACTCCCCGAGGAGACGTCATCGATCTTCCTGAAGAAGCTACGCCAGTGGATTTCGCCTACGCGATTCACACCGAAATTGGAAATTCCATATCCGGAGCCAAGGCTGACGGTAAAATGGTTCCTCTGGATTACAAAATCCAAAACGGACAGATGATAGAGATAATGACTTCGAAAACAAACAGGGCTCCCAATCCCAAATGGCTGGAATTTGTAAAAACTTCCATTGCCAGAAGCAATATTAAAAGGAACGCCAAAAAACCTGAGGGGGAAAATTCTTGATAAAAAAATCTCTCTTGAGGAGAGATTTCAAAAAAACTTTAATTAAAATTATATTTCAATTTTCCGAGCTATCCCGTTAAGCTCCTCTTTGGAATAATAATCAATCATTATCCTTCCGCCCTCCTTTCCCATTCTTTTCACTTTTACTCTGGTTCCTAGCGCCGAACTGAATTTCTCTTCCAAATCCCTTATCTCCGGATCAACGATCGCTTTTCTTTTTCGCAAACTGTTAGAAATTTCATTAATTTTATTCTCAGCTTGGCGAACGGTCAGTTGTTTTTCCAAAATCATATCCAGAAGTATTTTTTGTTTTTCTTTGTCTTCCAGAGATAGAATAATTTTAGCATGTCCCTCCGTTATTTTCCCTTCATTAAGCGCTCTAACGGCATCTATCGAGAGGCCCAGCAATCTTATCTTGTTGGCGACCGAACTGCGGCTCTTGCCCATTTTATCCGCCACTTCTTCCTGATTCATCTTAAATTCCATTATTAACTTATGATAAGCTTTTGCCTCTTCTATGGGATTTAAGTTGTGCCTTTGCACATTTTCAATTATGGCTAGCTCCAATTTTTCTTTATTCTCCACCGCTTTTACTATCACTGGCACTTTCGTTATTCCCGCCAGCTTTGCCGCCTGCAATCTTCTCTCCCCCGCCACCAATTCAAACTTTTCTCCTTTTCTGCTAACCAAAAGCGGTTGGATGATTCCGTGATTCTTCAAAGAATTAGCCAGCTCGCTTAATTTTTCTTTGTCAAAATCAATCCTGGGCTGGTAGGGATTGGTAATTATGTCATTTATGTCCGCTTCTAAAACCATCTTATCGCTCTTTCCAATCTCCTCTTTTTTAGAAAAAGCCGTCTTGGTATCTCCCAGATAAGGAAAGCCGAAGCTGGTAGTGGGACGCTTTTTGGGCTCTTTTTCTTGAGAATCTTCTTTTGAGGAAATATCCGAATCATCGTTATTTATTTTTTTCTGGGGTATCAAAGACGATAATCCTCTTCCCAGTCCGTAGTTTTGAGCCATATATTCTTTGAATTTTAAATTCGAAATTGAAAATTTTGATCTATCGGGACAGATCAAAATACAAATCTCAAATCTCAAAATTTTGTATTTAAATATTTAAATTTTATATTTATTTAGGATTTTAAATTTAGTGGCTAGACTATAAATCCCCTGCTACTCTCATCCATATCTATTATTTCTCTGGCTAACCCCTTATAGGCCCTGGCGCCTTTGGAAAAAGAATCGAAATGAAGAATAGATTTTCCAAAACTGGGAGCTTCTGCTAATCGCACGCTTCGAGGAATGACGCTTTCAAAAACATGGCCGGGAAAATGCTCTCTGACTTCTTTGACTACCTGGCGCGCCAAACGGTTTCTCCTGTCGAACATAGTAAGCAGGACTCCTTTTATTTTTAAGTCCGGCTGAATGTTTTCTTTTACCAGGCTTATGGTTTCCAAAAGTTGGCTAAGACCTTCAAGCGCATAATATTCCGTCTGAACAGGAATGATTATTTCATCGCTGGCGACAAGCCCGTTTATAGTTAAGAGCCCCAGGCTTGGAGGGCTATCTATAATTATATAATCGTAATCCGTTCTTACTTGCCTTAAAACATTGTATAATTTGTATTCCCGGTTATCCAAATGGATCATCTCTATTTCCGAACCCGCCAAATCTTGGGAGGACGGCAAAACATCATAGCCTCCTGAATCTGTCCTTACTATTATTCCTCTAGGATTATGCCCTAATATCATCGCTTCATAAAGATTATTCTCGATTTCCCTGACATTTACCCCTAAGCCCGAGGAAGCGTTCCCCTGAGGATCCAGATCGACCAAAAGAACAACTTTTCCGGCATTTGCCAGATAAGTCGCCAAGTTGATAGCAGACGTGGTTTTTCCTACTCCGCCTTTCTGATTGACTAATGAAATAATCTTTGCCATAATTATTTATAGTATAATATTTTTTTAAAATAAACACAATCCACATAAAAAGCCCGGATGGCGGAATTGGTAGACGCGTTGGACTCAAAATCCAATGGTAGCAATACTGTGAGAGTTCGAGTCTCTCTCCGGGCACATCTAAAATTTGAGAGTTTTATCTGCTTGTAAAAATCTATGATTTTGCAACAAACAGAAATCCGCCTCTGGCGGACAAGTCCCTCCTTCGGCACTATATTTGAATGAACATACGAAGATATGTTCATTTTTTATTTTTTTAAGGCAAGCTCATAGACGCTTTCCAAAAGACAGGCAACGGTTACCGGTCCGACTCCTCCGGGAACCGGCGAAACCGCACAATCCGTATTTTTAAAAGATTCGATATCGATGTCCCCCAGAACTTTCTTCCCTTCCTTCTTTATCCCCCCGTCAATCACGACTGCTCCGTCTCTCACTGACTCACTGCCGATAAGATCCGGCATTCCGCAAGCGGTAATGACCGCATCATATCCGCTCAAATCATCTTTTTCGAATTTATCACAGAATAAATAATCGCTTTCAACATTGTTCTTTTCCAGAACTCCCTGCATCGATTCCCCGAACTTGCTTGATTTGGTTATTATGACAGCACTCTTTATATCCCCACTTTCTGACCGGATCATTTTCATGATTGCAGAAGGAAAGACCGGATTTTCATTTTTGCTGCCATTACGAAATCCATCGGCATCTTTTTCGGGATAAATTGCATTTATAATCTTGTCCGTATCAAATTTTTCAGGCAATGGGAGCTGGACTATTATTCCGTGGATATTTTCATTCTTATTCAGTCCTTCAATTTTCGATATAATTTCTTCTTCTTTAACATCTTCATCAAATAAAAATTTCTCAAAATTAATCCCGACTTCCCGAGCGGCTTTTTCCTTAAGTCCGACATAAATTTGGGAGGCCTTGTCGTTTCCGACCAAAACAACAGCCAGTCCCGGAACAAACCCGCTGTTTTTTATTTTTTCTTTAAGCTCTGCCAAAATTCCATCAGCTATTTTTTTACCATCTATCAGTTTCATAAATTTAAAACATCTAAATAAGCTCTTCCTTTAGAAAAGGGGGATGTCTCGCCGAGGCGGGACAGAGGGATTTGAAAAATTTAGAAAAATCTATTATCTCCACTCACTTCGAAAATTTTTCAATTCCCCCACTCGCTAGCCAAAGCGAGCGACCGCCCCATTTTCTAAAGGGGGAAAATTTTTATTATTTTATCAAAATCATCCTAAGCGCCGCTTCAGCAGCTTCTTTCCCTTTGTTGTTTTTCCCGCCGGATCGTTTTTTTGCTTGTGCTAAATTATCAGTTGTAATTATGCCAAACCCGATCGGCAAAGAAAATTTAAGCATAACATCCATGACACCTTTTGACGCTTCTCCCGCCACATAATAATAATGCCCGGTTTCCCCTTTTATCACGCATCCTAGAGCGATCAGAGCGTCGAATTTATCACTATGAGCAAGTTTTTGACAAGCCAGCGGTATTTCAAAGGATCCCGGAACTTTTACAATTTTAATACTTTCTTTTTTTACATTATTTTTTTTTAACAAATCCAGAGCTCCTTCAAGCATGCTTCCTACGATGTCCCAGTTAAATTCGCTCGCAATAATTCCGATTCTTAGATCTTTTCCATCAATTATTTTATTATCTTTCTTGTTTTTTCTTTGCATATATGTAGAAGCGGATTTGCGCTGACAAATACGCGGAATGACGCAGAATTATTTTTTTATCTGCGTTTATCGGCGTATAGATCCGCGTTTATCTGCGCTGTTTATAAAAATTGTACAGATACTTAGCTAGCACGTCTGTTTCAACATTTACCTCATCTCCAACTTTTAGCGCGTGCATATTGGTATTTTCTATCGTATAGCTTACAAGCGAAACAGTAAACCAATCCGCTCCGGCATCCACAACAGTAAGGCTTATCCCATCAATGGAAACCGATCCCTTGGGAGCGATAAAAACCATAAATTTTTTGAGCACCCGGACTTTGACAATTTCCGATTCTTTAACTTTTTTCTTCTCTATTATCTCTCCTCTAGCATCAATATGTCCCTGGACCAAATGCCCGTCCAAGAGGTCATTCATTTTAAGGCTTTTTTCCAGATTCACAACAGTTCCTTTCTTGAATCCGCCTACGGTGGTCTTTTTTATCGTCTCGGGCATATATTCCACTTCGAAAATTTTGGAATCAAACCGTCTCACGGTAGAACACACTCCGTTTATAGAAATACTTCCTCCTTCCCAAATCTTCCAGCCAGATGGTTTTTTAACCTCGACAAAAAGACTTCCTTTTTTGAAGGATACTTCTTCAACTATAGAAACTTTCTTTATTATTCCAGTGAACATGCAACTTGTCGTCCCGGACTTGATCCAGGATCCAGAAATATATTAAATCCTCCTATAACCTTACTTCATATCTCTAACTTTTTCAACGTCTTTTCCTATTTGATCAATCAGTTCTTCATCATTTTCAAATTTCATAACATCCCGCAACTTTTCATCAATCTCAATCTCAATCTCTCTTCCTCGTAAATCTCCGGAAAAATCCAAGATATGCGCTTCCAATATTTTTTTGTCAGAATTTATAAAAATCCCGGCTTTTTTCTCCTCTTCATCAATAAAAACTTTTCCAGAGAAAACCCCGGGATCCACATCTTTACTGACTTTTTCATCCAATTCTAAATTGACAGTTGGAAACCCAATCTTTTCTCCCTTATTTTTCCCGCCAATAACAAAGCCTTTGATTTTCATAAAACATCAAGTTACTATATAGCACCTTTGTAAAATATCTTTTATGTGAATCATTCTTTAGCAGTCTTTAAAACCGCTTTTTCGATTTTATTGAATAAAGATTTGTTTTCTCTCAATGTTTCTTTGGCTTTTTCTCTTCCTAATCCCAATTTTTCATCTTCAAAAGAATATGAATTGCCTGATTTTTTGACAACGCCGAGCGCCACTCCGGTATCTATGAGGTCCCCGCCCCTGGAAATGCCTTCGTTGTACATAATATCAAATTCCGTATTCCGAAATGGCGGAGCGACTTTATTTTTGACTACTTTGACTTTTACTCTGTTTCCGACAATTTTATCACCTTTCTTGATCTGCGCGCTTCTCCGCACTTCTATTCTCACCGAAGAATAAAACTTCAAAGCCTGCCCTCCGGTAGTAGTCTCAGGATTTCCGAACATCACTCCTATTTTCATCCTTATCTGATTTATAAAGATAACGATTGTGTTCGATTTGGCAACTATCGGAGTAAGTTTTCTGAGAGCCTGGGACATCAGCCTGGCTTGGCGTCCGATATGCTGATCGCCCATCTCGCCCTCAATCTCCGCTCTTGGCACCAAAGCGGCTACGCTGTCTACTACGATCACATCCACCGCCTTACTGGAAACAAGCGTTTCCACTATATCCAAAGCTTGCTCTCCCGCATCCGGCTGTGAAATTAAGAGATTATCTATGTCCACCCCTATTTTTTTGGCGTACTCCGGATCCATAGCATGCTCAGCGTCCACAAACGCCACCGTACCTCCGGCCTTTTGGGCGTTAGCGGCGATATGGAGAGATAGGGTAGTTTTCCCGGATGATTCGGGGCCGTATATTTCTATGACTCTTCCCCGAGGAACTCCTCCAATCCCCAAAGCGATATCCAAAGAAACCGAACCGGTGGGGATGGAAGCGACATCTACTTTCTTAACTTCCCCCAATTTCATTATCATTCCTTCGCCGAATTTTTGCTTTATCTCATCAACAACGCCTTCCACTTTTTTAGTTCTTTCATCTTTAATATTTTTTTCTTCTGTTTTTTTATTTGCCATATTTTTGTATTGCCATATTTTTAAATTGTTATATTATCTCACTTCTCACAGTGATATTATATCACTATCGCTATCTCTGTCAAAATATTTTATTGCTGGTTATCCACAGGGACGCTTTCTTCCTCTGTAGAATTTGTTTCTCCTGACACATCGGAATTTTCTTTATTTTCCGGGTTTTCCAAATTTTCCGGGCTTTCCGAATCAACTTTTTCCGGATCAGCCTGATTCGGACTTTCCTCTTCGTTCGATTCTTCTTGGTTAGGACTCTCTTCTTCAGTCCTGTCTCCTCCATTTTCAAAAGCATCTTCTGATTCGTATTGAGCATCTACGGAAATCTCTCTCACAGATTCTTTATCGAATCTGTTTATACTTCTCACCGTAATGATGTTTATCCCATTTCTTAGTATAAGATTCTCTTGAAAAGATCCGTTCTCGTCAACCAGGATCGGCTGATTGTTTATAAAAACTTCATTGCCCGCATCGGTTCTTCCGCTTACCACTACTTGATCATCATTGATAATAGATCCGCTTTCGGGATTAAGGATTACCAGATCCGGTATGGAAACAAAATCATTTAATTTTTTGTATAAATAAAAAGATAGTCCCAAAAATAATAACGACATGAAAACGATCGAAATAACTTTAGGGTTTATGGAAAAATTGGATAAATTTATTTTTTTCGGATTTTCTTTTTTATTATCCCCCTTGATGTTTTGTTGGATACTTTTTTCCTTTTCAAAAGATCTGATCAAGTCTCTCTCGTCCACATTGAGATATTCGGCGAAACTTTTTAAAAATCCTTTCACATAAACATCGGCAGGAAGTCTCTCATAAGCTCCCTGTTCCAAATATTCCAGGTATTCGATCTGAATCCTCGTATTTTTGGATATATCGGAAAGGCTCACTCTTCTATTATTCCTGATATTTCTCAATTTTTCTCCCAAGGTCAAAGAATGAACCTTGGTTCTTCTGAAACCGTTCATTTTTTAAGTAGTAAGTAGTAGGTAGCAAGGTAAAAAGTAGTATGCGCTTTAAGCGTTCTACTTTCTACTTTCTACTTTCTACTCAATTATACCTCCCATTTCTCCCTCTGAGCCTGGTCCTCCTCCGAATTTTCATAATTAATCTTATCGGAATTCGAACCTTTTTCCTCAGGGCCCGCAAGAACTTCTCTAGACTTCGATCCGTCCGCCGGACCGACTATTCCATTAGCTTCCAGCTCCTCTATCAAACGCGCCGCCCTATTATAACCTATCCTTAGTCTTCTTTGCAAAAGAGAGGAGGAGGCTTTTCTGGTTGCCCTAACTATATCCTTAGCTTCCTCATAAAGAATGTCAGTTTCATTATTTTCAGGAGCTTGGGAAAAATCAATCTGGCTAAGTCCCGAATAAGATTTTCCAGAGCCGTTCATTTTTGCCCTAGTTATATCTTCAGGGTTTATTTTTTCCACATCTTTTGAGTCTTTCTTCATTCCAGCATATTGCTTCTTTATGAAATCAACGACCCGCCGCACTTCGCTTTCAGAAACAAACGTGCTCTGGATCCTTTTCGGCTTAGGCGAGTTGGATGACAAGAAAAGCATATCTCCATTTCCTAAAAGTTTTTCCGCTCCACGCATATCGATTATCGTTCTGGAATCCACTTGGGAAGTGACCTGGAGGGCGATTCTCGAAGGTATGTTGGCTTTTATTATTCCGGTTATGATGTTAACGCTCGGCCTTTGGGTGGAAATGATAAGATGGATTCCCACGGCTCGCGACATCTGCGCTAGCCGCATAATAAGACCCTCCACTTCTTTACCATACGCAACCATGATATCGGCCAGTTCGTCTACTATTATTATTATATAAGGAAGTTTTTTTAGATCTTCGATTACTTTTTCCCCGGTATCCGGATCGAGATATTTCCTTTTGACACCTTGAGAGAATTTTACATAATACGATTCCAAATCTCTCGATCCTACATCTTCAAGAATCTTGTACCTTGATTCCATCTCTCCCACTGCCCATTTCAGAGCATTCACCACCTTGTTATTATCGACGATAACGTCTGCCAATAGATGAGGAATTTTATTAAAGCGAGATAATTCGACTCTTTTAGGATCAACCAATATCATTTTCAGCTCATCCGGAGAATATTGATAAAGAAGCGACAGGATAAGAGAATTTATACAGATGCTTTTTCCCGCTCCGGTTGCTCCCGCCACAAGCAAATGAGGCATTTTTTCCAAACTGCTTACAATATAATTACCTTCTATATCTTTTCCCAACGCCAGTTTCAGATTATTTTCATTATCATAAAATTCATCGCTTTTCAATATTTCTTTCAATCTTACAATAACGCCTTCTTTATTCGGAACTTCTATCCCTATAAGAGACTTGCCCGGTATAGGCGCCTCTATCCTTATCGAAGGAGCCGCCAAAGCTAAAGCCAGATCGTCGCTCAGAGCCACTATTTTGCTCAATTTCACTCCGACCGCCGGCCTAAAACTATATTGGGTAACCATAGGCCCCACCTTTACTCCTCCCGTTTCCAATTCTATTCCGAAATTTGAAAAAGTGTCTTTTATGATCTCTATATTCTCTTCTACATTTCCACTGTTAATTTCACCTTTTGGATCATCAAGCAGATCCAACGGAGGAATTTTCCAGTGCTCCATAGAATTTTTCCCCGTAGATACCAGCTTATTTTTCTTTTTGCTTTTTCTGGAAACATCAAGACTTCTAGCGCTTTCATATCCGTATTCGCTGTCGCTTTCTTCATCATCCCAATTATCCTCATCCCTGGGACCCTCAACGAACTTGATTTCTTTTATGTTGTTTTTTAAATCCTCCTCTTCTTCTTTTTTATTTTTATTTTCTTTTTCATCTTCCATTGCTTGGCTGCTGTCTTCTTCTAAGGATCCTTTTTCCAGTTCATTATCTTTTTCCGCTTCGCTTTTTTCCTTCTTTATAAATTTTGATATGAATTCAAAAACAGAAAGATTGAAAGCTACCATTATTCCTATCGCCAGAAAAGACATAAGTATTATGATTCCAGCTGCCTTACTGGTAAATTTTATGAGCAGAAATGCCACTAAATATCCTACATATCCCCCGCCCTGTCCGGCTCTGGCTATTTCCGAAAAGAATTTTTCTTCGTAAAAAATGTGGAAAAATCCTAGAAAACTTAAAAAAATTATGGAGAGTCCTATTATTTTTAAAACGTAAAAATAAGTTTTTTTTCTATAAAGAAGAACTATTCCGGATAAGGCCAACGCAAAAGGGAAAAGCCATTTTCCCCATCCAAAAATGAATCCCCCCAACTTGTTTAAAATCTCACCGACATTACCGCCGGCGCCAACAAATCCGAAGACAGAAAGAACAGACATGAGAAACAAAAAAACAGCCGCTATTCCTCTTTTTACATCGCTTTTAAGGTTTATCGGGACCTTATTTTCGTCTTTTTCTTTAAAATTTTCCTCTTTGTTTTTCTTTCTTTTTGCCATAAAAATTCTATTTTTCCAATCGTACTAATTTAGAAACCTTCCTTTCAATTTTAACATAAAAAATGCCAAATACATATCTAAAGCTGGACATCCAGATCCATCTCTTTATTTCCTCTTAATATTTCCATCTGGATCCTATCTCCGACCTTATGCTTGTTGATTATACTGGATAAAGGATTTTTCAGATCGATCTTTTCTCCGTTTATAGAAACTATGATGTCATTTATTTTTATGCCTGCTTTTTCCGCCGGACTATTGGAAATAACAGCCAGTCCCTGTTTTCCGGAAGAGGAATAAATTATCGCGCCTTCCTTTATCGGAAGACTGCTTAATCGGGAAAAATAATCATCGATAGATATATAATAAACCCCTAGCTTGGCGGAATTTTCCGCTTCGCCGGAGAATATTTTGTTCATGGAATTTTTTACTTTATTGGAAGGTATTTGAAAATACTCTTTTTCATTATCAAAATCAACAAAAGACGTAATAGCGATCAGTTCCCCATTATAATCCACTATTGGACCGCCTACATAGTTCTCATTAACATTAAAACTTAAATTAAAAACTCCTTCTAATTTTTCGGAGGAAGACAGCTCCTTGCCCGCCAAATTGAAAATTTCATTATAATCGCTCAATATGGACTCCGCTATGCTCACTTGATGGCTTCCAAAAGAACGTCCGAGAGCAATGACCTTTTTTCCTATTATAGCATCGTCAGAATTGGCAAAAGGAACAGCTGATAGATTTACTCCTTCCACTTGCAAAAAAGCCAGATCGGAAAAATTATCCACTCCTATCAAATTAGCCTCGAAAACATTTCCATCAAAAATAGTTATGTAATATTTGGAACTTTCATCTTCAAAAACATTGTTTTTATGGGTGACGACGACTCCATCATTAGTCAGGATAGTCCCAGCTCCTCTTTTTCCTTCTTTTTGATCCGATTTCGATGAAAAAGCGTTTTCTTGAATATCCGTTATGGCAAAAACGTCCACTACGGACTGTGCCGCCGAGGAAGCCAGCTCGTTTACTGAATTATCGTCCTTGACCACGACTCTTTCGGTTTCTCTTATTATGGTGGTGTTCTTTCCGCTTCCTTGTAAAAAATCATATTTGGAAAAAAATCTGCAACTCCCTAAAAAAGGCATGAGATATCTGTCGAATATAAATCCTCCAAAACCTCCCACGATAAACATCATTAATCCTATCACCAGCCATTTGATTATTTTTTTCTTTAACATAATTTATAGTAATTAACTATTTTTTTTAAAAGATTATATTGCCGGAAGCCATCTGGAACTCGAGAGAACCATAGTCGAAATAGAAATAAAAATTATCAGATTGACAAAAACCTTCTTTTTAGAAAGCCTTCTCAAAAAATAACTTTGGACGAGATCCCACAGGATGTAATAAAACATTAACAGAATGAAACCGGTGGTCAGATATCCGAATGGCCAAAAATTAACAATCCATCCCATTTCAAGCATGGCTAACCCCAAGATAAGGCTGTAAATCAATACTATTCTCTTTTTCCGTCTTTCTATAATGGTAAAATATTGATAGCTCAGCACCGCTACATTAAAAAAATAAAACAGCATTAATATCCACGAAGAAATTCTGAAATTAAGATAAATTCCGTAACTGGCGGAAAAAAACAGGAAAAAGGAAGCCATTAGAACCATTGAGATTATGCCTCTGGCAGTCTGATCTTTTATGTTTTTTTCGGATCTGTATATTCCCAGAAGAAGGAAATAATAAATTATGGAACTCAATAAGATAAAAACATGCTTTTCAGAGTGGTTATCAATCAGGTGAATAATAGTCCAAACAGAAAGAAAAAATAATATTGAAAGATACCAAAATGACCATTTTTTTATCACTATTCTGAATCCAGCAAATGAGATTACCAGGAATATAGCAAAAAAAAGCCAAAAAAATCTGCTATAAAAAGCTAGCAGCTCCAAGCTCAGGATAAATAGTATTGCCTGAAATATAGCAGGTATATATAAAAACATCTCGAAAAATGTCGGAAAAAATTTAATTAGCAAAACTCCAGATAAGATATTCGACTATCGGCTAACTGGAAGAAATTTTTTTACTCCCCCTCTTTGACCATCGAAATGGCACTAACCGGACAGCTATCAATAGCCTCTTGGCAGTTGCAGTCTCCGCATTCATCAGCAATAACTTTCGATTTTCCCGTTTCCATATCAACTTTAAAAACGTTGGGGCAAAGCGCTTCACACGTGCCGCACCCTATACATAAGTTTTCATCGACTTTTACTTTGACCATATTTTTTTCCGATAACGACTATAAGCGTCCTCAGAAATATTAATTATTAAATAAATTTTTATATGATGAAATTATACAACTAATATCATCAAATTGACAATAGTGAGACATCCTCGATATTCTCTTTCAGGACTCTTTCTTCAAATTTTTCCATTTCTTTGTCACTAAAAACCGCCATACCCGTTCTACTTTCCCAATCATATCCGCTTATTAATATATTGACGTTTACTCTCTTTATTTCTTCACTTATCCAATCGGCAAATGAAGCCTTGGGAAAATAAATCTGGCTTATACCAAATAGCGCCGCGCCATCCTCATCGGTTTTTTTGCCCTCAAGCTTTACTATATGGTAACCTTGCCTGCTCTCGATAACCTTGCTTATTTTTCCCTCCTCCAAAGAAGAAACTGCAGGGATAAGTTCATCAGCAATATATTCCTCCCTAAACCATCCCAGATAGCCGCCCGATTTTGCATTTGAACCTAAGGATTTTTCTTTGGCAACTTCCGCGAAGCCTTTTCCTGAAGACAGACTTTCCAGAGATTCTTCCGCCATTTTTTTAGCAGCCTCATTTTCTTCTCTCTTTTCATCTTCGGCAAACCATTTTTCCAGCTCTTCCTTATATAAACCAGGCCTTACGACTTTTTTCTTAAAATCATCCAGCGACCATCCATAAAGATTTTTCAGATTATCTTTTATAGCGCTCTCGCCTCCATACTCGCTTATTTTTCTGCTTACACTTTCATCCACAAGTTTATTGGAGATAAAAATCCCTTTTTCCTTGGCTATTTTTTCAATAACCCTATCTTCAATCATCTTATTGATAGTTCTTTTTCTCTTATTTTCAATCTTTTCCTTCCTTCTTCTGTCTTAAAATCAACTCTTAGTCCTATAGAAGAAAAATCCTGGCTTTCATAGAATCTCTCGATAGAATTAAGATTGGAATTTATTTCCTTGGTAGTGATAATTATTGTTTTATCGATTATGATTGCAGGCATAGGAAAAACAGAACTTATGTTTTTGGAAAAAGAAACCCTGTCGCCAAACCCGTATACGATTACGGATGAAATTATCATTAGAATGGATATAAAAACAGCAACACCAATAAGAATTGTGCTTAATTTTATATTTTTTATCTCTTTTTTTTCTTTTTTATCCGCCATACTAATTAAAAAAATATCTCAACCATTTTTTAAAATTTGAAATTTCTTCTTTATAGCTTTCTTCTTCAAAATTTTCAGATTCTCTTCGATCTTCAGACGTATCTGCCGACTTTCCGCCAGGCTGGACAACTACTACTTGTTCCCCCGGATTTTTTAAATTAAGCTTGTCTTTGGCTAATCTTTCCTTATAGTGATCGGATTTTAAATATTCTATCTGTTCCCTTAAAAAGTTATTGTCGGATCCTATCCTCTCTGCTTCGTCCCTAAGCTCTTCGATCTCTTTTTCGATAGCCTTAGATCGACGCATTTCCTTAAAAGCCGGCATTGAAAAGAAAACGCCTGCGCCTAAGATAATTATGGAAAGTAGAAAGACTATAAATAAACGCATTTGAATAAATCAATATCCGATAAAAGCTGGAGCTAACAAAAAACCTATCATCGATACGACAGCCAGCAAGGAAATAATTATCCAAATAATTCTTATTTTTTTCCTGAATTTCCTCATATGTATATTTTAACTAATTTAAAAACAAAAGTAAAATATGACGATATCTACGAATTATGGATCAACATTGAAAAAAATAATTCTTTCATAGTTTTTCCTTCCTGTCAGCAAGCACGAAAAATTCGTAATTCGTATAAAATTATCTGACTATCTTGCTCCTCAAATAGCTATAATATTCCTCATTTTCGCTATTCCTATTGGTATATTTTTCCGAGGCTTTTCGGCGGGCCTTTTCGCCCATCTTGCCTCTAAAATCGGCATCCGTGATAAGTTTCTCCAACTTTTCTTTCCATTCTTCGCTGTTAGAAGCCAAGAACCCGTCCACGCCTTCATCTATGGCTTCTTTAAAAGTTTGCGTGGCGGTTGCCACCGTCGGCACGCCCAAAATTCCGGCCTCGAAAAATTTTAATTCTGATTTGGCTTGACAAAAATCGCTATCAATCTCCAACGGGACAACATTTATATCAACGCTCGAAACATTGACATAATGCTTGGCTCTTGAAACCATCGGCAATTTATCTATTCTTTCTTTAAATCTATTTAATTTATTTTCGATATCGAGCGGTCCTGCCAAAACCAGCCTGAGATTTGAATATTTATCCAATAGATCCAAAAGGACATCGGTTATTTCAGCAAAATCCTTATTATGGCTTATAGTTCCGCTAAAATAACCGATGGAAACACAACCTCTTTTTCTTGCTGATTTATTCCTCGTTTCATATATATTATTGGCTATTTCCAATTCTTTATTGCAGATTTTGTTCGGCACAAGGAAAACTCTTTTTTTCATTTCTTCTAGCTTGTTTTTCAAAAAATTGGTGGTGGTGGTGCAAATTCTGACATAGGGGTCATTCAGAATTTCACTTCCCTGTCCTCCGACATATTGCTTTTTGGTAAATCGATCCATCTGCTTCCAATAATCCATCTGGTGAAGATATTTTTCATCAAATATCAGATCGTCCGTTTCAAAAATAATTTCCTTCTTTTCTTCTTTGATTTTTTTAATCAGCTTCTCCAGCGTAGGCGTTGCAACTGTTTTTTGAAAAACGAAAATACTAAATTTTTTCGCATAACGATAGATCAAGGGATTGTCTTGAATCATTACGGAACACCTAAATCCGTGAAGTTCCAATTCCTCAGCCACATTATATGAGCGATAATGGGCGCTATCTCCCACGCCTCCAGTAATAAACAAGATCTCTCCTTCTCTGGCGCCAAAAAAGGATTTTATAAAAATAAATAAATACTCCCAAACTCTTTTTCCGCCTTTAATTATGCCGTTCTTTCTAATGGTCATTATCGCTTTCCCGAATTTTATAAGGATAAGTTTCATCTTATTTATTTTAATTCAAATTTCAAATCTTTTTTAAGCGTTTCTTCATGAGAAAATTCTCCCTTGTCCGTTTTAACCATTATTTTAAACGGAACATCCCCCATTCCGGATTGTTTCTGAACTAAGAGTCGGTATCCATCTTCTCTCACTTTTTCAGGAAGCTCGTATTTCACCCTGACATCAGTCTTTCCGTTTATCAAAACATGGAGCAAAAATCCAAAATAAGTCTTATTGAATTCCTCTTGTATGTAAGGATAACTCACCATTTCTCTCTCCAACAAATTCGATCCTTGCGGAGCATAAACACGAAAATAAGAATGATAGTCGCTAGTTCTCCAATCTCCGTACCTGGCTTCATGCCTGTAAAAAATTTTCAGTTCTGCCATAGGCTTTTCTCCGGTCAGATCGACATTATATTCCATGCTTCTTTTCACATAATAGTTCGACTTGAGCGCTCCCATATTAGCATCTACTATCATAAGGTAATCGCCTGACCAATCATCGGAAACCCCTCCCGCCCAATGCGCTTCTTCAATCATTCTTTGGAGGTTTTGATCCTCAAAATTGAGCATCACATCTTTATTGCGAAGCTCTTCCAGGACAAAATTGGAAATCTTGGGAATATTTTCAATACCTGACAATTTTTTCACGATGGTATCAGTAAGGGTTTTCATCACAGCTTTTCTGTTCTGGGTGTCCAGAGTCTCATCCATAATATATTTTTTTTCCACGATTTCCTCCAATTCCAGAGTAGCGTTATCGCTATTTAAGACAACGTCATACCCCGGAATCGCAATTGGTCCGGTTAGGGAAAAAACTCTGTTGAAAGTGTCGGCATTGACCGCTATAACCCCGTCAAAATCACTGCTTTTCCCTGCCAAACGGTAAAAATATTTTGCTCTTTCCGCGTTGGTAGGAAAATCCGGAGAAAAATTAGAATCGCGAAATTTCCACTTCTTTATACTCATCATCCTTTCAAAAGGATAAGGCGCCGGAATTTTTGCGTTTATCCTTTGATCCAAAAGATTGGCATCCTCGAAATAATTTTCCGTGACATTTCCGTCTTTAATCTTTATGACGGCATACTGTCCCAAAAATCCTCCTCCCGGACGAAGCTCCATATTATTCTGAAGTAAGATTAAAAATTTTCTTTCTTTTCCGTCTTTTTTGGTAAGTTCTTTGGCAAGAGCGTCAATTGTTTCAATCTCTTTCTTTGTGTCTTCTTTTATCGGAAGAAGCTTGACAACATTTGTAACCGCGGACAGCGACGTCGAAATCAGAGAAACCTTATTTGTATTCTTTATAATAAAAAATATTCCGACCAGCAATAAAAAGGCCACAATCGCAAATACCGCTATATTCAATCTTTTTTTCATCTTATCTTGTTATAAATATTTATTATTTTTTCCGCTGAATTTTCCCATGAAAATTTCTCCGCCCTTTTTCTGGAAATTCTTGACATCATTTCGATCTTATCCGGATTTCGAAAAAGATGTAAAATGCCTTCGGTTATGCCTCGGGAAGTCTTATCTGAAACATAATACCCCGCTTTCCCCAGATATTTACGATTATTCTTCCTGTCAAAACATACCACCGGGAGTCCGGCTCCCATATATTGGAGAATCTTTCCGCTGGCCTGGCCTGTTTCAGAAGTCTTTGGATCAACCGCAATGTCGCCTTTCATATTGGTTTCCGGAAGATTCTTATATTCTAACGGACTCACTATTTCCACCATTTTTTCCAAATTATTTTTCTTTATGAATCCGCTTATATTTTCAACCGGACTTCCGGCCAGAATAAAATGGATGCCTTCATGTTTTTCTCGAAAAATTTCTGTTATGGAGTTAAGCAGCAAGCTTATTCCTTTATTTTCCACAAACGCTCCCGAATAAATCACTCCCAATTTTCCATCTCTAATTTTATTTTTTTTGTTTAAATCATATCTATCGACATTCACTCCGTCCAAAACGACCGCTATTTCATCTCTTCTTTTAAAGTTATTAATCTTGTCCTTAAGTTCCACGGAACTGACGATAGTCCTGTCTCCGAGAGAAAAAATAACCCTCTCTAAAAAGGAAAAAGCCTTCTTGATAATTCCTCCCTTCAAATATCCATGCGACTCCATTTCGCTTACCAACTCTCCATGAAAGTCAGCGACTAATCTCATTTTTCTCCAAAAAAGGATATTTTTTGCCATCCATCCTATCAACACCCCTTCATGCAAATGCCCATGAATAATATCTGGTTTTTTCAAAAAAGCAACCTTCACTGTTTTCCAAACTAAAAAAATATCCAAAACTATTTTTTGCCAATTAGGTCCGGCTTCTTCCTTATCATACCAAAACATTATTTTTCTAATGCGAAAATTTTTTATCTTTGTCTCTGGCGCGACCGTTTTTATGTCTCTTCCCAAATGATAAGAAACCATATCGATGGAAAATCCTTTTTTTTCCAAAGCTAAAGCTTCCTCCAATATGCGCATCGGGGTTCCTCTGTCAACAAAAAAAGGCACCGGAGCCACTACTAATATCTTCATTTAATTAACAATTAGACTCATTTAAACACTCTCAGCTTATCAGGCTTCACTCGTCTCGGTATCAAAAATTCCAAATAGATCCTCGTTTTCAAAATATGACTTCAAGATTTTATATGTTTTGTTTTTTGATTTTTATATTGTCCGAAATTTAGGATTTTTAGTCTGATGCTTTTTATATCCTATCAGCACTGCCAAAAATCTTTATTTTTTCCTCAACAACCATACTTACCGCATCCCTGGCCTTTCCTAAATGTTCCCTTATATCATAAGAAACAACGCTGTTTTCTCCGTCAACCGTTTCCGACAGACTTGAAATAAAAGCTACTCTTATCGCAGTATCTACATTAAAACAATTAATTCCGTTTTTTACGGCCTCTCTGACTTTGTCGGCGTCCCAATCCGAAGCACCATGCATTATGAGGGGCATATTGAGCCTTCTGTTGATTTCCGCCAACCTCTCATAATCAGGCTCCTTTCTTTCCTTGGCAAAATCATGAGCGTTTCCAACCGCCACAGCTAGAGCATCCACTTCCGTTTCTCTGGCGAATTCTTCAGCCTGATCCGGATCGGTCATATATTCGTCCCAATCGATTTCTTTGGCTCCGGTTTCTTTCATATAAGGAACATTTCCCAGCTCAGCCTGTAAATTTATTCCTTTTTCTCTGCAAAATTCAGCGATTTTTTTAGTCATCATTAAATTGTCGGAATATTTTTTTCTTGATCCGTCGTACATTACCGAATCAATTCCTATTTCCGCAGCCCTCTCTATTATTTCAAGACTTTTTCCATGATCCAAATGAACGCCTACCGGAATTTCTTCATAATAAAATTCAGACAAGTTTTTTATAATATTAAATATCGCCCTCCCCCCTGCATAATTCATCGTCTTTTCCGTAATCTGTATTATGATAGGAGATTTCATATTTTTAGCCGCTTCCAAAATCGCCTGAGTGGTTTCCAAATTCGTCGTATTAAAAGCGCCCACCGCATAATATTCTTTATTGGCTTTATCCAATATGTCTTTTACTTTTACTAACATAAGATTGATGCTAATCCGCGAATAAATGCTAATTTGATAATATGCAAATAATGCGAATCGATATATTTTTAGTTTTATTAAATCGTTTTTTGTTAAATTTTATCTTCTAAGATTTCCGCTATTTTTATGAACGAATCCGGATACAACGATTCCCCTCCGACCAAAACTCCATCCATTCCCGCGCTCAGACAGACTTCTCTGGCATTTTTATAATCCACCGATCCTCCGTACAATATCTTGGGCATTTGTTTGATAGTCAGACCAAATTGGTCCGCTAAAATTTTTTGGATAAGAATCCTTACGCCCATTATTTCTTCTCCCCTAGGAGTTTCTCCAGTACCTATGGACCAAACCGGCTCATAAGCTATTATCATCTTGGAAACTTTGGATTTTGTTAAATCTTTCAGCCCTTCCAATATTTGATTCAGCACGACTTTCTTGGTTTCTCCGGACTTTCTTTCATCGATATTCTCTCCTATGCACATTATAGGAATAAGATTGTTTTTGAAAGCGGAAAATATTTTTTTGTTGACCATATCATTGGTTTCTCCAAAATTAGATCTTCTTTCACTATGGCCGATAATTTCAAAATCCGCTCCCATTTCTTTGGCCATGGCAGGAGAAATTTCTCCAGTATAAGAGCCGGAATTTTCCCAATGCGCGTTTTGTATTCCCCAAAAAATATTTCCTTTTTTTATTTTTTCTGAGAAATATTCCAAATGGACCGCCGGAGGACAGATAATTATGGAGGTTTCTTCGAAAGTTTTTCCTTTCAACTTATCGCGAAGAATTTTCAAATAATTATCTCTTTCGATCTTCGAAATAATATTCATTTTTATGTTTCCTACCGCTAATTTATTCATATTTTTATTTTTTATAAAGTAAACCCTAGCGTCATAAAAGTGACTATTATCCCTGAAATCAAGCAGCCTAGAAAGATCAGTGGCACGGTCTTTTTTATCTCTATCTTAAAAATGGAAGCAGCTACCGCTCCACTGAAAGCTCCTGTCATCGGCAAAGGGATCGCCACGAATGAAACCAGGGCCCAGGCCTGCCATTTTTCAAATTTTTCTTTGTGTTTATCATGAAGTCTCCCGATATATTTCTGCCAAATTTTATCCAAAAAGCTTATTTTTTCAATTATAAGCTTTGTGACAGGCGTAATAAGCAGAGCCGTCAACGCTCCCAAAAGAGTATTTCCTAAAACTGACCAAATAAAGGTACTCATAGGCGCAAGGTCATATTTCAATATCCCTATGGGAATAGAAGCCCTAAGTTCCGTTACCGGAAGCATGGACATCAAAAAAACAGCCAGCTCCCTGGGCATTCCGGAAAACCAGGAAATTATTATTTCTTGCATTTAATTATAAAGAGACACTATTTACACAAATGCGCCCAAATAGCTCGGATTATAAATATTTTATGATATAATTATATACCGAAAATCAGGATAAGTGAAGAGATTCAAACCTTCTTTTCTTAAGCAGAATATCAGGCTCAAAATAAGGCCGAAATTTATTAAATAACCGGGGAACATACTCACCTGAAAGCTTCAATGCACTGAAACATTTATAACAGATAAAAAATATCCATTTAAAAAGATATTTTTAAACAAAAAACCAACAACCTTATTATTTAAAACCGGAACGGAACGATATTTTTAATAGCTCTTTCTTATGTGAAATATATTCCGCACAAAAACATGATTTACGTATTACGCGAAATTTTTTAACAGTTCCTCGACCTTCACGATTTTGCTTTCTTCTCTGTCTCTTTTTTTGACTTCGACTCCGCCTTTTTCCAGAGATTTTTCGCTCACAACCACGCGATAAGGAATTCCAATTAAGTCGCTATCGGCGAATTTTTCTCCCGGACGCGCATTTCTGTCGTCATAAAAGACTTCGACTCCTTTTCCGGTCAAGTCATTATAAATCTTCTCCGCTTCCTCGTTTTTATTAAGAGAAATTAAATGGACACGAAATGGCGCAACAGATTCCGGCCAGATAATTCCTTTTTCGTCATTGAAAATCTCAGTTACAACCCCCATAATCCTTGGCACGCCTATCCCATATGATCCCATATAGACATTTTTTTCTTCTCCATTTTCATCTTTATATGTAAGTCCTAAAGCCTTGGAATATTTCTCTCCCAAAGTATAAATATCGCCTACCTCTGCTGCTTTTACTTCTTTAAAATTCATCTTATCCTTATCAATTCCGAAATCTTTAAGAAGTTCCTCGCTGAAATCGCTTTTATTTATGGATACTCTTTTTTCCTTATCAAGTACAATTATATCTTCGCCAGCATCTGTGACAGTCTGAAATTCGAAAGAATATTTAGAAAATGATCCTCCGGAAGACATCGTCAAAAAAGTCCTATCTCCGATACCGATTCTTGTAAATATTCTCATATAAACTTCTTTCATCTTTTCATAAAATTCCTCGTGCTGTTTTTTGTTCAAAGAAAAATTATAGAGATCTTTCATTAGAAATTCCCTTCCTCTAAGCACTCCGGACTTTGCCCTTAATTCATTCCTAAATTTGGTTTGGAACTGATAAGCATATTTGGGAAGGTCTTTATGGGAAGAAATATAACTTTTCATTATGTTGGTAAGAGGTTCTTCGTGCGTGAAAGCAAGACCTAATTCAGTCCCGTTTTTCAAGTTGGTTTTAAACCAATCATCAACAATCTTATCGTCCCATCTGCCGGTTTTTTCCCAAGTTTCGCTTTTTTGAAGCGCTGTCATCTCCATCTCAACGGCTCCTATAGCATTCAATTCCTCTCTGATAATATTCTTTATTTTTTCAATAACCCTCAATCCCAAAGGTAAAAAAGAATAAACCCCGGCCATCTCCTTATGGACAAAACCGGCTCTGATCAATAATTGAGCATTCTTGCTGACTTCGTCTTTGGGGGCGAATTTTTGAGTTTTGGTAAAAAGTTTCGATTGTTTCATAATGTCTTAATTTTATTTAAAAAACTTTCCCAGCCATATAAAATTATATTTGCAAAAATGTCGCATCTTATGACGACCGTCATTTCGTGCTACATCTTTAATCAATACTTCCTAAAAAAATTCTTTTATCTTATCCACTATCTGAAACTGGATAAAATCATGAAAGGTAACAACTATCATAAGAAGGATTAGCAGTCCGAATCCGGCCGTATGGGCTATCTGCTCAATCCTATGGCTCACCGGAGATCCTTTTATTTTTTCGATAATAATAAACATGATTCTTCCTCCGTCCAGCGCCGGAAAAGGGAAAGCGTTGATTATAGCCAGATTTATGCTCAAAATAGCGGTAAACTGCAAAATATAAACCCATCCCAAAACAGCCACCTGTTTTGTCATAAAAGCGATCCCGATCGGTCCGGCTACGTCAATTGATGGCTTGGCGCCCATAAAAAGATTAACCAAAAGCCCGCCCAGAGTGGTTATGATCAGCCAGGTAATATCAAAAACGGCAAATAATCCTTTGCCTAAAGACTCATACCAAGGATAGCTAATAAGAGCAGTTCTGGTGAGTTGAACTCCCAGCGAACCCTCTCCTTCCGGAGGATTTTCTCTAGGAACACTGGCCAGAACCAAACCTTCTCCTCCTCTGTTTATAAAAAACCTTATTTCTTCTCCTTTATTTCCGTCTATAAAACTTTTTAATTCTTCGACTTTGCTTATATATTTGCATTTGACCCCATTAGCATCACAAACTTTCTGGACCTCGTCGCCAATGGCAATTCCCGAAGCTTCAGCGGGAGATCCTTTAGCTACTTGAGAAATCTGCACCCTGGCTCCCTTGATCTTATCGTCGTCGCTTATGGATTGTGATGCTCCTTGATTAAAAACCACAGCCAATAAGACCCAGGCCAATAAAAAATTCATCATCACTCCCGCTACTAAAACTTTTATTCTTGTCCAAGGTTCTTTTGAAGAAAAGCTGTCCTTATCATTATTTTCCCTGTTTTCTCCCTTTATTTTTACGAAGCCTCCCAGCGGTATCCAGTTGAGAGAAAAAACCGTATTTTCGGATTTTATATTTTTGTCACCGAATATGAACCTGAATTTTCCGGTATTCTCATCTTTGACCGCACCAAAGATTCTTGGCGGAAAACCGAAACCGAATTCCTCCGCTTTTATCCCGTTTCTTATAGCTATGATGTAATGCCCCAGCTCATGGACAAAAATCAAAACACCCAGAATTAAGATAAAAATTATTACTGTTGTCATAATATAAAAAAATTAAAACTGATTATTTTTATTAATGATAGCTTAAATAATGAAAAAAGCCAATCTTTAACGAATAAATTACCCGATATAAATGAATAGGACTATAATAGACGCCAGCACCAACCTATACCAAAAGAATATTTTATAGCTGGATTTTTGGACAAATTTAATGAGATACTTTATGGCCAGATATCCGCTTACGGCGGAAACGACTACCCCCCAGATCAGCGATCCGTCAACCCCATTATTGAGAATATAGGGAAATTGTTTTACCGTCGCTCCAAAAATTATCGGAGTGGATAGTAAGAAAGAAAATCTGGCCGAGCTTACCCTGTCCAATCCTAATGCCCGACTGGCAGTTATCGTTACTCCAGAACGAGAAACTCCGGGGATAATTGCTATTGCCTGGGACAATCCGATTATGATAGCCTCTTTAAAGCCTATATTTCCAATATTTTTCCTTTGTTTCATATATTTATCAAACAAATACAAAAGGAACCCGAAAAAAGACAATGTAAAAACAATCATCCATGGATTGCGAAAAACCGAACCGGCAAGATCTTCTAGAAAATATCCGGCTAAAACCCCGGGAATCGTAGCCGCAATAAGCAACCAGAGAATATCATTAGGATATTCTTTTTCAAAATCAGAATTTTCTTCATCTAAAGCCGACTTTGAATTTTCAATTTTTAATTTCGAAACACTTCCCAGCGTCAGCTGAGAAATCACGATCCAATCTTTCCAAAAGTAGGCCAGGACCGCTAGAAGGGTTCCGGCATGGAGAGCTACATCAAAAGCCAGTCCTGGATCTTCCCAGCCGGTAAAAAATGGCACTAAGACCAAATGTGCTGTTGAAGATATGGGAAGAAATTCTCCCAATCCCTGAACCACTCCCAAAACAATTGATTGGATCGTCTCCATGTAAATCAAATTAATATTTTAGCAAGTTAGTTTTTTAATGTTTTATCATCAAAGAAAACAAAATACTTCAATTCAATACTTCGAATTATCGAAGCAGGGCAAGTGGATAGAATTGACCATGGCGATCAACTACCGACTACCTGCAACCTCAACTATACTGTCATTATTTCCTGTTCTTTTTTCTCTCTTAACTCATCAATCTTTTTATTGTATTCATCCACAACCTCCTGAAGCCTTTCCTTTCCTCTAAATTTATCATCTTCGGCTATATCTCCCTTCTCTTCCATATCCTGGATTTCCTGCCAAATTTCTTCACGGATATTTCTTATGGCAATCCTTGATTCCTCGGCTTTTTTATTGAGCATTTTAACCAATTCGTTTCGTCTTTCCTCATTAAGCGGAGGAATATTTATCCGGATAACCTTTCCGTCATTATTGGGACTCAGATTGAGATCTGATAATTTTATCGCCGCCTCAATATTGGCCAAGCTATCGATGCTCCAAGGCTGGATAAGAAGAGTCCTAGGTTCGGGAACATTTATATTAGCCACCTGTTTAAGGGGAGTCTTGGTACCGTAATAATCGACCAATAAGTCTTCGATTATTCCCGGATTAGCTCTTCCGGTTCTTATTTTGGCCATTTCTTCCTTAAAATGCTCAATTGTTCCTTCCATCTCTTCCTTTTTTCCTTCAATTGCCTTTTTATACATAAAATTTTTTGATTTTAATCCGAAAAAATTCGAATTAAATTAAATTATTATCTAAAAATTTCTCAATCCAGCAAAGACAACACCGGGGTTGTTTTTATTAAATTCTATTTGCGAAACATTTTTTACGCTTCCGAGCTGAAAAGTTGACCATTCCTCTCCTCCGTCCACGGATCGATACATGGCCTGCGCCACGCTATAAATTATTTCACTGGGATTAAAAGGATTTACCGCGACTGCCCTTACTGGAAATTCTCTGGAACTCGCTATGGTATCAAGCTCTTCAAAAGTTTCTCCAAAATCAAAGCTTTTAAAGAGACCTTTATTGGTACCGACATAAATAACCCCTTCTATATTCTTATCAACTTCGATCGAATATATCTCGGGAGCGCCCACTGATTTGTTGATAATGGATAATTTTTTAAATTCTTCTCCGTTTCTGTCAGAAACAAAAATGCCTTTTTGATATATCAAAAAATATACTCTGCCTTCGCTATCTTCGCTAAAAATAATCTTGGCTACCGCGCCATCCGAAGAATATAGGTTGTTCCAGCTTATTCCTCCGTCAACGCTTTTTAATATTACTCCCTTATTGGTTCCTACGAATATTTCCCCGGGATTGTTTTTATTTAACGACATGGCGGTTATATAAGTTCCTTTTGAAGGCTCAGTATAAATTTCTTCCCAATTTTCTCCGCTATCCTGAGTTTTAAATATTTTTCCCCGTCCCTCCAATGAACATGAAGCGAATATGATTGAAGGATCAAAATGATTTATTGCCAACCCATAAACATTATTTACGGCAGGAAAGCTGAGACTTTCCCATGATTCAGCGTTGTCTTTGGATATGAGGATGCCGTTTTTTTTGGTTCCTAGATATATCTTATTCATTTCCAAAGGATCTGTCGCTATGGAAAGAACATCGACTGAAGAAATGCTTCTTTTTTCGTCTACCTTATTTTTCATCTCCCAACTGCTTCCATAATCCGCGGATCTCATAACTCCCCCCATTGTTCCTGTGGTGGCACCGCCTCCTGCCAGCGAACAGCCGGAGAAAATCATGGCTGTCAATAAAAGCACTGCGTTAAAAAAATATTTTTTCATATTATTTCTTTTTCTTAATTATATTATAAAAATAAAAAAAAATCTAGAAAAAATAGATTTTTAAAAATTCATTGAAATCCCTGATAGCTTGCGCTATCAGCTCCACAACCTGAGCTTAATTTAAAAGCCTCTTATTTTAAGAGGCGGAATCGTGGCAGAAAAGTATCGTGCGCCGTGAGGGATTCGAACCCCCGACCATCAG
>Ga0172382_10001331_pt1 | contig 44530 bp, 42 predicted proteins | sample Leawel138RmetaG_FD_122245 | JGI IMG/M metagenome (GOLD analysis project Ga0172382, IMG submission 122245) | Leachate microbial communities from a municipal landfill in Southern Ontario, Canada - Leachate well 138R metaG | ecosystem: Engineered > Solid waste > Landfill > Unclassified | place...
GAAGTCGTGGGTGATGAAGAGCACGCCCATCCCGCGACGCTCCTGCAACTCGCGCAGCAGCCCGAGTATCTCCGCCTGCACCGTCACGTCGAGCGCCGTGGTCGGTTCGTCCGCGATCAGGAGCGCGGGTTCGCACATGAGGGCCATCGCGATCATCACGCGCTGGCGCTGGCCGCCCGACAGGCGATGCGGATACTCGGCCACACGGCGCACCGGATCGGGCATGCGCACTTCCTCGAGCGCCGTGCGGATGCGCTGGGCACGGGCCTCGTCCGTCATCTCCGGGCGATGCAGTTGCAGCGCCTCGTCCATCTGTTCGCCGATGGTCAACACCGGGTTGAGCGAGGTCATCGGCTCCTGGAAGATCATGCCGATGCGTCCGCCGCGAACCCGGCCAAGAAGGGATTCATCCGCGCCGAGCAGATCCAGGCCGTCGCCTCCCTCGTCGGCGGGGTCGTACAGGCGAATCCTGCCGCGGGGATGGCGATGGCGCATGTGCGGCAGCAAGCCCATCAGCGACAGCGCGGTCACCGACTTGCCGCTGCCCGACTCGCCTACCAGGCAGAAGGTTTCGCCACGGCGGACTTCCAGGCTGACACCATCGACCACGCGCATCCATCCGTGTCCGTCGGACAACTCCGTGACCAGGTCCTCGATCTCGAGCAGCTTCACTGCCTGGCTCCCATGGTCGTACGCTGCGTGTGTGGATCGACCGCATCGCGCAGCGCCTCCCCGATCAGGTTGTAGGCGAACACGGTGAAGAAGATCGCGCCGCCGGGGAACACCGCCAGCCACCAGTTGAAGGTCGACGACTGCACCGCCTGGTTGAGCATCTGCCCCCACGACGGATCGTCCACCAGGCCCAGGCCGAGAAAGGAAAGCGTCGCTTCGGCGAGGATCGCCGAGGCCACGCCGAAACTCGCCGCCACCAGCAGCGGCGCGAGTCCGTTGGGCAGCATGTGGCGGAACAGGATGGAGGGCAGCGGCAGCCCGCAGGCCACCGCCGCCTGCACGAAATCCTGCTCGCGCAGCTTCAGGAATTCCGCACGCACGTATCGCGCATAGCCCGACCACGAGGTGATGCCGATGATGATCATCATCATGTAGATCGACCGGCCGAAGAAGGCGACGAAGGTGAGCAGCAGGAACAGCGTCGGGATCGCCTCGAAGATCTCGACCAGGCGCATGCCGATGATGTCGACCACGCCCGAGAAGTAACCCATCATGCCGCCGATCAGGGTGCCGATCAGGAGCGCGATCCCGGTGGCGATGAAGCCGATCCCGAGCGCGATGCGCGAGGCATGGATCATGCGCGCGGCCACATCGGCGCCGTTCTCTTCGGTGCCGAGCCAGTGGTGTCGTTCGGAAGCCGCGAGCGGCGCCTCGATGCCGGTATCGCCGTAGTCACGCAGGTAGTCCTTGGCCGAATACGGGATGGGCGCGCGCACGATGCGCTCGATCTTGCCGGCGGCCTCCATCGTGCGATATTGCTCATAGACGGTCAGGGTCGGCGGGGAGACCAGTGCATAGGCGAGCACGGTCGCGCCACCGACGCCCGCGAGCCAGGCCGTGACGCGGAACCAGGTCTTCGCGGGCACCATCGTGAGGATCAGCGCGAGGAAGAAACCCGCCAGCCAGATCCAGTCCACCGGCCCCATGTTCGCCAGCGCCGGGCTGCTCGCCCTGCCATCGACGACCATGTACAGCGGGTGGGTGTTGGCGATGAACGGCGCGAACGTGGCCACCAGCACCAGGAGCGCGATCCAGGCCAGGCCGATGCGCGCACCGGTGCGCCGGGCCAGGGCACCGAGAACCTGCCGCAGCCAGGGGCGCGCAAGCTGCGCCTGCTTCGTCCCGGTGATCTCAGTCATAGCTCACCCGCGGATCGGCGATCGCGTAGGCGATATCGGCGAGCAGATAGCCGCCCAGCGTCAGGAGCCCCGAGATCAGGGTCACCGACAGCACCAGTTCGCGATCCCGCGTCTGCACCGCCTCCACCGCAAGCTTGCCCATGCCGTCGATGCTGAAGATGCTCTCCACGATGACCGAGCCCGCGAGCAGGCTGGGAAGCAGTGTCGCGGACACCGTGATCAACGGCAACAGGGAATTGCGAAAGACATGGCGCCACAGCACCGTTTCCTCGTCCACCCCCTTTGCCCGCGCGGTACGCGCGTAGTCGGCCGCCAGGTTCTCGAGCAGCGACGAACGGGTGAGCTTGGCGAGGAAGGCCAGGCCACCGTAGGACAATGCGATCACCGGCAGCACCAGGTGCCAGGCGCGATCGAACAGATAACCCCCGTGCACGATCTCCGCGCCAAGGGCACGGGCCAGGCCGAGGCCGACCCCGATCCCGAGCGCACCGGCGAATACGATGCGCAGGGGCTTGCTCGGGATGCCGGCCATGGCCCCTGCCAGCGCGGCGCCACCCAGGCCGAGGAGGCCGTGGAACAGCGTCGGCGCGGCGCCCTGCAGGCCGGCCGCCATCAGGTAGCCGAGCGCGGCACCGATCAACGCGCCGCCGTAGCGTCGCGCACCGCGCGGTGCCCTTGCTGCCGCCCACACCAGCAGCGCCGTGCTCATGCCGAGCGACGCGAACAGGATCAGCACATCGACACCGCTCGCCAGCCAGGGCAAGAACGTCTGGTCCACGGCCTCGCGGCGTACCAGGCCCGCGGTAGGAAACCAGCGCCAATATTGTTCGGAGGCAAAAAAGCCGATGAACAGGACGCCCGCCAGCATGGTCGGCACCGACCACAGGCCGAGCAGAAGGACGTTGGAGGCGACGTCGAAGCGCCCGCCGCGCGCGCGCGCGGCCTGCACCCCGATGGCGATGGCGATGGCGTAGATGAGGGGAATCGACAGCAGATTCAGCAGCAGGGTGATCGGCAGGCGCTCGGCAAGCAGGTCGGTCACCGGCCGCCCGTAGCGGAAGCTCACCCCGAGATCCGGCCCCTTGAACAGGGAGAACGCCCCCAGCGTGCCGTCGGCTTCACGCTCGAACCCGACCGGGGAGATGTTGTTGAGCCAGCGCAGGTACTGCACCGGTGCCGGCTGGTCGAGCCCGTACAGGCGGTTGTAGTAGTCCTCGAGCGCCTGGCGCGTCTCGGGCTCCAGATTCGTGCCGTCGATCAGCGATTGCGCGCTGATCCCGCCGGGTGCCGCCGCCATCACCACGAATACGATGAGGGTGATGCCGAACAGGGTCGGCACCATCAGCGCGGCGCGGCGCACAAGATAGAGCAGCATGAGCGGTCAGCGCCTTCTGTGGAGCGTGCCCGGTACGTACACTTCCACCGGAACGGTCATCAGGTTCAGGCCCAGGGGTGTGTTCTCGAGATTGGCGATGCGCTCGTCCACGAAGGTCAGCGTGTTGCGCCGGAACAGGAAGGTATAGGGCTGGTCCGCCACCAGTTCCCGCTCGGCCGCCTGCCACAGGGCCATGCGTTTGCTCTCGTCGACCTCGGCACGCGCCGCATCGATCAGGCGATCCAGTTCGGGATTGCGGTAGCTGATGAAGTTGTCGCCGCCCTCCAGGGTCTGGCTCGAATGGAACATCTGGAAGATGTCGATTTCGATTCCGGAGGTCCACCCCAGGGTGATGGCATCGAAGTCCTTGCGCTGGATGTTCTCGAGCATCACCGACCATTCGGTCGGGCGCGGACGCATCACGATACCGGCCCGGGCGTACAGGTCGCGCAGGAACAGCACCATGCGACGCGTGTCCTCGTTGTCCTGGAAGAAGGTCATTTCGAATTCGAACGGCTGTCCGTCCGGCCCCTGCAGGACCCCGTTGCCGCTGCGATCCTCGAAACCGGCTTCGCGCAGCAGCTCACGGGCGTGCTCGAGATCGTACTGGATCGATCGAAGTGCGGAATCATGCTGCGGCGAACGCGGACTGAAGGGGCTGATCGCCGGCTCCGCATAGCCCAGCATCACCTCCTCGATGATTCGCTGCACGTCGGTCAGATGAGACATCGCCAGGCGCACACGCGGATCGGCGAAACGTGTCGGCGCATCGCCGCGCCGCTGGTTCCAGGCGATATAGTTGTAGCCGGCGGTCGGGCTCATGTACTCGAAATGCCGTGTGCGCGAGCGCAGGTCTTCGTCGTCGAGCAGGTGCTGGTACTCGCGTGGTCGCGCCCCGTAGACATCGATGTTCTGGTTGCGGAAGGTGGTCAGGCGTGCGCTGTCGTTCTCGATCACGCGCCACACGATGCGATCGAAGGAGGGATCCACCGGCCCCCAGTAGCGCGGATTGCGCACCAGTTCGACCCGCCCCTGGTCCGGAGTCCAGCCCTCGGGGTCGGCGAGCCGATACGGCCCCGAACCGAGCAACAGCCCGCGGCTCTCGTTGAACGTCCGGGGATCGTCGAGGAATCGACGGTAGAAGTGCTCGGGCAGGATGTCCAGCGTGCCCGCCAGCTGCAGGCTGTTGAAGTAGGGTTCCGCGAACACGAACTCCACGGTGTGGTCGTCGAGCGCAGTGACGCTCTCGATCCTGGACAGATAGGCCCGACTGCGCGGCGCCGCAATCGCCTCGTTCATGATGAACTCGAAGGTGAACGCGATATCGCCTGCGGTGAGCGGCTCGCCGTCGGAGAAACTGACATCGCGCCGCAGCCGGAAGGTGATGGTCTGGCCATCTTCCGAGATCGACCAGTCCTCCGCCACCAGGCCACGCCACTCGAGAGTACCCGGATCGCGTGTGAGCAGCGATTCGATCACGTAGGCCTGCACCTCGCTGGCGTAGGCGTCGGCCGACACCAGCGGCGTCAGGGTCCGCAGGCCGGTACCGAAGGCCAGCATCAGCCAGTCGCCGCTGGCATAGTCCGGCTGCGCCGCGGCGCGACGCGCGCGTTCGAAGGCATCCGGTTTCGACTTGACGGCCGCCGCAGGCGCCGACGAAGCCGCGGCGCGCAGCTCGCCGCTGCGCAGCGTCTGTTCCAGATCACGCAACAGCCCGCGGGTACGCCGAATATCCTCGGCCTGCTCCTGCATGACGCGCGTCATCTCGGTCATGCGCTGCCACTGCCGGTCGACCTGGACCATCATCAGCACGAGCAGGGCCACGACCAGCCCGAAGCCGAGCCATGATCCCCATCGGTTACCGCCACCTCTTGCCGTCTTCATGCGCGTCCCGCCGGTTTCTGCTTGCGCGTACTTTAACCGGGGTCATCGCGGATCCGTGCGGGTCCCGCCGTGCCTTTCGGCTCAGCCGCCGAATGCCGCCATCCCGCCGACCACCACCGCGGCCAGCAGCGCATGAGCCGCCATCATCAGCACGCCGTCGTGGACAGTCAGCGCGAGCCCGTAGAGCGCGATGATCAGCCCGGCGCTGGTGGCCATGAAGGGCAGTATCTCGAGCGGCGGCATCGTTGCGCCGACCAGCAGGCATATCGTGGCGGCGATTCGAAGCGATGCGTTCCCGGTCAGGGCGGGCAGGCGTCGGTGGACGATCCGGTCGATCCCGCGGGCGGCCGGCCGCGCGAAGCGCAGGCCCTGGCGAAGCCATTCTTCGCTCAGCGCCGCATTGCGCAGGCGGGCGGGCAGCCAGAACTGCCGTCGACCGCACAGCAGCTGGAACGACACGATGGCCACGATCACGCCGATGATCGACGGCATGGTGGGGATGCCCGACAGCGGCGAGACGGCCAGGAGCCCGGGCAGCAGCAGCAGCGGACCATAGGCCCGGTGACCGGCCATCGCCTGGATCTGTCCGATCGATATCGAGCCGCTGGCGCGGGCTTCGTGCTCGACCGCGTCGAGCAGCTCGCCGAGCGTGTCGAACTGCGTGCTTGCCGTCGAATGACCCGCCGCGCCCGCGGCTGGGCGGTTCGCTCTGTCCATGGCTTCCCGTTGCTGTTGCGGCATCGTGCCGCCGAACTCGGCCCGAAAGAATCGTGCCTGCGCCTTTGTGGCCGCGGACGGGCGGACTCTCAGTGCCCGAGATTCTTGCGCCGCTTCCAGAGCGTCGTGCGGGATATCCCGAGCCGTTTCGCGGCCTCCCCGAGGCGGCCGCCGGAAAGCTCGAGCGCGCGCTCGATGCTGGCGAGTTCGGCCTGCTCGCGGGCATCTGCCAGGGAGTGATCCCGCACCGGCAGCCGGTCGAGCGTCATCTCCGGGAACAGCGCCGGTGCGCCCAGCAGCGGTCCGTCGGCCAGTGCCACCGCCCTTTCGACCCGATTGCGCAGTTCCCGCACATTGCCGGGCCAGGCGTGCGCCAGCAACGCGGCTGCGGCGGTGTCGTCGAATTCCGGCACGACCAGGCCCTGGCGCTCGGCGGACTGCCGTGCGAACAGCCTCGCAAGCGGCAGGACTTCCTCGGGGCGTTCGCGCAGGGCCGGGATGCGGACCTCGACCACGGCTAGCCGGAAGTAGAGATCCTCGCGGAACTCGCGGCGGGCGATCAGCTCGCCCAGGTCGGCGTTGGTGGCCGCCACGACTCGACCCTCGAAGCGCATGTCCTGGCGTCCGCCGATCCGCCGGAAGACACCGTCCTGCAGGACGCGCAGCAGTGTGATCTGCAGGCGCAGGTCGAGCTCGCCGATCTCGTCCAGGAACAGGGTGCCCTTGCCCGCTTCCTCGAAGAAGCCGGCATGGGTGGCGGTGGCGCCGGTGAACGCCCCGCGTTCATGGCCGAAGAACTGGCTTTCGATCAGGTCGCGCGGCACCGCGCCACAGTTCACCGCGACGAAGGGCTGGCGCGAGCGTCTCGACTGGCGATGCAGCGAGCGCGCCGCGATCTCCTTGCCGACGCCGGTCTCGCCGCGCAGGAGCACCGGCACGTCGCGCGAGGCCAGGCGCTTCAGGTCCGCGGCCAAGGCGGTGGTGGCCGACGACAGGCCGAATCCTTCGCCGTTGCCCGCACAAGAGGGCTCTGCCTTGTCGGGCAGGAGTTCCCGGATCGTCTTCACGAGCTCGTCGACGTCGTATGGCTTGGTGAGATAGTCGTCCACGCCGGCGCGCACGAGCCGGACCGCCTGGCCGACGTCGGCGTAGGCGGTCGCGAACACGATCGGCGTGTTGCCGAGCAGGGGCAGCGCCTGGCGGTAGAGATCCTCGCCGGAGCCATCCGGCAGGCGGATGTCCGACAGCACGAAGTCGGGGCGCGCGCGATGCATCGCGCCCACGGCCTGGGCGCAGTCGACCGCCAGCTCCACGACGAAGCCTTCCAGGCGCAGGCGCTGCAGCAGGGCGCCACCCAGGATCGGGTCGTCCTCGATGACCAGGATGCGCGGCGCGGGGGCTGCCAGGCTCGTCATGGCGCGGTTTCGAGTTCGGTTGCTGGCGCGTCCAGGGGCAGGTCCAGGACGATGCGGGTTCCCTGTCCGGTCCGGGCGTCCACGGCGACGCGCCCCTGCAGGCGTTGCAGCAGGCGGACGGTCACCGCGACGCCCAGGCCGGCGTTCTCGCGCGGCTCGACCCCGCGTTCGAGGCTGTCGGCCAGGTCCTCGGGGAGCCCGCCGCCTTCGTCGCTGATCTCCAGGCGAAGGTGTGTCCCGGTCACGGCGCAATGCAGGCGGACGCGCCCGCCCGCGGGCGACGCTTCGACGGCGTTGAGCAGCAGGTTCAGCAGGATCTGCCGGACTTCGCCTCCGGCAAGGGGCAGCGGCCCCTCGAGGTCGGATGTGACCTGCAGCTCCACGCCGGCCCGCCGCGCTTTCGGCGCGACGAGCCGGCGTATGTCGACCAGGTCCTGCGGTCCGAAGCGGCTGCCTTGGACGGCCGACCGATGGGTGGCGAGGGTGGCGTCGGTCACATCGGTCAGGGCCCGCATGCCGCGTTCCATGAAGTCGAGCGCCTCGGCCCGGACCTCCTCGCGATCGCCGAACTTGCGAAGGGTCTCGATGGCGGTGATCACGCCGGTCAGCGGGTTGCGCACTTCATGCGCGAGCGTCGCCGTGAGGCGGCCCAGCACCGCTTCGCGTTCCTGCTTGGCCATGAACGTCAGCATCGCCTCGCGTTCGCGCGTGGCGGCGGCCATGCGGTTGTAGGCGCGCACCAGCTGCAGCGTTTCCCGGTCGCCCGCCGGAACATGGTGTTCAGCCATGGGCTGGAGCGCGGCCTCCTCGCCTTGCTGCAGGTGCCGGGTCAGCATGTCGATCGGTCGCAGCAGGCGGCGCACCAGCAGCAGCCCCACGATGGCGCAGATGACTCCGAAGCTGAGGTCGAACACGACGACGCGCCGCCACAGGGCCCGTCTTTCATCGACATAGCCGGAGACGTCGAGATTGGCGACGACCGTGAACGATCCGACCGCCGCGGTGCGTTGGTCGGCGACATCGGTCAGGGGGCGCCATATCCAGTAACTGCCATCGTCGGCGTCGAGGAAGTAGCCGCGAGCTTGCTTCCGGGCAAGGGCGGGAAGCTCGGCATGCCCGACGCTGTCGCGATCGGCACGGGCCGTGACAGCGCCACCGTCGAGCAGGAACAGGCGGCGTTCCTCGACGCCCTGGTGCATCCGCAGGGCTTCGTCGAGCGCCCGGTCGATGCCTGCGGCGTCCTGGTTCAGCACCGAGGGCATCAGGGAGGCGGCCATGCCGTCCAGGTAGATCTGTCCGATCCGTTCCAGCTGCGCTTCCACCTGCGCCGAGAGGCTGCGGGTCGAGATCTGGGTGCTGCCCAGCGCCGTCACGAGCACGATGCCGACCATCGCCAGCGGCAGGCGGGCGCTGACGGGCAGGCGATGGAGGAGCGGAAATGCCATGGTGGTCAGCTTAGCAGGGGCGCGCGGGTGGCCCGGCCCGATCATGGCGCCCGGGTGGTCCCCAGGTGATCGGGAGCATCGTCGGGCGTCTCGTCGATGATGTTCGTTCGCGGCAGTACGCCGTCCAGCGCGTCCTCGCTCGTGCCGCGCCACAGGGGCACGCCGCTGACATAGCCGGCGCGCCCGATGAGATGGCCCGCGACCGGGGTCGTCACCAGCAGGAAGAACACCGCCAGCATCGCCTTGATCCAGGTCGCGGTGGAGCCGTCGAAGGCCGCGACACCCAGCAGCACGAGTCCGGCACCGGCGACGCCGGCCTTGGTCGCGGCATGCATGCGCATGAAGAAGTCCGGCAGGCGCAGCACGCCGATGGCGGCGAACAGGCAGACGATGCTGCCGCCGAGCAGCAGCACGGCGCCGATCCACTGGCTCATGGCCGGCGCTCCGCGGCGGCGTCCGGGCGGCTGGCGGGGATGTTGCCGTGTGCGATGTAGCCGGCGAACGCCACCGTCGCGAGGAATCCCACCAGCGCGACCCCGAGGGCGATGTCGACGAAGGCGACCGAATCCGCCACCAGCGCCGCCAGGCCCGCCGCGGCCACGCCGAGCAGGCTGAGCATGTCCAGGGCGATGACGCGGTCGGCGGCCGCGGGCCCCCGCACGATGCGCAGGCCCGCGGCGATCGCGGCAGCCACCAGGAGCACGGCCGATGTCGCGAGCACGATGTCGAAGATCGCTTCATTCATCAGAGGCTCCGAGAAACCCCGGCGTTCAGGCCGGGGAGGAAAGGAGCACAGCCAACAGGCTGAACTGTTTGTTTGTACAGTATTTCGCTTCGATTCGCTGTACGATGTAAATCATGGACATCAAGCGCGCCTACCGTTTTCGGTTCTATCCAACGCCCGAGCAGAAGACGGTCCTTGCTCGTACGTGTGTCGACCGTCACCGTGTCGAAAGACGCGGCAGGCCGGTACTTCGTCTCGATGCTGTGCGACGACGCGGTTTCTCCGAAGGCGCCTGTTGTGGGCCGGGTCGGTATCGATCTGGGCCTGACGCACTTTGCCATCCTGTCGAGCGGCGAGAAGGTCGCTGCGCCGAATACGTTCCGCAAAAACGAGGCGAAGCTCGCCAAACTGCAACGGAGGCTCGCAAGAAAACAGAGAGGATCGGCTCGCCGCGCCAAGGCGAGATTGAAGGTCGCACGCATGCATGCCAGGACGGCAGACGCCCGCAGGGACTTCCTGCACAAGCTCTCAAGCCGGTTGATCAACGAAAACCAAGTGATCGCCGTCGAGAGTCTTGCCGTGAGCAACATGCAGAAGAACCGCTGCCTGTCCAAATCGATCGCCGACGCCAGTTGGTCGGAGTTCGTCAGGCAGCTCGAGTACAAGGCGCACTGGTACGGGCGCACGCTGATCGGCATCGAGCGCTGGTATCCGTCCACCAAGCGATGCAGCGACTGCGGGCACACGGTCGCCAGGATGGTATTGAGCATTCGCGAGTGGGCGTGCCCGCAGTGCGGCACGAGCCACGATCGCGACCGTCCTTCAGGGCGGGGAGCAGTCAATCCATGGCCTCCATGACCCGGCGCTCGAAGCCGGACTTGATCTGTTCGACGACATCGTCGGACAGGTTCATCACATGCACGTAGAGCCGGCGTCGATCCTCCGAGACATGCAGGCTGGTGGTTCCCGGCGTCAGGGTGATCAGGTTGGCGAGCATCGCGATTCCCATGTCGCTGCGCACGTCCAGGGGCACGGCAACGATGCCGCTGTGATCGATGCGATCCGGATTCATCACCGCGGCAAGCACATCGCGCACCGAGAAGACGAGCTCCCGGAAGAACAGGGCGCCCAGCACTGCCCAGGCAAGAACTCGACGCAGCGGCTTCATGGCAGATCTCCGGCGGACGCGACCGGCCTGTCGCCGAGCACCGCGCGCGCATAGGCTTCGCCGCCCAGCAGTTGCTCTGCCGCGCGCAGCGAGAAGTCGACGAAGGGTTCGGCGTACAGTCCGATGCTCAGGGTCAGCGCCGCCAGCGCCATGATCGGCGCCAGCATGGCCAGGCGCATGCGGGGATTGGCGCGCCATTGGCGGGCGGCTTCCTCGGAGCGCGGGCCCGCCGGCTTCCAGAACGCCTCGTTCCAGATCTTGAGCATCGAATACAGGGTGAGCAGGCCCACCCCCAGCGCGACCGCGGCGAGCACCACATGGCCGGCCTCGAGGCTGGATCGCACCACGATGAACTTCGCCCAGAAGCCCGACAGGGGCGGCAGTCCCGCCAGCGACAGCGCGGGGATCACGAACATCAGGGCGAGCAGGGGAGCGCTGCGATGCAGGCCGCCGATGCTGCCGAGGTGATAGGAGCCTCCCGCCCGCCGGGCGGCGCCCGCGATCAGGAAGAGGTTCGCCTTGACGATGATGTGGTGCAGTACGTACAGGACGGATCCGGCCAGCGCCAGGGGCGTGGCGACCGCCAGCCCGACCAGCATGTAGCCGATCTGGCTGACGATGTGGAAGGACAGGATCCGGCGCATGTCGAACTGCGCCGCCGCGCCCAGCACGCCGGTGATCATCGTCAGGCCGGCGATCCAGCCGATCAGCGGGCCGATGTAGTCCAGGACCCCGCCGAAGGGCAGCGTGAACACACGCAGGATCGCGTAGACACCGACCTTGGTCAGCAGCGCGGCGAAGATCGCCACGATCGGGGCGCTCGCCGTGTGGTATGCGGCCGGCAGCCAGAAGAACAGGGGGAACACCGCCGCCTTCGCGCCAAAGCACAGCAGGAACAGCACCGCAAGGGTCTTCACCAGTCCCCGGTTCTCGACCCCGGGGATGGTGTCGGCCAGATCGGCCATGTTCAGTGTGCCGGTCAGCCCGTAGAGGAAGCCGACGCCGAGCAGGAACAGGGTCGTGACCAGGAGATTCAGGATGACGTACTTCACGCCCGCGTCCAGCTGCTCCCGCGTTCCGCCCTGGATCAGGAGTCCGAACGAGGAGATCAGCATGATCTCGAACCAGACGTAGAGGTTGAAGATGTCGCCCGTGAGGAAGGCGCCCGTCACGCCCAGCAGCAGGCCGTGATAGAGCGGATGGAACCAGGCATGCTCGCGCTCGCGTGCGCCATCGACGAGCGCGTAGATCGCCACCGCGACGGCCATCAGCCCGGTGATCACGACCATGGCCGCGGCCAGCAGGTCGGCGACGAAGCTGATCCCGAAGGGCGCCCGCCAGTCACCGAACTGGGTGGCCAGCACCTTGCCGCCGTGGACCTCGGCGAGCAGCAGCAGGCTCGAGCCCAGCAGGGCCACGCTGCCCGCCACGCTCAGCAGTCGCTGCGCGCCGGGTCGGCGCTGCAGCATGGCGCACAGCGCCATGGTCGCAAGCGGAATGCAGACCGGCAGCGCCAGGATCCAGGCCTGCGTCATTCCGGCGCCCCGGAGTCGGGCGGCGCGTCGGCCTGGGCGGGCGTGCGCGGCTCGGCTTCGCGCATCGCATCCGGATCGGCGGTGCCCAGTGCGGCGCCTGCCCGCTCGAACAGCACTACCGTGAAGGCCACGAGGGAGAAGGAGATGACGATGGCCGTGAGGATCAGTGCCTGCGGCAGGGGATTGGCGCCCGCCGCGAGCACGAGCTCACCGTCCGGAACCAGCGGCGGCACGGGGGACGTGAGCCGGCCGCTGATGAAGATCGCGAGGTTGACCGAGTTGCCGAGCAAGAGCAGGCCCAGGACCATGCGCAGGAGATGGCGCGACATCAGCAGGTACAGCGCCGCGGCCAGCATGGTGCCGAAGGCAATCGCATAGAGTGCCTCCATCAGATGCCTTCCTCGGCGAGATAGAAGCTCACGAACGCACAGACCGAGCCGAGTACCGCCAGGTAGACCCCGACGTCGAAGGCCAGCGCGGTGCCCAGGGCGAATCCGCTGTCCCAGATCTGCCACTGGTGCGTCAGGAACGGTGTCCCGGACACGAGCCCCGGTATTCCGGAGAGCAGGGCGAGCAGCAGGCCGCAGCCGGCGATTGCCGCGGGCGGCCAGCGCAGCGCGGCGAGGAGCCGGGCGCGACCGCGCGGCAGGCCGTAGACGGTGAAGCCGGCGGCCCCGATCAGTCCTCCGACGAAACCGCCGCCGGGTTCGTTGTGACCGCGCCAGAGCAGGTAGAGCGAGAAGGCGAGGGCCATCGGCAGCACGACGCGACCGGCGACCCGCAGGATCAGGTTGTTCATGGGCGCTCCGGTGCGATGGAAGCAGGCCGCGGTTGTCGCCGCCGGGCCGCGGTACCGGCGAGGACCGCGGCCGAGGCGATCGCGGCCAGGGTCAGCACGGTGATCTCGCCCAGGGTGTCGAGCGCCCGGAAGTCGACGATGATCACGTTGACGAGGTTGCGACCGTGCGCTTCGGGAACGCTGGCGCTCGCGAAGAAGTCCGACAGGCGCGAATCGAACGGCGTTTCGAGAACCGCGAACAGGATGAGGCTGGCAAGCAGGCCGAAGCCCGCGGCGACGATGGCATCCATGCGTCGTTGCGGGATCGTCCGGGCATCGTAGCCAGCGTGCGCCATGCGTCCCGCGATCGCGAGCAGGACGACGATGGCGACCGCTTCCACCGAGAACTGGGTGAAGGCGAGGTCCGGCGCCCCGTTGAAGAGAAAGGTCAGGGCCACGCCGAAGCCCACCGTTCCCGCGGCGACGATGCCGGCGATGAAGTTGCGGGCTCGCAGCACGGTGAGCGTTCCGAGGAGAAGCAGGGCCGGCAGCAGGCCGTGCAGGCTCCAGGCACCGTCGAAGGACGGACTGGCCGATGCCCCGGTGCGAAGCAGCACGAACGACAGGGAAGCGCCCATCACGGCCAGGATGATGAAGATGTAGCGTCGCAGGCTGCCGTTCTGGATGAGCGCGGTCTGCCATGCCGCGATCCGCTGCAGGGCGGTGAGGCAACGGTCGTACAGCGCGTCCGGCCCGTGCTCGTCGATGATCTCGCGGGCTACCAGGACGCGGTGCATCCGGTCCCAGCAAGCGTAGATCACGAGTCCCAGCGCGAGGGTCAGGCCGCTGAGCGCCAGCATGGGAGTCCAGCCGTGCCAGACCGCGAGCTGTACCGGGGCCGGCAGTCCGGTCACCGCGAGCGCCGCGGCGCCGATGAATTCCCCGACCAGCGAAGGCGCCAGGCCGAGCAGCAGGCCCAGCACGGCCAGCAGCGCCGGGCCAGCCCACATCGCGATGCCCGGTTCATGCGGTGGCTGCGGCGTGGCCACCTCGGGGCCGAAGAAGATCCGGAAGGTGACGACGCCGGCCACCGCGACCATGACGGCGTTCGAGAGCAGGGCGATGGCCACGGGCACCCATGAGGCGCCGTCGGCCAGGTTCACTTCGTAGACCAGCTCCTTGGCGATGAAGCCCATGAAGGGCGGTAGCCCGGCCATGGAGAGTCCGGCCAGGATCGCGATCCCCGCCGTCAGCGGCATGTGCCTGGCGAGTCCACGAAGCAGGGTGGTGTCGCGAGTCCCGGCGGCGTGGTCGATGATGCCGGCGACCATGAACAGGCATGCCTTGTACAGGGCGTGGACCAGCAGGAAGACCGCCATGGCGGTCCCGGCCAGGGGATGTGGCAGGCCCAGCAGCATGACGAGCGTGCCGAGCGAGACGACCGTGGAATACGCCAGCACGCGCTTGAGGTCGGTCTGGCGCAGCGCGAGGATGGCGGCGGTCGTCATCGTCGCCAGGCCGACGCACAGCAGCAGCCAGGTCCAGAGCGGGTGTTCGCCATAGACGGGGTTCAGCCGCGCGAGCAGGTACACGCCGAGCTTCACCATGGTGGCGGAATGCAGGTAGGCCGAAACGGGCGTCGGCGCGACCATGGCGTTGGGAAGCCAGGCATGCAGCGGTACCTGCGCCGACTTGGCGAACGCCCCGATCGCGACCAGCGCGATGATCCACGCCGCATGGGGATGCGTTGCGAGTCCGGGCGCGTGCGCGATGATCTCCGAGATCCGCAGCGTGCCGGCGGCCTGCGCGAGGAGGATGATCCCGGCCAGCAGCGCCAGTCCGCCGCCCACGGTCACCAGCAGGCCTTGCTGGGCCGAGCGGCGCACCCCCGCGCCCTCCGGCCTGTAGCCGATCAGCAGGAAGGACGCGAGGCTGGTCGCCTCCCAGAACACCAGCATGACGATCAGGTCGTCGGCCAGCGTCGCGCCCAGCATGGCTCCCATGAACAGGGTCAGGCGGGCGAAGAACCGGTCGATGTCGGCATCGCCGCGCAGGTAGCTGCCCGCGTAGAGGAATATGAACGTGCCGATGCCGGTGATCAGCAGTGCGAACAGCAGGGACAGGCCGTCGACGCGCAGGGCCAGCCCGATTCCGAGCGAGGGGATCCATGACCACGATTCGTCGATCGGTCCGGCCTCGAGCAGTGTCGGCACGAACGAGGCGAAGCCGATGAACAACCCCGCGGGGAGCACCCAGGCCACGCTGGCCAGCCGGGCGTCGAGGCGCACCAGCCACCAGCAGACAGGGGCACCGGCAAGGGAGAGGAAAAGGAGGGCCAGCAGCATGGCGATGCCGGTTCGCAAACTGCGTGCCTACCCCGCGAACTCCGATGATGACTCGAAAGCTGGACGTTCCGGGCCGTTCCATGTTCAGGAAGCTGAACGCCGAATGTTCACGATGTTCATGCTCGTGAACATTTCGTTGCGCCCGGCGAACCGATGTCGCCCGTGAACCGGGCCTGGCGCCCCGTCATGCGGCGTCCGCGCCGGGCTGGCAAGCGAATTGCAATCCATCGCGGCATGCCAAGCCTTGCGGAAACACGCCTGATGACTGCGATTACCTATCCCTGCTTCATCGCTCGTCCCGACGGCAGGGGGAGGTGGTACTGGACCTACTATGTCCGGGAGGACGAACCCGTTGCCTACAGCACGGCGAAGTACGCCGACCGGCGCGACTGCGAAGCCTCGGTCCGGCAGGTCCAGGACTCCCTGGAGCGCCCGGTCTTCTTCCTCAGCCTCTGAAGCACATCGCCTGAAGTACATTCGGGATTCATCGGTCCGCAGCGGGTGAATCCTCATGACGAACGCGCTGTTGCAGCGCTTCACCAACATTCGCCGCGAGGAGCTCGGCCAGGTCCTCGTCGCCGGCCTGTTCTTCTTCTTCGTGCTGACCGCGCTGATGGTGGTGCGCCCGGCCCGCGAGGCGCTGGGGATGCAGCGCGGCATCGAGGCGATCCGATGGCTCTTCATCGGCACGGTCGTCGTCACGCTGCTCGTCAATCCGCTGTTCGGCTGGCTGGTGAGCCGGTTCCGGCGGCCCGCCTTCATCGCCGCCACCTACCTGTTCTTCGCGGCCGGGCTGCTCGGCTTCTACCTGCTGCTGGTGATGGCCCCGGGACGCATCGGGGAACACAGTGGCCAGGTCTTCTATGTCTGGTTCAGCGTGTTCAACCTGTTCGCGACCATGCTGTTCTGGGCCCTGATGGCGGATCGTTTCAGCCTGGAGCAGAGCAAGCGCCTGTTCGGCGCGATCGCGGTGGGCGGCACCCTCGGAGCGATCTTCGGCCCCTGGCTCGCGGGCATGCTGGCAAGGCCGCTGGGCACGCCCGCCCTGCTGCCGGTGGCGGCCGGCTTCCTGGTGCTCGCGCTGGTTGCGGCCTGGTGGCTGACCCGCCTGACCGATGATCCGGCCGATCGTCGCCGGGCCGGCCAGCGGATGCCCGAGGAGCCGGCGCTGATCGGCGGCAGCGCCTGGGAAGGCATCGGCGCGGTCCTGCGCTCGCGCTACCTGCTCGCCATCTGCATGTACGTGCTGATCCTCGCGGTGATGGCGACCTTCCTCTACTTCACCCGGCTGCAGATGGTGGCGGCGCTCGGGCCGGATCTCGACATGCGCACCGCGATGTTCGCGCGCATCGACATGATCACCCAGCTGGCGACCCTGCTGCTGCAGGCGGTGGTCACCGGGCACCTGATGAAGCGGCTCGGCATCGCGGTGGCGCTGGCCCTGCTGCCGCTGACCGCGGCGCTGGGCTTCCTCGGCCTGGCGATCATCGGATCGCTGGCGGCGCTGATCGCGTTCGAAGCGGCGTTCCGGGCGGTCCAGCGCGGCGTGATGCGCCCGGCGCGCGAGACCCTGTTCACGGTCGTCAGCCGCGCCGAGCGCTACAAGGCGAAGGCGCTGATCGACACCTTCGTCTATCGGGCCGGTGACGTTGTCGGGGCACAGACCGAAGGCCTGCTGGGCCGCCTGGGCATGGGACTCGCGGCGCTCGCCTCTTTCGCGGTGCCGCTCGCCGTGGTATGGATTGCGCTCGGCCTCTGGCTGGGCCGTGCCCAGCGCATGCGGGCGCCCGGTGCGCCGCCCGCCGATTCCCCTGTTGCGCGCGCCGATGGAGCGATGACATGACGACACGCCGACAATGCCTGCAGGCCGCGGCGGCCACGGCGCTGGCGGCGCTCGCGCCCCGTCTGGCGTCCGCCGCCCGGCCTGCCGACGCGGGCCTCATCACCCGGGCGATTCCAGCGAGCGGCGAACGGATTCCCATCGTGGGCCTGGGCAGCTCGGCGACATTCTCGCGGGTGGCGCGCAGCGAGGATGTCTCCGCGCTGCGCTCGGTGCTGGGGCGCCTGGTCGAGCTGGGCGGCACGGTGTTCGACACGGCGCCGTCGTACGGGGCATCCGAGGAAGTCGCCGGCCGCATCGCCCAGGAGCTCGACATCGCGCAACGGCTTTTCTGGGCCACCAAGCTCAACGTCGCGCCGCGCGGCGGCGGAAGCGCGGATCCCGCGGCGGCGCGCGAACAGCTCGAAACCTCGTTCCGGCGAATCGGCCGGTCGGAGATCGACCTCGTCCAGGTCCACAACCTCGGCGACGTGCGCACCCAGCTGCCCATCCTGCGGGAGTTCAAGGAGCAGGGCCGGATACGCTACATCGGCCTCACCACCACCTTCGAGAACCAGTACGAGGAACTGGTCCGGCTGATGCGCAGCGAAACCCTCGACTTCATCGGCACGAACTACGCGATCGACGATCGCGATGCCGAGCAGACGATCCTGCCGCTGGCGCGCGAGCGGGGAATCGCGGTGCTGGTGTATGCGCCCTTCGGCCGCACCCGCCTGTGGCGGCGTGTCGCGGGGCGCGAAGTTCCGCCATGGGCGGCCGGGTTCGGCGCGACGAGCTGGGCGCAGTTCTTCCTCAAGTATGTCGCGAGCCACCCTGCGGTCACGTCGATCACGCCGGCCACCAGCCGGCCGGAGAACATGGCCGACAACATGGGTGCCGCGGTCGGCGAGTTGCCCGATGCCGCCGCCAGGCGGCGCATGATCGAGCTGGTCGAAGCGCTGCCGGCGGCATGATCGCGCGCCCCGGATTCCACCCGCGCCGAGCGCGGGCGGACTGAATTGCCCCCCGAACCGCCGGCGGGGCGCGCCGACGCGCTCCCGCCGGCGCGCCGTGCGCTCGTCTTCGCCATCATCGCGTTCGCGCTGATGATGATGTCGATCAGCTCGACGATCGTCGCCACGGCGCTGCATGCCCTGCAGCAGGGGCTGGATGCGCCGATCAACTGGACCGGCTGGACCATCACCGCCTACTCGCTCGGCTTCGTCCTCGCCTTGCCGGTGATGGGCATGTTGAGCGAGCAGTACGGACGGCGGCGGGTGTTCGCGGGCTCGATCATCGTCTTCACGCTGGCATCGCTGCTGTGCGGCATGGCCGGCGACATAAGCACCCTCATCGCCCTGCGTGTATTGCAGGCGGCCGGCGGCGCGGGCTTCACGCCTTCGGCGACCGGGCTCGTGGTCGACTATTTCGGCGACGAGCGCGACCGCATGGTCGGGCTGTTCGGCAGCATCTTCCCGGTGGGCGCGATGATCGGTCCCGTCTTCGGCGGCCTGTTCGTGACCTACTGGACCTGGCGGGGCATCTTCTGGATCAACGTGCCGATCGGCCTGGCGATCCTCGCGCTGAGCTTGCGCTTCATACCGCCCGACCGGCCACGGACGGGGAAGCCGCGCAATCGGCTCGATCCCGTCGGCATGCTCCTGCTGGGCGGCGGCCTGTGCTGCGGCATGTTCGCCATCACCTACCTCGGCGAGCCGGGCGTGCGCCTCTGGACACCGGGATTCCTCGTCCCGCTCGTCGTCGCCTTGCTCGCGCTCTGGGCCTTCCTGCGCCACATCCGGCGCGCGACGCATCCGTTCATCGCGCCGCGCCTGATCCGCGGGCCGGGCTTCGGCCACGTGAACCTCATCACCATGGTGTTCGGGGGAGTTCCAGCGGGCATGGTGGCCCTGATCCCGCTGTATGCGACCAATCGCTACGGCATCGATGCGCTCGGCTCGGGGACACTGCTCGTCGCCCAGGCGGTCGCGGCCTTCGTGTTCTCGATCGCCGCGGTGCTGGTGATACGTCGCACCGGCTACCGCTTGCCGCTGTACGCCGGGGGGATCGTGGTCGCCCTCGGGATGATCCTGCTCGCCCTCGCTCCCTTGCCCGGCGTGTCGGCGTACGCCTGGCTGGCCGGCGCCGCGTTCCTGGTCGGCGTCGGCAGCGGCACGCTGAATCCGGCGAATCGCAATGCCGGGCTGCAACTGGCGCCCGAGCATGCATCGACACTCGCGGCGCTGCGCTCGATGGGCATGTCGATCGGCTCGATCCTGGCTATCGCGATCGCCACCGCGGTGCTCGCCGGCGCAGACGACCCCGGGGCCACCCAGTCATGGATCTTCGCGGCAGTGGCGGTGCTGCTCTTCATCGCCCTGCCGCTGGTCAGCCGCGTGCCGGAGCATCGCGGCGCCTGGTGAGCGGTCGGGCGCGCTACGGATAGCCCCCTCGGGGTGCCGCGAGTGACCGTGGGCGTGGGGGCCGTTTCGTTTCAGCCGTCGCCGTCCCGCGTGAGCGGCACGAAGCGCACCGGCAGCACCGTGCGCCGGGTGCTGCGACCATCGGCGAGCTTCTCGACCAGCAGCAGCTCCTGCGTCGCGAAGCGCGACCCGACCGGGATCACCATCTTCGCGCCCGGCTTGAGCTGCTCGACCAGCGGCGGCGGCACTTCCGGCGCCGCGGCGGTGACGATGATGGCGTCGAAGGGCCCTTTCTCGGGCCAGCCCCGGTAGCCGTCGCCGATCCTCACCTCCACGTTGTCGTAGCCGAGCTCGTCCAGCAGGCGGGCCGCCTGCCGGCCCAGCGGCTCGATGATCTCGATCGACCAGACCTCCCGGACCAGTTCGGCGAGCACCGCCGCCTGGTAGCCCGAGCCGGTTCCGACCTCGAGCACCACATCATCCGGGCCCGGATCGATCAGGTCGGTGGACAGGGCCACGATGTAGGGCTGCGAGATCGTCTGGTCCTCGCCGATCGGCAGCGGGCGGTTGTCGTAGGCGGCGCGCGCCCAGGCGTCGGGGACGAAGCGGTGCCGCGGCACCCTGGCCATCGCGGCCATCACCCGCTCGTCGAAGCTGGCGCGGCCGGTATGCGATTCGGTTGCCCGCGCATCGGCCGCGATCTCCGCGACCATGGCCCGGCGCTCGTCCGCACGGTCGTCGCCGGCTGCGGACTCGCTCATGCCGAAGCCCAGCGCGAGGATTCCCGCCACCAGCACCAGGCCTTGCAGCCGGCTCGCTCGCGGCGCCCGGCCAGGAGCATGGAGCATGGATCACCTCCGGTTCGGTGCTTCCCGGTTCCCGTCGTCATGAGTGGAGCATAACGCCAGCGGGACCGCGTGTGGCCAGAGCCCCCGCGCATGCGCCCGGCGGGCCCGCAATCTGCATCCGCGACTGCTGGACGTGCCCGGCGCCGGCGCTGCGCCGCGGGTGCGGGGCAGGGCGGCGACGAATCGCCCGTCCGTGGCATGGGAACCGGAATGCGGGCACACTGGGGAGGAGCCGGCCGATGGAATCGATCAGGATGGACACACATGCTCGGCTGCGCGGGCGGGCAGCGGCCACGGCGGGCGATACGGCGTTCCTGCAGTCCCTGTTCGACCGGCTGGACGAGCGTTGTCATCCTGCCCCTGCGCAAGCCCCCTGGCGACCCTTCGTCACGCTGAGCTACGCGCAGAGCATCGACGGCAGCATCGCGGCGCGCCCCGCGCGCCCCGTCGCGCTCAGCTCCGAGGAATCCTTCGACATGACGCACCTGCTGCGCTCGCGCCACGATGCGCTGCTGGTGGGCATCGACACCGTGCTGGCCGATGATCCGCGCCTGACGGTGCGTCGCTGCGCCGGCGACAATCCGCGTCCCGTGGTGCTCGACAGCCGGCTGCGCTTTCCGGTCGATGCGCGCCTGCTGACCCATCCGGACCGGTACCCGCTGGTCCTCACCACCGAGCTCGCCGGGGCGGCGGAGATCCGGCGGCTCGAAGGCAGGGGCGCTGTGGTGAGGGTCCTGCCCCGCGACGATGCCGGCCGCGTGGACCTGGCGGCGGCGCTGCGCTGCCTTTGCGACATGGGCATCCGGACCCTGATGGTCGAAGGTGGCGCCCGCGTGATCGGCAGCTTCCTGGGCCGACGCCTCGTCGATCACTGCGTCATCACCGTGGCGCCGCGGCTCATCGGCGGCGTCAAGGCGCTCGACGGGCCGTGTTCGCCCGACCTGGCGCCCCTGTCCATCGTCGATTGCCGCTACCAGCCACTGGGTGGCGATCTCATCGTCCACGGCAGTCTTCGCGGGTCGGGCTCGAAGGCGTAGTGGCGATGCGCGCCAATGCCGTGTTCCATGTGGCGGAACGCCGGGTCGAGCTCCGGGAGCTGGACCTGCCCGGGCCCGGCGCGGGCGAGCTCCTGGTGCGCAGCCACTGTTCGGCCATCAGTCCGGGCACCGAAGCGCTGGTCTTCGCCGGCGATTTCCCTGCCGATTCGGCGCTCGATGCGCGCATCGCCAGCCTGCGGGGCGGCTTCGACTATCCGTTTCGCTATGGCTACGCGCTGGCGGGCGAGGTCCTGGCCGCGGGCCCGGGCGCGGACGATGCCCTGGTCGGCACGATGGTCTTCGCCTTCCATCCGCACCAGGACCTCGCGATCGTGCCGCTTGCCGACTGCACGCCGATCCCGGATGGCATCGCTCCCGAGGCCGCGCTCTTCCTGCCCCAGGTGGAGACCGCGCTCAATCTCGTCCTCGATGGGGCGCCGCTGGTCGGCGAGCGCGTGCTGGTCTTCGGGCAGGGCGTGGTCGGCCTGCTGACCGCTGCCCTTCTGCTGCGCTTTCCGCTCGAGCGCCTGGTCGCGATCGAGCCGCTGGCATGGCGACGCGAGCTTGCCCGCGAGTGGGGCGTCGCGGAAACCGTCGATCCCGGCGAGCCCGACTCCTGGGCGGAGCTGCTCGCCAGCCTGGAGGGCGCCGACCTCGCCTTCGAGCTGTCGGGCAACATGGGCGCACTCGACCGGGCGATCGAGGCCGCGGGCTTCACCGGTCGCATCGTGGTCGGTTCATGGTACGGCGCACGGTCGCGACCCCTGGATCTCGGCGGACGTTTTCATCGCAATCGCCTGCGCATCGTGTCCAGCCAGGTCAGCACGATCGATCCGGTCCTGGCCGGGCGCTGGGACCGGCGGCGCCGCCTCGATCACGCCTGGCGCCTGCTGGCGCGGCTTCGACCCGAGCGACTGGTGAGCCGCTCGTATCCACTGGCGCGCTGCGCCGAGGCCTTCGAGGCCGTCAGCTCACGGGACGAAGGCCTCATGCAGGTGACCCTCGCATACTGACGGAGCGAAGCGATGTACCGACTGGCCATCACCCGCGATTTCATCGCCCGGCATTTCCTGATCGGCGGCGACTGGGGCGCGGAGAACAGCGAGCACAGCCATCACTACAAGGTGCAGGTCCGCTTGCGCGGCGAGTCGCTGAATGCGCATGGCTATCTCGCCGACATCGTCGATCTCGAGGCAGCCCTGGACGAGGCTGTGGCCCGCTTTCGCGACCGGACGCTCAATGATCTCGAGCCCTTCGCGAAGATCAATCCGAGCCTCGAACGCTTCGCCCGGGTGCTGTACGACGACCTCCGCGCCCGATCCGCCCTCGACGGCCTCGACCTCGATGTGAAGCTGTGGGAGAACGAGCGTGACTGGGCGGCCTATGGTCCGCGGCCACGCTCCGATTGAGCACCCACGCCACGCTTCCGACCAGATTCCGACAGCCGCAGCCGGACGGATGAGCATGCCCCTCGCCTTTGCCGAATATCTCCAGGCCAAGTTCGACCTGGACGAGCGCAGCCTGAATCCCGAGGTGCGCGCCGCCTTCCTGCAGGTCCTGCACGGGCTTGCGGAGGTTCGCTGCATCGATGTCGGCGCGGGCACCGGGGCCACCGCCCGACGCCTGCTGGCGGCCGGACTGTCCACGCCCCTCGCACTGACGGCGCTCGATCGCGATCCGCTCCTGCTCGACATTGCCCGCGAGGATGCGCTGCAAGGCCTGCAGGCGTCGGGCAGGCGGGCCTTCATCGAAACCGGCGAGGTTCATGCCACGGAGGAACCGAGGACGATGCTGCGCTTTCTCGCCTGCGAATTCCAGGATCACCAGCCGGAGCAGCGCTGCAATGTCATCACGGCGCATGCCTTCCTCGACATGGTGCCGCTCGCGGATGCCCTGGCCAGGTTCGCCACCTGGCTCGAGCCCGGCGGCCATCTCTACGCCACGCTCAATTTCGACGGTGACACGACGCTGTTGCCCACCAGCGATGACGCCACGTTCGAGGCCACACTCATCGCGCATTACCACGACACCATGGAGCGGCGCCGGATGGATGGCCGGGCCATTGGTGGCGCCTTCAGCGGCCGGCGCCTGCACCGGCTGCTGCCCGCGCACGGATTCGACATCCTCGCCTGCGGCAGTTCCGACTGGAGCATCACTCCCTACCTCGGCGCGTATCGCGGCGGCGATGCCGACTGCCTGCGCGCACTGCTCGACATGATGGCTGGCGAGGCGCAGCGTTCGGGCCTCTTCGATCCAGCCCGGCTCGGGCGCTGGCGCGAGGAGCGGATGCAATGCCTGCGGGAGCATCGGCTGGGGCTCATCGCCCATCAGCTCGACCTGCTGGCGCGCCTCGATCCCTGATCGGTCACGGAGCCGGTCCGCGGTACATCCGGTGCAGGCTGTCGCCGAAGGACCAGGCCAGGGCGAGACTGGCCACTGCCGCCAGTGCCACGGCGGTGTCCAGGCGGTCGGGATGGGCGGCGAAGCACAGCAGCAGCGTCGCCATCATCACGACGAAGATCACGATGGCGTGCCGGCTGCGGGGCTCCTTGCGCCGCGGTGGTTTCGCGATCCCCACGAACAGCACGAACAGGTAGCGCAGCAGGCCGGGCAGCAGGATCCACGCACCGGGGCCGCCGGGCAGCCGGTACAACATCAGGCACAGCAGCAGCAGGAAGAAGGCGTCGCACTCCTGGTCGAGGAATGCGCCGAACTCGCCGCTCGTTCCGGTGCGCCGCGCGACCCAGCCATCGACGCCGTCGAGCGCGAGCAGGATCGTACCCGCGACGGCCAGCGGCAAGGGCGGCATGAAGGGCAGGGCGAACATGCCGTAGAGGCGCGCCATGGTGATGGCATTGGCCGGGCCGAAACGACCGCCGGGCGTCCAGCGGCCCCGACAGCACCAGACCAGCACCGCGAAGGAGAGCGCCCCGGCCACGCACGCCAGCCACGGCGGCAGGCCCGCTGCCACCACCATCGCGACCATGATCATCGTGACGGCGTGGGCCGCGTTCCACCGCGACAGGGCGGGCTGCAGCGATCGGCGGTCGGTCATGCTGGCGGATGTCCGGGCAGGGTTCCCGAACCGTATCATCCCATCGATGAACACCCGCCGGATCGGCTTCGTCCTGCCGCCGCCCGATGCGTTCCCGTCGGGTGGCGATCTGTACAACCAGAGGATCCTGCAGCGGGCACGAAGCCGCGGCTTCCCCCTGCGGGCGGTGCCCTGGGGTGATCGCGATCTGCTCGCCGGAGCCTGGGACCTGCTCGTCTGGGACAGCCTGCTGCTCGATCATGTAAGGCGGCTGGCCGACGAGCGGGTGGCCCTGCTGCTGCACTACCTGCCTTCGCTCGAGCCCGCGCTCGATGCCGGGCGCCGGGCCGCTTTGCGGGCGATGGAGCATCGTGCCCTCGCGCAGGCCGACCGGGTCATCGCCACCGGCCAGCCGGTGGCTGACGCCGCCATCGCGAGCATGCCGAGCGTGCCGGTGTCCATGTGCCCGCCCGGTGTCGCAGACGCCTTCCTGCGGCAGCGACCGAACGCGCCCTGGGGGCCGGCGCAGGCACGGCCGGCTCCACGCCTGTTGACGGTGGCCCATCTCCTGCCGGCCAAGGGACATGCGGACTTGCTCGATACCCTGGGGCAACTGCGCGAGCTTGCCTGGCACTGGCATGTGGTCGGCGACGGCGGCCGCTCCCCCGGTCTCGAACAGCAACTGCGCGAACGGGCGGCACGGGCGGGCGTGGCCGCGCGTATCACCTGGCATGGCGCCCTCGGCCCGGAGGCCGTGGCCACGCTCATGGCCGACAGCGACCTGTTCGTCTTCCCCAGCACCTTCGAGGCCTATGGCACCGTGCTGGCCGAGGCCGCCGCCATGGGCCTGCCGGCGCTGGCCAACCGGGTCGGCGCGGCCGAAGGACTGGTCCGGCATGGCGTCACCGGATATCTGGTCGACGTCGCCGACCGGGACGGCTTCGCTCGCCACCTGCGGCGATTGCTGGTCGATGCCGGGTTGCGCGCCATCTTCCGGGAGAACCTGCGCAAGTCACCGGTGCGCGGCTGGGACGAGGCTTTTGCGGATTTTCGCGCGGCCTGCGAGATCGCAAACCGGTAGACACCGCGAGGAACAATTCCCTATGCTTGTACTGCGCACGGTCATGGCCTCGCGCGGCAGTCGGACGGCGGTGCGCATTCCAGGCAAATCCATGGAGGACGACATGGGATCGATAGCACGCGTCACGACGATCACGGCTCGCTCGGAGAAGAGTTTCGAGGACGCCATCGAGCAGGGTGTTGCCCGCTCGAACGAGACCTTGCGCAATGTCACCGGTGCATGGGTGAAGGAGCAGAAGGTCGAGGTTGCGGGCGGCAACATCAAGAACTGGATGGTCACGCTCGAAGTCACGTTCGTTCTGGACGACTGAAGCCCGGGCGCACATGGATTTCGACCTCGCACGGGCCGACTTCCGGATCAGGCTCCAGAGGCTTCTTGCGGACCCTGTGCGCCCGGCTCCATGAGTCTGCGCTGGATCGACTCGCCCAGCCGGTGGAATCGACGACGAGGTCGTCGACGTACTGCTACGTGCCGCTTTCGACCGCTGGATACTCGATGGCCTGGGGCGGCGCGACCAGGTAGTGCGACAGTGCCTGCAGGACCGCCATCGCCTCGTCCTGCCCCTTCTCGGCCGCTTCGGCGCTCTCCCAGATCCCGACAGCCAGGCAGCCACCGTCGGCGCTGACGCCGGTGTACTGGTGCTGGAGCCCGGCGATGGCCCTGAACTTCGTCCGGGCGCCGTCCGCCTCGCCGCGGAACTTCTCGAGCATGGCTGGGTCGATCCTGAAGGATACGGTTCGCATGTACATATCCACCTCCCGTCCCGATGATGTCGATGTCTCGTGTGCCCTTGCGTTCCGATCATAGCCGGTTGCCATGGCGGCGATCATCATCAGATCTGGGGAGAGTGCGTTCCCGGCGGTCCGATTTCGTGATGCCGCGCGTCGAGTCGCTCCCGCAAGGCCATCGCGGCCTGCGGGTTGCGCAGCTTGTGGCCGCCGATGCCGACCCGGACCGTGCCCGGCCTCCGCCGCCGGCTTACTGCTGCGGCCGGAATCGGTACCAGAGGGTGTAGGCCCAGCAGGCCGCGCAGAAGGAGAAGGCCCATTCGAAGAACGAGAACACCGCCAGCACCCCCGCCGGGACCATCCAGAGCGCGCTGCCCGCCATCCACAGCGCGACGCTGATGGCGCTGGCGATGAACAGGAGCTTGGCGGCGAACATCTTGGCGCCGGCGTTCTCCTTGGGGCCTTCCTTGCCGACGCGTTGCATCAGCCAGAGCGAGAGTCGGTGGCTGGGGCAGCGGTAGTGGCCGATGAAGCCGCGGACGAAACCCATGAGCACCAGCAGCAGCATGAGCCAGGGCAGGCCGAAGCCGAGGGCGGCGAGGCACACGAGGAAGGTGATGACCGCATCCAGGCGGGTGGCATTCGCATGGACCGGCGGAACGTCGAATCGAAGCACGGCGCATCTCCCGGAATCCGGCGAGCCCGCGAGCGGGGATCGCCTTCCACGCCATTATCGGTTCCACCGGCCGGTCGATGATGATGAAGATCAAGGCATGATCCGGTAGCGCCCTGCACGGGGCCGGGTACGACGCCGGGTTCAGCCGTCCCGGCCGTCGAGGCGGGTGCGCACCAGCCAGGGGCCGAACCTGAATAGGTACAGTGCGAAGGCCGCGCTCCAGGCGATCGCCGCGCAGACGATGGTGTGGACCAGCCACTGCGGCGCGGCCAGCGGCACCAGCACCCGCAGTACGGCTGCCGACATCACCAGGATGTACGCGGCGACTTCGAGTCGCGAGGCCTGCAGGGGCCGTCCGGTATGGCCGCGGGCGGTGCGGGTCATCATGCCGATGATCAGTCCCGCGGTGGCGCCGATCGCGAGCGCATGGACGCCGGCCGACGAGCCCGTCCAGCCGACCTGGGCCAGCGCGAGCAGAGCGAAGCCGAGCGGTATCCAGGCGTACGCAAGATGCAGGATCCACAGGATCGGGCGCCGCAGGCTCGCGCCGGGCCCCCATTGCAGCTGCCGGGCGAGGTTCAGCACGGCGGCGGCGGCCAGCGCGATCGCGGTGATCGGTCCCGTCGGGCCGAAGGCCCAGAGACCGATCGCGAGCGCGGTCATCGCGATCGTCGCCTGCTCCAGTGGCCGGCGCACGCGCAGCTTCAGGCCCGGCGTTGCATTGGCGGTGAATACCGGGACCACCCGCCCGGCGATCACGCACTCGATCATCACGATCAGGCCGAGTCCGGCATGCAGCGGGCGCAGCGGGGAGATATCGACGAGGCCGGTCGCCGCGAGGTGGAACACGATGTTGGCGAGCGCGAGCAGGATGAGGACACCGGCAAGGGGAAGGTTGCGCCGATTGCCCGCGCGCAGGAGCAGCTCGATGAAGACGACGGCGATGATCGGCACCAGCGCGATGTCGAGGATGGCGTACACCGGATAGGGCGCCGCGAACGCGGCGAAGCGGGCGGCGAGCCAGAGGCCGGCGAGGGCGCCGAGCACCGCGCCGCGCGGGGTGGCGAGCCCGGTCCAGGCCTTGCCGGCGGTCAGCAGGAAACCGACGACGACCGCGGCGGCGAAGCCGAAGAGCATCTCGTGGGCATGCCAGAGCATCGGCGCGACCGGCATCTCGGGCGTGAACCAGCCGAGGAACATCGCCACCCACAGGGGTATGGCCAGCATCCCGAAGCTCGCGGCGCCGAGGTAGAAGGGTCGGAAACCGAGCCGCAGCAGCGGCCAGCCATGTGGCCGGGCCGGGGCGGGCGCCTGCGGGGCGGCCGGACTCATGACGGAGGAAGGCAGGATGGGCAAGGGTTCGTGTGGCATCGGATGCTCGAGGAGGGGGCTCAGCGCTGTGCATATAACATGCATGCAAGATACATATTAAGAGTATGATTCCCCGAAAGCAATATCGACGAGGACACTCATGCAGACTCCGGAATTCTTCGATGCGGTCCCACCGATCCTCATGTTCGATCCGCTCGCCGAGTTTCTCGGCGCCGCCGACGATGGCCTGCTCGAGTACCGCTATCTCGATGTCGTGAAGGCCGCCGGGCATTCCTGTCCGACGGTGGCCGGCGCCTGGCTGATGACGCGCAAGGCGCTCGCCCATCTCTATCCCGGCGAGCTGCCCCGGCGCGGCGGGATCCGCGTCGAGCTGCACCGCGCGCTCGACGATGGCGTGGCAGGCGTGATCGGATCGGTTGCGGGCTTCATCACCGGCGCCGCCAACGAAGGCGGATTCAAGGGGCTTGGCGGCCAATTCGCACGCCAGGGCCTGTTGCGCTTCGGGGCGCCCATGGCGGGGGACATCCGCTTCACTCGTGTCGACAGCGGCCAGGCGATCGAACTCGGTTTCCGTCCGCAGGCGGTGCCGCGCCCCGACGCCCTGGTCAACGCGATGCCGCCGCCTTCGCCGCAGGCCGATGGGGCGCGGCGCCGGGCATTCGCGATAGCATGGCAGGACTGGGTGCGAACCCTGCTGCTCGACCATGCCGAGGATCCCGCCCTGATCGAGGTGAGCGGCTGAGGGCGGCGCCGACCGATCACCGACACGAGGAGCTCCGCGATGACCGATCCCTACGCTTCCTTCCAGCGCCTGAAGTTCGACCGGCCGCATCCGGGCGTGCTGCGCATCGTGCTGTCCTCGCCGCTCAAGCTCGGGGCGATGGACGCCCTGATGCACAAGGAGGTCTCGGAGATCTGGGATGTCGTCCAGGCCGACGATTCGGTCGCCACCGTCCTGCTCACCGGCGAGGGGCGCAACTTCTCGGCCGGCGGCGACCTCAACCATGAACAGCGGGTCTGCGAGGACCACGAGTTGCGCATGGCGACGATGAACGAGGCGCGGCGCCTCGTCTACGGCATGCTCGACTGCAGCAAGCCGATCGTCAGCGCCGCCCGTGGCTGGGCGGTGGGCGCCGGCCTGGCCTGCCTGATCATGGCCGATGTCTCGATCGTCTCGCGCGATGCGAAATTCTCCGACGGCCACCTCAAGATCGGCATCGCCGCGGGCGACCATGCGGCCATCATCTGGCCGCTGCTGTGCGGCATGGCCAAGGCCAAGTACTTCCTTCTCACCGCCGACACCTTCACCGGCGAGGAAGCGGAGCGGATGAACCTCGTCTCGATGGCGCTGGACGATGCCGAGGTCGAGGGCAGGGCGCTCGAGATCGCGGCGCGCCTGGCCGACGGGCCGCGCAACGCGATCAGCTGGACCAAGCAGGCGCTCAACGGCTGGATCCGCCAGGCCGGACCGATCTTCGAGCATTCGCTCGCGATGGAGATGATCGGCCTGGGCGGCCCCGAAGGCCGCGAAGGCATCAATGCCTTCCTCGAGAAGCGCAAGCCGGATTTCGGCCGCACCCGCTCCTAGAATGGGGTAAACGGGGTCAGACTCCATTTCCTGCAGGAAATGGAGTCTGACCCCGTTTACAACCCTCATTGGCGGAAACGAGATGGCAGGAACGACGGACCTGAATGCCGGCAGGGGCTACGCTCGGCGCATCGCCATGATGGTAGCGGTGGCGCTGCTGGCCCTCGCCTCGTGGTCGACGCCGCTCGACTCGGCCGCCGAGCAGCGCGTCGACTCGATGCTGACCCGGGCGCTGGTCACGTTCGCTACCGCGCGAGCGCTCGATGCGGTCATCTCCGTGCTGCAAAGCGGGCAGGTCGGGGCCCAGGTCGGCGTCGGCATGAGTATCCAGCCCGGCGAGCTCCTCGATCCGGTCAACGATCTCGTCGAGAAGTTCTCCGATGTCATGCTGGTGGTCACCGTGGCGCTCGGCGTTCACAAGGTGCTGCTGTCGATCGGCGCCTACTGGGTGGTGCCCCTGGTGCTGTCGATCGTCGCCGCGGTGATCATCCTCGCCTCCATGCGGGGCGGTGCGCCGCGCTGGCTTGCCCAGGTCTTCGGGCTGCTGGTGCTGGTGCGCTTCGCGATACCCGTGGCAACGGTCGGCGCCGATACGCTGTTCGCCCGTTTCCTCGCAGCCGAATACGAAAGCTCGCAACAGGTGCTCGATGCGATCGAGGGGCGCAGCGCCGCGATGGTCGAGCCGCAGCCGGGCGAGCCGGACGACGGCCTGGTCGCGAAGTTCCGCCGCATGCTCTCGGAGGGTGACGGCCTGCGCGAACGGGCGTCGGCGATCGCCGAAGCCGCCGACCGGATCGCCGAGCATGTCAGCAACCTGATCGTGGTGTTCGTCCTGCAGACGATCGCATTCCCGGTCGTGCTGCTCTGGCTGCTCTGGCAGCTTGCCCGCCGCCTCACCGGCCCGCCGGAATGAACGCCAAACGGTGAAGAAGGACGCGGGGCTTCAGAGCCGCTCGGCCGCGAAGGTATTGCACTGCTCGATCTGGCCGGTCCGGGCGCCGATCTGGAACCAGCGCATCCGCTGCTCGGAACTGCCATGGGTGAAGGCGTCGGGGACGACCACGCCCTGGGTGCGTTTCATGATGTTGTCATCGCCGACGGCCGCCGCTGCCCGGATGGCTTCCTCGATGTCGCCTTCCTCGAGCCAGCCCCTGGCCTGCTGCGAGTGATTCGTCCAGATGCCGGCAAAGCAGTCGGCCTGCAGTTCCAGCCGTATCGAGAACTGCTTGTAGTCGCGCTCGCTCAGCTGGCGGCGGGCGCTGTCCATCTTCGCCATCGTTCCGACGAGGTTCTGGACATGATGGCCGACCTCGTGCGCGATCACGTAGGCCTCGGCGAGGTCGCCGCTGGCGCCGAAGCGCTGGCGCAGGACCTGGTAGAAGCCGAGGTCGATGTAGACGGTCTGGTCGGCGGGGCAGTAGAAGGGCCCGGCCGCCGCGTCGCCCATTCCGCATGCAGTGCGGGTCGAGCCGGTGTAGAGCACCAGCCGCGGCGGCTGGTAGCGTGCGCCGGCCCTGGCGAAGACGGCATCCCAGGTGTCTTCGGTGCTGGCCAGCACGACCGACACGAACTGGCCCATTTCATCCTCGATCGGGGCGCCGGCCTGGCTGGCCTGCGGACTCACCTGCTGGCTCGGCATCAGCCCGCCGGAGCCGCCACCGTCGATGACCCCGAGCAGCGACAGCGGATTGATGCCCAGCAGCCAGGCGATGATCAGTCCGATGACGATGGTGCCCAGGCCGATGCCGCCGCCCCGGCGGGTGCCGCCGGGAATCCGCATGCCGCCCATGCCGCCGCCCCGGCGACCCCGCCGATCCTCGACATTCGTGCTCCGTCGCTGTCCGCGCCACCGCATGGCTCGCTCCCGGCCGTCTTCCCAGATCGGATTCTGCCCTGATCAGGGCCACGGTGCAGTGGCGAGGGCGTTTCGGGCCGGCAGGTTCCGCGCTGGGGCCTTCCGGGGCGCCGCTTCGGCGAAACAACTGGGGATATGGCCAGTATTCAGTGCGGAAAATGATGATTCATGCGGCTTGTCATGGAATTGCGGTTGCGTCAACGCCTCAAAGGCGGACAATACTGGTTTTTACCCAGCTTCCTGCTGGGCCCTTCGCCCCGCGCAGCCGCAGGCGCGCGATGCTGGCCGGTCCACTTCAGAAGCTCACAGGACCCATATCGCATTGACCACGTTTTCCGATTTCGGGCTCGCCGAGCCTATCCAGCGTGCCGTTGCCGAGCTCGGCTACACCACACCCACCCCGATCCAGGCGCAGGCCATCCCCATCGTCCTGCAGAACCGGGATGTCATGGGCGCCGCCCAGACCGGCACCGGCAAGACCGCCGGCTTCGCCCTGCCGATCCTGCAGCGCCTGATGCGCCATGCCAACACCAGCGCATCGCCCGCACGCCACCCGGTACGCTCCCTGATCCTCGCGCCCACGCGCGAGCTCGCCGACCAGATCTACACCAATGTCCGTGACTACGCCAAGTACAGCGGCCTGCGTTCGGCGGTGGTGTTCGGCGGGGTCGACATCAAGCCGCAGATCGCCGCGCTGCGCCAGGGCTGCGAGGTCCTCATCGCGACACCGGGCCGCCTGCTCGATCACGTCGGCCAGAAGACGGTCAACCTGTCGCAGGTCGAGGTGCTGGTTCTCGATGAAGCCGACCGGATGCTCGACATGGGCTTTCTGCCCGACATCCAGCGCATCATCCAGCTGCTGCCCAGGCAGCGCCAGAACCTGATGTTCTCGGCGACCTTCTCGGGTGAAATCCGCAAGCTTGCCGAGAGCTTCCTGAACGATCCGCAGCTGATCGAGGTTGCCCGGCGCAACGCCACCGCCGAGAACGTCGAGCAGCGCATCTATCGGGTCGCCGATGCCGATGCCAAGCGGGGCGCCGTGGCACGCCTGATCCGCGACAACGCGATCGAGCAGGTCATCGTCTTCAGCAACACCAAGATCGGCGCCGGCCGGCTGGCCCGCCAGCTCGAGCGCGACGGGCTCAATGCCGCGGCGATCCATGGCGACAAATCCCAGCAGGAGCGACTCGCCACGCTCGAAGGCTTCAAGCGCGGCGACATCAAGGTCCTGGTGGCCACGGACGTTGCCGCCCGTGGCCTGGACATCGCCGAACTGCCCGCGGTCATCAACTACGACCTGCCGTATTCCCCCGAGGACTACATCCACCGCATCGGTCGCACCGGCCGCGCCGGGGCGAGCGGCATGGCCTTGTCGCTGATGCTCGAGAGCGATGCCCGCCTGCTCGGCGCCATCGAGGGACTGATCAAGCGCAAGCTCGATCCGATCACCCTCGATGTTCCCCGCCAGCCGCGCGAAGGCAGGCCCCGGCGCGACCTGCCCGAGGCCCGGCCCCGTCGCGATCGCCCCGCGCGTCGCGAGGGTGGCTCCAGCGTGGGCATGTCGACCGATCCCTTCTTCTACAAGCCCTACGAGCCGGCGCCCCAGGCTGCCGAAGCCGGGGCTTCCGGCGACGCCGACGACGCCAAGGCAAGCCGTCCGTTTCGCGCGCAGCGCTCCGACGCCCGGCGCTCCAGGGCGCCGGTCGCCGCCTTGCTGGGCGGCCTGCGTCGCGCGAGTTGAGCGCCACGGGCGCGGACTCCGGCGTGATGTGCCGCCGCCGAGTGCTCACTACCCTGCCGGCGCTCGCCATCGGCGCCCGGGCTGGTGCGATCATCGCCGGACTGGGCGGCTCGCTTGCCGCGCGGGCCGAGGCTGCCGGCTTCGACATCGGCTTCGACGGCTACTACGAGGCGGGCGGCAGCCGCACCCCGCTTGCCAGCGCCCGGCTGCGCTTCGAGCCGGCCGGCGATGCCTACCGGATGAGCCTCGATGTGGACAGCCTGCTCGCCGATCTCCACTATGAAAGTGTTGGCCGGCTCGATGCCAACGGCCTGCATCCGGAACACTACGTCGAGCGTCGCCACCTGCCTTTCGGGCGCAAGCGTCGGCGTGAAGCGCGCTTCGTACCGGTCGGCGCGAACGGTGCCGGCCCGGCCGGGCCGGGAACGCTTGCGGTGCCGGACGGCACCCAGGACCGCATCAGCCTGATCGGCCAGCTCTGGCAGCTCGCCACGCGACCGGGCAGTCCCTTCGAGGACGGCCGTCGCTTCGAGCTCGCCCTGGCCAGCGTCAGCAAGGTTCGTCCGGTGGTCCTGCAGGTCGATCCCGCGGCTTTGCTTGCGATCGGCGATCGACAGTACCGCGCCCGCCGGGTGCGCCGGGTCGACGAACCCGGCGACGACGACGAACTCGGCATCGAGATCTGGCTCTCCGCCCGCGAACGAAAGCTGCCGCTGGCGATCCGCTTCATCGAGCCCGACCGGGCGCTGCATTTCGAGGCGACGGCGCCGGGCGCCTGAGCCGCTGCGCCCAGGCTTCGGTCGCCGCTTCCCAGAAGCGCCCGATGCTGTCGGCCGCGATGCGGCCCAGGCCGAGATGGGCCGCGGCGGCGACGAGTTCGACCAGCGGCGCTCCGGCATCGAGCGGGCGGGCTCCGTTCTGCTTGGACAGCTTCTCGCCGTCTTCGCCCATGACCACGGGCACATGGAGATATCGCGGACGCGGCAGGCCGAGCCAATCCTGCAGCCGTATCTGGCGCGCCGTCGAGCTCGCCAGGTCGGCACCGCGCACGATGTCGGTCACGCCGCAGGCGCCGTCATCGACAACGACCGCCAGCTGGTAGGCCCAGATGCCGTCGGCGCGCCGGAGGACGAAGTCACCACAGCTCTGCGGCAGCGATTCGATGCGCTCCATGCCGTCGTTCCGGTCCACCCAGTGCACCGGCAGGGCATCGACCCGGGCTCGCCACGCCCGGGGCGAACGGCCGGGCGGAAGGCCCTCGCGACAGGTGCCCGGATAGATCGGCTCGGCGTGGCGCTCGGTCCGAACGCCGGCCTCGGCCAGGGCCTGCGCGATCTCCCGGCGTGTGCAGGCGCAGCCGTAGACATGGCCGGCCGCCACCAGGCGCTCGAAGGCCTCGCGATAGGCCGCATGGCGCCGGCTCTGCCAGAGTACCGGGCCGTCGGCGACGAAGCCCAGCCGGTCGAGCGTCGCGAGGATGCTCTCGGCCGCGCCCGGTACGTTGCGCGGCTCGTCGATATCCTCGATGCGCAGCAGCCAGCGCCCCCGGTGCGCCCGCGCGTCGAGCCAGCTCGCCATCGCCGCCGCCAGCGAGCCCGCATGCAGCGGGCCACTGGGCGAGGGAGCGAAGCGACCGACGTAGCGCATCAGGGGAATTTACCCCCTGCGCGGCGAACTTCGGGCGTGAAGGTGCCAATGCAGGAAATGAGGGAACATCGGCCTGTACAACCCGGGGCTCCCATGACTTCCACTGTGATCGCCTTCCATTCCGGCTATGGCCATACCCGCCGGCTCGCGCAGTCGCTCGCCGAGGGCGCGTCCGAAACCCGCGGCGACGAAGCCCGGCTCGTCGACGTGGCGACGATCGACGATGCCGGCTGGGCACTGCTTGCGGCGGCCGACGCGATCGTGTTCGGTGCGCCCACCTACATGGGCGGCGCGTCCGCGCAGTTCAAGGCCTTCGCCGATGAATCCTCCAAGGTCTGGATCGCGCAGGGCTGGAAGGACAAGGTGGCGGGCGGCTTCACCTGCTCGCTCAATCTCACCGGCGACAAGGATTCCACGCTTGCGTGGCTGCTCACCTTCGCCATGCAGCACGGCATGGTCTGGGCCGGGCTCGGCATGCTGCCGGCGTCCGATCCGGGCGATCCGCAGGCCATCAACCGGCTCGGCGCCTACACCGGCCTGCTCGCCCAGGCCGACAACCTGCCGCCCGAGCAGAGCCCTCCGCCCGGCGACCTCGAAACGGCGGTCGCCTATGGTCGGCGCATAGCCGCGCTCGCCCGCCGCCTGCGCGGCTGACGGCTTCGGATTCGGGCGCATGGCCGCGTTGGGTCGCCTTGCCGTACAAGCGTACTGTCTGCGGCGTCCCGCCTTGCCCTGCACCCGAATCCGAAGCCGTCTCCGGCTTCAGGCGCTGCGGCGGGAGCCTCCGAAGAACACGTTGAACACGAGCGCGGCGAGCACCACCAGGCCGCCCTGGAGGGTGGCGATGCCGACCGCCTCGCCGGCGCCCAGCCAGGCCCAGATCGGGCCCAGCACCACTTCGAGCATCGCGATCAGCGAGACCTCGTGCGGCGCGAGATGCCGGTTGGTGCCGACCATCAGCATGCAGGGGATCGCCAGTTGCACGACGCCGAGCAGCGCCAGCAGCCACAGGTCGGCGGTGGTGGCGGCGAACGGCACGGCGAGCGGCGCGGTGACCAGGCCGGAGAGCACCGCGCCGAGCAGCACGGCCGGCACGAGGTCGATGCGCGCATGATGCTTGCGCATCGTGATGACGTTGAACGAAGCCGCGACCGGCACGCCGAGCGCGACCAGCATGCCGAGCGCGCCTTCGGCGGCGACGGCCTCGCGCACCATCCACCAGATGCCGATGCCGGCTGCGGCGATCGCCAGCCAGGTGGCCGGCGTCGGGCGCTCGCCGAGCACGGCCCAGGCGAGCAGGGCGGCCAGCAGCGGCGAGACCGAGATCACCAGCAAGGTGTTGGCGACCGTGGTGAGATTCAGCGCGACCATGAAGCAGATGAACATCAGCGCCCACATCGCGCCGGAGAACAGGCCGGGTGCACCCATCCGCCGGATCGCCGTGAGCGGCGCGCCCCGAGTCCGCCAGGTGAGCACCGCAAGCACGGTGATGCCGCAGAAGACGCTGCGCCAGAACGTGACTTCGAAGCCGGCGGCGCCTTCGAGATGCCGGGTCACGACACCGGCGATGCTCCAGCACACGGCGCAGAACGCGAGCGTCAGGGCGGCGCGCCGATGCGCCGGGTCGGTGGCGGACGAGCGTGCGCGCGGACCGGCCCGCGGCGGCGGGCCGGATGTCGGAGTGGCGGGGTTCATGGGGGATGGCTGGGGCGTCGGGGTAGAATTGTAGCCCTCCGAGAGCGGCGAAAACCGCCCCACGCCTGCGCCCGATGAGCGATCCCCGATTCATTCACCTCAGGGTCCATTCCGAGTACTCGATCACCGATGCGATCGTGCGCCTGCCCGCGCTCGTCGCCGCCGCTGCCGCCGATGCGCAGCCGGCGGTGGCGGTCACCGACCTCGCCAACATGTTCGGCTGGGTCAAGTTCTACAAGGCGGCGCGCGCGCGCGGAGTCAAGCCCATCCTCGGCATCGACTGCTGGATCACCCAGCACGAGGACCGTGACCGGCCCAGTCGCCTGCTGCTGCTCGCGCGCAACCATGCGGGCTACCTGCGGCTGTGCGAACTCGTCTCGCGCGCCTGGCTGGAGAACGAATGGCGCGGCCGCGGCGAAATCGATCCGGCCTGGTTCGACGAAGGCGGCCCGGGCGCCAATGACGGCCTCATCGCGCTGTCGGGCGCGAGCGCCGGCGACGTCGGCCGGGCGCTGCTGGCGGACCAGCACGATCTCGCCGAGCAGTTCGCGCAACGCTGGGCGGCGCGCTTTCCCGATGCCTTCTATCTCGAGGTGCAGCGCGCCGGCCACCCCGAGGACGAAACCCAGACCCGGCTCGCCGCAACGCTTGCCTTGCGGCTCGGGCTGCCGGTGGTGGCGACCCATCCGGTGCAGTTCATCGGTCGCGACGAGTTCCGCGCCCACGAAGCCCGGACCTGCATCGCCGAAGGCGAGGTCCTGGGCAATCGCCGGCGCGTGCGGCGCTTCACCGAGGAACAGTACTTCAGGAGCCAGGACGAGATGTCCGCGCTGTTCGCCGACCTGCCCTCGGCGCTGGCCAATTCGGTCGAGATCGCGCGGCGCTGCAGCCTGCCGATGACGCTCGACAAGCCGCAGCTCCCGGACTTCCCCACCCCCGCCGGCGAGTCGCTCGCCGACTACCTGCGCCGGCTCGCGGCCGAGGGGTTGGACGCCCGGATGCGGGCCCTGTTTCCCGATCCGCAGCAGCGCGAGGAGATGCGCCCGCAGTACGAGGCACGGCTCGCGCATGAATGCGACATGATCATCAAGATGGGCTTTCCCGGCTACTTCCTGATCGTCGCCGACTTCATCAACTGGGCCAAGAACAACCGTGTGCCGGTCGGCCCGGGCCGCGGTTCGGGCGCGGGCTCGCTGGTCGCCTTCGCGCTGGGCATCACCGACCTCGACCCGATCCCCTACGCGCTGCTCTTCGAGCGCTTCCTCAATCCCGAGCGGGTGTCGATGCCCGACTTCGATATCGACTTCTGCCAGGACAACCGCTACAAGGTCATCGAGTACGTGCGTCGCACCTATGGCGCCGATGCCGTCTCGCAGATCGCCACCTTCGGCACCATGGCCTCCAAGGCCGTCATCCGCGACGTCGGCCGGGTGCTCGAGCTGCCCTACAACTTCTGCGACCAGCTCTCGAAGCTGGTGCCGGTGGTGCAGAACAAGCCGCTCTCGCTCGCGAAGGCGCGCGAGGCCGAGCCGATGCTGGCCGAGCGCGAGCGCAACGAGGAGGAAGTCCGCGAGCTGCTCGCCCTGGCCGAGCCGCTCGAGGATCTTTCGCGCAACGTCGGCATGCATGCCGGCGGGGTGCTGATCGCGCCCGGCCGGCTCACCGATTTCACACCGCTGTACAAGGCGCCCGGCGCCGAGGGCGGGGTGGTGAGCCAGTACGACAAGGACGACGTCGAGGCGGTCGGGCTGGTCAAGTTCGACTTCCTCGGACTGCGCAACCTGACCATCATCCAGCTGGCGGTCGACTACATCAATGCTCGCCATCCCGAGCTGAAGCTCGATCTCGCCGGCCTGGAATTCGACGACCCGAAGGCCTACCAGGTGCTGAAGGACGCGAACACCACCGCGATCTTCCAGCTGGAAAGCGAAGGGATGAAGAAGCTGCTGGCCAAGCTCGCTCCCGACCGCTTCGAGGACATCATCGCGGTGCTCGCCCTGTATCGTCCCGGGCCCCTCGGTTCCGGGATGGTCGATGATTTCATCCTGCGCAAGAAGGGCCAGCAGGCGATCGACTATTTCCATCCCGACCTGAAGCAGACGCTCGAGCCGACCTACGGCGTGATCGTCTACCAGGAGCAGGTGATGCAGATCGCGCAGATCATCGGCGGCTACACGCTCGGTGGCGCCGACCTGCTGCGCCGGGCGATGGGCAAGAAGAAGCCCGAGGAGATGGCCAAGCATCGCGACCTGTTCGTCGATGGCGCCAGGGCCAAGGGCTACGGGGTCGAGCTGGCGAACCGGCTGTTCGACCTGATGGCGATGTTCGCCGAGTACGGCTTCAACAAGTCGCATACCGCCGCCTACGCCGTCGTCACCTACCAGACCGCCTGGCTCAAGGCGCATTACCCGGCCGAGTTCATGGCGGCGACGCTGTCCTCGGACATGGACGACACCGACAAGGTCGAGCTGTTCGCGGCCGATGCCCAGTCGCGCGCCAACGGCGTGCGGGTGCTGGCGCCCGACATCAACGCCTGCGGCTATCGCTTCGAGCCGGTTGCCGACGATGCCATCCGCTACGGACTGGGCGCGATCAAGGGCACCGGCGAATCGGCGGTCACCGAGATCCTGCGGGCCCGCGAGAGCGGGCCCTTCACCTGCCTGTTCGATTTCTGCGCCCGGATCGATCGTCGCGCGGTCGGGCGGCGCACCATCGAGGCGCTGGTGCGCGCCGGCGCCTTCGACAGCATCGACCCCGACCGGGCGAAGCTGCTCGTCAATGTCGGACGAGCGATCGACACCGCCGATCTCGCCGAGGCCCAGGCCGACCAGGTGAGCCTGTTCGGCGACGGCCCCAGCGGCCCCGGCGCGCCGCAATGGCTGCCGGGCCCGAGCTGGACCGAGCGCCAGCGCCTGCTCGAGGAAAAGAACGCGCTGGGCTTCTTCCTGAGCGGGCATCTCTTTGCCAGCTGCGCCGACGAAGTGCGCCGCTTCGCCCGCATGCCGCTCGAGCGCCTCGCCCCGGGGCAGCAGGCGCTCTGGATCGCCGGCATCGTCGCCGCCCAGAGCACGCGCATGACCCGGCGCGGCAAGATGGCCTTCGTCACCCTCGATGACGGCACCGCCAAGGTGGAGGTGTCGGTCTTCAACGAACTCTACGAGCAGAGTCGCCATCTCATCCGGAGCGACGACCTGCTGGTGGTGCTCGCCAAGGTCTCCCAGGACGACTACTCCGGCGGGGTGCGGGTGGTCGCGGAGCGGATCCTCGAGCTTGCCGGCGCCCGCGCCGAGTTCGCCCGGGCGCTGCGCCTGTCGGTGAACGGCAATGCCTGCGGTACGCGCCTGCGCGAAGTCATCGGCGAATACCGGGCCACCGCAGGAACATCGGGCTGCCCCATCGAAATCGCGTATTGCAACGACACCGCGAGCTGCGTGGTGCGATTGCCCGACGACTGGCGGGTGGCGCTCCAGGAATCGATGCTCGACGAGCTGCGGGAATGGCTCGACACGGCCAGCGTCGAGCTCGACTATGGTTGAGAACCCGTGAACTCGTTCACGGGTTCTGAGCCCAACCCGGCGCGGGGTCCCGCTTGAAGAAGAGCTACGCACTCTACCGACGCCTGCTTCGGCACACCCGGCCGTATGCCCGGGGCTTCGTGTTCGCGATCCTCGGGATGGTCGTCGCTGCCGCCACCGAGCCACTGTTCCCGGCGCTGATGAAGCCGCTGCTCGACGACGGCTTCGTCAATCAGTCGGGCCTGCCGCTGTGGGTGGTTCCGACCGCGCTCATCGCGATCTTCCTGGTCCGCGGGGTCGCCACCTTCACCAGCAGCTACGCCATGGCCTGGGTGGCCAACAAGGTGCTCGTCGACCTGCGTCGCCAGATGTTCGACCGCATGCTGCGCCTGCCGGCGTCCGAGTTCGAGCGCGAGGCCAGCGGACTGCTGATCTCGAAGCTCGTCTTCGAGGTCACCAACGTCACCGGCGCGGCGACCCGGGTGCTCACCGTCGTGGTGCGCGATTCGCTGGTCGTGCTCGGCCTGCTCGGCTGGCTCTTCTATCTGAACTGGCAGCTGACCCTCGTCGCGCTCGTCCTGATTCCGGTCACCGCGCTGATCATCGGTTTCTACAGCAAGCGCATGCGGGTGCTCTCGCGGCGCAACCTCGAGCAGACCGGCGAGCTCACGCGTGTCGTCGAGGAAGCGGTGCACGGCTTCAAGGTCATCAAGATCTTCGATGCCTATGCGCATGAATCGCGGGTGTTCGAGCGTACCGTCGAGCGCCTGCGCGGCTTCGCGATGCGCATGACGGTCGCCGGAAGCGCCACCGTCCCGATCACCCAGCTCGCCGCCTCCGTGGCGGTGGCGGTGGTGGTCACCATCGCCCTGCTGCAGGCCGGCACCGGACAGACCACGGTCGGTGGCTTCGTCTCCTTCATCACCGCGATGCTGATGCTGCTCGCGCCGCTCAAGCATCTCGCGGACGTCAACCACGAGCTGCAGCGCGGCCTGGCCGCGGCCGAGGCGGTGTTCTCGCTGCTCGATCGCCCGGTCGAGGCCGACGCCGGCACCCGGCGCATGGAGCGGGCCACCGGCGCGCTGCGCTTCGAGAAGGTCGGTTTCCGCTATCCCGGCAGCGAGTCGGCGGCGCTCGCGGACATCAATCTCGACATTCGGGCCGGCGAAGTGATCGCGCTGGTAGGCACGTCCGGAGCGGGCAAGACCACGCTGATCAACCTGCTGCCGCGCTTCATCGAACCCACCGAGGGCCGGGTGCTGCTCGACGGCATTCCGCTGGGTGAACTCCGGCTGGCCGACCTGCGCGCCCAGCTTGGCCTGGTCAGCCAGGACATCGTGCTCTTCAACGACACGGTGCGCGCCAATGTCTGCTTCGGCGCGGCGGAGCCGCCCGGCGAGCAGGCGATCTGGGCGGCACTGCGCGCCGCCGCGCTCGAGGATCACGTCCGGGCGCTGCCCGGCGGCCTCGAGCACCAGATCGGCGAGCGCGGCAACCGCCTGTCGGGCGGGCAGCGCCAGCGGCTCGCGATCGCGCGCGCCCTGCTCAAGGACCCGCCCATCCTCCTGCTCGACGAGGCGACCTCGGCACTGGATACACGCACCGAGCGCGATGTGCAGGCGGCGCTCGAGCGCATCATGCGCGGGCGCACCACGCTGGTCATCGCGCATCGCCTCTCCACGATCGAACGGGCCGACCGCATCCTCGTCTTCGAGCATGGCCGGGTGGTCGAGCAGGGCGGGCACGCCGAACTGCTGGCCGCCGGTGGCCGCTACGCCAGCCTCTATCGACTCCAGTTCGACGCCGCGCCCGAAACGGCGACGGACGAGCCCGCGGACGAGCCCGCGGGCCAGGCCGTGCAACCGGTGGGCCGGATCCCATGAGCCTGTCGGTGGTCGTCACCACCTACAATCGTCCCGCCGCGCTGGCCCGGGTGCTCGATGCCCTGGCCGCGCAGACGGAACCGCCCGATGAAGTGGTGGTCGCCGACGACGGTTCGGGCCCGGAGACCGCGTCGATGCTGTCTGCCCGCAAGGGCGATCCGTTCCCGCTGCTGCATGTCTGGCAACCCGACGAAGGGTTCCGCGCGGCCTTGTCCCGCAACCGGGCCGTGGCCGCCTCCCGTGGCGACTGGCTGCATTTCCTGGACGGCGACTGCGTACCGCGACCCCACTTCGTCGAGCGCGCCAGGCGCCTTTCGAAGCGTGGCTGGGCGCTCGCCGGGGATCGCATCCTGCTGTCGCCCGGACTGACCGAGCGCATCGAGCGCGAGGCGCTGCCGGTGCATCGCTGGAGCGTCGCGACCCTGGCCGGGTATCGACTGCGCGGCGGCATCAACCGGCTGCTGCCGCTCGCCTACTGGCCATGGCTGGCCAGGCGTGGGCGCCGGCAGGACGACTGGCGATTGCTGCGCACGGCCAACGTAGGCCTGCATCGCGCCGACTTCGAGGCGGTCAACGGATTCGATTCGTCCTTCGTCGGCTGGGGCCTCGAGGACTCCGAGTTCGCGATCCGCCTGATCAACAGCGGCGTGCGCTTGCGCAGCGGGCGGCTTGCGATCGGCGTGCTGCACCTGTGGCATCGGGAAAGCCCGCGCACCGCGCTGGATCGCCATCGGTCGCTGCTGGAAGCGGCGATCCGCGAAGGGCGCGTGCGGGCCGTGCAAGGACTGGCCGAGACGATCGCGTCGGGCGCAGGGTCCGTGGCATGAGCGAGATGCCGGCGCGGCTCGTGCCGCCGCCCCGGATCGGGCGACTCGACGCCGCGCTGGTCGCAGCCTGGCTTGCGGCGGCATTGCCCGGCCTGGTGCTGGTCAAGCAGCAGTTCACCGGCTACGTCGGGCTCGTCTGGCTCGGCTTCTGCATCTGGCACTGGCGTTCGCTGCGTGGTCATCCCGAAGGGCGCCGGATGCTGCGCTCGCCCTTCGCGATGGGTTTCATCGGCAGCGTGCTGCTGCTCGCACTGCTGCTGCTGATCCATCGCAGCGACGACTGGGGCCAACTGCACAATCCCAGCCGTTTCGTGCTGGTCCTGCCGATGGCCGTGGCGGTTGCGGTGCTGCGTCCTTCGTGTCGGCCGTATTTCGGCATCGCGGCCTGCGCCGGCCTGCTGGGGGCCGCCGTGGCGGTCTGGCAGGTGCTGATCACCGCGCAGGTCGGTCCGCTGGATGCCCACCTCGGATTCACCAATCGCAACAAGTTCGCCTATGTCGTGGGAACCCTGCTGCTGGTCACGCTGGCGGGACTGCGCCTGCCGCCTGGCGAGCGCCCGCCGCGCGCCTTGTTGCTGGCCGGCGCGCTCGGCGCGCTGGTGGCGCTGGTGCTCGCCAACACCCGGGGCGCCTGGCTCGCCGTCCTGGTGCCGCTCGGCGTCTGGCTGCTGGCGTCGCGGGCGCTGCCGGTGCGCGGCCGTGTCCTCGCCGCCACGGCCAGCGTGCTGCTGGTGGCCGGGCTCGTCGCCACGCCGGGCTCCCCGGTGCGCGATCGTATCGAACTCGGACTGCAACAGTACGAGGCATACACGCCGGGCCATGTGATCGCCGGGGATTCGGTGGCCGAGCGGCTCGAGATGTGGCGCGCGAGCCTGGTCATGGCCGATGCCCATCCCTGGATCGGCATCGGGCCGGGCCGTTTCAATGAAGGGCTCGGCGAGATGATCGCGGCTGGCGAAGCTCCCGCGTCACTGTCCACGCAGGGGCATCCCCACAGCGAATACCTCGAGGCGCTTGCCACGGGGGGCGTGGTCGGGCTCATCGCGCTGCTCGCCGCCCTGCTTGGACCGCTGGTGCATTTCATCATGGTGCTGCGCCGTGGCGAGCCCGGGCGCTCGGCGAGTCGCGCCTGCGCACTCGCGGGCGCGCTCGTCGTCGGCGCGACCATCATCTTCTGCGCCACCGACCCGTTCTTCTACATCCACTTCTCGACCCTCTACTACGCCTTGTCGGTCGCATTGCTCGCCGGCTTCGCCGATGCCGCCGCGCGGAACGGAGGGTAGGCCACTGAGCGCGGCTGCCACGATCTCGGTGATCCTCATCACCCGCGACGAGGCGCAGCGGATCGAGCGCTGCCTGCTGTCGGTCGACTTTGCCGACGAAGTGGTGGTGGTCGATTCCGGCAGCACCGACCGGACCGTGGAACTGGCCCGCGCCGCGGGTGCGCGCGTGCTGGTACGCGCCGACTGGCCGGGCTTCGGGATCCAGAAGAATCGCGCGCTCGATCTCGCCACCGGCGAGTGGGTGTTCTCGATCGATGCCGA
>Ga0172382_10001333_pt1 | contig 44505 bp, 36 predicted proteins | sample Leawel138RmetaG_FD_122245 | JGI IMG/M metagenome (GOLD analysis project Ga0172382, IMG submission 122245) | Leachate microbial communities from a municipal landfill in Southern Ontario, Canada - Leachate well 138R metaG | ecosystem: Engineered > Solid waste > Landfill > Unclassified | place...
GTCGAACCCGCCACGATGCGCACGTACACTTTCAGCTCAAAATCGCGGAATAATTGAGCTGCATCGCCGGAAAACAGCTTGTAGTACAGCGAAAAGTTGACGCCGGCGGCCAGCATAAAGAGAGCGATGACTATATCCGCATAGGCGCTTCCGTACTGCCCGATGCTGCGGTTGTAGATCGAAAATCCGCCGGTCCCGACCGATCCGAACGTGTTGACGGCGGCGTCAAACAGCTTCATCCCTCCTGCGAGGAGGAGGACAATCTGCAGGGCGGTCATGCCGGTGTAGATTTTATAGAGGGCTTTGGCCGTGTCGTTGACCGTGAACGCGATTTTGTCCATGGTCGGGCCTGTGGTCTCCGCACGCATGATCTTCTGCCCGCCGATTCCGAGCATCGGCAGCAGCGCAATCGTCAGCAGCAGGATGCCCATGCCGCCCAGCCAGTGCGTAAGCGAGCGCCAGAACAGCATGCCCATCGGAAGCGACTCCACATCCCGCAAGATCGTCGCTCCGGTCGTCGTAAAACCGGATGCCGTTTCGAAATACGCGTCGAAGATATTGGGGATGCTGCCGGATACGACAAAAGGCAGTGCTCCTGCCAGGGACATGATGAGCCAGGAGGACCCGACGATAAAAAATCCGTCCCGCATGCGCAGTCCGCTCCCTCCGGTCGCATCGATGTGCGTTCCGGCCAACCCGCCCAGAAGGGTCATGGGCACACAGCACACTAAAAATGCCGCCGCTTCCGCGCGTTCTCCGTACAGGAGCGACACGGCGGCCGGAAACAGCATCGCCGTCCCAACGACGGCGGTCACAATGCAAAGAACTTTTATGATGGGGTTTCGTTGTAGTTCCATATCGGGGTTTCCGTCCGGCTCGGAGTTGGTCAGCGGCTGCCGGGATTTTTGATGAGCGCTTCGAGCGATGGAACGCTTGAGAGCAGGGAAAGGAAGAGGACGCGATCTCCGTCCTGAATCTGCGTGCTGCCGTCGGGAATGAGGATGTGTTCTCCGCGGTGTACGGCCGCGATGAGCACGCCTTCGGGGATATCCAGATCGGCCAGTTTTTTATGCGTGACGGGCATGTCTTTTTCCGCCCAGATTTCCGTAAAGTCCGCCTGCCCCTGGATGATCTGTGAGAAGATGACGATGCCCGATTTTTGTATAAACCGCAGCATGTCGGTAGCGCATATATCCATGGGATTGATCGTCATCGTGACGCCGAGCGTTTCGATGAGCGCGCTGTAGCTTTTCCGGCTCACCTTTGCGACGGTGTCTTCGACTCCCTGTTGTCGGGCGAGCTGGGCGAGGAGGAGGTTTTCCTCATCGAAGCCCGTAACCGCCACAAACGCATCCATGCCTTCGAGGTTTTCCTCGTACAAAAGGTTGAGATCGGTTGCATCCCCGTGCAGGACGAGCACATTGTCGAGCCTGGCGGTCAGGTACTCGCAGCGCGCGCGGTCCGCTTCGATGATCTTGACCGACACTCCGAATGCAGACAGCTTTTTTGCCAGATAATACCCGATATTGCCGCCGCCTGCGATCATGACGCGGCTCAGGTCGGTATATCTCTTTCGATCGTGCACGCTGTGCGCCAGATCTTTGATGTCGCGCTCCAGACCGATGACATACAGCGTGTCGCCGGCCTTCAGCGCCGTGGATCCATCCGGTATGATGATTTTACCGCTGCGGGAGATCGCGCCGATGAGCAGGCCTCCGAGCGTCTGGGCGGCTTGCCGGGTTTCCCTGCCCGCAAGTCCGGGGACCTTTTCTATTCCGAACTCTAAAATGGAAACGCCGTCGGCGGTGTAACAGCCGTCGGCGAGCGTGTATTTCTCGACGAGATACTTATAGATTTCCGATGCACAGGCCATGTCCGGGTTGACGATGTGGTCGATGTTCATCGCATTTTTTATAAAGTCGATCTGCTCTGCGTGCTCCGGTGTCCGAACACGGGCGATCGTCCTGGGGCAGCCCAGTTTTTTAGCGAATGCACAGATGACGATATTTGTATCGTCGTCGTCGACCACGGAAATCAGCAGATCGTACTCGTCGATGCCGATGTCCCGAAGCGTTCCGATTCGCTTAGCGTCTGCAGCTGCGGTCAGCACATCGAACCGCGAGGCAATCTTCTGGATCAGCGCATCGTCCTTATCGATTACGGTGATGTCGTGCCCGCCGCCGAGCAGTGCTTCGGTGACCGTTACCCCCAGTTTCCCGGCGCCTGCAATGGCAACCTTCATGGAAACATCGCCTCCTATTCGCTTTTCGCGTCCTCTTCCTGTTCCTGTTGTTCCTGCTGTTCTTCGAGCTCCGCTTCTCTGATCAGGGCTTCTCGCTCTCTCTCCTGTTCTTCCTTTTTCTGTTTCTTTTCCTGTTCTTCCCTGCGAATCTTATCTTTTTCTTCGGGATCCATCGGGAAGTGCGAACCGCAGTTTCGGCAGATCAGGGAATAGTACATCTTCCGATCCGTGTGTTTGGACATGCTGAAGCCGAGGAGCAGGATGACGGCGGCTCCAACGAAGATGTTGAGCAATCCGATTCCTGTCGCAAGGGCAACACCCAGCATCAGTGCGATGTTGAGAAAAATCCGTTGTTTCGTATATTTGCTGTATCGGAATTTTTTACCCTCGTGATCGGCTGTCGTTTCGCAAAACGGACAGGTGTTCCGGATGTAGGTCTTGCTGAATCGCTTGGGGGACAACCCGTCTTCATCCCGCATCAGGTCCGGCCCTTTGAGGGCATTCTTGACTTTTGCGTAGGTCGCCAGGGCCGGTGGAAGCGGCTTCCTTCCGTCCTGGTCCGGCTGTTCGTGATGATTGTTGTTCGGCTCGCTCATGGTAAACCTCCGGGTTCAAACGCGCAGCGCTGCGCGCCGGCCAGTGTTATTTCAGTGTGCTTTTAATCGTACTTTCAATCGTGCTACAGTATAGCATAATTGCCTAGCAGGAGCAAATGCAAATAGTATTTTACCGGGCGTTATGATACAATAGGCGGGATGAAAACAGGAGAGAAAATATGAAGCCGATCGTTGCCGTTGTAGGCAGACCAAACGTTGGTAAATCAACATTTTTTAATAAAATAGTCGGGCGAAGAGTTTCGATTGTCGAAGACACGCCCGGTGTCACGCGCGACCGCATTGCGGCGGAGGCCGAATGGCTCGGAAAGAGCTTTCTGCTCATCGACACCGGGGGGATCGAACCTGAGTCAAAGGACTACATTTTTTCCAGGATGCGGGCTCAGGCCGAAGTCGCCATGGACACTGCGGATGTGATTTTGTTTCTCGTGGACGGAAAGGCGGGCCTCACAGCCGGAGACCGCGATGTCGCCGCTCTTCTGAGGCGAAAAGGGAAGCAGGTCATCCTCGTAGCCAACAAGATCGACACGGCCGTGCTGCCGGATGACTTTTACGATTTTTACGAGCTTGGCCTCGGAGAGCCGCATGCGATTTCTTCTGCAAATCAGCTCGGACTGGGCGATCTGCTGGATGCCGTTGTGGAAAAGTTCCCACCCGATGCAGGCGAAGACGAAGACGAAGATGTGATCCACATCGCCGTAATCGGCAAACCGAATGTCGGAAAGTCTTCGATCATCAATGCGCTGCTCGGCGAAGAGCGCGTTATCGTGAGCGAGCAGGCCGGAACGACGCGGGACTCTGTCGACACGCCGTTCGAAAAAGACGGCGTTCGCTATGTGCTCATCGATACGGCCGGTATACGAAGAAGAAGCCGGGTGAGCGACGACATCGAGCGATACAGCGTCATCCGTGCTCTGTCGGCCATCGAGCGGGCCGACGTCGCTGTTCTCGTCATCGATGCGACCGAAGGGATTACAGAACAGGATAAAAAAATTGCCGGCCTGGCACACGACGCCGGAAAAGGCATCGCCATCGTCGTCAACAAGTGGGATCTCGTTCCGAAGGAGACCAACACGATGCGGGATTACGGCCGGGCTGTCAAACAGGAGCTGCTGTTTATGGCCTACGCTCCCGTGCTCTTTACTTCCGCCGCCACCGGCGAGCGCCTCGAGCGCATCCTGGATCTGTCGAAGGAGATCGCCGAAATGCGGGCGATGCGGATACCGACGGGCCAGCTGAACAGCCTCATCGCAGATGCCATGCTCATGAACCACCCGCCGTCTGATAAGGGCCGGGCGCTGAAGATCTACTACGTGGCTCAGATCGGCGTCAAGCCACCGCTGTTTGCATTCCAGGTCAACGATCGCGAATTGATGCATTTTTCATATGCGCGATACCTCGAAAACAAAATTCGTGAAGGGTATGGATTCGAGGGAACATCCGTCAAATTTGTATTCCGTGAGAAAAAGGACTGAGGGCGATGGATAGTGTTTTTGTATCGGGTGCCCTGGTCGTAGCGGCTTACTTTATCGGCAATGTGTCGCCGGCTATTCTCATCAGCAGAATGAAGGGCAGAGATATTCGAACGAGCGGCAGCGGCAATGCCGGCGCGACCAACATGCTGCGCACGTACGGCCGGGGTGCTGCGGTGGCAACGCTTGCTATCGACACACTGAAAGGCAGTCTGGCTGTGTGGCTGGGGGCTGCTCTGGGTGGCGCCCATGTCTCGTATCTGTGTGCCGTTGCGGTTATTGCCGGACACATCTGGCCGGCTTTTTATGGTTTTCGGGGTGGGAAAGGCATTGCGACGGGGCTCGGCCTGCTCCTGGCGGTGTCGCCTGTCGTAGGGCTTTTGACTGCGGTCATCGCTTTTTCGACCATCGGGCTTACGAAGCGGGTATCGGCCGGGTCTGTGACGGCGGCTGCATGCGTACCGCTGCTCGTGCGGCGCTTTGTGCCTGCATTCTTCCCCTACGTGCTGTTGATTGTTGCCTGGATCATATGGAAACACCGCGAAAACATCGGAAGACTCATCCGGGGTGAAGAATCGAAAATCAAACTGTAGCCGGAGATCAAAGACGGAAGGAAAACAGATATGGAAGGAGCTACCATGCACAAGAATGTTGCGCTGCTCGGCGCAGGGAGCTGGGGCACGGCGTTAGCCGTTACGCTGGCGCGAAACGGGCACACGGTCAGGGTGTGGGACATCGATACCGTGCACCTGCAGGCGATGGGCCGCGACCGGGAGAACAAGAAGTTTCTCCCCGGTGTGGTTCTGCCGAACGGGGTCATACCGGAAGTGGATTCCAAGCGCATGCTCGCAGAGGCGGACGTCGTCGTATTTTCGGTGCCGGCTCAGCATTTTAGGCAGGCGTTTTCGGCGGCTGTGGAGCACGTACCCGGGGACGCGCTGGTCGTGAATGTGGCGAAGGGCATCGAGCAGCGCAGCCTGCTTCGGATGTCCGAAATCGCGTTCTCCATACGCAAGGAGCTGCGATACGTCGCGCTGTCGGGGCCGTCACACGCCGAAGAAGTGGGGCTTGGGATGCCGACGACGGTCGCGGTCGCCTCTCCGGTTCGCGCCTGGGCGGAAGAGGCGCAGGATGTGTTCATGAACGACTACTTCCGCATCTACACAAACGACGACATCGCCGGTGTCGAGCTCGGCGGATCGCTCAAGAACATCATCGCGCTGGGCGCAGGCATTTCGGACGGCCTGGGATATGGAGACAATGCGAAAGCAGCTATGATGACCAGAGGCATCACGGAGATGACCCGTCTCGGCGTGAAGCTGGGCGCTGAGCCTGCTACGTTTTCCGGGCTTTCCGGCATCGGAGATCTCATCGTAACCTGCACGAGCATGCATTCCAGAAACCGCCGGTGCGGCATCATGATCGGCGAGGGTATGGCGCCTGAGGAAGCGGTGCAGAAAGTGGGCATGGTTGTAGAGGGGATGTACACGACCGACGCCGCCTACGAGCTCGCGCAGAAAGTCGGTGTGGAAATGCCGATTACAGAGGCGATTTACGGCGTGGTCCACGGCGAAATTGCGGCGGCCGAAGCGGTCGAGCGTCTGATGAGCCGCAGCAAAAAGCACGAAAACGAAGATGCCCTGTTAAAAATATGAACGAGCAAGTAAAGACGTATCACATCGTAACGTTCGGATGTCAGATGAACGAACGGGATTCTGAAACGCTTGCCGGTATGCTCGAGGATGCAGGATACATCGGCGCGGCGGACAAGACTTCTGCCGATGTCGTGGTGTTCAACACGTGCAGCATCCGCGACAACGCCGACAAGCGTTTTTTCGGCGTGCTCGGGCAGTGGAAAAAGCGGAAGCTGTCCCGCCCGGATATGACGGTGGTCGTGTGCGGCTGCATGATGCAGCAGGCGCATATCGTCGATGCGATTCACCGGAAGTATTCATGGGTGGATCTGATACTGGGCACTCATAACATCCACCGCTTTCCGCAGCTGCTGGACGATGTGCAGAGCCGCAGCGAACATCTGTCCGAAATCTGGGATGACGCAGGCGCTGTCGTCGAAGAGCTGCCTGCCTGCAGGAAATATCCGTTCAAAGCGTATGTCAACATCATGTACGGGTGCAATAACTTCTGCACGTACTGCATCGTTCCCTACACGAGGGGACGCGAGCGTAGCCGCCGGCCGGGCGACATTCTTCTGGAAATACGGGAAGCTGCAGCGCAGGGCACAAAAGAAGTGACGCTGCTGGGGCAAAACGTCAACTCCTACGGAAAAAGTCCGGCGGGCAGCGAAGGGTATCGGACGGATGATGTACCGGGGGGGCCGGATTTTGCCGGGCTCATCCGCATGATCGACGAGATTCCCGGCATCGAACGCATCCGGTTTATGACGTCTCACCCCAAGGACATCTCGGACGATCTGATCCGGGCCTATGCGGAGTGCAGACACCTCTGCCCCCACATCCACCTTCCCGTCCAGTCGGGCAGCGACGCCGTTCTTGCGAAGATGAACCGAAAGTACGACCGCAATCGCTACCTCGGCATCATCGCTTCCCTGCGCGAAAGCTGTCCGGATATCGCTGTCACGACGGACCTGATCGTAGGTTTTCCGGGTGAATCCGAAGAGGATTTTCAGGAGACGCTCGACCTCGTGGAAACCGTTCGCTTTGACTCTGCGTTTACGTTTTTGTATTCGCCGAGAAAAGGAACGCCGGCCTACAGCAGCGCAGAACAGGTACCAAACGACGTGAAGCACGACCGGTTTGACCGCCTCATCGAGGCGATCCATCGCATTCAGGGAGAAAAGAGTCGATTGTATCAGGGTACGACGGTACAGGTGCTGGCAGAAGGGCCCAGCCGGACGGATGCCGGCCGGTTTACGGGTCGGGCAGAATCGTCAAAAGTCGTCGATTTTTCCGGAACGCCGGATGTCGTCGGCCGCATCGTGCCGGTGCGGATTACAGATGCAGGCACATTCAGTCTGACAGGTGAACTCGTGCGCTGAGACGGCAGGACCTGCGCAGAGGTTTTACAGGATGTCGGATATGAGTCTCCCGGTGGATTCTTTGAACTTGACCCAGGTTGAACGGTTTCGGTAGATGACGGGGGTCAGGCGGAACGAGTGAGCCATGTCGTGCTCGAACTCCTCTTCCAGCTTCTTTGCGACCGCCCGGTCGTACATAAAGGCATTGCATTCAAAGTTCAGCTTAAAGCTCCGGATATCGAAGTTCGCAGATCCGACCGAGCTCACTTCGCTGTCGACTGTGATCGTCTTCGCGTGCAGGAATCCGCGATCGTAGATGTAGACCTTGACCCCGCAGTCCAGCAGGGACCCGACGTTGTGATACGTAACCCAGTAAACGAACGGATGATCGGGCTGATTCGGGATCATGATGCGCACGTCGACGCCGGAGAGCGCCGCCATTTTGAGCGCTTCGTAGATGCTTTCGTCGGGAATGAAGTACGGCGTCTGCACGTAGACGTTCCGCTCGGCGCCCGCGATCATCTTGAGGTACGCCAGCTTAATCTCCGTACTGGGGCTGTCCGGTCCGCACGAAACGATCTGAATGCCGGTCTTGCTCTCCATCGGAATGAACGTGTAGTAGTCGACCGGAATGGACAGGTCTTCGCCGGACGCAAAGCGCCAGTCCAGCACGAAGCGGGCATCGATGTCCTGGACGCAGCCGCCCTCCACGCGGATGTGCGTGTCGCGCCACGACTGGAACCGCTTGCTGAGGCCGACGTATTCGTTGGCGACGTTAAACCCGCCCAGATAGGCCACCCGGCTGTCGATGACGGCCAGCTTCCTGTGGTTGCGGTAGTTGAGCTTAAAGTTGAAGAAGCGAAAGATTTTCGGCGGAAAAAAGAATGCGACCTGCCCGCCGGCCTTCTTCAGCCTGCGGATGTGTTTTTTTCGTATTCTCGACGAACCCATCGCATCCAAAAGCAGCCGGACCTGCACGCCTTCTTCCGCCTTGCGCGCCAGCGCATCGATAAATGCCAGTCCGACCATGTCCGGTTTCAGTATAAAGTACTCGATGTGGATGTTTTTCTTAGCCTCTGCGATGTCGCCGAGCAGCTGGGAGAATTTTTCGGTTCCTTCTGTGAGAACCTGCACGTGATTGTCCTGCGTCAGGAAAGCGCTACCGTACTGCTGATTGAGACGGATCATGTCTTTCCAGCGGGCTTCTCCGTGGCTGGAGTATACAAACTGATTGTTCCTCATGTCCTCCATCTGGTGGAACAGCGCTTCGGTCATGCGCTTTTCCTCGAAATGGGACAGGGTGAAGATCTTGTGCCTGGCGATGTTCTGCGAAAGCATCACATACAAAAGAATCCCGAATCCCGGCAATATAAACAAGATCATCAGCCAGGCCAGCGTCGCGGAAGGGTCTTTCCGTTCCAGAAATATGATGGTGAAGGCGATGATGAAGTTCAGGATGTAAATGACTGCCAGGATTGCGGGTGTACTGTGCAGACTTTGAATCAGGGCAGCGGTCAAAGCGGTGCTCCGATCAGGTGCATTCCATTACAGAATGGCATCCAGTTTTGTGCGAAGGTCTGCTTCGGACATCGTGCCGTCGTGGCGCTCGACCATGGCTCCGTTTTTGAAGAACATGAAACACGGAATGCTCATGACCTTATTCTTGATGGCGAGCCGCTTCTGCTCGTCGGTGTTGACCTTGCAGAACACGATCTTTCCGTCGTATTCCGCGGCGAGCTTGTCGTACAGGTCGACCATCGACATGCAGGGCCCGCACCAGTCGGCATAAAAGTCCACGACGGCCGCCGAGGCGCCGGACAGAACGCTGTCATAATTTTCGTCAGTCAGAAATGTAATTTTTTCAGACATGCTTATCTCCTTTCCCCTGCGTCTGACCCGATGAGCCAAACGCATATAACCGCATCAGTTTCGATTGTTACGGCTGGATTATATCATCCGGTGTGGCGCATTGCAAGGTGTGGCACGCGGTGCCAAAGCGTGGTACAATAGTTCGAAGCGAATTGCATTGCATATAGATTGAAAGGGTAGGTGGCCGGTGACGCATTGGCTTATGGATACAATTTTAGTGTTGCCCGCAGTGATTGTGGCATTGTCGTTTCACGAATATGCGCACGCAAAAGTTGCGACGCTCGCAGGTGACCCGACGCCGGAGCACATGGGGCGCGTGACGATCGATCCGAGGGCTCACATCGACCCGATCGGTCTGCTTTCGCTCATCGTGATCCGGTTTGGCTGGGGACGGCCGGTTGTCGTAAACCCTTCGAACTTCGGCAACCGCCGGCGCGACAGCATTCTGGTCGGCCTGGCGGGTGTGTCGGCGAACTTCGCGATGGCCGTCGTGTTCGGGTTGATTATTTCGATCGTCGAGCGGGCAATGCCCGGCTTTTACGCCAGCGGTTTCGGGTCGCTTGTCGGCACGATGCTCATCCAGGTCGTCATCATCAACATTGCGCTGATGTTGTTCAACCTGCTGCCGGTTCCGCCGCTGGACGGATTCGGCGTGCTGGCCGATGTATTCAATCTGCACGGCACCAGGCTGTACGAGACGCTGTATCGCAACAGCCTTCCGATTCTCCTGGTCGCCATCATGCTCGGACTTCCGAGCCGTCTTTTGTCGGGACCGCTGATACGCATCGTCGACTTTATCATGTCGGGGATCATCGGGCTGCCCGGCTGGTGGATTTTGCTTGGGTAACTTGGATAACTTGGATAAATGGGAGAGAGGGATATGAAAAAAATCGAAGATTATACGGACATCGCCATCGACTACGCCATGGAGCTGATATCGATCCCAAGCCCAAGCGGCTACACGCGCGACGTCGCGCGCTGGCTGGAGCAGATGTTTTCCGACATGGGATACCGCTCCGAGCTGACCCGAAAAGGCGGCCTCATCGTACATCTGTCGGAGACAGGGGCTCAGGAAGCGGTCATGCTGCAAGCGCACATCGACACGCTCGGCGGCATGGTGGCGGAGATCAAATCGTCCGGCCGTCTGCGGATGACGCCGGTTGGTTCGCTGAATGCGAACAACACGGAGACGGAGAACTGTACGATCGTTACGAAGTCCGCAGGCGTCCGCGAAGGAACGTTTCAGCTCATCGACGCTTCGACGCACGTCAACGCGACGTACAGCGAAACCGCCCGCTCGTTTTCGTCCATGGAGATCGTGCTCGACGAAGATGTGCGCAGCCGAGAGGACGTCGAGGCACTGGGCGTTTCCGTCGGGGACTTCGTGTGCTTTGAACCGAGGAGCCGGGTTACTTCGAGCGGATACATCAAGAGCCGCTTTCTGGACGACAAGCTGTCCGCAGGCGCGTTGATTGCCTATGCAAAGTATTTAAAGGACCGGGGCAGGCCGCCGCTGCAGCCGACGGTTCTATACTTTACTGCCTTCGAAGAAGTCGGGCACGGCGCCTCATCCAACATCGCCCCGCACATCGCCGAAATCATCTGCGTGGACATGGGATGTGTGGGCGAGGGGCTGACATGCACGGAGCGCATGGTCTCCATCTGCGCCAAGGACAAAAGCGGCCCGTACCATTACGACGTGGTCAACGGGTTAATCGACGCGGCCAAACGCTCCGGCGCGGATTACGCGGTCGACGTGTATCCGGATTACTTTTCCGACGCAAAAGCGACGCTCACAGCGGGATTCGACGTTCGGTTCGGATGCGTCGGACCGGGCGTGTATGCGTCTCACGGCTACGAACGCAGCCATCGGGACGGTGTGGAAAACACGCTGAAACTGCTCGCCGCCTACCTCGACAAAGCGGATTGAAAAAATAAAGAAAACACAAGAGAAAGGAACACAGTAGATGGCTGACATCCTGTATGGTAAACCGGTCGCCGATGCGCTTGCGGACGAAACGGCACAGCGCGTCGACACACTGCGCTCCGCGGGGATCGATCCGTGCCTGCTCATCGTGCGGGTCGGCGACGATCCGGGCGATTTGTCGTACGAGAGGAGCGCAACGAGGCGCTGCGAGTCGATGGGGATCGCGGTGCGCACGCTTTGCTTCGAACCGGACGTGAGCGGGGACGAACTCGTCTGCGCCGTGCGGGAGGCTGGTAGCGATGCGTCGGTTCACGGCATTCTGATATTGAGACCGCTGCCTGCGCACATCGATGACCGCGCCGTGCGGGAAGCGCTGCCGGCGGAAAAGGATGTCGACGGGATTACAGACGGTTCGCTTTCCGGCGTGTACGCCGGAAACGGCACGGGATATGCGCCCTGTACGGCCGAGGCCTGCGTCCGGATACTCGAACACTACGGCATTCCGGTCGAAGGAAAGCATGCCGTCGTCGCGGGTCGAAGCCTGGTCATCGGCCGACCGGCTGCGATGCTTATGCTGCATCGGCATGCGACGGTTACGATATGCCACAGCCGCACGTCCGATCTGGCCGGACACTGTTTGCAGGCCGATATCCTCATCGCCGCATCGGGAAGCCGGGAGGCGTTGACGGCTTTGTGTTACCGTGCGGGTCAGGTCGTGCTGGATGTGGGCATCCACGTCGATTCGGAGGGACGGGTCCTTGGCGACGTGGACTACGAGACAGCCGAGCGTCTGGTCGGGGCGATAACGCCTGTGCCGGGCGGCGTGGGAGCTGTTACGACGGCCGTGTTGGCCGATCACGTGGTCCGTGCGGCCGGGCTTGCATTGCAGACCGGTCGAGACCGCCGCTTATCGGAAGGCGGGAGGGAGAGGAATATATGATTGAATTTGAACAAAACAGAGTCGTTGAACCGGCAAGCACCGTGCGTGCCATGGCCCGCCAAGTGCTCGAAGGCCGGTGGACGGAGGCCCTGCTCGTATCGGTTCTGATGTACGTCATCACCACCGTTCCTTCCCTCGTCATACCCTATCTGACGCAGACGACCTTTGCCCTGTCCGCGGTCAATGCGTATTCGCTGATCATCACCGGACCGGCGGCCCTGGGGATGTGCATCTATTTTGTGCACGTCTTTCGCGAACAGCCCGGCGGTGTCGAACACCTGCTGCGCGGTTTTCAGTACGCTTCCAAAGCGATCATGCTGTTCGTTTTAATTGTCGTGCGGGTCTTTTTCCTGTCGCTGTTGCTGATTCTGCCCGGCATCTGGGCGGCGCTTCGCTACAGTCAGGCGTTCTTCATCCTCGCCGACAGCCCTGAGAAGACGGCGCGCCAGTGCCTGTGGGAGAGCAGCCTTCTGATGAGAAATAATATAGGGAAACTGTTCTGGCTCGAAGCCAGCTTTCTCGGCTGGGCGCTGCTGGCCTCGATGCCGCCGGCGTTCGGGCTTACGGTGAGGACGTTTGCTGGCAGCGGCATTTTATTTCCGCCTCTGTTCGGCTGGAAGGAAGTTGCGAATCTGTGGCTGGAACAGGCATCCTCACCGCTGCATCCGCTGTTTGCGTTGCTTGGAACCGGGTCGCTGTTCCTGGGCATCTACATGGGCGTGGCACACGCGTGTTTCTACGACCTGGCGAACGGAAATCTGAAGGTGCAAAGAGCGGAAGATATTCGGAGCATAAGCGATGGCGAATTGTAATCGGGGAGTATCTCCCGGCGGTGTTTCGTTTGCACCGCTCCTGTTTGCGGGAGATATCAATGTGTACAGCGTCGCCAGGGCGTTCCACGAAGCGTTCGGCATACGCTCAAAAGTGTTTGGCAAGTACATGCAGGGTCCGTGTCTGCACAGCCGCATCATCGACTACACGGCGGATCCCGCGCTGGAGGAGCCGGAGGTATTTGTCGAGCGGGTTTGTTCGTTTGCCGGGCAGCACGAGCAGGACCGGGTCCTGCTCATCGGGTGCGGCGACAGCTACGTTCAACTCGCGAGCGCTCACAGGGGATCGTTCCCGGAAAACGTCATCGTTCCTTCGATCGATGCCGCGCTCATGGCCGAATTGACGCACAAAGAGCAGTTTTACAACCTGTGCGCCCGTCTGGGCATCGAATATCCGGATACGTTTGTACACCGCGCAGGTATGGGCGATGCGTTTTCGCTTCCGTTTGAAGCGCCGTACATCGTCAAGCCGTCGTCCGGCATCGAATACTGGGCTCATCCGTTCCCGGGACAGAAAAAAATGTACAAAGCTTCCACGCAGGAGGAGGTCAAATCGATCCTCGCCGATGTGTATGCATCCGGCTACAGCGATTCGATGATCGTGCAGAACTTCGTTCCCGGCGACGATACGAACATGCGCGTGCTCACCAGCTATTCGGATCGCAACGGGCGGGTGGCGATGATGTGCCTCGGCCACGTGCTCTTAGAGGAACACACGCCCAAGGGCGCAGGAAACCACGCCGTTATTCTGACGGAGTGCGACCGCGAGCTGATGGAGCGCTATCGCCGGTTGCTCGACGATCTGTCCTACCGGGGGTTTTCGAACTTCGACATCAAATACGATTCGCGCGACGGGCGGTTTAAGGCATTCGAAATCAACACGCGCACCGGAAGGAGCAATTATTATGTAACTGCGTCCGGTGCAAACGTCGCACAGCTTTTAGTCGACGACTGCATCGATGCCCGTCCGTTACCCTTCTACTGCGCCGACGCGGATTCCCTGTGGATGGTCGTCCCGCGCAAGGTCGCATTCGACTACATCAAACCCGAACCGTACCGCAGGCGCATGCGCGAGCTGATACGCGAGGGCCGGTGGGTCAACCCGCTGCATTACGCGCCCGATGCCGGGTTCCGCAGATCCTGGTCCCTTCTCAAGAATCAGCTGGGGCATTTTGTGAAGTACAGGAAGTACGTGGGGAAGAAGTAAAATGAAACGGATGGCTGTGCTTGCCGCATATCAGAAAAAGCTTCTAGACGAAGGGCTCGTGCTGCAGTCAATCGCGGATGAAGATGTGTTGAGCAAGCCCGTGCGCCACATCACCTACGACTCCAGGTGTGTGGAGCCCGGTACCCTGTTTGTGTGCAAGGGCGAGGCGTTTCGCGAAGCCTACCTGGAGGATGCGCTCGCTTCCGGCGCCGTGGCGTGGGTCTCCGAACGCCGGCACGAACCCGGAGCAGGCATCGTCGTGAACGATGTGCGAAAGGCGATGGCGGCTCTTGCAAACGAGCTGTACGAGGAGCCCTGGCGCGATTTTCCGCTGATCGGTCTGGCCGGAACGAAGGGAAAGACGACGACGCTGTACTTTTTACGGAATATCATCGAAGATGCGCTGTCGCAGGAGGGAAGCGTCGGCTATCTCTCTTCGGTCGAAACCTACGACGGGAGGCAGCGTTTCGAATCGCATCTGACGACGCCGGAGGCGCTTGTTCTCGCCGGTCACTTCGACAGCGTGCGCGACACCGGGCTCTGGGGCATGGTGATGGAAGTGTCGTCGCAGGCGCTTAAATACGACCGCACGCTCGGCGTGGAGTTCGACATCGGATGCTTTTTAAACTTTGGAGCCGACCACATCGGCGGGAGCGAGCACACCGACGAGGAAGATTATTTCTCTTCGAAGTTGAAATTTTTCGACCAGTGCAGGACTGTCTGCCTCAATGCGGATACGGAAGGATTCGATCGGATCCTCGATGCGGTAAAATCTTCACCGCTCTGCGAGAAGCTCGTTCTGTTTTCTCCGGAGGGTCGCCCTGAGCGAAACGGAGTTCCCGTGGCGTACACAGCCGGTGATGTCCGCATCAGCGGTGGAGAAATCCGGTTTCACATTTACAGAAGCGAAAGCGGCTCCCGGGGGGCGGTCGACTGCGGTGAATTTGCGCTCGCAATCCGGGGGTTGTTCAACGTCGAGAATGCGCTGGCGGCGGCGGTCGTTTCGTTTGAGCTTGGGCTGAGCGCAGACTGCATTCGGAAGGGCATGCTCCGCACCCGCGTCGCAGGGCGCATGGAAGTGTTTGAAAACCCGGAGAAAAAGCTGGTCGTCATCGTCGACTATGCGCACAACCGGATGAGCTTCGAGAGTCTGTATGCATCGACGAAGGAGGAGTATCCTGGCTGGAGAATCGAAGCGATTTTCGGCTGCCCCGGGGGAAAAGGCCTGCAGCGGAGAGAAGAGCTGCCCGAAATCGTCGCCCGGTATGCGGATTTTGCCTGGATCACAGAAGAAGATGCCGGGGAGGAGGATGTCCGGGACATTTCGGAACAGCTCATTCGAAATCTGGGCCGGGGCGGCTGTCCTTCCGCTATGCTGCTCGACCGGGAAGATGCGATCCGCACAGCGATCGGGTCGGCACCGCCTGAGACGGTGATCGTGCTGACGGGCAAGGGAAGAGAGAACTACCAGAAGCGGGGCACAGACTATGTCCCCGTGATTTCCGACGTCGACCTGGTGCGCAGATACCTGTGAGGAGGACGACGCAACAAGAAAGCGAGCAAGGGCATTGAGCACGAAACAAAGACACGAGATTGAAGAGCAATACAAGTGGAACATCGAAGCCATGTACCCGGATTCGGACGCGTGCCGCGCCGACCTGGACGAAGCTCTTTCGATGGCGCAGGCGTTTGACGCGTACCGGGGCCGGCTCGGCGAAAGCGCACAAGCGCTCGCGCAGGCGCTGCAGAGCCGGGATGCTCTGTGGCAGAAGGCGGAGAAGGCGTATGTCTACGCCAGGATGAAACGCGACGAGGACAACCGCGTGGCGGATTACCAGGAACTGTGCGACCGCTCCAGGACGGTGCTGGCGCGCATATCGGAAGCGGTGAGTTTTTTCGGTCCGGAGTTCGCAAAAATATCGAAGAAGGACATCGACCTCTTTCTGGAGCAGGAACCTGCGCTGCACGTGTATGCCCACTTAATCGAAGAGCTGTTGCGCGGGCGAAAGCACGTGTTATCGGCGAAAGAGGAGACGCTGCTTGCGCAGATGAGCGAGCTTTCGGGTGCGACGAACGACACGTTCTCGATGCTGAACAACGCCGATATTCGCTTTGGAACCATTCGGGGAGAAGACGGTCAGCCGCTCGAAGTGACGCACGGCACGTATCTCCGTCTGATGCAGAGTCCCGATCGCCGCGTACGCAAGCAGGCATACCGAAAATTGTATGCCGCTTACGGCCGTCAGAAAAATACGCTGGCGACGCTTTACGGCTACAACACGAAACAGGATACTGTAATGGCGCGGATCCGAAAGCACGGCTCTGCGCTGGAGGCTGCTCTGTTTCCCGATCACGTGCCGGTAGACGTGTACGACAACCTCATCGCCGAAGTGCGCAAAGCGCTGCCTTCCCTGCACCGCTACATGGAGCTTCGCAAAAAGCTGCTCGGCCTCAAATCTTTATACATGTACGATATCTATGTGCCGCTGACGGAAAAATCCGAACGGACCATCCCCTACGAAGAAGCGCAGCAGATGATCCGGCGGGCGCTGCTGCCGCTGGGCGACGAGTACGGCCGCATTCTGGAGCGCGCGTTCGCAGAGCGCTGGGCCGATGTGTACGAAAACGAAGGCAAGACGAGCGGCGCCTATTCGTTCGGCAGCTACGACAGTTATCCGTACATGCTTCTCAATTACGACGGCCGGCTCGAGGATGTGTTTACGCTGATACACGAAGCGGGGCACTCCATCCACGCCTACCTGACCAGGAATGCCCAGCCCTATGTGTACGGATCGCATTCGATTTTTACCGCCGAAGTGGCTTCGACGGTCAACGAAGCGCTCCTGATGCGCGACCTTCTCTCCCGGGCTGACACAAAACAGAGGAAAGCCTACCTGCTGAACCTCTACCTCGAGGGCTTCCGCACGACGCTGTTCCGTCAGACGATGTTCGCCGAATTTGAGCGCGATGCGCACGCAGCCGTGGAAAGCGGCGATGCGCTGACGGCCGTGCGCCTGCAGAGCATGTACGCGGGTCTTCTGGCGGACTATCACGGATCTGCCGTCAAGCTGGACGATCAGATCTCGATGGAGTGGGCGAGAATTCCCCATTTTTATAACGCATTTTACGTGTATAAATACGCGACCGGATATTCTGCGGCAACCGCGCTGTCTTCTGCGATTCACGAGGGGCGCCCGGGGGCTGCGGAGCGGTATGTGGAATTTCTGCGCGCGGGAGAAAGCGACTATCCGATCGCCCTGCTTGCAGAGGCCGGTGTCGATATGAGTCGCCCCGAGCCGGTGCGGGATGCCCTGGCGGTGTTCGGGGAGCTCCTTATAGAATTGGAAGACACAGTCTCGCTTTGAGAGGATCTCACATGGAACAGGAAAGAAATACTCAAAAGGACAAACAGATGAACGCCCGGTGTGTATACGTGTACACCAACGAGGAGGAACTGTCGCGCAGCGTCGGCGATTCGCTCCGGCAGCTGCTTGCAGAGCGGGGAATCCGGGTTCCGGCCTGCTTCGACGACACGGTCGAGCTGCTCGTGTGCGTCGGCGGCGACGGCACGCTGCTGAGGGGGCTCCATGCGTTCGACTTCCCCGATATCCCCGTTGCGGGCATCAATACGGGGCACCTGGGATTCTTTCAGGAGCTGCAGCACGATGAGCTGCATCGCCTCCTGGACATGTGCGACGGCGGGAGCCACAGCATCCAGCGCCACCGGCTCGTCCGGGTGACGCTTCTGCGAAACGGCGGAGAGCCGGTGTGTCACAAAGGGCTCAACGACATCGTCATCAAGGGGAGCGTGTCGCGCATCACCCACTTGAATCTGTCGATCGGCGACAGCTTTGTGGAAAAATTCAGCGGCGACGGCCTGGTGATTGCATCGCCTGCCGGGAGCACCGCCTACAACTACTCGCTCGGAGGAAGCATCGTCGACCCGCGGCTCAATCTGCTGCAGGTGACGCCGATCGCCCCGATGAACACGACGGCGTTCCGCTGCTTTACCTCCAGCATCGTCCTGCCGCCCGACCTGGAAATCAACATCGTTCCCGAATTTCCGCACGACCGGGATGTGCTGGTGATCGTCGACGGCGTGGAGTACACGTACCAGGGGGTATCGAAGATGATCGTCGACCTCTCGTTTCAGGAGGTTCAGCTCGTTCGCTTTCAGCACTACGACTTCTGGAACAAAGTTAAATCGAAGTTTCTCCAATGACCTATCATCAGACCTACAAGCTGACGAAGGAGGACGAAGATCTGTACGTCCGGGAGCTGCTCGTCCGGCGCTTTCAGTTTTCCTCCCGCCTGTTGAGAAAGTTGAAAGTCGAGGGCGGCGTCTTTCTGAACGGACGACCCGTGCGCTTTCGTCACAAGGGGAGGATGGGCGACGTGTTGCAGGTGCGCTTCCCCGAAGAGAGCAGCTATTTCGAGCCGGAGGATATACCGCTTGCGGTCGTGTACGAGGATGAGGATTTGCTCGTGGTGAACAAGCAGCCCGGGCTCGTCATTCATCCGACAAAAAACTATCAGAGCGGTACGCTGGCCAATGCGCTTGTACACCGGATGCGTCTGGCCGGAGCGAATTATAAAATTCGCTTTGTCAACCGGCTGGACCGCGACACATCCGGCCTGGTGATGATCGCTAAAAATGCTCACTGCCAGAAGCATATCTCCGATCAGATGGAACGGAACGAAGTTAAAAAATACTATACGGCCATCGTGCACGGACAGCCGGAATGCGATTCGGGCACCATCGATCTGCCCGTCGCCAAGGATCCCGAACACGCGGCCAGGCGAAAGGTGATGCCGGAGGGACTCCCATCCCTGACACACTACCGGGTGCTGGAGCGATTTTGTGTGCAGGACGGGGCACTGCCCGGCTATGCGCTGCTCGAGCTTCAGCTTGTGACCGGGCGAACGCATCAGATCCGGGTGCATCTGACGCACATCGGTCTTCCGATCGTAGGCGACGAACTGTACGGGTCCCTGTACGGATACGAGGCGGGCGAAGACCGGATGAACCGTCAGGCGCTGCACGCAGGCGGACTGGTGCTGACGCAGCCCACAAGCGGACAGACGATACGGCTTTGCACCGGGTTGCCTGACGATATGAACGCGTGCCTCGAGGCACTGAGAAACGACTGCAGTCAGCTACCTTGACAATCGACCGGCAGTGCGTAAAATGATTGTGAACTGCCGCCGGCGAGGAGTGCCGGAGCAGGAAGCACAGGGAGGAACAGCATGGAATACAATCTGGCCAAACAGTACGACCCCAAAGCGTTTGAGGACAGAATCTATAAAGAGTGGGAAGAGAGCGGCGCTTTTATCGCCGAGCGCGATCCCGAGAAGCGTCCGTTTACCATTGTGATGCCGCCGCCGAACATCACGGGGCAGCTCCACATGGGGCATGCGCTCGATCAGAGCCTGCAGGATGTGCTCATCCGCTTTCGGCGCATGCAGGGCTATTCGGCTCTGTGGCTGCCCGGATCGGACCACGCGAGCATTGCGACCGAAGTCAAGGTCGTGGAAAAGCTGATGGAGGACGAAGGCAAGACAAAGGAGGAAATCGGGCGCGAAGCATTCCTGGAGCGGGCATGGGCCTGGAAACAGGAGTACGGAGGGCGCATCAACGAACAGGTCCGCAAACTGGGGAACTCCTGCGACTGGAGCCGCGAGCGGTTTACGATGGACGAAGGATGCAGCCGCGCCGTGGGCGAGTACTTTGTCCGGCTGTACGAAAAAGGACTCATCTACAGAGGCAACAGGCTCATCAACTGGTGCCCGACGTGCGGTTCGGCCCTGTCGGACATCGAAGTGGAGCACGAAGATAAGAACGGCATGTACTGGTATTTTCGCTATCCCGGTGCTGACGGAGGCGAGGGAATCGTCGTCGCCACATCCAGGCCGGAGACGATGTTCGGGGATACGGCCGTCGCCGTACATCCGGACGACGAACGCTACCGCCACCTCATCGGGTCGAACGTCATCCTTCCCATCGTGGGGAGAGAAATTCCCGTCATCGCCGACGAGTATCCCGATCCGGCCAAGGGAACGGGTGCGGTCAAAGTGACGCCCGCACACGACCCCAACGATTTCGAGATCGGGCAGCGGCACGGGCTGGAACAGATCGTATGCATCGACGAACAGGCGCGCATGACGGAAGCGGCCGGGCGCTACGAAGGCATGGACCGCTACGCGTGCAGGAAGGCCTGGGTGCAGGCGCTTACCGACGGAGGATTCCTCGTCAAGGAAGAAAATATCGTGATTCCTACCGGTGAATGCTACCGCTGTCGCGACGTCATCGAACCGATGATCAGCGAGCAGTGGTTTGTGCGGATGGAGCCTCTGGCCAAACCGGCGCTGGAAGCTGCGTACAGCGGTGAGCTGAAGCACGTGCCCGGCCGCTTTGAACGCACGTACGTCCACTGGCTCGAAGAGATCAAGGACTGGTGCATTTCCCGCCAGCTTTGGTGGGGACACCGCATACCGGCGTATTACTGCGACGATTGCGGCGAGTTGATCGTGTCCACCGAGGCTCCCGCATCGTGTCCCGCTTGCGGAAGCGCACGCATCCGTCAGGATGAGGATGTGCTCGATACGTGGTTCAGTTCGGCGCTGTGGCCGTTTTCCACGCTCGGCTGGCCGGACCAGACGGAAGATCTGAATTACTTCTATCCTACAAATGTGCTGGTGACGGGATACGACATCATTTTCTTCTGGGTCGCCCGCATGGTGTTTGCCGGTATCGAGGCGACGGGTCGCCTCCCGTTTGAATACGTGCTCGTCCACGGGTTGGTACGCGACGCACAGGGACGCAAGATGAGCAAGTCGCTCGGCAACGGCGTCGACCCGCTGGATATGATCGGGCAGTACGGGGCAGATGCGCTCCGGTTTATGCTGCTCGCTGGCACTTCGCCCGGCAACGACATGCGCTTTCAGATCGAAAAGGTCGAATCGGCCAGAAACTTTGCCAACAAGCTGTGGAACGCCTCCCGGTTTGTGGTCATGAACCTCCGGGACAGCGAAGGGTTTCACCCGATTGCTGGCGAAGAGGAAGCCGCTGCGACGCTCCGGCCGGAGGACCGCTGGATTCTGTCCGTTACAAACGAGGCGGCTGCTGACATCACCGCGAATATGGAGAAGTTCGAATTTGCGCTGGCCGCCCAAAAGGTGAACGAACTCATCTGGAATGAATACTGCGACTGGTACATCGAACTCGTCAAGGAGCGGCTGTACGGGGAGGACGAATCGGACAAGGCGGTGGTGCGCTATGTTTTGATTCGCGTGCTTTCGGATCTCTTGAAGCTCCTTCACCCGTTTATGCCGTTCATCACGGAAGAAATCTGGAGCTTCCTGCCCGGGGAGGGCCGCGAAAAACAATTTTTAATGCACGAAAGCTGGCCTGTGCACGAAGAGATGGATGCGCAGGAAGAGGTGGCTACGCTGGAGCTTACAAAGGATGTGATCCGGGCTGTTCGGAACATCCGCGCAGAAGCCGAAGCTGCTGCAGGGAAAAAGCTGACGCTCGTCGTTGTGACATCGGGACGGGAGCAGCAGAGGATCGAAGCCGGCGCAGGCTATATCCGGGCGCTGGCGGGCGTTTCGGAGATCCGGATCGTGCAGGACCGCGCGCAGGTACCGGAAGAGACCATGTCGGCAACGCTGCCGAACGTCGAGCTGTTCGTACCGCTCGACGACCTGCTGGACTATCGCGCGGAACTGGAACGTCTGCTGCGCGAGCAAAAACGCCTGGAAGGCGACGTGGAGCGGCTGCAGGCGAAACTGGCAAACGAGGCCTTTGTCTCCAAAGCACCCGAGCGCGTCATTGCAGCGGAGCGGGAAAAACTGGCCGATGCAGAGGACGTGCTTGCACGGATCGCTGCCCGGATTCCGGATGTCGAGAGGAAGCTGCAGTAAATGAGATATGAAGAAGCCCTCTCGCTGATCCACGAACGGTCGCGATTCGGGAACAAGCTGACGCTGACGCGCATCCGGGAACTGCTTCATTTGCTGGGAGATCCGCAGGAAGATCTTGCGGTCGTTCACATCGGCGGCACAAACGGCAAGGGGTCGGTGAGCAAGTTTGTGTACGGAGCGCTTTTGGCGCAGGGATACCGGGTCGGCTTGTACACGTCGCCGTACGTGTCGGATTTCCGCGAGCGCATCGAGTGCTGCGGAGAGTGGATCGGCCGCGATGAGCTGGCCGACATCGCCGACGCGGTGTTCGGAGCGGTGTCAGTGATGGAAAGCACCGGCAGCGATGCACCTACGGAATTCGAAGTCATCACGGCGATGGCTTTTCTATACTACAAAAAAAAGAACTGCGATTTTGTCGTTGTGGAAGTGGGCCTGGGAGGGCGCGGCGACGCTACAAACGTGCTGTCCAGTCCGCTCGCATCGGTTATCACATCGATCTCGCTGGACCATACGGACTATCTCGGCGATACGCTGGAAGAGATCGCTGCGGAAAAAGCAGGGATCATCAAGCCCGGCCGTCCGGTCATCTGTCGCGTAGCGGATGAGGCTGCGCGCGCAGTGATACGGGGAAAAGCGCTCGCGTGCGGAAGCGCCTTTTACGATGCAGAGCAGGAAACTTCGCCTGCACGGGTGCAGGAATCCACACTGGAAGGAAGCCTGTTTTCGCTCAGCGTCCTGGGTCAGCTCTACGAAAATATGCGCATAAAGCTTGCCGGGGTCTTCCAGATTGAAAATGCGGCGACGGCGCTTTGCACGCTGGAAGTGCTGAGGAGGGACTGCGGCGTCGAGCTCGAAGAGCAGGCGATTCGCAAAGGTCTTGCGGAGGCGGTCCACGCCGGGCGCATGGAGACGCTGTGCCGCGATCCGCTCATCCTCATAGACGGAGCGCACAACGCAGACGGAATGGAAGCGTTCTGCCGGAGCATCCGGCCGTTGATCCGGGGCCGCAAAACGCTGCTGACGCTTGGAATACTCAGAGATAAGGAAATTGAACGCATGCTGCAAAGCGCGCTCGAACTCGGCGTGGACCTGGCGCTGTCCGAACCGGACAATCCGAGAAAGGCGGCGGCACAGGATCTGTATGCCGTGCTTCGCTCTCTCGGGGGAGACGCCGTGCTGCCGGGCGATGCGAGGCAAGCACTGACGTACGCGATGGAGCGCAGAGAGATATACGATTGTCTTTTATTCGCCGGATCGCTGTATTTTATCAGCGCGATCCGGGAGCAGCATCGCTGCGAGAAGGAGAAGGAATGAATATCCGATACGAAGAAACCGAAGATACCCGGCTGCTGGTGGATACGTTCGAGCAAAACGAAATCGAAGTGGCCGACGACGAATTTACAGGCGGTCACACGACGCTGCAGAAGGCCTACGCCGCATACGACGACGATCGCGGCGGGCGTCTGATCGGTGCGGTGGCGCTTGCCGGCCGACTGGGGCGAACGGTCATCAACGGCATCGCCGTGGAGCCGGAATATCGCAGGACCGGCGTGGCCAGCGCCCTGCTGGAACTCGTCATGGACGAAGCGAAGCGGCGGGGAGAAAGAGAGATCTGGATTGTGGCACGGGCACCGCTGTTTTTCGAAGCCCGCGGATTCCGTTATCTGACGGAGCGGGATGTGCCGGAAGGACTGTTTGACTGTCTGTCCTGCCCCCAGTTTAATAAGGACTGTTTTCCCAGACTGATGAAATACGAATTCGACTGAAGCACACAGCGGAATCGGCGGCTGCAGACCGGCCGTTTCTTGCATTTTGGTCCTATTTATGATAGCATTTGATGATTTTCCGATTGAGGAAATATCGTAGCAAATCGCTGTTTCAGGAGAAAGAGGCTGACATGAAAATCGCGATCGATGTCATGGGGGGAGATCACGCGCCGGGCGAAATCATCCGGGGGTGTCTCCACGCGGCAACGCACACGGATGCGGAACTCATACTGGTCGGAGACCGCGAGGTCATCTCCGCTCAAATCGATCAGGGCGGTCTATACCCGCACCCGGGTAAAGTCCACATCGTGCACGCTCAGGATGTCATCGGCAACGAAGACAGCCCCATCCAGGCTGTGCGCGGCAAGCCGGACTCGTCCATGGTCAAGGCCATCGATCTGGTGCGAAGCGGCGATGCGGATGCGGCGCTTTCCGCGGGCAACACCGGAGCGCTGATGGCGGCGGGCCTGCTGAGGCTGGGGCGCATCCAGGGCGTGGAGCGTCCTGCGATCGTGTCGGTCTACCCGCTCGTCGGTCAGAAAAAAGCCTTTTCGCTGCTCGTGGATGCCGGCGCCAACGCAGAGTGTAAGCCGACGAACCTCATCGGCTTTGCCCACATGGGAAGCATGTACATGCAGAGTGCATTCGGGGTGGAGCGGCCGACCGTAGGACTGATCAACATCGGCACGGAAGAGGGGAAGGGGACGGCTCAGCTCAAAGAAACCTACCAGCTGTTAAAGCAGAGCGGTCTGAACTTTATCGGCAACGTGGAGGGGCGTGACATTCCCACCGGAGCGGCGGATGTGCTCGTATGCGACGGATTTACCGGAAATGTTGTGCTGAAGCTGACAGAGGGCCTCGCGTGGTCGCTGCTGAAGAACATCCGCAAGCGCTTTACGGAAGGGTTGACGGCAAAGCTGGGCGCTGCCATGCTCTCCGGCAAGCTCCGGGAACTCAAAAAAGAGTTCGACTATTCCACATACGGGGGAGCGCCGATTCTGGGAGTCGACGGTCTGGTGATTAAAATGCATGGATCGTCCAATGCGATCTCTGTCGAAAATGCCATCATCCAGGCCAATGTCGTGGCGGCAGCCGATCTGCCGGCGCGGATCCGCTGCGCGATGGAAGTGGCGGCCGGTGAGCGCGGGGAATGCAAGTCCGATGAATGACCGTGCGGTCGAACAAATTCTCGCATATACGTTCGATGACCGCGCTCTTCTGATGCGGGCGCTTACGCATGCAAGCTACGCAAACGAGAGAACCGGGAATCCGTCCAACGGAAACGAACGGCTGGAGTTTCTGGGGGATGCGATCCTGGATGCCGTCATCAGCGTGCATCTGTACAGGAGGGAGCGGTCGAAGAAGGAAGGGGATCTGACGCGTCTGCGCGCGCTGATCGTGTGCGAAAAGTCTCTGAGTGCGGCAGGCCGAGAGTTCGGGCTGAACGAATACATCCTGCTCGGCCGGGGCGAAGAGCTGGGCGGCGGACGGCAGAGGCCTTCCATCATTGCGGATGCGTTCGAAGCTTTGATCGGAGCAGTATATTTAGACGGTGGGATGGAGGCGGCGGAAGCCGTCGTTTTGCGGTTGCTCGACCGGACAATTTCTCAGGCGCTCGAAGGGAAGCTGTTCTCGGATTACAAGACCGAGCTGCAGGAGCGGATTCAGCACCGGGGATGGGGAGAACCCTTCTACCGAACGATGTCCGAAGAGGGTCCCGACCATGCGAAGCATTTTACCGTATCCGTCAACGCGGGCGGAAAGCGGTTGGCCATAGGAACAGGACGCAGCAAGAAAGAAGCGGAGCAGGACGCGGCCAGGCAGGCGCTCGAAGGCGGGCAGAGGGACGGCAGTTGATATTTAAGCGCATAGAAATGAATGGATTCAAATCGTTTGCAGATCCCGTAACGATCGAACTGACGGAAGGCATCACGTGCATCGTCGGTCCAAACGGCAGCGGGAAAAGCAATATTTCGGATGCGATCCGCTGGGTCCTCGGCGAGCAGAGCCCCAAGATGTTGCGCGGCGGCAAGATGGAAGAGGTGATTTTTTCCGGAACGCAGAGCCGCAGGCCGAAGGGGATGGCCGAAGTGGCCATCGTGCTGGACAACAGCGACGGCACGTTTCCCATCGACTTTGCAGAAGTGGTGATCGGGCGCCGGATGTACCGGTCGGGTGACAGCGAATACCGGATCAATCAGACGCCGTGCCGTCTCCGGGACATCCGCGAACTGATCATGGACACCGGAATGGGCATCGAAGGATATTCCATCATCGGGCAGGGCAAGATTGCGGACATCGTCAGCAATAAGATGGAAAGCCGGCGGGAGATATTCGAAGAAGCGGCGGGCATTGTCAAATACCGGACAAAAAAGGAAGAATCCGAACGAAAGCTCGAGCGCGCCTCGTCCAACCTCGACCGGGTCAACGATATCATCGGCGAGATAGGCGGGCGGATCGGCACGCTGGAGGAAGACAGCGAGAAGGCGAAGGAATACCTGGTTCTGCGCGAACGCTACCAGCAGGTCGAAGTCAACATCGCACTCAAGAGCATGGAATCCGCTTCGGGGAAGATCGACGCGGTCCACCAGGAGCTCGATGAACTTGCCGGGCGTATCGAGGAGAGGAAAGCGCACCGGGAGGACGTGGATGCGCGGCTCCGTCAGACAAAGGCGGAAGCGACACAGTTAGAAGAAGAAAGCGAAGCGGCGCGCCGGGAAGTTGCGGCGCTCGTCGAGCGCATGCACGAAACTTCGAGCAGGCGGGAGCTTGCAAGGGAACGGTTGTCGGCGCTTGCCAGAGAAGCAGACCGCACAGACGACGAGCAAAGAGTGCTCGAAGAGCGCCTGGAACGCGAGCGCGAAGCCGCAGGCGAAGTGCAGGCTGCCCGGGAGGAAGCCGCCCGGGAGCAGCGCGATTTCGAGGAAGATCTGCGCGAAAAGGAGCGCATTGCGCGGGCGCATGCCGAACAGTACGCCGAACTCGAGCAGAAGCTGGCGAAGGAAAAGGATCTCCTGTTCGAGCTGACAGGGCGGAAGGCTGCCGGGCAGTCCGAAGCCGAAAGCATGCTGCAGCTGCGTGGGACGCTCGCCAGAAGGCTGTCGTTGCTCGACTCCGAGCAGGACGGATCGGATTCCGACGACCGGGCGTACGCCGAGGATCTGAGCCGGGCCGAAAGCGCATGGAGCGAGAAAGACAACCTGCGCCGAAGCGCGGAACAAGCCGTGCGGGACGGACGTCAAACGGTCGAGGAGCAGAGTGAACGCGCCGCAGCCATCGGGCGGACGCTGAACGAACGAATTGCATCCGTCGGCCGGAAGGCCATGCGACTGAAGCTCCTGGAGGAGCTGGAAAGCGCGTACGAAGGCTACAGCGGAAGCGTGCGGTTTTTGATGCAGCAGAACCTGCGGGGCATCACCGGTGTGGTCGGAGACCTCCTTCAGGTTCCCAAAGGACTGGAGATTGCGGTGGAGACGGCGCTCGGTGCGTCGCTCGGCCACGTCGTGTGCGAGGACGATGCGGTCGCCAGAAAGGCAATCAAAGTCCTGAAGGATCATCAAGCCGGCCGGCTGACGTTCCTGCCGCTTCAGAGTCTGCGCGCCGGCCGTCCCGACGTTCCCGCGCGCATGGCGCAGGCCGCCGGGTTTCAGGGTATTGCGGCAGATCGCGTCAGCGTGCCTGCCGGCATGGAGCACGTGGCGGACTACCTGCTCGGGCGCGTCGTCCTGTGCGACGACCTGGATCGGGCTACGGCCATGTCGACAGCGTTCGGCGGTGCGTTCCGCTTCGTGACGCTGCAGGGCGATGTCATCAGCCCTTCCGGATCGATTACGGGCGGAAGCCTGCGCAACAGGGCGGGAGAGATCCTGTCTCGCAAAGGTGAGATTCAGGAGCTTGTGGAAAGCATAAAGCTCGAGGAAGGGCACATCGAATCGGACCGGGCGCTTCTCGAAGAGGCGCAGCGGAGTCTGACTGACGGAGAAGCAGGCATCCTCGAATCGGAGAATGCTCTGCGCGGTTTCGAACGGGACTGCGCGGTTTTAGAATCGGAAATTCAACAGCTGACTGCATTTGCGGGTCAGGCTGTTTTGACGCACAGGCGCAGAGCGTCTGAACGCGAAGACGTGCTCGGCGAAATTGAGCGCGTAGATCAAAGCGTGCAGGAACTGCAGCGCGCAACCGAAGGCGTACAGCGAGACATTCAAAGCGCCGATCAGCGCATCCTCGCGCTGCTCGACGATGCGGAACAGGCCAAAAAGGATCTTGCGGCCGTGACCGAAGCCGAAACGGAAGCCCGGATCGTCTTAAGCGACGTCGCCGCCCGCATCCGCGGAACGGATGCGCTGTGGGGGCGCGTCGAGGAAAGTCTGCATCAGCTGAGCGAGGAAATCGGCCGCAAGCGCGAAGATCGCCGGAGGATTGAAGAAGAGATGCAGGCTCTGGTGCAGGCCTCGGATGCGGACAGCGTTCCGGCCGAGAATCTGGAGAAGGAGCACGCACAGTTGACGGAGCGCCTTGCGGAGCTGCAGCAGCAGAGGCAGGCGTGTCTACGGGAAACCGATGCTCTGGAAGAGCAGCGCCTGGCGCACGAACAAGAGCTGTATGCGCTGCAGCTGAAGCAGCGGGAAGCGGAAGTCCGCCAGGTGAAGTTCGAAACGCAGGTGGAAACGCTCAAGCAGCGGCTGTGGGACGAGTTCGAGCTCTCGCACGTGCAGGCGATGGAGTTCGAAGCCGACGAGTTCGTGATGTCCAGGGCACTGCGCGAGTCGCGCGAGATCAAGGAGCGCATGCGCGCGCTGGGCGATGTCAACATCGGTGCGATCAGCGAGTACGAACAGGTCAGCCAGCGCTACGAGTTTCTGACGGAACAGCAGGAGGACCTGCAGCAGGCCATCAGCGAGCTGACCGGGATTATCGACGATACGGATGCCACAATCCGCAGACAGTTTAAGGAGAGTTTCGACGCGGTGGTCGACAATTTCGAAGAGGTATTTGTCGAGCTGTTCGGAGGAGGGCATGCGAGGCTGTCGCTGGCCGATCCGGATGCTCCGCTGGAATCGGCCATAGAAATCGAGGCCCAGCCACCCGGAAAGAAACTGCAGAACATCAACCTGCTTTCGGGCGGAGAAAAGGCGATGACGGCGATCGCGCTGATGTTTGCCGTGCTAAAAGCCAAGCCGACCCCCTTCTGCATCCTGGATGAAGTGGAAGCGGCTTTAGACGATGCGAACATCGACCGCTTCGCGCGCTACCTTCGGAAGTTTCAAAAAACGCAATTTGCTCTGATTACGCACCAGAAGGCGACGATGGAGTACGCCGATGTGCTGTACGGCATCACGATGCCCGAACAGGGCATTTCCAGGGTGCTTTCGCTGAGGCTTGGCGATTCATTCGAGATGTAGGAAGTTACAGGAGATCGCAGATGCTTGCAGATAAAAAAAGAGGTTCGTTCTTCGGCCGCATGCAGGAGAGGATCGAAGAGGTGCTTCTGCTCCGGCCGCGTCCGGACGAAGATATGCTTGAAGAGCTCGAAGAGATATTGATTACGTCGGATATCGGGCTTGTGACGGCCGAGAAGATCATCGACGGATTGAGGCGGGCCATACGGGAAAACCGGCTGACGGACGCCTCTTCTATAAAAAGGGAAATCAGGGACAGCACTGCGTCGATGCTCGACAAGGGAGAGCGTCACCGCATGGACGAACGCGACCCGCTGGTCGTGCTCGTCGTCGGTGTCAACGGTTCGGGGAAGACGACGACGATCGCCAAACTGGCGGGGCTGTATGCGGACCAGGGTAAAAGTGTCCTGCTCGTCGCCGCCGACACGTTTCGCGCGGCGGCAGCCGAACAGCTGTCTGTCTGGGGGGAGCGGTTATCGATTCCCGTCATCGCACACCGGGAGGGTGCCGATCCTTCCGCTGTCGTGTACGACGGTATTTCTGCGGCGAAAGCCCGGGGTACGAATGTCGTAATCTGCGACACGGCCGGCCGGCTGCAGACGAAGAAGAATCTCATGGCCGAGCTTGCCAAGATGTCGCGCGTCATCGAACGGGAGTTTCCGGAAGCCGGAAGGGAAACGCTGCTGGTTCTGGATGCTACGACCGGTAAAAATGCCGTATCCCAGGCGCGCGAGTTCAACGAAGCGGCCGATATCACGGGCATCGTCCTCACGAAGATGGACGGAACGGCGAAAGGCGGTATCGTCGTTACGCTGGCCGATGAATTCGACCTTCCGGTCAAGTTTATCGGAACCGGGGAGGGAATCGGGGATCTGGATGCATTCGATCCCGTGGCATTCGCAGATCATGTTTTTATGGAGTATGACAATGGATGACAAATACAGCATAGAAAAAGAGAGGGTCGTGTTGGAGGAATTCGACAAGATCAAAGAAGCGTTCCGCGCAAAGCGGGTGGCCGCCACCGAGGCGGAAGCATCGCCCGCGACGGGTGAGGAAGCCCCGCTGACGCCGGAGGAGGGCGCTCCGCTGCTATCAGAAGAGGATACCCCGCTGACGCTGGAGGATCTGTTCGAGGAGCCCGCGGATGACATTTCGGCCGGTGAGGCCGATGCAGCTTCAATGTCTCCGTCATCCGTGAGGCGGGCCACGACGTGGATCCGCGCGGTCCGGAGCCGAAGAGGAAAAAAGAAGCACCGGATCAACTGGAAGAAAACGGCGCGCGCTGCGCTCGTTGTGATGGCGGTTGTCATCGCTGCGACCGGCGGTGCGGCTCTGCTTGCGATCAAGGATGCGCCTTCCATCAATCCGGACAACATCTACGATCTGCTGTCCGAAAACTCGGTGATCTACGATGTAGAAGGACAAGTCATCGACAATGTTTTTACGGGCAATGCACTCAGGACGAACGTATCGTTTCAGCAGCTCCCCGACCACCTCGTCGACGCTGTGACGGCGATTGAAGACCGGACGTTCTGGACTCACAACGGATTTAACTTTATCCGCATCGGAGGCGCCATCTGGGACAGTGTCAAAAGCGGCAACCGCATCGGCGGGACGAGCACGATTACACAGCAGCTTGCGAGGAACCTGTACATTCAGGACCGCAAGGGCGAGCGCAGCATGACCCGGAAAATTCTTGAAGCCTACTATACGGTGATCCTGGAGCGCAAGCTGTCCAAGGAACAGATACTGGAAGCGTACCTGAACACGATTTATCTGGGCTTCAACGCCAACGGAGTGCAGGCAGCCGCTCAGGCGTACTTCTCAAAGGATGTCGAAGATCTGACTCTCGTGGAGAGCGCCATGCTGGCGGCGCTGCCGCAGAGTCCGGGTTACGCACCGGTCCGGCGCATCGCGACGGAGGATGTCGAAGACTTCGAAGCGCTGGACATCATCGAAAAGGACGACAACTGGACGACATATTACAACTCGAGCGCCGAGGGCCGCATGCAGTTGACGTTGAAGCTGATGCACAAGCAGGGAAAGCTCAACGATGAAGAATATGAACTGGCGATGGAAACGTCGATCCGGGATTCCATCAACCCGGGTACCGGTATACTCGCTGCGCACGATTCATCATTTTTCTCGGACTACGTCGTCGATCAGGTGACAAAAGACCTGTCGCGCAAGCTCGGTATCGACGAAGAAGAGGCGTTGGACCTCGTCTACAACGGCGGCCTGCAGATCTACAGCACGCTGTCGCTTAAGAAACAGAAAATCGTCGAAGAAGAGTATGCCAAGACATCCAACTTTCCTTCCATCGGCTATGCGACGAAGGATAAGAGCGGCAACATCCTAGACAGTACGGGAAAAGTTCTGCTGTACAATATGCAGAATTTCTTCGCCGAAAACGGCGACTTTACGATGTCCGCAAGCGAGTTCAAGTGGAACGACGACGGCAGTTTGACGGTATACAAAGGCCACCGGCTCAACATCTACAAGACCAGCGTCCAGGGTAAGACCGACTACAGCGTGGAATTCAAGGACCTGTACGAGACCATCAACGGCATACTGTACAGCCGGGCCGGCGGCGTGTGGAACGTCGCGGCGGAGTACAAGGACAGGGATAAAGACGGAAACCTCCTGCTGAGCGCTGCCTACTTCGAAGACAAGCCGGAAGCGTTTTTGAAGAACGAAGACGGGACGCTCGTGCTGCGCAGCGAGTATTACACGCTCAAGCAAGCGGTCATCCAGCCTCAGTCGGCCATGGTCATCATGGATCACCGCAACGGTCATATCATTGCCATGGCGGGCGGGCGCGACATGCAGGGGAGGAAGCTGTACAACCGGGCGCTGGCTGCGCGGCAGCCGGGCTCGGCGATTAAACCGCTGTCCGTCTACGCGGTCGCTCTGCAGAGCACCGTCGACGGCGTGGGCAACTGGACGGCGGCGTCACCCATCGACGATATCCCCATGAAATACGGCGGTCAGGCCTGGCCGAAAAACTGGTACGAAGGATACACGGGCATCAATACGCTCCGCAGAGCCGTGGAGCAGTCCATCAACGCTTGCGCTGTCAACACGTGGATGCAGCTCGATCCGAAGATGAGCGTGGACTTTCTTACGAACATGGGTGTCACTACGGTTGTGGAAAGCGGGGAGGTCAACGATATCAACGCATCGGCCCTGGCGCTCGGCGGCATGACAAAAGGAATTTCGACGCTGGAGATGACGGCGGCATTCGCCACGTTCGGGCACGATGGCACGTATATCGAACCGGTGTGTTACACGCGTGTCCTGAACCGCAACGGGGACCTGCTCCTGGAAAAAACACCGATCACGCGCACGGTGATGGACGAATCCGTCGCCTCGCTCATGACGCACATCATGCAGACGACGGTCACAAACGGCATTGCAAGCGGTGCAAGGATCAGCGCACAACCGGTCGCAGGAAAGACCGGAACGACATCCGAGCGCTACAACATCTGGTTCTGCGGTTTGACGCCGCAGTATTCGGCCGCTATCTGGGTCGGAAACGATGTGAATATTCCGCTGAACCGCGGAAGCGATGCGGCGACGGCGCTCTGGTCGAAGATCATGCAGCGCGTGATGGCGGACATACCGCGCGAAGAGTTCGTTATGAAGGGCGAATTTGTAAACGCGACGGTGGATCGCATATCCGGAAAGCTGCCGACCTCGTTGTCTCAGGCAGACACCAGGGGGACGCTCGTCTCCGACATCTTCATCAAGGGAACGGTTCCTTCGGAGCAGGATGATGCGCACGTCACCGTTACGGTGTGTGCCGAAACCGGATATCTTGCGACCCCGTATTGCACGCACACCGTCAACAAGCTCGCCGTTATAAGGCCGGGTGGAATGTCGTGGGAAAAGACGCTGGCGACATATCCGATGTCCTCGGTGAGCATTCGCTCGATACCGGACGCCATTTACGATGCGCCGGATTATTACTGTCCTGTACATAACCCGGACCCGGCGTTCTATCCCGTATCGCCGCTCGCCTCCGAACAGAAGGGAAGCAACCCACTGGATATGGATCCTGTGGAGACCCCGAACGGCTCCGAAAACGGCAACGGTTCGGGAAATGGCAACGGTTCAGAAAACGGCAACGGCAATGGAGATGGCCCATCGGAGGGCGAAGACGATCCGGGTACCGGCGGAACAGAGGACGAATCACATTAATTGACAATATATGTAAATTATGATACCCTGGTACGGGAGCTATGAGGAAAGGCCATGCGCCGTCCGCTGACCGCCTTCTGCTTTGCCGAAGCTTTCGGCATCCTGGCAGCGTACTACGGGTTCATCGATTACAGACACCTGTGCCTGCTCGGCGCAGGTGTTTTTATTGTGCAGAAGTATCGTGCTGCGTTGTTGCGGAGTGCGTTTCCGCTTGCGATGCTGGCGTTTTTTGCATGCGGATATCTGGGCATGAGTCACCACATGGACACCGAAGACGGGTTGTGTGCATGGGACGGACGCGTGGCGCACCTTTCGGGCATCGTGCAGAAGGTTGAGATTAAGGAGCATGCGCTTGCCCTGACGCTTCGGGTCGACCGGTGCGGGCCGCCGGGAGGGCCGTACGAACCGCTGCGGAGCAAGACACTCGTACAGCTCGATGCCGCGGACACGAGCGAAGATCGCTCTGCAGCGTACGACATGGCGGGTCGCAGGATTTCTTTCGAAGGCCGCATGTCCCTGCCGTCCGGCCGACGCAATCCGGGCGGTTTCGACTACGCGCTCTACCTGCGCAGCAAAGGAATACGGACGCTGTGCCGCGTGTCGCGCTATCGACTCGATGCAGGCGAGGTGCGGCGTCCGGTGATGCACGCCCTTGCCGTACAAAAGGGCCGATTTCTGGATCTGGCGGCTGCCCGCATGGATCCCGACCGCTTTTCTCTGATGGCCGGTCTTCTGTTCGGCGAAAAGAGCGCCATGGCTGACGACATCAGCGAAGCGTTTCGCTACAGTGGAATGAGCCATCTCTTTGCCGTTTCCGGTCTGCATGTAGGTCTGCTCTACGGTGTTGTTCTTACATGCGTAAAACGCCGGAGCCGAAGCGCTGCTTACGGGATTGCGTCCGCATGCATCATCGCCTATGCGGCTCTGGCAAATTTCTCTGTTTCCGTTCTGCGTGCAGCCGGTATGGCCGGCCTGTCCATGCTGGCGGTGCTTTTCCGGAGGCGCTACGATTTAACGAGCGCTGCATCTGCCGTGTCGGTTCTGCTGATGACGGCGAATCCCTTCCACGTGTTCGATGCGGGTTTTCAGCTCTCTTTCCTCGCCGTCTACTCCATGGGCGTCGCTCTGCCGTTTGTGGATTTGAAAATCCGCGAGCTGGCGGACCGGCGGAAAAAGGAATGGATCCGAAAGGCGGGGAGCGTGCTTGCGCCCTGCGCCGTCGTGCAGGCTGGCATGGCACCGCTCACGGCCTTTCATTTCCTCATGTTTTCGCCGGTCGGGCTGTTCGTCAATCCGCCGGCGCTCTTCCTGGCCGGCCTCATGCTGCCGTCGGGTCTTCTGCTGTTCCTCATTTCGGTTTTTTCCGACATCGTGACAGTTCGCGCCGGCGCAGAGACTGCGGTGTTCGAAGGATTGTTTGCTGCGACTGCCGGCACGGTGGACGCTCTGGCATCCCTGCTTCTTGCGCTCTCCGCTCCCGGACGGATATTTTCAGAGACCGGTTTGCGCCCGGCTCCGCCCATCGGCCTTGTGGCCGTATTTTACGCAGGGTTTTTCTTTTACTTCTCGGAGATGAGGCATATCCTGATTCGCAGGAAAAAGCATGCGGCGCTTGCGGCCGTCACCGCGGCCGGCCTGCTGTCGGCCGCCTTGCTTCCGTACGCAGCCGGGCTGAGCGATTCGCCGCTCCCGTGGAAGTACAACGCACCGCCCGTCGTGTTTCTCGATGTGGGGCAGGGGGACTGCATCCACATACGGAGCGGTCCGTACAATATTTTAGTTGATGGCGGAGGGCATTACTACACCGATGTCGGCCGTACGATTCTCGAGCCGTACCTTCTGAAACACGGCATTACGCGCATCGACCTGGCGTTTGTGACGCATGCCGATCTCGACCACAAAAAGGGTGTAGAGGAGCTCTCCGCCCGCATGCCTGTCGATGTGCTCGCCGTGCCGGAGCCGTATCGATTCAACCCGGACCGCTTCGACGCCATCCGGCGCTCCCGGACCGTCTATCTTTCAGCAGGTCAGACGGTCGCACTCGGGGAGGATGTGTCGTTTCGGGTACTCTGGCCGGATGCTTCCGTAACGGCTTCCGCAGGCGAGAATTCCAAGAGCCTCGTGCTGCTGTTGTCGATTGAGGGTGTGGATGTTTTGCTGACCGGAGACGTCGAGCGCGCAGAAGAGATGCGGATGACGGCCGGATATCGCTGCGATATTCTCAAAGTCGCGCACCACGGGAGCAACGGATCGACAGGTCCGGAATTCGTTGCACGCGCCGCTCCGGCTTACGCTGTCATATCGTGCGGCCGGAGCAATGCGTACGGGCATCCGGCTCCCCGCGTCGTTGAATTATTGGAGAACTCGGGTATAATGGTCGGTAGAACGGACCTGCACGGTGCACTGTGCCTTCGTTCGGCAGCCGTCGACAGCTATGTGCTGGAAAACGCCCGCCGCGAGGTGCGCTGGATCATTCGCAAGAAGGAGGCGCAATGAGAGGAGAAGAACACGCGTTTCGCGTGTTTCAAAAAATGCTTCAATCGGATCGATTTCCATCGGTCATGCTGCTGTACGGGCCGGAGGATTACCTGATTCGCTGGGCAGGCGAAGAGCTCGAAAATGCGTTGATTCACCCCGCGGCGGCCGCATTGGACCGCATCGTTTTTTCAGAGCGGAGAATCGATACGGCGGAGCTGATTGCCGCCTGCGAAACGCTTCCGGTGATGTCGAAGCGACGCCTCGTGATCGTGGATGACTGCGAAGCATTCGGAACGTCGCGCGGTCGGGGGACCGAGGCGGACGATCACGCTCAGCTGGCGGATTACATGCCTTCTGTACCGGAATCCACGCTGCTGCTGTTTCGAATGGAGGCTGTCGACAAGCGCACAAAGGCGTACCGGGCGGTGCGGGAGGCTGGGATCGCTTTGGAATTTTCGGCCGTCGACCGGCCGATTTTACGTGGGTTTGTTCAGAAGCAACTCAAGACCGCCGGAAAGCACGCCTCCCGGCAGGCGATCGATTCTCTGATCGACCGGACGGGGTACGGGCAGAAGGGATCCGAATACACGCTGACTCACCTCATGAACGACCTGGCGAAGGCGATTGCCTACAGTGCCGGAACTGAAATTACAACCGATGACTTTGATGCCGTTACGGCAGCGGAATCGCAAAGCGACGCATTCGCTCTGCTGGAAGCGGCTTTTTCGGGCGACAAGGCCCGCGCACTGGCGCTCTGGAAGCAGCACCGCAGCGGACTGCTTCCCTCCGAAGCAGACCGCGAAGTGTTCCGGATGATTGCCCTGATCTGCTCTCAGCTCGAAATGACGCTCGTTGCACGGGAACGGATCGATGAGGGGCAGAATCCGGGAGATCTGGCAACGGTGATGGGCGTCCATCCGTTCCGGCTTCGCAAAGCACTGGAAACTGCGAAGGGTCAAAGCACGCAGTCGCTTGCAAAAAATCTGGCGGGTGCGTACGAGCTGGAAGTACAGATCAAAAGCGGCCGGATGCCGGCAGATGTCGCGCTGGAGATGTTCATCGCCTGCGTATGAGCGTCTGAGAGCATGAATAAAAGAAATGAAGAGTAAAGAAAGGAGCAAAAATGGAAACCTATCCGAGCATTTTCAATGAATCCCTGGCACCGGTCACACCGGGGCCATCGAGCTCCAATACGGCCGGGCCGTTCCGCATTGCGCGTACCTGTCTTGAGTTCTTCGGTGAGCCCGTTACAAAGGCGGCGATCGAGATGTCGTCGGGCGGCGCCTTTACGTTTACCTATTTCGGGATGCGCAGCGACCTTGCATTTATCGGCGGTCTTTTGGGCCGCGAGCCGGATCACCCGCGTTTTTTGAACGCCTACGAAGATGCAAAGCAGGCGGGCATCGAGATCGAATACCGTTTTTTGGATGAGCTTCCGCCGGATCCTTCTGAGTACGTGAGGCTGGTTCTTTCGTCGTCTGTGAGCGGCAGGACGATGACGTTCTGCGGCGCTTCGGTCGGCGGGGGCGGATTTTATCTCGACTCCGTGGACGGATGTCCGTTTTATACGCGCGGCTATCACCACGAGGTTTTGCTGTTCTGTGACCCGGATGCACAGAGCGCATGCGAGAGCGCAGCGCGCACTCTCGTGTCCGGGTTTGAGCGCATCGAGTCGAGCCCGGGCGAAGGCTGCGCGATGATCGACATCAAGCTCACCGGCGAACCTTCGCAGGAGCTGCTCGCCTCCCTTCGCGGCATACAGGGTGTCCGCTCCGTCTGTACAGCGTCGCCGAGACATGCCGTTTCGATTTCCCGTCACCGCAAGCCGGTGTTTCTGACGCCGGCCGAGCTCGTATCCTATGCGGACGGCAAAGGCATTCCCGTGTGGCAGGCGGCTGTCGATTACGAGATGTCCCTGTCGGGCTGGACGCAGCAGCAGGTCCTGAATTATGCGGACAAGCTGTGGGATATCGTGCTTGCATCCATCGAAGGCGGATACCGCCCGGGCAACGACATGGATGCGGTCGTGCCCTGTCGGGCGCCTCAGGTGAAAGAGTTTTACGAAAGCGGCTCGCAGGTTCCCGGCGGGATTCTCGATACCGCCGTGCCGGTCGCACTGGCGATTCAGGAGTACAGCAACAGCTCGGGCATCATCGTGTGCATTCCGACCGGAGGGGCTTCGGGTGTCGTGCCCGGCATCATTCTGGGCGCTGCGAAACAGATGGATTTATCGCGCGGGCAGCAGGTTCGTGCGCTGCTCGTCGCCGGACTCATGGGCGTCTTCATGGCGGAAACGGACTATTTCGGAGCGTACGGATGCCAGGCGGAGATCGGCTGCGGTGTCGGCATGGCCGCCGGTGCGCTTGCAAGCCTCATGGGCGGAAATGCCCAAAATGCATGCGACGCCGCATCGCTGGGGCTGCAGAGCCTGCTCGGACTCGTATGCGATTCTGTGTGCGGAGCTTCGCAGGTGCCCTGCTTTATACGAAACATGACGGGCACGGCGACGGCGCTCGTATGCGCCAACGCCGCTATGGCCGGCCTGGATGCGCTGATTCCTCTCGACGAAATGGTCGGAGCGCTCATGCGCGTCGGTCTGACGATTCGAAGTGCGCGACTCAACACGATGGGTGCCAATGCAACTCCGACCGGAGCAAAGCTGGAAGAAGAAGAGATTGCAAGACAAAAGAAGGCGGTCGATGAAAAGCTGCAACGCAATGAAGGATCTTAAAGACCACACGAGGGAAGAGCTTCGCGAGATTTTCCGCTCGCTAGGCGAACCGGCCTACAGAGAACAGCAGGTATTCCGCTGGATGGCCCGGGGCGTGGAGTCGGTCGGGGACATGACGGATCTTCCGGCCCGCCTGCGGGACTCGCTTTCGGAACACTTTGCCTTCGGGACGCTTGAAGTCGAGCGCGAGCAGGTTTCGAAAAGCGACGGTACGAGAAAATTTCTGTTTCGCCTTCCGGACGGACAGAAGGTCGAAGCGGTGTTCATGAAATACAGTTACGGAAACACGCTGTGCCTCTCGACGCAGGTCGGCTGCGCCATGGGCTGCCGGTTCTGCGCTTCGGGCATCGACGGAAAAATCCGCGACCTGGCGGCCTGGGAAATGCTGTACCAGTACACGGCGTGCCTGGCGAAGACGGGCGAACCGGTCAGCCACATCGTGCTGATGGGCATGGGCGAACCGTTCGACAATTACGGAGAAGTGTCGAAGTTTTTACACGCGATGCACGACCCGGACGGCATCGGAATGAGCTATCGCAACATGACGGTATCCACCTGCGGACTCGTGCCCGGCATTCTGCAGTTTTCTCTCGACTTCCCTCAGGCCGGTCTGGCGGTGTCGCTCCACGCCGCATCGCAGGAAGAGCGGCTGGCGATCATGCCGGTCGCTCAAGCGTGGCCGCTTGAGGAACTCATCGAAGCGTGCAAAACGTATACGGAGCGCACCCGCAGGCGCATTACGTTTGAATACGCCCTCATCAGCGGCGCCAACGACGACGACGCGCATGCGCTGCAGCTTGCTGAGCTGTTAAAGGGCATGCTGTGTCACGTCAACCTGATTCCGCTCAACCCTGTCAGCGACATCGCTCTCGCAGGCAGCTCCAGAGACCGGGCTGTCCGATTTGCCGAAACGCTCGAGAGAAAAGGCATCCCGGCGACGGTCCGAAGACAGCTTGGAAGCGACATTGACGCCGCGTGCGGGCAGCTGCGCCGAAACACGCTGTAAATTCCCGCCTTCCGGTTGTTACCTGCGGGTGGGTCATGTATAATAAAAGAGAGGCAGGCTACAGGCCGCCGCGCAGATATTTTTCAAAGAAGGGGGCGATTATCATGGTGCAGTTAATTATCGGTCACAAAGGCAGCGGTAAAACGAAGAAGATGGTCGAAATGGCGAACGCCAGTCTGGATAAGGTGAACGGAAGCGTCGTGTTCATCAACAAGAATCAAAGGCTGATGTACGATTTGAAGTTCCGCATACGCGTCGTATGCATGGAGGACTTTGAACACGTTACGAATATCGACGAGTACATCGGTTTCCTCTATGGGATCATCAGTCAGGATCACGACATCGAACTGATTTTTATCGACAGCATTCTGCAACACGCGGATGTCAAGCTCGAAGACCTCGAAGAATTCCTGATGCGTCTGGCCAGCATCTCGGAAAAGTACGGGCCGGATTTTGTGGTCAGCATCAGTCAGGATATCGATGCGCTGGGAAGCTACATCCATCAATATAAAATTTTAAACTAAACAGGGAAGTCATACATGAATCTCAAAAATATCCGGGAGACGCTCTGCGGGCGTTCGCCCGGAATCATCGAAGTGGAAAGAGCGAGTTCGGTTTTGATACCGCTCGTAGAGAAGACAGACGGGCTGTATATGCTGTTCGAGAAGAGGGCCAACGGCATTCGCCAGGGAGGAGAGGTCTGTTTCCCGGGAGGCAGGATCGACCGGGGAGAGACGCCGGCGCAGACGGCGCTGCGGGAGACAGAAGAGGAACTGGGCCTGCCGCAGTCCTGCATCGAGTTGCTCGGCGCGTTCGACACGCTGCACAACTACACCGATGTGACCATTCACACGTATATCGGTCGCATCGAGGAGCCCGCACTTTCGCAGCTGAATATTCAGGAGGACGAAGTCGAGCAGGTCTTTCTCGTTCCGGTGCGTTTCTTTATGGAAAATCCGCCGTATGTATATCGCTTCGACGTGGTGCCGGACATAGGGGAAGATTTCCCCTACGACATGGTCGTGGATGCGCCGCAGAAGTACGACTGGCTCAAGGGCAAGTGCAACGTGCCGATCTGGAATTACGAAGGATTTACGATATGGGGACTTACCGCGAGGATGATCGTTTGGTTTCTCAAAGTATTTGACGGATAAAAAAAGAGCCCCCTGCGGGCTCTTTTTTTATTGCGGTAAGGTTATTTTTTCCTGATAAAGCGAATCTGGCACGTCGGCGCTCCCTCTGCGATCGTCTGCGGAAGTTCGAGGTCGCACCCGTACGCTTCGGCGATGCCGCGGTCGCCCATCATGGCCAGCTCGCACAACCTGGGCAGCTCTTCGTCCGTCGCTCCCTGGCGCTGCCATTCGGCCACGAGCGGGCAGTAATTGAAATCGACAGCGAAATAATCATCGGTGCATTCGACGACGTTCATTTCGAAGACTTTCTGTCCGACTTCTTCCTTAAACGATTCCTTCATCAGGTTTTTTAAACTTTTCGTCCCGGCCGGCACGGAAGTCGCTTCTCCGTGAATGATGCCGCAGCGGTAGATCGCATCTTCTGTAAACGCATCGCTGAGGCCCGCTTTTTGCGCTTCCTTGAGCATCAGATACATCCACAGCGCCCTGTGTCCAATCATAAAGCGGTAGGTTTCGATGATCGGGTCGGTAATCGTTGGATTGTTTTGTACGTTACTCATATTTCCTCCTCGCAGGTTGGCGCATGCGCGCCGCTCAGGTACAATGTCGATTATCTATATATTACGACGCTACCTGCAGCCGATGCAAGCAAAATGTGATATTATTGATGATAAATGAGGGAGGTCATCGATGCTTTGGAGTATATTTGCGATTTTCTTTAAGATTGGGTTGTTTACGATCGGCGGCGGGTACGCCATGCTGCCGGCCCTGCAGGCCGAACTCACGAAACACTGTCTTTTAACGGACGAGGAGTGCCTGGACGCCATATCGCTGGTCAACGGTCTACCCGGTCCGCTCGTCGTCACCGGGGCGACATTTATGGGATACCGGATACGGGGAATTCCCGGAGCGTGCGCGGCGGTTCTGGGAGCGGTGCTTCCGTCGATCATCGTCATCCTCGCCATTTCGTCGGTGTTTGCCGGTGCGATAGAGCATGCGTGGGTCCGCGCATTTTTTGCAGGCGCCCGCCCGGCTGTCTGCTCTCTCATTCTGTACTCCGCCGTCCGCATTGCGCGCAGGGCGCAGATTTCACGCGCATTCAACGCTGCGCTTGCGCTCGCGACGTTCGCTGCGGTTCGCTTTCTGGGCGTGCCTCACGCGATTGTAATCGCCGGAGCTGCGTTCGCAGGCATCGCTGCCGGTTCGTTCAAAAAAGAAGCGGAGAAGGAGAATGGCCGTGGATCTGCTCAGTAAGCTCTGCCTGTTTTTCCTGAAAGCAGGTGCCCTGTCGTTTGGAGGCGGGTACGCGATCCTGCACATGTTGCAGAGCGAGCTGGTGTATCGAAACGGCTGGATTACCGCGCGCGATTTTGCCGACGTGGTCGCCATCGCCGAGATGACTCCGGGTCCGATCGCGGTCAATGCGTCGACGTTTGTCGGTTACCGGCTGCTCGGACCCTTCGCAGCGATCCTTACGACGGTCTGCATCGTCGCCATACCGTTTGTGATCGCCCTTGCGGTCAGTATCGGATATCAGAAAGTGCGCGACAGCCGCTTTATGAAGCAGGCGCTTTCGGGCATCCGGCCTGCGGTTGTGGGGCTGATTGCGGCGGCGGGTTGCGGCATTGCGGACGTGTCGTTTTCGGACACCGCTTCGGTCGGTATTTTCCTGTTGTCGACCTACCTGCTGTTCAGGAGCCGGATGCATCCGATCGTCGTGATGCTTCTTTCCGGCGCTGCGGGTATCGTTCTGTACGCTGTGGTCCTTTGACAGGCGCGCAATCGCCGGGAGGGATATCATGAGTCTGCTTACTTCGTTGCCCGAAATCGTTGAAGAGTGCCGCCGGGAGTACGAGCGGCTGAGAAATGACGCCGACACACCGGGGTTTCGGATGGTCGAGCGCATGGGTTCAACCGGCGACAACCGGCTTGTGCTCGGCGACAACCTGGACTGGCTGCGCTGCTCGCTGGCCGAACCGGATCGCAGGCCTGTATCGCTGATTTACATCGATCCGCCGTTTTATTCCAAAAGCAATTACCGCGCGGAGGTGCGGATTGCCTCCGGCAATCGAAAGGTGACAGGAGTCCGCAGCGATGCGTATCAGGATCGATGGGGGCGGGGCATGCAGGGATTTCTCTCCATGCTGACGCTGCGCCTGCTCTTTATGAGAGATCTGCTTGCCGAAGACGGAGGAATCATCGTCCATCTGGACTGGCGGGCGGTGCACTACGTTAAAGTGATCATGGACGAGCTGTTTGGCCAGACGAGATTCGTCAACGAAATCATATGGACATATAAATCGGGCGGCGCGTCGAGCCGGGCGTTTGCCAAAAAGCACGACACGCTTCTCTACTATGCCGCCGGCCGCCGGCATTACTTTAACCCGGTAAAAGAAAAATCCTACAATCGGGCGTTCCGTCCGTATCGCTTCCGGGGCGTGCGGGAATACAAAGATGAGCTCGGTTGGTATACGATGGTCAACCAAAAGGATGTGCTGGACGTCGATATGGTCGGCCGCACAGCCGGAGAGCGCACAGGGTACGCCACCCAGAAGCCCGAAAAGCTCCTGGAAATTCTGCTCGAAAGCTGCACGAAGCCGGGCGATGTGTGCGCCGATTATTTTGGAGGATCCGGAACGCTGGCGGCTGTGGCGCATCGCATGGGCCGGCAGTTTATATCCTGCGACAGCAGTCCGCTTGCGATGGCCGCCACCAGAAAGAGACTTGCGATGCTCGATGCACCGTTTGCCTACTGCGTTTCCGAATCGGAGATTTCGGGCCGTGCAGCGGATGTAACCGCCGATGCGCACATCAGCCAAACGGCCTCCGAAGGGCTGCTGTGCAGCGTGCAGCTGGGTGCGTACAGGCGCGACTGCACTCTCCTGCCGGTGTCGGCTCCGGACCGGAAAGTCGTCGGTGAGTTGCAGGACAGCGATCCGCTTTCGCTGGTGGATTACTGGTGTGTCGACCCGGATTACGACGGTGAGAACTTTCAAAGCACGTACTGCTTTGTGCGCACGAAAAACGGCATGACCGACCGGGCAGAGTTTTTGGCGGGGCCCAACAAGCGCGTTGCAGTCAAAGTGTACGATGCGTTTGGAGGCTTCGGTCTCTGGGAGCGGAGATTGTGAATTTGAACTTGCATTTGTATGCTCCATACGGTACAATGTCAGGGACCGGGGGAGGTTAGTTCAGCTGGTAGAATGCTTGCTCGACAAGCAAGAGGTCGTTGGTTCGAGTCCAATACTTCCCACCAACCGAAGGCTTTTGCTCAAAAGAGCAAGGGCCTTTTTTTACAGGGAACAACAGAGGAAGGGTGCATGTATGCTGATTATCGTGTTCGGTCTCATCATGATTGCAGGCATTCTGGTCGGAAATTATGTGCCCGGCATACCGCAAGAGAGCCGCTTCCGGCAGCGTCTGCAGCAGGTGATGCTGTACGGATTGCTGTTCATTCTCGGCCACCAGCTGGGCGGCAACGAGGATATCGTGGCCTCCATGTCGCGCATGGGACTGGTCGGAGTCGTGCTCGCCGTCGTAACCATGACGGCTTCGTTTGCGGCCGTGTGGTTCCTGCGTACACTGTTCGACCGCCGCATCAAGGAGAAAGCCGATGATTAAGAGCATGCTCTTCTTTATCCTCGCCGGATTTGGTGCGGGATATTTCGGTCTCATCGATATCCCGGAGGCGGTAGGCTCAACAGCGATTATGGTGCTTCTGTGCGTCATGATGTTTGTCGCGAGCATCGAGATGGGAAAGCTGGGCTTTATCA